>Ga0256404_1000754_pt1 | contig 83118 bp, 78 predicted proteins | sample RumenRJG_01DNA_FD_185990 | JGI IMG/M metagenome (GOLD analysis project Ga0256404, IMG submission 185990) | Bovine rumen microbial communities from Lethbridge, Alberta, Canada - RJG_01 | ecosystem: Host-associated > Mammals > Digestive system > Stomach > Rumen | place: Canada: Alberta | collected...
TTGGGCTGTTAAGCGTAGTTCGTAGGGGAGTCGAACCCCTGTTTTCGCCGTGAGAGGGCGACGTCTTAGCCACTTGACCAACGAACCGTGTTTGTTTTGCGGTGTTCTTTGTTTCCGCGTCAACAATGAATAATATACACGAGTAACAAGCTCTTGGCAAGTACTTTTTTCATAAATTTCGGAAAAATATATTTTTTATATCTAAAACCCGCAGAAAAGGTTGATTATAAGCCAATCTCTCTGCGGGTAAGAAATTTCGGAATCTCTTTCAAACTACAATGGATCCAAAAGAAATATCCATCAAATTATTTAATCTTCATATCCATTCGGATTGGACTTCTGCCAATTCCAGGAGTCACGGCACATTTCAAAGATGCCGTACTTAGCCTTCCATCCTAGTTCACGCTCTGCCTTGCTCGCATCAGAATAGCACTGAGGAACATCTCCTGCTCTTCTTGGAGCCATAACATAATTCAGCTTCATATCATTCGCCTTCTCGAAATTATGAACGATATCCAATACAGAATATCCAATTCCGGTGCCAAGATTATAGATAGAGAGTCCACTACCCGGCGCAAGCTTCTTGAGTGCTGCAACATGACCGCTGGCAAGATCCATTACATGGATGTAATCGCGGACACAGGTTCCATCCGGAGTATCATAATCATTACCGAAGATAGAAAGCTTCTCAAGTTTACCGATTGCAACCTGAGTGATATAGGGCATCAGATTGTTTGGAATACCGTTAGGATTCTCTCCCATCTTTCCGGTAGGATGTGCACCGATCGGATTGAAGTAACGAAGCAGAACAACATTCCATTCAGGATCAGCCTTCTGAAGGTCTGTAAGAATCTGCTCGATCATCCACTTGGTCCATCCGTAAGGATTGGTGCATACGCCCTTAGGACAGTTCTCAGTGATAGGAATCTCAGCGGGATCACCATAAACAGTTGCAGAAGAAGAGAAAATAATATTCTTAACGCCAGCTTTTCTCATCTCATCGACAAGTGTTACAGTACCGGCAATATTGTTCTCATAGTATTCAATCGGCTTCTGAACAGATTCTCCAACAGCCTTAAGGCCTGCGAAATGAATGGTGCTCTCGATATCATTCTCACGGAAGATCTTCTGAAGGATATCACGATCTAAGATATCACCCTCATAGAATTTTACTTCCTTGCCAGTTATCTCCTTCACGCGCTCCAGGGACTTAGGATTGGAATTGCAGAGATTATCAAGTACTACTACATCATGACCTGCATTTAACAGTTTAACTACGGTATGGCTTCCAATAAATCCGGCACCACCGGTAACAAGAATTGCCATGGGTAACTCCTTTCAAAGATTACAAATGTTAAAAAAGGGAGAAGGATTTCTCCTCCTCCCCAATTATTTTATTATGCAACCTTAGACTTTGCAAGGTCACAAAGCTTTGCAAAAGCAGCAGAATCGCTTACAGCGAGATCTGCAAGCATCTTACGGTTCATTTCAACGCCTGCAAGCTTAAGACCATGCATAAGCTTGGAATAGGAAAGACCGTTAAGTCTGGCTGCAGCATTGATACGAGCGATCCAGAGAGTTCTGAACTGTCTCTTTCTCTCCTTACGACCGGCATAGGAAGAGGTAAGTGCTCTCATAACGGACTGCTTAGCAACACGATACTGCTTAGAACGTGCTCCACGGTAGCCTTTTGCCATCTTCAGTACACGATTATGTTTTTTCTTGGCGTTCATGCCGCCCTTAATTCTTGCCATTGTATAAATACCTCCTTCGAATTAAAGATACGGTAAGATCTTCTTCATGTTCTTAAGATTGGTCTCATCCGTCATAGCAGCCTTGCGAAGATTTCTCTTACGCTTGGTCGTCTTCTTCGTCAGGATGTGGCTCTTGAAAGCCTTGCTTCTCTTAAGTTCTCCGTTACCGGTCATCTTGAAGCGCTTTGCAGCTGCTCTCTTTGTCTTGATCTTAGGCATTGTTTTCCTCCTTAATTCTTCTTCTGCGACAGGACCATGCTGATGCTTCTGCCTTCCATCTTTGGATTCTTTTCCATGACTGCGATGTCCTGAAGTCCTTCAGCAAAATCGGTAAGCATGTGGCTGGATGTATTCACATGAGCCATCTCACGACCTCTGAAGCGAAGCGTGACCTTAACCTTATTGCCCTTTTCAAGGAACTTGCGGGCTGCATTCATCTTAGTGGTAAGATCATTCGAATCAATATTCGGTGACATACGAATTTCTTTGATCTCTACTACCTTCTGCTTCTTCTTATTCTCTTTTTCCTTACGAGCAAGTTCATAGCGATACTTACCGTAATCGATGATCTTGCAAACGGGAGGCTTTGCATTCGGTGAAACCTTCACCAGATCAAGTTCCTCTTCCTTTGCCTTCTGAAGAGCATCGCGTGCAGACATAATTCCCAGCTGTTCACCGTGGGAGCCGATCAGACGAACTTCTCTGTCTCTGATCTGTTCATTAATCATCAACTCGCTAATGGTCGATACCTCCATAGTTAGAACATTGTGCGATAGACGCACAAAAAAGTGGATAGGCAGGCTATCCACTGAACATGCAAAATCCTTATGTCTTACAACAGAAGAATGCTTGTGAACCATAAGTCGCTTCGAACGCTTAGGTGAGAGTGGATACTCTGCTTTCTTTTAACAACATTGGTACTATACCAAATGAAGAGCACCACGTCAACACTATTTCCGAAAAAATCGAAGCCGTCCTGTGGAGGGACCCACAGAACGGCCCTGGATCGCTTAAAACAGACGGGCAAGTCCCATCAAAGCATCCTGTTGGTGTGCGTTGCCTGATTCATGTTTTAATTCATCACAGGCTGATCTGAATAGCTTCTCGAACTCTACGGAAGGTTTCCTCAGATAACGATTTCCGCCACGGAAGCCGTCGCCGGAAACATCAGAGTCGAAGTAGTTTTGAGCCGCAGCCACGCGAAAATATGTGATGTCCATCGCTACTTTTCCCCTCCTTGGTGCAATATAGAATTGTGAAGTGTTTGGATACTGTCCCTTTATATCCGACTTCATAATATCATCTGCTGTTAAGATAAGCAAGGAGAAATACTATATCTTGTGTCTCGAATAATTTTGCAGGATAAATGTAGGGCTTTAACTCGTAAAATAGCGATGGATGACTCAACAGGGTTCCATCCAGATCCATAAATAGAATCTCGGGTCTGTTTTCATTCTTCGTCATTATTATCACCAGCAAATACAGGAACGAAAAGTCTCTCTTCCTTCCTCTCTGTTCCGGTTTTCTCCGCTTCTTCCGCTTCCTTCATAAAGGTAAGCTGGGAACCGATACTTTCCTTTCCTCTTCGATCCGGGCGTACATACTGTCCATCTGCATCCATATAGTATGCTTTCAGATTATCTCTAAGCTGTATATCCAGATAATGCTTGATCATACCTTTGATATTCTCATCTTCCACAGGGAATACGATCTCGACTCTTCGATCCAGATTACGAGGCATCCAGTCAGCAGAGCCCATGTAGATTTCTTCTTCTCCGCCATTCAGGAAGTAGAAGATACGGCTGTGCTCCAGATATCTTCCTACAATAGAACTAACATGGATATTCTCACTCACACCAGGAAGTCCGGTACGTAGACAGCAGATTCCCCGAATCACAAGATAGATTTCAACACCTGCAGCCGATGCGCGATAGAGATGTTCAATAATCTCCTGATCGCAAAGAGAGTTCATCTTGCATACAATCTTGGCTGGAATTCCACTTTCTGCATTCTTTTTCTCACGATCAATCATCATAAGGAAACGGCTTCGCATCCATATCGGAGCGACAATCAGTCTGTTCCAGTGACGTGGCTCCGAATATCCGGACAACATATTGAAAACAGCGGTTGCATCCTCACCATAGGACTCCTTACAGGTCAGAAGTCCACAGTCCGTATAATGTTTGGCAGTACTGTCATTGTAATTGCCAGTGCCAAGATGAACATAACGTCGTATACCATCCTCTTCCCTACGAACAATGAGAGCAATCTTACAATGGGTTTTCAGTCCAACCACACCATAGATGACATGGCATCCTGCCTGCTCCAGCATCTTCGCCCAGACAATATTATGCTCTTCATCAAATCTGGCCTTGAGCTCTACCAGAACTGTAACCTGTTTTCCATTCTCAGCAGCCTTTGCGAGTGCTGCAATAATGGGGGAATTACCACTGACGCGATAGAGGGTCTGCTTAATCGCAAGTACATCCGGGTCAACAGCAGCCTGTCGAATCAGATCAACAACGGGAGTAAAGGATTCATAGGGATGCTTAAGGAAGATATCCCCCTTACGAATCTCGTCAAAAAGATTCGCGCCCGGAAGAATTCTCGGATTCCTCTTAGGCTCAAAATCCGGAAAATAGAGATCCTCTCTCCCTTCCTGGTGAGGAATCTTAGATAAGAAGGTAAGATCTACAGGTCCAGAGATATGGAATACATCTTCTTCCTGTATATCGAGTCTCTCCTCTAATATATGAAGAAGCTTGGGATTCATACCCGATTCAATTTCAAGACGAATCACTTCTCCCCATTGTCTCTTCTTCAGCTGCTTCTGAATCTCCTGTAAGAGATCAACCGCATCATCTTCATCGATGGAGAAATCCGCATTACGCATGATACGGTAAGGAAAAGCACAGACCACATCATAATTCAGGAAGAGTTCACTGATATTCTCCCGGATCAGACTCTCGAGCAGAAGATAGACGGTTTCACCATCTGAAGACGGAAGCTGTATCAGGCGAGGAAGCCCCGAAGGCACCTGTACGGTAGCAAATTCAAGTTTCGCCTTCTTCTCCTTCCTCTCTTCCTCTTTCAGCTTGTCTGGAGATGCGATTCCAATGCCATTCTTAAGCTGGATCAGAGCCGCGATATTCAATGACTTATTCCGAATAAGAGGGAAAGGTCTCGACGCATCCACAGCCATGGGTGTCAGTGTCGGATAGACATTTTTCTCATAATAGCGTTCCGCAAAAGATTTCTGTTCCTCATTCAGGAGCTGATAGTCCGATATGATCTGGATCTTCTCTTCCTTCAGTGCCGGAAGCAGGGAACGGTTCAGACAATTATACTGATCATTTACGAATTTTTTGGTAACATCATTAATCTTCTGTAACTGTTCTGCCGGCGTCAGTCCGGAAAGATCTGCCTTCTTATAATCCGCATGCACCATATCTTTTAAAGATGCAACACGAACCATATAGAATTCATCGAGATTCGATGAAGTAATTGACAGAAATGTAAGACGTTCCATCAGTGGCAGAGAACGATCTTTTGCCTCATTTAAGATTCGCGTATTGAATTTCAGCCAGGACAACTCACGATTCTCATAAAATTCGCACTTCTTAAAATCAATCTGCTTCTCTTCAATATTCTTATCTTCCGTTTTATTTCTTATCTTCAGCTTGAATTTCGACATTGCCATACCCTCCCCTTACATCTTTTCTCTGATGACAGGACGAATAGCAAAAACCTGTTCAAAGAAATCTGCTTTATTCTGAAACATACCTTTTTCGAGGGCCATGGAGTCATCCGATTCCACACCCAGAATGAGCTGCTTTTCAACAATTCGCATCGAAACCTTCTTCATCTTCTGCTTATGACTACGATCGAGGGCATTTGCAACTTTCAGCATGGCAAGAAGCTTGACCATGGTCCAGTACTGTTCCTCGGAGAACTCATTCGATAGCTCTTCATAGTCCGGCAGGTCCAGACGGTTATATTTCGCCACCGCTGCGATAATCTCCCTCTCCTTATGGGTAAGCCCTAATATTTCCGAAGAGAGAATGATGCGATGTGAGCATTGTGCAGATTCGAAGATACTGATGTATTTTCCGCAGTCATGAAGAATCGCACATACTTCCATCAGAACGCGTTCCCTCTGTCCCAGACCATGATACTTCTTCATGGTATCGAAGAGGCTTAAGGACAGAACATGCAGAGCCTCCAGATGGGGACGGTAGCAGGAATAACGGTCTGCAATTGCCCAGGAAGCTGACAGAATATCCTCGTGGAAATCATGGGAGGACTTCATGTAGCCCTTCTTATAGCAGTAATCAAGAGCCATGCCATCATTAATGGTTCCCTTGGGAACAACAATATGCTCTGCAGGAATGAGGCGAAGCAATTCCTTATGTACCAGAAAGACAGGATCTGCGAAGTCATTGCCATAGGTATTAAGGGCGATATCTCTGCGATCCTCCTTCTTCAGTGCCTTCTCGATCTCCTTCTGGAAATTAAGGGCATCCACAGACAGATCTCCCTTGTCGCTAATAAGATGCGAAAAAGGTTCAAGGTTCTGATCACCGACAAAGATGAGGTTCTTCACCTTCATATCCATGAGATACATCTTCTGGAAACTATCAATCTCCTTATCGATCATATCTCTTAACTGCTCTCTGTGATCCGGAAGATTCATGAGGCGGCGGCCTGTCTCACGAAGGGTGAAGGTACCAAGGGACAGATGCTGGGTCGTACGAATTGCACCTTCATGGAAGAGGGTCATCTGGATAGAGGAACCACCGAAATCGACCATGACACAGTCATCCTTCAGAAGAGACTCAAAGGAATCCATCTGGGCTACAGCTTCATATTCCAGAAAGCGCTGTTCAGAATTACTGAAGATCTGAACAGATAAACCGGTCCGAAGACGAATCTGTTCCAGGAGGAAGAGATGATTCTGGGCATAGGTAAGAGTTACACCTGCAAAGAGGCAGTAATCATCGACTTTATACCCCGTGATCACGGATTTCATATCCGATAATACCGAGATGATCTTATCCGCGGTATCCATTGAAATCCTTCCCGTACGGGAAATCTCCTGTACGATCGGCATGGGCACCTTAAGGCAGTCTAATTCCTTAGGATTCTTCCTCTTGGAAATCTGAAATAGTTTCATCGTAACCCCAAAGGATCCGATGTAAATAGACGAGAATAATTTCATACCTACCCCCTGCGCAGAATGATTTAATAATTCCCTAACACTTGAAGAGAAACGGTCTCTTCCACCAAGCCAAGTAAGCAGTTCTCCACTGCACTGTCTGACAGATTGCCCTCACAATCCACGAAGAAACGATACTCCCAGGGTCTTCCCTGAAGAGGACGGGATTCAATGCGTGTCAGATTCAAGCCGTTATATGCAAAATTCGAAAGAATATGATAGAGCGATCCCATATCATTTCCCAGCGTAAAGGAAAGAGACAATGTTTTTGCACTTTCCAGATACTGATGCTTTCTGGAGAGAATCAAGAAGCGGGTTTCATTCACCGCCTCGTCCTGGATACAGGAATCTAATACCTTTAATCCATAAAGCTTTGCATTGATCTCACCTGCAATGGATGCCTGTGAAATATCCCCATCTTCCTTCACCTTACGTGCTGAAAAAGCTGTATTCTGAACCGCCCTGCTCTCAATGTCCGGATGCTGGTTCCGAAGATAATCCGAACACTGCATCAGGGCCTGCGGATGTGAATAAACCGTCTTAATATCTGTAAGTTTCGCCTCAGGAAGTCCCAATAAGCAATGATTAATGGGAATAATCTGCTCTCCTATGATAGCCGCAGAATCAGAATACTCTGACATAAGATCATAGTTCTCAGCAACAGCTCCTGCGGTTGAATTCTCAATTGGAAGAACTGCATAATCAGCTCTTCCTTCTTTCAATTCCAGAAATGCATCTCTCCAGGATTTTACGGAGCGAATATCATGATTCTTACCAAAGAAGGTTTCTAATGCAACTTCTGCATAGGCACCCTCTACCCCTTGGTAGATAATACCGGCATTCTGGAAATCAAAAGCATCCACCTTGCTATAGCCAACATTCGCTACTCTTCCATGTTCAGCCAGAATCGCATACTGCTTCTTACGACTCCCTGACATTACCTGTGTGAAGAGTTCCCGGATTCCCTTCTCGGAAAACGAATCCGGGGCAAGACGGCCAAGAGCATCGAGTTTCTCAGCCTCTCTTACTGCATCATACACATGTTTTCCAGTCTCAATCTTCGACTGAGCTACCTGTCCGGCGAGTTCTAATCTCCTTAGATAGAGGTCAACTATCTGATGATCAACCGCATCTATGTCCTTTCGTATCTCAAGCAGATCTCTCATGAAAATACTCCCTAATCTTTTTTCTTTTATTCTTTTCCCTATTATATATTCCTAGTTTACTTCATTCCATGAATGAATTCACGATTTACATCATATCAAAGAAGGACAACTGATTATCTTCCGGAAGTCCCTTGATGATTCCAAGTCTCTCCATCGTTTCAACAACCGTTTTCGGAACTTTTCCACGCTCCCTAAGGTCTGTCTTCGACAGGAAGGGGCGCTGTGCAGCTGCAATCTGAAGAGATTCGGCAGCGGTATCCCCCATGCCCTCGATGGAGTTAAAAGGTGGCAGTAATTTGCCATCGACAATCTGGAAATGTCTTGCGTCTGACTTATAGAGATCAATCTTCAGAAAATCATAGCCCCTGCAGTACATCTCGTCGACGCTTCTACCATCAGAGAACATTTCCTTTTCCTTGTTCGAAGCCCAGGGAATGCTCTTATCCTTCTTCTTTTCCGCATCGATCTTATTATAGATATCCTGCAATCTGGCACGGAGAGCGTCCTTACCCTGGCACATTGTTTCATAATCGAAAGCTGTTGTACGAACGGTAAAGTAGGCTGCATAGTAAGCAAGAGGATAATAAACCTTACAGTAAGCAACACGCCAAGCCATCATAACATAAGCGGCAGCATGTGCTTTCGGAAACATGTACTTAATCTTCTTACAAGACTCGATATACCAGTCCGGAACGCCATGTTTCTTCATATCTTCTACGTACTGGGGCCATTCCTTACATTTTCCTTTAGCAACGACACCCTTACGGACTCGTTCCATAATCGTAAAGCTCTCTTCCGAATCAAGGCCCTTAATGATGAGATATACCATGATATCATCTCGACAACAGATGGCCGTGGAAATAGTAGCCTGACCCGACAGAATCAGGTCCTTTGCATTACCAAGCCATACGTCTGTACCATGTGACAGACCAGATATTCGAATCAGATCCGAAAATTCCGTCGGCTTTGCATCAATTAACATCTGCATAGCGAAGTCTGTACCAAATTCCGGTATTCCCAGAGTTCCCATCTTAAGGTCATTAAACAAAGGTTCTTTCAGTTCAAGCGCATCAACATTCTGGAAAATCGTCATTACGGTACGATCATCGAGTGGAATATCGGTAGCATGAAGACCGGTTAGATCTTCAAGCATTCGAATAACGGTGGGATCCAGATGCCCTAAGATATCCAGTTTCAGTAGATTCTGCTCAATCTTATGATAATCGAAATGCGTCGTAATTACGTCACTCGTAATATCATCTGCAGGATGCTGTACGGGAGTAAAGGTATTAATCTCCTCCCCAACCGGAAGAACAACGATACCACCAGGGTGCTGTCCTGTCGTTCTACGTACTCCAACGCAGCCAGGTACGATACGGTCTACTTCACAGTTACGTTTATCGATACCCTTATCCTTGAAGTAATTCTTGATATATCCATAGGCCGTCTTATCCGCCAGTGTTCCGATGGTTCCAGCCTTGAAGGTCTGGCCTTCACCAAAGATGACTTCTGTATAACGATGTGCCTTAGACTGATATTCATTCGAGAAGTTCAGATCGATATCCGGCTCCTTGTTGCCCTTGAATCCCAGGAAGGTTTCGAAAGGAATATCAAATCCTTCTTTGGATAGATAATGACCACATTTAGGGCACTTCTTATCTGGCATATCACAACCGGATCGACCAGCGTATTCCTTTACTTCATCGGAATCGAAATCCACATAATGACAGTGAGGGCAGAGATAATGTGCACTTAGAGGATTGACCTCCGTAATACCTGCCATGGTGGCAACGAAAGACGATCCAACGGAGCCACGGGAACCAACCAGATAGCCATCCTCAACAGACTTCCATACCAGTTTCTGCGCGATGATATACATAACGGCATAGCCGTTGCTGATAATCGAGTTCAGTTCTCGGTCAAGTCTCGCCTGAACGATTTCAGGTAAAACCTCACCATACATGGCATGTGCTTTGTCATTACAGATCTTACGAAGCATGGAATCAGAATTCTCGATGACCGGAGGACACTTATCCGGACGGACCGGTTCAATTGGCTCGCACATATCAGCAATCTTATTCGGATTATCAATTACAACCGCCTGACAATCCTGAGGTCCAAGATAAGAGAACTCATCAAGCATCTCATCTGTTGTATGTAAGTAAAGCGGAGGCTGATGATCTGCATCATCGAATTTTCCATACTGGATGATACGACGATAAATCTCATCTTCCGGATTCAGGAAGTGAACGTCACAGGTAGCACATACCGGCTTATTCATCTTCTTTCCGAGTTCTACAATCTTTCGATTGATCTCGCGAAGATCATCCGGAGACTTTACGAGTTCTGCCTTCTTACGAAGGAGATAAGCGTTATTACCAACCGGTTGAATCTCCAGATAATCATAGAAGGAGGCAACTGCCTCGATTTCTTCCTGCGGTCTGCCTTCGAGAATCTCAGGATAGAGTTCACCCTCAGAACATGCAGAGCCTAAGATCAATCCTTCTCTGTGCTTGATGATCTGACTCTTAGGAATCAATGCCTTACGCTTGAAGTAAGTAAGGTTCGACATGGTAACCAGACGATAGAGATTGATTCTTCCCAGATCATTCTTCGCCAGGATAATGCAATGAAAAGGACGTAAGTTACGGATTGCCTCAATCGAGAGCTTACATTCATTGTTAATACGATCCAGTTCATACATTCCACGATTCTTGAAGTCCTGCATGAGCTTTTCGAAAATCTGGGCCGTCGCTTCTGCATCATCTACTGCTCTATGATGATGCTTATTTACAACATTCAGAGCTTTACCTACCGCATCAAGGTTAAAACGGGACAGACTAGGCAGGGAGATACGAGCCATCTGAATGGTATCCATATAGGTGCCGGGTCTTTCCAGTCCAAGTTCTTCCGCATTATGACGAATAAAGCTCATATCAAAATTCGCATTATGAGCTACAAATACAGCCCCTTTCGAGAACTCAAGGAATCTTGGCAGAACCTGATCTATGGTGTCGCTTTGCATAACATCGGCATCGGTAATGGATGTCAGCTCAGTAATATGGTAAGGAATCGGTGTCTCAGGATTTACAAATTCAGAGAAACGATCCGTAATCTTACCATCCTCGAATCGTACCGCACCAATTTCAATGATCTTATTATTCTTAGGGCTGAAGCCTGTGGTTTCAATATCGAATACTACGAAAGGATCATCGAAAGTCTGACCGTTCGAATCTGTAACTATCTTACGGGTATCATCTACGAGATATGCTTCCATACCATAGATCACCTGGATTCCGGCATCGGCAGCGGCATGTGCAGCATTGGGGAAGGCCTGAACATTACCATGATCCGTGATGGCAATGGCACGATGTCCATACTTTGCTGCCTGCTTAATAATATCTGCTACATCCGAAACACCATCCATATCAGACATCTTGGTATGACAATGCAGTTCTACACGCTTAAATACAGCGTTATCGCTTCTGGGCGTTCTCCAGTCACTGCTCTTCATGATTCCGCGAACACTCGAGATAACGAGTTCATGCATGAAGGTGTCTAGGTTGGTCGTTCCCTGAACCTTAACGAATTTGCCAGGAGCAAGTGCCTTCTCCATGTCCTCCACATATTCATCGGGCACGAAGATTTTGACATGAATGGAATCTGTAAAGTCAGTAATGCAGAAAGTGATAACATGCTTTTCATTTCTGATCTGCTTCGAATCGCAGGTCATAATCTGTCCAACACAGCAAACAGGTTCCATCTCGCTGCGAACCGTCTCAAGCGGAACAGATTCGTCCTCAATCTCTCTTCCGTAGATGACATCCGGATTGGTAGAACGAACGACACGGTTACCAAAGCCACCGCCACCTCTGTGCATTGCTGCCTTACGGAAGCTGTTCTCCTTATCCTGGCCGCCCTTTTCATAAGGATTCGATTTTTCTTTCCTTGATGCATCCTTTTTATCAAAGGACTTCTCATCCATTGATGGATTCGATTTTGCTTTGACGAAGTCGTTCGATGCAGACTCATCGCCCTCTGCATTCATCCCAGCTTCTTCCGCATCATGGACCTGGACCGAGATATCATGCAAACGATTCTTAATCGCCTCTTCCTTCTTCTGACGGAAGAGGTTGTCATGACTGCCCTCCTTATAGGCAACGTTAACAATCAGGCTGAATCCACAGCGATCACAGAAGACCCCATGGTAGAAATCCACGACATCCTGCTCCATGACATGCGCCATTCCATCATCTACTAATACGATCGTAAGACGATTCTCTTCGAAATGCAGATCGCATCCCTTAAGTATCTGATACATGATGCGGTTATTGGCATAGATTTCCTGTAAGATAGAGTCCCGATAGTTCTCATAGACCTTCTCCGGCGTATACTGTTCTGACAGATGGAACTTCTCAATAATTCGAACATCCATTTCAGGGAAATATTCGTCCTTGATCATCTTCTCAAGATGACGAATTCTCTCTGCGGGCACAAGTGTATTAAGGTCCATATAGATACGGATCTTGGTATGATTACGATTCGTAATAATGCGTGAAACTTCTGCATCCTGCAGCTGCCTGTCCACATCATTCATATTCAAATCAGAGAATACACTCAATAATTCGTGTGCCAAAATGTCCCCCTAAAATAACTTATTCTGTATAACCATACTCTTCCATCACGGAATAGATTTCTTTTCGAAGTTCCGAAAGAAGATCTGCTTCCGGAACCTTACGAACAACCTCGCCCTTACGTATAATAAGGCCCTCGCCAATGCCTCCTGCTATTCCGACATCTGCTTCCTTCGCCTCACCAGGACCATTTACAACACATCCCATAACAGCGACTTTAATGGGTGCTTTAATATCCTGCACCATGTTTTCAACCTGATTTGCAAGACCGATCAGATCGATTCTGGTCCTTCCGCAGGTCGGGCAGGATACAATCTCTACTCCATCTTTACGAAGACCTAGTGTCTTCAGAATTAGTTTTGCAGATTTTACCTCCTCGACCGGATCTCCGGTCAGGGATACACGGATGGTATCACCGATGCCCTGAGACAGGATCAGGCCTAACCCGATGGCGGATTTGATATTGCCGGCAGTAATGGTACCAGCTTCCGTAATACCAACATGCAGAGGATGATCCGTCTGGCTTGCAATGAGTTCATGTGCTTTCACACACATAAGAACATCAGAAGACTTAATCGAGATTACCAGATTGTCATAGCCCATATTCTCAATCATATGCACCTTATCAAGTGCAGATTCTACAAGTCCCGCTGCTGTTACGCCCTTGTATTTTTCTACCAGTTCCTTCTCAAGAGATCCAGAATTGACGCCAACGCGAATGGGGATATTCCTTTCTTTCGCAGCCATAACAACGGCACGTACGCGATCTTCCGAACCGATGTTACCCGGATTGATACGAATCTTATCAACTCCATTTTCAATTGCCGCAAGCGCCAGACGATAATCAAAATGGATATCAGCAACCATGGGAATATGAATCTGTTTCTTAATCTCAGGGATTGCCTGTGCTGCTTCGATGTTAGGGATGGCACAACGTATAATTTCACAGCCTGCCTTCTCAAGACGAAGGATCTGTTCTACAGTTGCTCCTACATCTTCTGTATGAGTATTGCACATCGACTGGATACGGACCGGATGGCCTGCGCCCAGCTTTACATTGCCGACGGAAACTTCCCTGGTAAGCATTCTCTTCTTCATCTCATTACCCCACAAAAATCTTCCAAATATCATTAAACATAACGATAACCATGAATGTCATAAGGATGGCAAATCCAACCAGATTCACATACTCTTCTACTTTCTCCGGAGCCTTCTTCCTGCGAATCATCTCAAGCAGGTAAAATACAAGTCTGCCTCCGTCAAGTGCAGGAAAAGGAAGGAGGTTCATAACTCCAAGATTGGCTGACAGAAGAATGGTTAAGCTGCACATTTCCATCAAAGCATAGAAAATACTTACGGCAACGGATTCTTCGTATGCGTCCCCTATGGTCTTAACAATGGCAACAGGGCCGGATAGGTCATTCATGCCAAGTTGCCCCGTCACAAGCATGCGAAGCCCCTGGACGGTAACATAGATCATATAACGCACTTCCCAGAAAGCCTTACTGAAAATCTGAGGGAAGGATGCTTTGACATTTGCAGACTGCTGAAGAATTCCAATCAGATATACACCGTTCTTCTCATCCCATCTGGGTTCAATGGTAAAGGTCTTCTTCTCACCGTCTCTCTTCACGGTAACTTCGAGCGTTTCCCCGGGATGGAAGGTATTATATGCTCTCACTTCCTGATAAAAGTGAATCGAGTAATTGTTAAGGGACAGAATCTGATCCCCAGGCTCGAGTCCTGCTTCTTCTGCCGGATATCCTTCCATCAGGCTATCAATTGTCGCAGGAGTATAACCTACACATGCAATTAAGACCGCGGCAAGAATATAGGCCAAAATGAAGTTAAATAGCGGGCCTGCAAACACAATCAAAAAGCGCTGCCAAGCAGGCTTATTCTGAAATGAGGCCGGATCATCGGAAGAGGAATCTTCTCCCTCCATGACACAGGCACCTCCAAAAGGAAGAAGATGCACTGAAAACATGGTTTCTTTCCCCTGGATGCCAAATAGTCTGGGTCCAAGGCCGATCATAAATTCATTAACTCTAACGCCAAATCTTCTAGCAAAAATATAGTGACCAAATTCATGAATCAATACGATGATGCTAAAGATGAGGATTGCTATCAGTATCTTCAACGATTCACACTTTCTCTGGCAGCCTTCTCCGTATCAAGGATCTGATCCAGGGAAGGGTTCGAAATAAATGCTATCTCATCCATTGCTCTCTCAATCAGGTCAGGGATCTCTACAAAACGGATCTTGCCTTCCAAAAGAAGGGAAACTGCCTTTTCATTAGCAGCATTAAATACAGTCGGAATGTTACCACCGCGGTCCATTGCTCGATAAGCAAGAGATAGTCCGCGGAACTTCTTAAGGTCCGGTTCAAAGAATGACAGATTCTGTAAACGGAACAGATCAAGGCGATCTCCGGAGAGAGGGATTCTCCTGGGATAAGTCAGTGCATACTGGATGGGAAGGCGCATATCCGGAACGCCCATCTGTCCCATCACTGCTCCATCTTCATATTCTACAGCCGAATGAAGAATGCTCTCGGGATGAACCAGAACCAGAATATCTTCCCTCTTCACATTGAAGAGCCAGCCGGCCTCCATCACCTCAAGTCCTTTATTGATCATTCCTGCAGAATCGATCGTTACCTTGGCACCCATATCCCAGTTAGGGTTCTTCAGAACATCTTCTAACTTGGCATTCTTCATCTCTTCTATAGATTTGGTGCGGAAGGGTCCACCGGAAGCCGTAAGATAGATTCTATGAATCTTATTTTCGGCATTTCCCTGAAGAGACTGGAAAATAGCGCTATGTTCGGAATCTACAGGAAGAATTGGAACATTACATTTCTTCGCAAGGGGCATGATCAGATGACCTGCTGTGACAAGCGTCTCTTTATTCGCTAATGCAATCTTCTTTCCTGCCTTAATAGCGGCAATCGTCGGACGAATACCAAGCATGCCGACAATACCAGTGACAAGTAACTCACTGTCCGGATCCTCTGCCACTGCAATCAGGCCTTCCATTCCGGAATATACTTTGGTCTTAGTATCACGAATTCTACTTCTTAAGTCCAAGGCATCTTTCTCATCAGAGACAGATACAAAAGCAGGCTGAAATTCACGAATCTGCTCTTCAAGCAGCTTGATATTCCTACCACAGGAAAGTGAGGTGACTTTAAATTCAGGATGTTCCCTTACAACGTCAAGTGTCTGGGTTCCAATGGATCCAGTAGATCCAAGGATTGATATATTCATAATGCCTCCAGGGTACAAGAGATAAAAAGATTCGTCTTAGGCAACAAGATATACTGCAAGATAGTAAATAATGGGTGCAGTAATGATAACAGAGTCAAAACGATCGAGAATTCCACCATGTCCTGGAATCAGTGTGCCGTAATCTTTGATTTCATAATTACGCTTGATTGCGGATGCAGCCAGATCTCCTACCATAGAGATCAAACCACCGACAGCGCTGATAAGTCCAAGAATCAGCATATCCTTAAGGGAGACACCCATCTGTGCACGGAAGATAAAAGAATAAAGCAGTGTCAGAAGGAAAGCTCCACAGACACCACCGATAGCGCCTTCTACAGATTTCTTAGGGCTAAGGATGGGAGCCATCTTATGCTTTCCTAAGAGAACACCAACGCAATATGCGCAAGTATCGCAACCCCAGGAGCAAAGGAAGATCAACCATACAATGTATGCTCCATTCTCGATCATTCTGGTCTGGTAGATGAAGCTGAGCATGATGGAAACATAGAAAACCCCAAAGAAGGCTGCCATGATCTGGTCTGCCTTATATTTCGGAAAAGAGAATACAAATACAGCAAGAAGCAGAATCAGGAAAACAATTACTGCTACTTCAAGATCAGGAAGGAAAGAATATTCCAGATCTGCAAAATAGAAAGCTGTAAAAAGATAGCCTAAAATGCCTGGGGCTTTTTTTTCTACATGGAAAACACGATAGAGTTCATACTGACCAATCATGGAAATCATCGCGGTAGAAACAAGAAGGATCTCACCACCGCTGATAATCAAAATCAAGGCCAAAGCCACAAGGATGATACCACTCAGAAGTCTCGTCTTAAACATAAATACGCTCCTTTAAACTGCGCCAAAACGGCGGTTTCGTCTGTCATACTCTTCTACGGCCAGCTTTAAATCTTCATTCGAGAAAATAGGCCAGGGAACACTCGTAAAATAGAATTCCGCATAAGCAAGCTGCCATAAGAGATAGTTCGACAGTCTCTCTTCTCCGGAAGTACGGATCATAAGATCCGGATCTGGAAGATCATAAGTATCCAGATGCTTTCCGAGGAGCTCTTCCGTAAGGGAGGAAGAATCCTTCCCCTCACTCAAAAGCTCATCAAAAGCTTTCCTTGCACTACGAATGATTTCATCTCTTCCACCATAATTCACTGCAATGGTGAGATGAAAACCATCAAAATTCTTGGAGATTTCTTCTAAATCATGAATCTCCTTCTTCAGGTCATCCGATAAGGGTTCCCGGTCTCCGATAATACGGACCCGCATATTATTCTCAACAGAATCTTTCTGGCATTTGCGAAGGTAAGCAGAAAGAAGCTTCATCAGAGTGTTCACTTCGTCCTGAGGTCTCTTCCAGTTCTCTGTAGAGAATGCATACAGAGTCAGATACTTGATTCCCATAGCCTGTGCTGCTCTAGAGATCTTCTCCACATTCTCTGCGCCAACCTTATGTCCATAGGTTCTAGGTTTCCCCTGTGATTTAGCCCAACGGCCATTACCATCTAGTATTATGGCAACATGATTCGGTACCTTCATGTCTAACCTCTCTTTCTTCTATAACTCATATATTATACAGGAATCGGGGCAAAAGAAAAAGGATACGCCACAAGCGTATCCTTTGTATCTTAAAGTAAGAAACGAAAATCAGACTGTCATCAGTTCCTTGGTCTTTTCTTCAATCGCAAGATCAATCTTCTTAACAAAAGAATCGGTAATGGTCTGAACTTCAGCCTCTAGGTCCTTCTCTTCATCCTCTGAAATCTCAGCGGCCTTCAGATCCTTCTTCAGTGCATCCATAGCATCACGACGGATGTTGCGAACAGCAACCTTAGCGTCTTCGCCCTTCTTCTTAACATCCTTAACCAGTTCCTTACGGCGGTCCTCGGTAAGATCAGGGAATACAAGACGGATCACTTTACCATCATTGGTCGGATTGATACCAACATCAGAGATCATAATTGCCTTCTCAATATCCTTTAGAATATTGGGTTCCCAAGGCTGAATCTGAATCATACGAGCTTCAGGTACAGTTACATTTGCAACCTGCTGTACGGGAGTGGGTGCTCCATAATAATCAACCATTACATGGTCAAGCACATGAGGGTTCGCACGTCCTGCGCGAACGGTATTCAGTTCCTCTTTCAGATTTCCGAGGGATTTCTCCATACGCTCGGAACAGTCATTCAGTCTCTCAGACATAAATATCTCCTTACAGGGTAATCATGGTTCCGTTAAAGTTATTGCCGGTAAAGGCATTCATGATGCCATTCTCTTCTGCAAGTGCGAAGACACGCATAGGCATCTTATTCTCGAGACACATCATAGATGCTGTAAGATCAATCGCCTGAAGCTTCTGATCAATAACATCATTGATGGTAATCGAATCATACTTCTTTGCAGCAGGATTCGTTTTCGGATCACTGTCATATACACCATCAATCGCCTTGGCAAGAAGGATCATATCTGCCTTGATCTCAATGGCTCGAAGTGCAGTTGCAGTATCTGTAGAGAAGTAAGGATGTCCAATACCACCTGCAAAGAATACAACCTTACCAGATGTAAGTACTTCTTCTGCAAGATCTACAGAGTAGAGCTTGGTAAATCCACCGCATACAAAAGGTGTAAGGATATCCGTATCCATTCCAACGGAACGGAACATATCAGATACATAGATGCAGTTCATGATGGTTGCAAGCATACCAATCTGATCTGCCTTGCTTCTGGTAAGTTCTTCTCCGGTTCTTCCTCTCCAGAAGTTGCCGCCACCGATAACAACACCAATTTCAACACCAAGGTCCTTTAACTTCTTAACCTCACGCGCAACACGAAGAACGGTTTTGGCATCAAATCCGGTTTTCTTATCTCCGGCAAGCGCTTCACCGGAAAGTTTTAAAAGAACTCTGCCCTTATTCTCAATCGACATTCTCGAATACGCTTTCAACATCTACATCAGCATAGCTCTGGCTGCAGAAACCTTCTATAACTGCACCATTGTTGATCTGTACAGAACGGGACTTAATATTACCCATAACAACTGCAGAGGTATCAACAACAACTGGTCCCTGAACATCGATATCGCCCTTAACAGCACCTGCAATTACAGCGGAATTAGCAGTGATGTTACCGATGATTACAGAACCGGCACCAATCTTAGCGGTTCCGCTGGTAATAACTTCGCCTTCAATCTTAGCTGCATCAGCATAGAATTCAGAAGAATTAGAATTACCGCGAACAGTACCGTTAATTTCGAGCTTACCATTGCAGGATACGTTACCATTGATGGTACCTTCTACCTTAATGGAACCAGTAGACTCAAGATCACCCTTAATGGTCATTCCAGTAGTGATTACTGCCTGCTCATCACTTACAGGAAGGGGAGCAACAGCATTAACAGCATTGTCAACAGCAGCATTTACAGAATTATTCTGGTCCATCTTCTTTTCTTCTTTCTTTTTCACTTCGTTATTAAGCGTATTTACTGTAGTTACAGTTTTCTTTGCAGGCTCATCTGCCTTCTTTGTAGCCTTCTCAAGAAGACCATCTAACTTCGACAGTTCGGTATCAACATCGAGGTCCTCATCGAGTGTGTTCACCATAACATCATCAGAATTCGTCTTGTTTCCTTCTTCAGGAATCATTTCATCGACTGCATCCGAGAAGTCATCTTTAAAATCCTTGAAAAATCCCATCTTTTTAACTCCTCCGTATTATTGATTATCAACAAGAGTCACATGCTGTATCGGCTTGGTATCATCGCTGATCGGAAGGATGATTGCCCCCTCCCGCTGAAGTGACTCTATTAACTTAGGTAATGCCTGAACGGTTGTCTTCTTGTCAGACGCATCATGTAGTAAAACCACCGACGTTTTGTATTTTACCACATCGTTCATAACGTTTTCAACAAGATCGTCCCTTGTTAAAGGCTCAGAAGTAGCGTCTCCGCTAGATACATTCCAGTCCACATATGTGACATGATTACTATTCAAAAATTGAATAAACTGAGCCATGTCGGTATCACTGACCTGATTCGAAGATCCACCAGGGAAACGATAAAAATGAGAATCCACTCCAGTTGTATTCAGAATCAGATTATGAATTCGATTGTAATCCGCACTAAAGGAATCCATCGACTGATAAAGTTCATTATATTTGTGAGAATAAGAATGCATACCGATCGTATGCCCTTCATTTACAATTCTTTGATAGACAGCGATGGAAGAAGAATTTTCCTTACCAGTCACGAAGAATGTAGCCTTAACGCCATAATCATCTAAAATATCAAGAATCTGATTGGAATTATCAGAAGGACCATCATCAAAAGTCAGATAAACCTTCAGAATATCATCTGCATTTCTGAGGTTCTCCTCTCCCGTTCCGGAATCGCTTGTAACAAGTGTACCTATCTCCTGCGTTTCGTCAGAGATATCCTGAACTGGTGCAGCAGATTCAACACTTGTATTTTCAACTTTACCACGAAGTAAAGCATTCACTTCATTTTGAAGAACAATTACACGCCAACATAATATTACGTTTACAACCGTAATAATCATGAACCAGATTCCGATGAAGGTCACAATGCCAGTCTTCATCTTACGAATCCGCTTACGCTTATTCCTTTGTTCGTTCAACGCTATATTATTGGAATCCAAATTGAATGCCTCCATGTAAAAAGGCTAAATAATCACGTTTTTAAATCACAATATATTTTTACTGAGTGATCGTAAAAAGTCAAGCAAATACATAAAAAAGGTCCGGATGTAACTCATCCGGACCAAAAATTATTTTCTTTTCAGTTGTTAAGAAAATTAGTGAATCTGGCTTGCAACTTCTGCTGCGAAGTTTTCAACCTTCTTCTCCATACCTTCACCGGTCTCAAAACGAACGAACTTCTTAAGAGAAACGGTAGCGCCAACAGACTTGGAAACCTCAGCAATATACTGAGCAACATTCTGTTTTCCATCAGCAGCCTTAACATAAACCTGGTCAAGGAGGCAAACTTCCTTGAGCTGCTTGTTAATTCTACCCTTAACCATACCTTCCTTAACCTTATCCGGCTTGGAAGCTTCCTTAGGATCGTTGTTGATCTGATCCTTGATGATCTCGGTCTCATGAGCGAGGTAATCCTGATCAACATCAGCATCAGAGAGGAACTTAGGGTTCATAGCAGCGATCTGCATGCAGACATTGTTCAGAGCTTCCTTAACTTCGTCGTTAACAACATCAGTATCAGCCTCAACGAGAACTGCGATACGTCCGCCGCCATGTACGTAAGAAACAACACAGCCATGAGCTGCTTCGAGCTTCTTGAAACGACGAATGGAGAGCTTCTCTCCAATAACTGCGATTTCAGAAACAAGCTTGTCAGAAACAGTCATGGAAGGATCTTCGTTCCATGCTTCAGCCATGAATGCGTCCATGTCTGCTGCAGAGCTGTTAACAGCCTGAACTGCAACAGCATCAACAAATTCCTGGAAAGTAGCATTCTTAGCAACGAAGTCTGTCTCAGAGTTAACTTCAACAACTGCTGCTACCTTGTCAGAAGCGGATGCTACACGGCAAAGACCTTCAGCTGCAATTCTGTTAGCCTTCTTCTCAGCCTTAGCCATACCATGCTTACGAAGGTATTCTACTGCTTCCTCCATGTTACCGTTGGTTTCGTTAAGAGCCTTCTTGCACTCCATCATGCCTGCGCCGGTGGACTCACGAAGTTCTTTCACCATAGATGCTGTAATAGCCATGATAAACCTCCAAAAATAAAGTAATAATTATGCTTCTTCTGCAGGAGCTGCGTTCTCCGTTCCCTGCTTAGCTTCGATAACTGCATCAGCCATAGCACCGGTAAGAAGCTTAACAGCGCGGATTGCGTCATCGTTTCCAGGAATTACGAAATCAAGTTCTTCAGGATCACAGTTCGTATCAGCGATACCGATCAGAGTGATTCCAAGAGACTGAGCTTCCTGAACACAGATATGTTCCTTCTTAGGATCAACAACGAAGATTGCATCAGGGATGCGCTTCATATCCTTGATACCGCCAAGGTTCTTCTGAAGCTTGGCGAGTTCCTTCTTAAGCTCCATAACTTCCTTCTTAGGAAGAACATCGAAAGTACCATCTTCCTGCATACGCTCAATCTTCTTAAGACGATCGATACGAGACTGGATGGTCTTGAAGTTGGTCAGCATACCACCGAGCCAACGCTCATTTACATAGAACATTCCGCAACGAAGAGCTTCGTCCTTGATTGCGTCCTGAGCCTGCTTCTTGGTTCCAACGAAGAGGATGGTACCTCCCTGGGAAACAACGTCATATACTGCATTGTAAGCGGTGTCAATCATACCAACGGTCTTCTGAAGATCGATGATATAGATTCCGTTACGCTCGGTGAAGATGTAAGGAGCCATCTTAGGGTTCCATCTTCTGGTCTGATGGCCGAAATGTACGCCGGCTTCAAGCAGCTGTTTCATAGATACTACGCTCATTTTGTTACCTCCAAATGGTTATTCTTCCACAGAAGATCTCTTCGCCGAAAGACCCTGAGCAGGCACCGATTCGACGATCCTTTCTGTGTGTTGACTACAAACAGAAAAGATTATAACAGAAGAAAACTCCATACGCAAGACTGCATAAGGAGTTTTCTAGAAGAATTCAACATTAATTATTCAGTTAGATAAATCAATTTTGCTTGGTAATGATACGAGCTATCTCATCATAAGATGCAGACTTTGGAATATCATAATTTCCAGGCTGAATACGATTATCATATCCATTATTTTCCAGATAAGAATCGAACTCACTGCCACTATTCACAAGTCCTTTGTTTTCAAGATCACTGCCTACTGTATCAGATGTCTCACCAGCACCAATGGAAAAGGCGATAGATTCATTCGTATCGGATCTGGGTGCATCATGAGCATCCTTAGGATCCACATTCGTTACGCTTGTTTCTCCATCATAGGATGGTGTCTCCTCTGCATCCGGATTCGCACTTGCATCCGCATCATTTGATTCCTGTTCTTCAGATTCTTTCGTATCCGATTCTTTGGTATCAGCTTCCTTATCATCCGTTGCTTCACTCTTGCTATCAGATTCCTGATCAGACATAAGTCCGGAAGGAAGAGAGGGATCGATCATTCCCAGTTTTGCTGCCTCGGTACGAATCTGTTCCTCTGACATCTTCGGACGATAAAAAGCAAATGCAATCATAAAGATCATGGAAGCGATGATGAATCCAATTCCCATTCCTCTGGTAAAATATTTCATTCTCATCTGCTTAGCCCTCGTTTCTCATAAATAAGCCGAGAACCAGCTTCACTTCACCAAGGCCACGTCCCAGTTTTTTTGCAATCTCTATCTCAGAATATCCCATCTTATGCAACTCAAGAATCGCAGAATTGTCATTTTTCTGATTCGGATTCTCTTCCGTTTGAACATGTTCCGCAAAAGCATGTGGAATCGTATCTTCAACTTCTGTAATAATAGAAGGCTCTTCTTCGCTTATCGTTTCTTCAGGAAGGGCTACCGGAACATTTAATTCCTGTAACTCTTCTACCTTCTTCTCGATTGCATCCTTCAGCATACGAATCTCAGATTCCATCGCCTGAAGATTCTTGGTTAGTTCCGTCGTCTTTTCCTGTTTTTCATTCAGCATGTCATACATGAACATAATCTCATCATGAGACTTATTCATAGAATCCAAAACAGAATCAGAGTATTCGGAGATCTGCTTGATCTTGTTATTCGTTTCCTTGTCAGAACGGACATCGAGTTCTTCCATCTTCTGATCCATCTTGGAATCAATGGCAGCTTCAATCACACCATCTGCTTCTTTTAACTGTTTTTCCAGAATCACTTTGATCTGGCTTTCTGACATTTTTTTCAGTTCATCGATATCTGAATCTGAAAACTTTTTTGTCATAAAAAAACTTGCTGCCACCAGCAAAGCGCCAATCAGCAGCAGGCCGAATTCCAATCCTGTCATAATCCTGCCTCAAATCTCAAATCTTAATATCAAAAGGCTTAGGTTGTCCTTTTTTGATCATACGACCTTCTGAAACAACCTTTTTCGTCTTCTGTTTTCCTTCTTTTCTTCCGTAATTACCGCCATAGCCGGTTCCATCGCCGCCCTCTTCCGGATTGAACTCTTCCTTCTCCGAGCGGTTATTTGCCTGAACCGTTGTAGCCTTCGCGGCCTCCTGTTTGTTCGCCTGTTCCGTTATTACATTCTGCTGAATCAAAGGTTTTGAATCTTCAGATGTTTTTTCATTCTGAACCTGCGTGGTATTTTGAATCATACCATTAAAATCAACTGGTCTGACTAACATAAGAACTCCCCAATATCACATTGCAGTCATGCGAATTTCACCTTCTGTAACAACGAAATAGCAATGAGAAAATTTCTTATCAAGCATACGCTGATAAGATGCTATGGTCAAATTAACACCAGGATAAATATCATGTTCTACAGAAATACGTGCTGTAGACATCTCGGAAAGTGATGCACGAATATGTTCAATCTCTTCATTATTCGTATTCAACAGGGTCTGCATACGAATCAATTCTGCAGCAATCTGCTTGAACTTAAGGATTTTCTTAGCATCTACCTTTGAGGAAGATGCAAGCATATTTTTATAAGAAGAAAGAGATGTTCCAAGTTCCGACAAGCGTTTTTCAGCATCTTCTGTTTCCTTTAATAAGACCTTCAGGCGGTCTCTCGCATCGGCATCAACACCTGCTTCGATAGAAGTCTTAGATCCTATCTCAGAGCCAATCGTAACTGCAGAAACATTACCAATGGTACGAACAATACTACCGGCAATGAAGCCTTTCTTGGAGCAGATATTCACATCTCCCTTGGCTGTTATCTCACTGTTTAAAACAGAACCAGATTCGACATATCCACCAGCAAAAACTTTACCGTTCTCTATAAACTTACAGATAACATTGGACTTAGACTGAAGAATGCCATTTTCTTTGCCATGAAAACCGTGTTTTACAATGATCTGACCGCCAGCATCCAAAAGAGCATCTTCCACTTCACCATCTACGATAATATCTCCATCACAGGTGATGGAGAATCCACTACGCACAGAACCTCCCACATGGACATTCCCTTTATAGGATACATCTCCTGTTGCAAGTCCAACATCACCCGGGATCTCATATACAGCGGAAACAAAGATCTTATTATTTATCATGGTGACATGACCTGTCACTTCAGAAAAAGCCTCAGTCTGATCAGCACTCAGGCGTATGTTACGACCAATATCCAGTCGTGCAAATTTCACCGGAGAAGGATTCAGACCTCGTCCCAGGATATCAATGCCTGCTTCACCAGGATCCGCAGGATGAAGTCTAGCAAGGAGTTCGTTCTCCGCAACTTCATTTAGAATACTTAAATTATGATAATCAACAGAACCATCCTCATTGTGATGAGGCTTACGATTGGGAGAAGTATTGAAGAAATATTCGATAAAGGCATCATGTCCCTGTCTGGCAGGAATACCTCTTGCGACTTCAACATCAGTAAAATAGACGGGGTGTCTCATGAAATCTTCGATCACCGCCGTATCAACCCCAGCAGTAACTCCGGAAGTCTTAATTCCTTCTAAAATATCTTTTTCAGAAAGTAAGCCACCACCAACAGAAGGAGGATAGAAACGACAAACACAGGACATCTTATCAGCAGAAATCGTGGCTGTCATCATTTCGGTAACAAAAGAAACCTTGGAGTCTCCAAGGCACATAACACCCTGGCCTTCCAAAACAATCTTTCGAAAGCCAAGTACATCATATTCCGTAAAGCCCTGTTGATTCAGATAATTCTCCGCTTCCCTCAAAGCTAGAGGTTTACCCTCACCCACTGCAGGATAGACCTTCACGTAAGCTTTTCCCGCCTGAAAAGCTAAGCGAAGATATCCATTGGTCTGTTCCATCTATAAGAACCCCCAGATTCCGCAGATCACATATTCGTAAGTATGCCCATATAATCACCAAGTTTCGTACGCATCTTTGCAAGAGCTTTTGTATGTAGCTGAGACACTCTCGATTCAGACACTTCTAATACTTCACTAATTTCCTTTAAAGTCATTTCCTCATAATAATACATCAGAATGACTTTATTTTCCTTCTCTGTAAGAAGCGCAAGTGCTTCTGTGAGTTTCTGTTTCAGTTCTTCCTGAGTAACTTTCTCTTCCGGCTGAATAAAGTGAGAATTATGAGCAGTATCCATAACAGGTTCTGCTCCTTGTTCCATGAATTCATTCAGGGAAGAAAGATTCGTAACATTCAGCTGGGCCTGCCAATCTGTAAGTTCATCCATAGAGATATCGAGTTCAGCAGCAATCTCATCATCTGTTGCCACATGCCCGGTACGCATCTCGATATTCTTGGTTGCATCTTCAATTTTTCTCTGCTTCTGACGTATCGTCCTCGGGATCCAATCCATCTTACGAATCTGGTCCAGAATCGCACCACGTATACGTAGAGATGCATAGGTTTCAAACTTTACATCTTTCGCAGCATCAAACTTATCAATCGCATCAATCAAGCCGAAAATGCCATAACCTACAAGATCATCATACTCGACGTTACTGCCAAGATAAACATTCAATCTTCCTGCGACAATCTTGACGAGTGGTGCATATTCGACAATGATCTGCTCTCGCAGTTCCTGTGTTGCGTTTTTCTGATAGGACTCCCAGAGTCTCTGTCTCTCTTCTGCCTTCACCCGTTGCCTCCAAAATCAGTTACTCTTGATCTTCAGACTGATCTTTGGTTTCTTCTTCCTGGCCTTCGCCAGCTTTCTCTTCTGCTTCCTTCTGACGCATCATCTCTTCCATATCAGCCTTAACCGTACGGTCAATAACCACACGGATAATCGAACCAATAATATAAAAAATGAGTGCCGTAAGTGCAAAACGAATTACAAATTGTTCAAAGCTTGCTTTCGATAAGATTGAAATCATGCATGTTACAAAAGATGCTGCAAGCGTAATCGCAATCGGAAGTGGTTTTGTGTTCATATTATCTTCTCCGGTTTTCCGACGGATTTAATTACATAATCCCCAGTCTCACTATAGAGTTCAACTGTACGGCCATAATTCAAACCACAATCCTCAGCTTTCAGAGGAATTCCTAATTCTTTTAATTTCTGACGGCTGGCAACCGCATTGCGTTCACCTACATTAATGGTATTTGAAGCAGAACCGGCAAGTTCAAACATCTTTGCACCACCGGCAATCTTTGCAACAAGACGAGCTTTATTCGCTCCTGCTTTAATCATATCATCATAGAGTTTCTGAATACCGGTATCTGCAAACTTCGCAATATTGGAATTATTACGAATCTGCGTGCTGTCTGGCAACATAATATGTGCAAGGCCGCTGATTTTTGTACTCGGATCATAGAGAGCGATACCGATACAGGAACCCAGTCCGATTGTAGTAAGTGCGTCAGGCGCTTTACAGATCTTAAGATCTGCCATGCCGACTTTGATCATTTCACCCATACAAAGCCCCGTTCACTATTGTAAAGAAATTCCGAGTGACGTAAGGATCTTCTTAAAGGAATCCTCTTCCGGCATTAGAATGAAGTAACCACTAATGGATTCTTCATCGCCGATCTCCGTCTTGATCAGTAGAGCATTGTCACCCATCATACCAAACATAACAGCCGGAACAGATAAAATAGCAGCTGCCATATCAACCGTTACAAAGGGAACTGTCGGACTAATCGTCATATTGGTAAGTCCGGCAAGCGCTGACAAATAGGAGGAAGCGATAATATTACCGATTTCCTTCAAAGCCGACAGGTCCATCTCATCGAAATCCTTATCATAGGAGAGATCGCGCATCATCAGACGATTTACCAGGTGATGTGCAGATTTCATATCCAGGAGGAACATCATGCTACCATCGATGTCCATCTCAACTCCCAGCATAATTCCGACGATTACTTCATCTTCAGCACCAATAGCTGTAGTAATGCGTTCAACGGGCATAAGTTCAACCTGAGGAACGCTCATATCGATTTTGAGATTGAGCATATTGGAAATTGCTGTCGTTGCATTTCCAGCACCGATGTTTCCGATCTCTCGGAGAACATCGATGTACATACTATTCATCTGTTCAAAACTATTATTTTCCAAAATGTACTTCCTCAGATTCTCTATTAGGAAGGGTTACCCTCATCCATAATCGCATTCAGGTCAAACAGAGATACAAGCTGCTCTCCATTCTTACCGATTCCATTGATAAAGTTAGCATTTGCCTTTGCCTGCATGTTAATGGTATTACGATCGATGTCACTCTCTCCAAGAGTAACAACCTCACGAACTTCATCAACTACTACACCTACAAGACCATGATCTTCAAGTTTCAGGATGATAATACGTGTAGCCTTCGCAAAGACATCATCCTTAAGTCCCATCTTCTTGCGAATGCTCATGACAGGAACAACTTCACCACGAAGGTTAATAACACCAAGGTAATGAGTCGGTGCCTTAGGCACTCTGGTAATACGGGACATACGAATAATATTGTCTACAACGGAGATGGGCAGGCCATACTGTTCATCGCCGATCTTGACAACAATGTACTGCTTCTTCTCTTCTGCAGCTGTTTCAAGCTCACTTGCTTTGCTCATTACTTTCCCTCCGTCTTAGAATAATGCATTCACATCAAGGATCAGAGCGACCTCACCATCACCAAGGATTGTAGCGCCGCTGATATAACGATTGTTCTCAATAACTTTACCGAGAGACTTGATAACGATTTCCTGCTGACCAATCAGATTGTCAACAACGATACCTACCAGACTGTCACCCTTCTTAACAACGACAACCGTAATGTTATCCGGATTCTCTTCTGTAGGTTCGCAATCAAGGATATTATCCAGACGAATCAGAGGAATTACCGTACCTCGAAGATAGATAACTTCCTTAGCCTGAACGTACTTGATCTCAGTAACAGGGATATATTCAATATTCTGAATGGACGCAAGAGCAATTGCATACTTCTCATCTCTAACTTCAACCATCAGAGCCTGAATGATTGCAAGCGTAAGAGGAAGACGAACGGTGAAGGTGGAGCCAACACCCTTTTCACTCTCAACTTCAACATCACCACCGAGCTGCTCGACATTGGATTTAACAACATCAAGACCTACGCCTCGACCGGAGATATCGGTAATCTTCTTAGACATAGAGAAGGACGGCAGGAAAAGGATGTTGATAATATCCTTCTTGGTCAGCTTATCCTTATCTTCTTCAGAGACAATACCACGTTCAATTGCCTTCTGGAGAACCTTCTCCGTATCAATTCCGGCACCATCATCCTTAACCTTGATGATGACATTGTTGCCTTCCTGATAAGCGGTAAGCCAAATGCTACCAGTCTCAGGCTTGCCTGCAGCACGACGTACTTCAGGATCCTCGATACCATGGTCAGCAGAGTTACGAAGCAAGTGCTGCAGAGGATCACCAATCTGATCGACTACAGTACGATCCAATTCTGTCTCTTCACCAGAGATATAGAGTTCCATGGGACGATTCAACTTACGGGACAGATCACGAATCATGCGAGGGAACTTAGAAACAACGTTCTCAATAGGAACCATTCGAACCTTCATAACAGACTCATGAAGTGTCGTGGTAATTCTCTCCAGATATTCAATCTGTTCATTTAAGGACTGCTGGCTACCACCATTCTCTTCCGCATTTTCATTGGCTGTGGTTCTTGCAACCAGGGAGTTCTTTGCAATAATCAGCTCAGAGACCTGATTCATAAGGTCATCAAGTTTCTCAATATCTACACGAACTGTACGTGCAGTAACAGGCTTATTTGCTGCCTTATTCTGAGTTGCAGGCTTGTCTGACTTCTTCGGAGCAGGTGCGGTCTTAGGAGCAGGTGCAGCAGGATGCTTTGACTTCTCTTCTGCAGCAGTTTCTACAGGAGCTTCTTCATTAACATCAGATACATCCTTCTCAGCGTACATGTCAGCGGTCAGGGTGCCGATATCAGCGCTGTCAATCTCAGACACGTTCTCAACTGCCTTGCGGATGTCATCAATCGCACCATCCGTACGAAGAATAAAGCTGAAATCAAATTCAAACTTCTCATCTTCAACATCCTGAGCTGAAGGAGAATAAGCGATGATCTCACCGAAATCTTCCACAGCCTTGAATACAAGGAAAGCTCTTGCAGCCTTCAGCAGGCATTCTTTATTTACATGAACCGTAACACCCACAAGGTTCTCAGAACCATCGAGTGCATCACGGACTTTAGATTTGTCCTCATCGCTAAGAGGCAGATCAGCATAAGCAGGCTGACCGGATGCCTGAGGCGCCTCTTCTTTTACTTCCGGAGCAGCTTCTGTACTCTCAGCTGCTTCTTCATCAGAAGCGCAACTACCGGCAAGGAAGTCATTCAGTCTCTGAATCAGAGCTGCATTATCCTCTTCACCTTCATTAGAAGTCTCACGAACAGTATCAACATACTTTTCGATTGCATCGAGGCAGTCAAACAGGATATCGATCAGCTTGGAATTTGCTTTCACATTTCCATTACGGATTTCCTGGAAGACATTCTCCATGTCATGTGTCAGATGCTGGAGCTTCTTAAAGCCCATTGTTCCTGCCATACCCTTTAAGCTATGAGCGGCACGGAAGATCTCATTGATCACATCTGTGTTTTCCGGTTCTTTTTCAAGAACCATGATGTTATCGGACAGAGCCTGGATATGCTCATTTGACTCGTCGATAAAGACATCAAGATACTGACTTACGTCCATGGTTTATACCCCCAATTCTTTGGCGATCGCTCCTGCGATCATATCAATTGGAACTGATTCATTACTAAGCCCAGCCTGATCACAGGCCTTCGGCATACCGTAAACCACACAGGTATCTGCGCTCTGTGTAATGACATGGATTTTTTTTCTCTTCTTCAGATTAAGGATTCCATCGGTACCATCCCGTCCCATTCCTGTAAGAACGACACAGATAATATCGTTATAGGAGAGCCTAGTGAAGGATTCGATCATTACATCCGCACAGGGTCTAAGGTTATTTACAGGAGGATCATCATATACTCTGCAACGGGCTACGCCACCCTTTTCGACAACCTCTAAATGCCTGCCGCCAGGAGCGATGTAAACCACATCCGGTTTTAGCACCTCATTATCTTCCGCTTCTTTCACATGAATCAAAGCTTTCTGATCGATTCTCTCTGCAAGAGAGAGGGTAAAACCTTTCGGCATATGCTGCACAATCACAACCGGAACACCAATATGTGCAGGAAGCATAGGTATCATTCTATGGAGTGCCTGAGGGCCACCCGTAGATGATGCAATGAGAACGATTCGGCTATTCTTTCCGGCTACCGCATTTGAAGCCCCTTCGGAAATGAAGGGCTTCTCCTGCTGGTTAACGGGCCGGTTTACATTTCCAGAGCCGCCAGAGTCAGGACTAAGAAATGGGGCCTGAACCGAAACCGGTGACTTCTTGTGAGATTTCATCCAGGTCTTCTCAAGAGAAGATAAGGCAGAGGTCATATCCTTGGAGAAGGAATCCCGATCCTGTCCCAACAAGCGGAAAGGTCGTACGACATAGCGTACATAAGGAAGTTCCATGATCAGGGATGCTGCATCGCGGTCTTCCAATAAGGAGGAACCCAGCATAACGATCGGTACAACGATATTCGCACTCTGTAATGCCCGGATGATTTCCATTCCATTCATCTTCTTGAGATACATATTAATCACGCAGATATCATATGATCCCATTCGGATTGCACGGAAGGCTTCTTCACCATCCATCACGGTGTCAATGCTTCTGTTTTCATCCTGTGTGGAAATTATATCACAGAGACTCTTTCTCATGAGTGCAGAGTCATCTGCCAGCAAAATCTTCTCCATCATATTTATTACGCTTTCTGACGACGCCTTCTCTCCGTCTCAAAAATATATCGGATAATTGCTTCCTGATCCGTATCGCTCATATGACGGAACTGAACACGATGAGAATATTTATCAGTTCCTTCAATATGTTCCGAGGATACAATTCGGCAATTAATAGCAAACTTGCCTTCTGAATTTGGAATATCCAGCGTGAATTTGAGAAGAACGGCGGGAATTTTATCCATGTTGATTGAAGATGTAAAACGCATGCCGCCGCCACTGATATCAATTGCAGTACCAAGTCCATAAATATGATCCTGACGAGGTTCCATACTGAGAACGTCTTCGAGATCACTCATCGATTCCATCTGCCCCTGTTCGTAGGTGAGCGAAACATACATAACAGGAAACATGCAGTCAATTCGATAGAATTCGCGTCTCTGATACTTACTTAATTCTCCCTGTACCTGAATCTTCATTATATAGAAGTTTCCTCGACGGTACATATTCTCTACGAGGCCTTTGGCTTTTACCAGGCCTCCCTGAGTTGTAAATACAAAGAAGTACTCCCCTCCTCTGGGAAGCGGAACCATCGTCATGCGCACAGTCGGGACGGTAACCTCAAAGGTATGAGAATCCAGGACACTATAGAGCGCACTTGGGTATGATTTTGCCTGAATTTTCACTCCGTTCGCATTTTCTTTTGGAATTTCTACAATTTCAAGTTTGCATCCCGGTAGGATGTCTTCCAGTCCCAACATATCAAAATCCCATTCCCATACTTCTTTTCATCAATGATCAATGTCCCACAAAATGGCGGAACATCTGAGAGATTCCCCAACGGAAACGATTTGGATCATCCGTTCCCATAAGCAGCTGAGCAATCTCACCAAAAGCCTTCGCAGCGTGGCTGCCAGGGTTTTCAATCGAAACGATCTTCTGTGCTCGTACTGCCTTCTCCAGAGAAGGATCCGAAGGAACCATCCCAAGATAATCAATTCTGCCATCCAGAAACTGTTCCACAACGCCATTTAATTTCACATAAACAGCTTCCGCCTCCTGTTTGGACTGCACCTTATTAGCAATCAGATGAATATTGGTTCCATCTTTTATGAATTTCTCATTTTTATAGAGTGCCTTCATAACAGAATAAGAATCCGTTATGGAGGATGGTTCCGGAGTCGTCACTAATAGGACTTCCGGACTCGCAAGAACAAACTCCAAAACCGTATCTGAAATGCCGGCACCCGTATCAACGATCAATACATCACACAGGTCGTTCAACATTGTCAGACTTTGAATCAGATATGCAATCTGATCCTGCTTAAGGTTATTAAGCGAAACAATGCCAGAGCCACCTGAGATAAAACCGATATCCATAGGGCCCTTACAGATAATCTCCCGAATTTCTTTGTCCCCGTAGATCAGGTCTGAGAGATTATAAGGAGGCACTGTACCAAACATTACTTCAACATTTGCAAGACCAAAATCCGCATCGTAGATAATAACGCGTTTTCCCATCTTGCGAAACCAGACAGCAAGATTCACCGCCAGGTTCGATTTTCCAACACCGCCCTTACCACTTGTAACTGTAATGACCCGGGCATTGGGAACCAGACGCTGGTTCCTCGCTTTCACTACATTTCTTAATCGCTCTGCCTGGTCCATATCAGCGACCCCCTAGTAACGTTTTAACAATCTTCTGAATGTCGATTACTTCCATGTCATCAGGAACATTCTGTCCCTCAGTAACATAACTTAAGTCCGCATCCGCATAGAGCTTGCTGGAGAAAATCGGACCATAGACAGAAGTCTCATCTAACTTGGTGAAGATGAGATGGAAATCTGTAAATTCCTTGTAGGAATCAATAATTGCCTTCATATCACCGAAGCGTGTCGTTGCCGATAAGACGAGATATACATCCTTCGTAAAGGTCGGATCAACGGAATCCAGAAGATTCTTCATCACTTCCTTCTGCTCAGCGTTCTTATGAGAGAAGCCAGCGGTATCTACCAGTATAAGATCCTTATCAGCGAACATACGAATTCGTTCATTAATATCATCACCGGCCATTACAACTTCCAGAGGAACTTCAAGAATATTTGCATAAGTCTGAAGCTGCTCCGTAGCGGCAATTCGATAGGTGTCAGCCGTCAGCATTGCAATGTCTCTGCCTTCCGTCAGTTTAAAACGTGAAGCAATTTTTGCAATGGTAGTGGTCTTACCGACACCGGTTGGTCCAATCAGGAAAACAACGGTTGGTTTTCTGGCAGACAAGGTAATGGGATGCGGTTTTCCAAGCATCAGAACCATCTTCTGATATACATTCGATAGAAGCAGATCGATATTATTCGAACCACTTTGGAGAATCTTCTGCATATCCTGCAGAATCTGATTTACATCTCTCTCTTCCACTTCATTTTTCAGAAGGACCTGATAGAGTGTTCTCACAAACTGTCGGTTATCCTTAGGCTTATCGTCGTCAGCAATCACATTCACAGGAAGATCCTGTTCGTTTCGAACATCACGATCCAGGACATTTTCCTGCTTTACCCTCGCTTTTTCCTTGAGCAGGTTACTACTCTGAGATTTTGGAGCTGCCTGTGCAACCGGTACGGTACCAGTACGAATGATGTCAGAGACTTCACGGAATGCATCTCTTAGATTCTCCGCATTTACATCTCTTTCTTCGCTTACTTCTTCATCTTTCACCGGAGCAGAAACAAGAGCCGGCTGATGATTCATTTTTCTAAAAGGAGTATCGTTCTTTTCAACGATACCTTTTTCACCAGCAACTGCATTGAAATGGTTACCAGAAGTATTACGATTCAGGCCACCCGCTCTATCTTCTTCTACAGCGCCACTAACCTCCCAGGTGGACTTTTTCAGAAAGCCCAATAGTCCGGAAGGTCGTATTTCTTTAATATTCAGGATCACGACATTAGGTCCGAGATCTTTCTTTGCATTTTCAATTGCTTCTTCCCGGCTTGCACCGGTGTATTTGTTAATTGTCATCTAAGCTCACCATGCCTGCAGAATGAAGTTCAACATTCGACTCAACTTCGTTATAAGACACAACAATCAGGTCTTTGAAATAGTCTTCCGTCAGTTTCTTGAAATACATACGAACAATCGGAGAACATACAACAATTGGTGTTTTACCATTGTTTTCCATCTGTTCGATCAGAGCACCTGTACGATCTATAATCATACGTACGCGCTGAGGATCAAGGGTAAGATATGCCCCCTGCTCCGTCTGTTTAACAGAGCCCATGATCTCCTGCTCCAGTTTCGGATCGAGTGTAATAACATCCGAAGACTCATTTGCAGGGAAGAACTTACTCGAGATTGCTCTCTTCAAGCCTTGTCTTACATACTCCGTCAGAACATCCGTGTCTCGGGTGGATGCTGCATGATCTGCAAGTATTTCAAATATAGTAAGAAGATCTCGTATCGATATACCTTCCGCAAGCAGATTCTGAAGGACCTTCTGTACCTCACCGAGACCCATCAGTTTCGGAATCAGTTCATCTACCAGAGCCGGATTCGTCTGTTTCAGATTATCTACCAGATTCTGAACATCCTGTCTGGTAAGAAGTTCGGCAATATGATTTCGAATTACTTCCGTCAGATGGGTTGCAATAATGGAAGGCGGATCAACAACCGTATATCCCAGGCTCTCCGCACGTTCTCTCTGTGATTCGGTAATCCAGAGCGCCGGCAGATGGAAGGAAGGCTCCGTTGTCGGAATACCGGTAATCTCCTCTTCTACATATCCAGGATTCATCGCCATATAGTGATCAAAGAGAATCTCACCATCAGCAACCTGAATACCCTTAATCTTTATAATGTACTGGTTGGGATTAAGCTGAATATTGTCACGAAGACGAATAATGGGCACCACTGTTCCAAGTTCCAGAGCAATCTGCCTTCGAATCATGACGACACGATCCAGAAGGTCACCACCCTGGTTAGCATCCGCAAGTGGAATAATACCGTAACCGAATTCCAGCTCAATCGGATCCACCTGAAGAAGGGAAATAACATTTTCAGGTTTACGAATCTCCTCTGCCTCTGTTTCATCCGTTGAAACAGCTTCCGTTGTTTCATGAATCTGAAAGTCCTTTTCTACCTTTCTTCCAGCCAGAATGAATATAACACCAAAGGCAAGGAAAAGAACGATATTAAGTGGGGTGAAGACACCCAAGATTATCATCGCAACGCCGACGATATACAAAACACGAGGTATACCGAAAAGCTGTGTAATTACCGTATCTCCGAAATCATCATCCGTGGTTCCCTTTGATACCAGAATACCGGTTGACAGGGAGATAAGAAGGGAAGGTATCTGAGAAGACAGTCCATCACCGATGGTTAGCTGACCGAACTGCTGCAAGGCATCCATGGCCCCCATTCCATCTCTGGTCATTCCCATAATGGTTCCGCCCACCAGATTGATTAGAGTAATGATAAGGCCCGCAGTCGCATCTCCCTTTACATACTTCGTGGCACCATCCATGTTACCGAAGAATGCGGATTCATCCTGCAGTTCCTTACGCTTCTTCTTCGCTTCTTCATCCGTGATTGCGCCAGTATTCAGATCCGCATCGATAGCCATCTGTTTACCAGGCATAGCATCCAGCGAGAATCGTGCTGATACTTCTGCTATACGTTCCGAGCCTTTATTGATTACAATAAACTGAATAATCAGAAGAATAATGAAGATAACGGCACCGATGATCAGATTACCGCCACCAACGAAAGCACCAAAAGTAGATACGACGTTACCAGGATTACCGGTTGTAAGAATCAGTCTTGTAGAACTTACATTCAGAGAGATTCGAAACAAGGTCGTAAACAGCAAAAGTGCCGGGAAGAAAGACATATCCAGAATACGTTTCATAAATACCGTATTCAGAAGGACAACCATGGCAATGGAAATATTCAATGCCAGAAGCACATCCAATAACTGTGATGGAATCGGAATGATGAAGAATAGAACGGCTGAAAGAAGGTAAATAACGATAGCGAGGTCCATGGTTGATAAGCCGACCTTCTTTAAAGCGCCGTTAATTGCTTCCATCGTAATCTAGCCTCCTTTCTACAAGTCGCACAAAAATTGGGCATAGTCTGCCCGTTTATCATCATCTGTTTCTTTGATTATAAATCAATGCGAGGATCTCCGCCACCGCTTCATAGAGTTCTGGTGGAATTTCCTGTCCAATATCGACTGTTGCATAGAGAGCACGGGCCAGAGGCTTGTTTTCCATAATTGGAACATTCGCTTCCTTCGCCGCTTCTCTTATCTTCTGTGCCATATAATCTTCACCCTTGGCAAGCACTGTAGGTGCTGTATGTTCTTCCGGATCATACTTGATTGCAACCGCAATATGCGTCGGGTTGGTAATAACAACATCTGCTTTGGGAACGTCAAGCATCATACGTCGCTGAGAAGCTTCACGCATGCGCTGCTTCTGCTTAGCCTTAACAGCAGGGTCTCCTTCTGCGTCCTTATACTCGTCCTTAACCTCCTGCTTGGTCATCTTCATATCTTCATTAAACTTATGTTTCTGATAGAACCAATCTGCAAGACCAAGAACAATATAGAAGATAGAGATCCGAAGGCCCGTATCAATAATAATCTGTCCGATCAGAGAGACTGCCTGATTCAGAGAAATCTCATAGAGAATAAAGAGTTCATCCTCATGGTTCCGAATACTGATATAGGCGATATAACCAATCAGAAGGATTTTGACAATAGACTTCAGAAGTTCAAAGAGTGACTGCTTTGAAAAGATTCTCTTCATGCCACTCATTGGGTTTATCTTATTTAGAGACGGTTTCAACGGCTCACTGGAAACCTTCCATCTGACCTGGACAAGATCTGATATGAAGGACACCGTTACACCAACCAGTAAGAAGGGAAGGCAGCAAAGCAAGAGCTGTAAAGAAACCTCAAAAAAGAGGGATGTATAAGCCTTTACCGTAAGTCCATCCCGATACATCATTACAAAATCAGGAATTTTGCCTCCGTAGATCAGATGGAACATATTAATGAATCGTGTTCCAAGACTTCCAACAAAAACCTTTAGGGTAAGGAACATAGCAATCAGTTCAAAAGCTGACGTAAGTTCCTTACTCTTCGATACCTGGCCCTTTTTTCTGGCATCGCTTAACTTTTTCGGTGTAGCGGCCTCTGTCTTCTCTCCCCCCTCCCCTTCTGCAAAGAACTGCAAATCCAGGGGAATCAGATTCATATCTTCGATAGCATATTCCATCATGGAGTCATACCTCCAACGATGTTAACGATCGATTCTTTCATCTGCTGGAAAACAAAGTCACAAACATGCGGAAAGAGAAAGGTACAGAGCATAAGGACGGTAAATCCGACCAGAATCTTAAGCTGTACACCGACGGTAAACATATTCATCTGTGGTGCTACCTTGGCCATAATTCCCAGTACTACATTAAGGATCATAATGCAGCCAAAGACAGGCAGTATGATTCGGAAAGAAATCACGAAAAGATTGGTCATGTAAGAGATCATAGACAGAACCATGGCATCCGTCCGTATCACAGCCCCGCCAAGAGGAATCAGTTTAAAGGAATCCACAATCGCCCTCAGAACATACTGGTACATGCCCGTTACGATCAGCATTAGATTCAGGAAATAGAAATACATCTGACCTGTCAGGGTTATCTGGCCACCCATCGCCGGATCGAATTCTGTTGCCATCGAAAGACCGATATCCATATCGATGATATTACCGGCAAACTGCACGATTGAATTGCAGAGATTGGCAACATAACCGATCAGGACGCCTGTCATGGTCTCTTTTAGTACAAGGATTGCGTAACCGATGGCAGAGACATACTCCGTACTCTCCTGCGGTTTCAGCACCGTAGTTACAAGAATGGCCAAAAAGGCAGCAAAACCTATCTGCGTTCTTCTCGGAACATTGGGTATACTGAAAAATGGCGCGGCAAACACAAAGGAAGCCACGCGCACCAATACCAAAAGAAAATATTCAAAATCAACCAATGAAAAAGTGTAATTAAACATTTCCTTTACTATTTAATATAAACCGAAAAATTCGTCCACAAGTCCGTCATATAGGTCGTCAGATTGGTCATGATAAATGAACCAAAGACAATCAAGGCCACAAAAATACTAAGTAGCTTCGGTACAAATGTAAGCGTCTGTTCCTGAATCGAGGTGACGGTCTGGAATACTGAAACCACCAGGCCGACGATCAGAGAGATGAAAAGCATCGGAGCCGAATTAATAATAACATTGTAAATAGCATTTCTCATAATATCGAGAACTACACCCTGTGTCATACTGCCTCCTAATAGAACGTACGAACCACACCGCCAATCACAAGATTCCAGCCATCTGCAAGTACAAAGAGCAGAATCTTAAAAGGCAAAGAAATCGTTGTCGGCGGGAGCATCATCATACCCATCGACATAAGAACTGACGCAACTACCATATCGATTACGATAAATGGAATATAGATCAAAAAACCAATGATAAATGCAGTACGCAACTCAGAGATAATGAAAGAAGGTACCAGAACATAGAACGGCACATCATCATAATCTTCATAGGTAACTTCTGCGATATCACAGAAGAGATTGAGATCCTTGGTCTGCGTCTGACCATACATAAACTGACGAATCGGAAGTTCCGCAGCCGTAAGAGCCTCTTCCTGGGTAATCTCTCCAGCATCCAGGGGCTTGATTGCATTTTCATTAATCTGATTGAAGGTCGGCCACATAATAAATAAAGTAAGAAATAAGGCCAGTCCCGTCAGAACCTGGTTAGGAGGTGATGTCTGGGTACCAATGGCAGCTCTTACGAAATGTAGAACGACCACAATTCTGGTAAAAGAAGTCAGCATTACCAGAATCGAAGGTGCCAGGGACAGTACCGTAAGAACGATCAGAATACGAATCGTTGAAGACAATGACCCTGTATCACCATCAAAGGATAGATTAAATGCTCCACCTTCACCTGTGACCTGATCACTGGCGTTTGGAGCATTCTCTGAGGCACCATATGAAGTTTCAGACTGATTCGATTCCGCAGCATAAGCATAGGAAGTATGAAGCAGCGAGATTGTAAATGTAAGGCAGATCACGGCACAAGAGATTGAAAGCGTCATGATCCACTTCTTAAGCTTCGACATAAATTTTACTTGTCGTCCTCTTCATTATGATTTTTGCGAAAAGAGTCAAGAATATTGCGGAAGGCGTCCTTCTCTTCCGAGGCATCCTCAGATAGAAGCTTCACTTCATCCTCCGTAAGTTCTCCCAGTCGGGAGATCTCATCTTTACCGACTCCAATCACAAGATATTTGTCTTTTCCTGCACGGATGATCTGAACATATTTATTGTTCGTTATCTTCAGCGTCTCGATCAATTCGAGATTCTGATTGACCATTCTGCCCTTCTGATACCCAGCGATCCATTTGGTCGTATAGTAGGTAAGAAAAAGGATACCAACGAAAATAACAAGAACAACAATCAGTTCAAAAATGCTTTCACCGGCAGAAGCTAAAAGGATCATAGTTTAACCGATAACCTTCTTTACAGCTTCAAGAACACGCTCAGCCTGGAAAGGCTTAACGATGAAGTCCTTAGCGCCGGACTGGATTGCTTCGATAACCATTGCCTGCTGACCCATTGCAGAACACATAATAACAGATGCGTTAGGATCTTTTGCACGGATACCTTTCAGTGCCTGAATACCATCCATCTCAGGCATGGTGATGTCCATCAGTACAAGGTCCGGATTGCATTCAGAATAAGCATCGATTGCTTTCTGGCCATTTTCTGCTTCACCAACAACGTTATAACCATTCTTGGTGAGGATGTCTTTTATCATCATTCGCATGAAAGCCGCATCATCACAGATCAGAATATTCTTTGCCATTACTTTTCTCCTTATGTTTACTCTACTTCAGTATCTCGGTAATACGAATACCAAAGGATTCCTCAATTACTACTACTTCACCCTTAGCAACATACTTTCCATTCACAAGTACATCGATTGGTTCACCTGCAATTTTATTCAATTCTATGATAGTACCAGGAGCAAAATCAAGAATATCCTGAATGGATTTATGAGTTCTGCCTAGCTCAACTGTGACTTCCAAGGGTACATCACGAATTAAATCGATATTCTCAGGCTGATACATCGCCGGATAAGAACCGGTAAATGGTGAGAACTGAGCCGGCTGTACATTCACAGGCTGCTGAGGCTGCATCTGAGGCATCATCTGCATCTGGGGTTGCATCTGGGGTTGCATCTGAGGCTGCATCTGAGGCTGCTGCGCGGTCTCAAGTGAACCCATCTGCATCTGACTTTCAGGAACCTGTCCTATGGAAGTGGAATCATCCAATGTGGAGTTGGTATCACTTTCCATATTGTTGGTAACAGATTCTACCATCTCCTTTGCCAGAGAGATAGGATACAACTGCATCATTTTACTGTCAACCAGATCGCCAATCTGAAGTCGAAATTCAATTTTAATGAAAGTACCATCTAAGAAAGGATCTACATTTACACCCTTCTTATCGTTAAGATCGATCAGGTCAGAGACAGGCGGGCTGATATCAACCATCTTATTCAGCATGGAAGAAAGGGATGTAGCCGCGCTACCCATCATCTGATTCATTGCCTCTGAGATAGCTGACAGATGAATCTCACCTAACTCCTGATCTGTATTCGTACCATCACCACCCATCATAAGGTCGGTGATGATCTTAACATCATGTTCTTTTAAAACGAGAATGTTACTACCATTCAAGCCCTTCGTATAGGTGATACGGATTAGAACACAAGGTTTTGCATAGTCTGCAACAAGTTCCTGCCAGGTAGAATACTTAACGACAGGAGTAGATATCTCAACCTTTTTATTGACCAACGAGAAGAGAGCTGTCGCAGCAGTACCCATACAAATATTCGCGACTTCTCCGATCGTATCGATCTCTTTGTCACTCAGCTTGCCACCATCCGGCACCGGACTGGCTGCTGCGGGAGAAGCTGCGCCACCGCTGTTCAGCAGAGAGTTTATCTCCTCCTGAGATAAAGAGCCGTCACTCATCTTCTTCTTCCTCCTCTTTTAATACTTTGGTGATACGAACTGCATAATTCTTTCCGGAGGAACCGGGAAGAGCATTGAATTTCTGTATGTCACCCACATAAACACTTAGTTCCTGATCTACTTTCGTATCCAACCGGACAATATCTCCGGGTTGCAATGTTGCAAAATCACTGACGGAAATAGTTGAATTACCCAGCACAACGCGAATCGGAATGATTGCTTTTGAGATCAGGTGTTCAATAGTATCTCCGTATATCATATCATTTTTGTCCTGAAGATTGGAATACCAGAATTTGGTATTCAGCTTGTCCATGACAGGTTCCAGTGTGATGTAAGGAAGGCAGACATTCATCAGTCCTTCAACATCGCCGATCTTCATATTGATCGTAATGATCGCGATCATCTCAGACGGTGATATGATCTGTGCAAACTGGGAATTGGTCTCGATCCTCTCAAGTCTTGGTGAAACATCAAGAACGTTTTTCCAGGGTTCTCTCAATAGGTTTACACATATATTCATAATTCTCTCGATAATGAGAAGCTCAATCTCCGAGAAATCACGGACCTTGTCTAAGGGTTCTCCTGCTCCACCAAGCATTCGGTCGACTATGGTATAGCCAAGCTTGGTTGCCATCTCCATGATGATATTACCCTTTAAAGGGGAGAAATCAACAATACCGAGAATAACAGGATTCGATAGTGCATTCGAGAACTCCATGTAGGTAACCGCTTCGGAGTTCATAACCTCAATCTGAATATTCTTACGAAGATATACAGGGAGGTTTGTGGACAAAAGTCTGCCATACTGCTCGAAAATCATCTCCAAGGTACGAAGATGTTCCTTCGAGAACTTGGAAGGGCGGGTAAAGTCATAAGATTTGACCTGATTCTCACTATTCTTTTTCATTTCCTCGACATCGACTTCACCGCTGTTTAGCGCCTGCAGCAGGTTATCGATCTCGCTCTGTGAGAGGACGTCACTCATGACTCAGTCTCACCTCTTTTCTTTTTTTCATAAATATAGAGCATGTGCGAAATATGCGAATCTAACGATTAATTCTACTGAACGGTGATGCTGGAGAACCCAACCGAAACATAGAGGTCATTACCGAACTTCTCGTTCAGTCTCTCAAGGATTGCATTCTGAACCTCTTCCACGTTGTTATTGAGTTCTTCTGCAGTATACTGAGCTACAGTCTTATTGATAATATCCTTGATGACATCCTTATAGGTATCAGTCTTGGTGCTTCCGTAGGTCTCGAAACTAGAGCTCTCCTTGTTCTGGGAGAGAACAACTCCGATGACTGCATAATGTGCAGTGCCATCACCGCCATCCTTCAGATTAATGGTAAGGGTATCTGCAAGGCTGTAAGGATAGATCTTATCCATTGCCAGTTCCCCGGATGCCTCGCCGGAGCCAACTGAGACATCAAGATCGATTGCACCAGCAACCTTTTCAATAAGCGCATTCGCTTTCTGTGTCTCTGGCAGAACTGCAAACATCAGTAGTGCCGTAAGTACCAGATTGATCAGCACCAATGCAAGTGTAATTAGTGAAATTAGGCTTTTTTTCATCTCCCGCTACCTTTCCTATCAGCCTGTGGCTAATCCTGAATTCCAGCGGAATTCAGGTCATTAAATATCTTAATCTCAACGCGTCGGTTAAGAGCTCTTCCCTCAGCCGTTGTATTATCCGCAATCGGATCGTATTCACCACGACCAGCCGAAACAATATGACTCGGCTCGATCGAAGACTGACTTCTGATGTAATCAGCTACGTTCAGAGCACGATACATAGATAAAACATCGTTACTCTCATACTTAGAGGAATGAATGGGGGCGGAATCAGTATGGCCCTCAATCTGTATGAGATTATCTGAATAAGCATTCAGAATCTTAGCAATGTTATTGAGAAGAGGCTTTGCCTCGTCCATAACCTCCGAACGACCGGAATTAAAGAGAACCGCTCCATTCAAAGTGATCTCGACATATTGACCGTTAAAATCAACATTCACAATATCCTGAAGATTCAGTTCATTAATCTTCTTCTGAATCTCCTCAGCCATCTCTTCCGACTGGGAAAGGGACTGCTCCTGATATTCTTTCGCAAGTTCTTCTTCGCTCAACTGAGCGGAACTGTCGGTATTCTGATTTTCGTTTGACTTCGTATCGTCTGCCTTGCTCGGGTCATGATTGTCGAGGGGTGTTTCACCATTGCCCTCTGTTCCTTCATTTTCTTTACCGGAGTTAGGCTCATCACCCTTGGTTGCGGTTGATTCATTGAAGTAGACATCGAACTCTTTTAGTGCACTGACACCAGATGAGATCAGGCTTCCGTCAGTAACGTTTATCGAAGATCCACCAGCGGGTAATACACTAAATGTCTGCTGGAAGGACTGAATGACGAGTTCCATCTTCTTGGCATCGACGGTTGACATAGAGAAAAGCAACACAAAGAAACACAGAAGCAGATTCATCAGGTCAGAGAAAGTCGACTGCCAGGCAGGCGCTCCCTTGGGAGGATCTTCTTTCCTCTCTCTTGCCATCAGCCAGCACCTCCGGCTTCTTCACCACCTTCGCCGCCAATCGCTTCACGCTCAGCGGGGTTAAGGAAGGTCTTCAGTTTCTCCTCGATCACTCGAGGGTTCTCACCGGCCTGAATGGAAAGAAGACCTTCGACAACGATCGTCTTGATTGCAAGTTCTTTCGCATTGTTTTCCTGAAGTTTTCCGGATATAGGAGTACACAGGTAGTTAACCAGAATAGAACCATAAAGAGTTGTGATCAGAGCGACCGCCATATTCGGTCCAATAGATGCTGCATCAGACAAATCCTTCAGCATGTTAATAAGACCAATCAGGGTACCAATCATACCCCATGCAGGACCCATCTCACCGAGTTTGTCCCAGACACCCCAGTTAATCTTGTGTCTGTCTTCGATTGCATTCATCTCTGTCTCAAGAATTGCACGAACCAGATCAGGATCCGTACCATCAACAACAAGCATAACACCCTTACGAAGGAAGGGGTCTTCAATATCAGTGGTTGCTTCATCCAGAGCCAGAAGGCCTTCTTTTCGTGAAACATTCGCAAGATTAATAATGGTACCAATCAGTTCTGCAGGCTTTGCGCCGGCAGGTTCCTTCATGATCACCAAGAGCATCTTCTGTGCATTAATGAATTCGGGGAGTTTATAACATCCGATTGTCGCCATAATAGCGCCACCAAAAGTAATGATAATAGACGGTCTGTCAATATAAGACGCAATAGAAGCGCCAGTGGAAAGAATTCCGTAGAAAATGATGAATAATCCACCAAAAATACCGATTAATGAGCTAATATCCAAGATTCCACCACCCTAAAGTAATCGTTTACAATCCTTGTGAAACTATTTACATAAAATTCTTCAAAACCGAACTCTATTTTACTAGATTAAAGTTTCTTTGTCTACTTTATTTAAGGTATTAAAGCCCTTGAAACGCTTATTTTTTTTAAAATCTCCGGCACTTTCGTTTCATTTTGGAAGAGCCCGTGAAACATTTCTTATCAAGAACAATTCTCATTATAAACATTCTACGGCACCAGGAATTCAAAAAGATCCTGCGGAAGAAACCGCAGGATCTGCATTTACGAAGAAATAATGATCATCTCTTGAGATTAACAAGTTCTTCAAGCATGGTGTCGGAAACCGTAATAATACGGGAGTTTGCCTGGAAACCACGCTGGGTCGTAATCATCTCTGTGAACTCCTTAGAGAGGTCAACGTTACTCATCTCAAGTTCACCAGTAGTCATAGAACCACCATCTGCATTAACTTCAACACCGATTCCATCGAACTCTCCGGAGTTCAGAGTCTCGGCATAGCAGTTATTACCAAGAGCTTCCAGACCGGATGCATTTGCGAACTGAGCAACTGCAATCTGTCCCAGAAGAACGGTATTACCATTATCATAAGATCCATAGATCTTACCATTCTGGTCTACAGAAACGCCGGTCATATTACCGATCTTCTTACCAAGACCGATGGTACCGGAGGTATCACCTCTGTCAGCTCCAAGAGTAGAAGTTCCACCGTTATCAAGATTCTTGGTCTGGGAGAAGTTGAAGTTTACATCAGAGAAAGGTCCACCATTCTGATAGAGCCTATTCAGAGCAGAAAGTTTCAGCGTCTGAGCCACTTCACCGGTATTGCCAACATAAGCGAAGCTGCCATCGTTCGCATTAAACTTCAGGTTGTAGGCAATCGACGGTGTATCGATCGTTGCAACGAGCTTACCACCGTTCTCGCTGACTGCGAGCTTGGTCGTAGTTGTGGTTGCGCCGGCAAGAACGCTTTTATTGATGCTGAAGATGTCCTTCAGAGGAATGTTATGAGGATTGTCGGTACCAACTGCTGTACTTCCGGCGGGTCTCTTAAACTGGACAACCATTGTTTCGCCAGCACCGGAAAGGGATCCATTTCCAAGGTCAGCGGTATATCCTTTGTAATCACCATCATTAATGGTAATGGTAGTACCACTTACGGAATAACCGGTTGCATTGGTCAGGGAATAAGACTTAGGAGTCGTATTTGCTTCACCCCAGAGATCCTGAACAGTCGGTGCAGGAGTAATTCCAGCTGCAGAAGTATACTGCTCTAAGATGCTCTTATTGCTTGCATCAAGGATGTCGGTAAGTTCTACATTATACTCACCCTCCTTGGTATCAATCGCATGTACTGCAAACTTTGCAGTGTAGGAATAACCAAGCTGATCATAGAAAGATAAGCTCATAACATAACCATCGTTAGAAGTGATCGTCGGGGAATTCTTATCTACAATACCAGTTGCGATTGCTTCTGTAGTTGCTTCCGGTGCAGAAGTCTTATTGGTCGGCTGCAGGATGCGCAGAGGCTGCACCGTATCTTTGACGATCGTCTGGGTTACGGGATCAACACCCCAGCCCTGTACCATATAACCGGTAGAAGTCATAGCCAGGTTACCATTACCATCGACATAGAAGGAACCAGCTCTGGTAAAGAGGTTCTGAGAACCATTGTTTACGATAAAGAAGTTCGTATTATTGGAATCGGTAAGCTTGATATCGAAAGCTTCACCGGTGGACTGTGCTGCACCACCACTCTCGATCGAAACCTTTGTAGAACCGGCCATAACGCCAAGACCGATCTGGTTTGGGTTCTTACCACCGGTATTTTCCGTTGCCTGGGAAGCTCCGGATGTTGTCTGATAGAGAATATCAGAGAATGTTACTGCAGATGATTTGAATGCTACGGTATTAACGTTCGCGATGTTATTACCGATAACATCCATCTTTGTCTGATGGGTACGAAGACCAGCAACACCAGAGTAAAGTGATCTCATCATAGGACATGAACCTCCTTAAAAAGTTCGGTGTCCGTCATTACTGCTTCTGTCGGTCGGCAGTATGTAAGCCTCCTTGTGAGGTCCGGCTTATGCTATGACGGCGCCATCAATATTAGTAAATACGTTACTGTCAGTGGCTTCATCCTGATCCATGGCTGTGACTACTGTCTGGGATGGAACATTCACAATAAATGCCATCTTATCAACCAGTACCAGAGAATCCTTGATTCCCTTCTCTCCTGCCTTCATAACTCCGTCAGAGAGACGTGAGGACTGTTCATCGGATAATGTGATATTTCTCTGATCCAGGCGGTTTAATGCATGTTTGGAGAAATGCACATTAGCGGTATTCTTCGTCACATCATATTTCTGAGACAGAATATCTGTGAAGGAAGTGATCTGATCCGAAGGAGACGATAAAGGTTTCGAGTTTTTCGGCAGATACTGATTGGTAACCTGCTCAATCGATTGAAACATATTGTCCACCCGATTCATATCTTCTCTCCTTTCCTTGGAATGATTCTTTACTTACAGATTAATTATCGGCTTTTTCTGAAGAATTATTAATAATATTCATCCTCTGAACAAGAGAATTTAATTTGGAAACAGAAGCTGCAGGAACAAACCCTTTTGTATACTGGCTCATTGCATCATATACAGTCTTGCAGTTAGCCACATCCTGCGCATTATCCTTGGTCAGATTCTCGAGAGAAGGAAGCTTGGCAATCATGGCATTCAGCGCATTTGCAGCAAGGCCAGCCTCATAATAGTTGGAGTCGGTAACCGTCTTTACATCGTCGATGTCATATTCCTTGTTGTTGATTGAGAGTTTGGTTCCATCGGAACGCTTGGTGACATAGTCTACAACTCCGGTAATATCACCATCATCTGTATTCACAGTTACATAATTACCAATCAATGCATTGGCATTCATCTTAGAAACCGTATTCGATACATTCGTAGTCGCCTCTACCTGAGAGAAGGTGGCCATCTCAGATACATACTGGGAGTTATCTGTCGGAGACATAGGATCCTGGTACTGCATCTCGGCTGCAAGAAGTTTAAGGAACATCTCCTTATCGAAAGAAGAATTGGATGTTTCCGAAACGCCCTTATCGCCAATCTTATTTCTCTCTGCCGCTTCAGCCCTGGAAGTATCAGCAATCTGTCCGTTGACAACCTTTTCAACTAATGACATAAGCTTATCCTTTCTATCTACGCGTGAAGATTCACGGTATTACCATTGGTTCTCATCATGGATACTTCAAGCTTCTCACTATCCGTAAGATCGCCTTCCATCTCGTCAAGATGATTCATGTTGATGTTTCGATGATGGCGGGTATTCGAACTCTCCTCTCCGCCTTCCTGAGATGTATTCTGATTTCCGGCCTCAGCGCCAAAAGCTGCCTGCTCTGTATGCTCTTCACGGTTGTCAAAAGCTCTTGTACCAACGGAGATCTCAATCTCATGGACCTTCATGCTCTGCTGGTTAATGCTCTCCTTGAGTTCTGCCATCTGCGTCTCAAGTGCATTCTTCACATTCTCATTCTCGGTGATGATCTTGGCATGAACCATTCCATCTTTCTCTGTCACCTGCATGAAGAGCTTACCAAGATTCTGAGGATTCAGAGTCATCTCCATGGAATGAGCAGATTCAAGATTCTGTACCCTTACATTGGTTACAATCTGTTCGATCATATCCCTGGTCTCAGCAGATGTGTAGGTATGCACAGGATCCTCAGGACGAATCTCTGTATCAAGAGGAATCTCTCCCCCACGAGGTTCTACATTGGAGACATGGCCAGGATTCTCAAAGCTACGAGACAGGTTCTGTTCTGACGTATTCTGTCCATTTTCTTCTTTCGAAGAATCTCCGGGATTCACTTCTACAACCTCCACATCATCAGAAGAATCATCAGAAAGTCCAAGGGGATCCTCCTGGATCTCACCCTCTACCTCTTTAGCGTCCAGATTCTTCGGTTCAGTAAGATCCTCCTCCGAAGGAATGGGCTTGCTCTCTGCGGCAAAAGTCTCTCGTGCAGGATCACTCCCTGTCTCAGCAAGGGCAGATGCTTTCGCATCCTCTAGTTTGGAAGTAATCACATCCAGATCTTTCTGGCTGATTTCTCCATCCTCTACCCCGACCATGTTCTCATCAAGAAGAATACCACCTTTCGAATCGAGACTCTTTAGATCAAGCAGTGTGTAACCAGTTCCATCCATTAGCTCCCGTCCCATTTCCATCAACCGGTTCATGGTATCGGACAGATTGGAATCAAGAAGAACTGCAGCGGGATCTTCTTTACCGGTCAGATTAGAAAGTAAAAGAGAAGCATTCTTTGGAATTAAGAGATCCACGAACTGAAGGCCCAGGTTTTCTAAAGCCTGATCCAGCTCCTCATCTGTAATTTTAAGCTTCTCTTCGAGAAGATCACGCACTTCCTTCTCATATCCATCAAGTGCCTTCATGGCATCTTCCGGCGAAGCAGACGTATCTTCTACGACTTTCTTTGCCACCTTGTCTGTATTACGAATTGCAGACTTCTCATAGAGAGCCTTACCTTCCTTGTCAGTGGCAGTATTGTTTTGTGTCTTTGGGGAATTCGGTTTTGAATCTGATGTTTTGATCGATTCAGACAGATTGTTATCGAATCCATTGGAAAGTTTCCCGGCATTACGACTCGCCATAATTCCAGAGAAATCAAGTCCGGTACCAATCTTCTGTTGGATATCGTCTTTTGAACTGTCATGAGAGACAGGCTTCACGGCAAGACTATTCTGTGCCGGGATATCCGCAAGGTTAGAAACGGTCATTTTTACTTGCCTCCTTTCTACAAGAAGAAGTACAGGTAACAATCAGGGTTCCATAATCGCCGTCACCTTGGCTGCCGTGTCGGCATTCATGGCGCCTAAGATCGCTCCTCGGGAGGTGCTGTCCATAGCATTCAGTATCTTTGCAACCAGTTTCAGATTATCTGTCATGGTATCAAAGATGCCGGCTGCCTCTTCTGCGTCCATCGCAGAATACGTCGCTGCATAGTTCTTGATTTCCTGAGACTCCTGCAGCTGCTCCACCACTTCCTTGTAGATGGTTGCGGCATTATCCGGTTCTATACTCTCATAGTACTCTTTATACTCTTTTATATCGGGTGCTTTGTCCGAAAAGACAACCTCTTTATCAAATTTTTCTTTGATTGCTTCGAATTTTGCTTCGTCGTCTTTGTATTTCTGTAATTCAGCAGCCTGTGCCTGCAGATCTGCAATCTGTGCAGTGGTGTCTGCACTCGCACTTTCCGTTGCCTGAAGCTGGGATTCAAGTTCCTTAATTCTGGCTACTGCTTCATCCATGGTCGCAAACTGATACTGCGCATCCTCTTCTGCATAATCTTCCACTTCCGGAAGAATCTTGTTAACCACCGGAACATCTTTTAATACCGGATAGAGAACCGTAGAACCAAATCCACCGACATCCATCTTGATGATCAAGGCAAGAATCGCAAGCCATACCAGGATGATCATGAAGACAACGATGCCGACCAGAATACCACCGCCACCTTCTTCTTCATCATCCTCTACGTCATCAAGTTCACTCGCCTGCTTTTTTAAAGCCTTCGCTTCAGCCTTCAGTCGTTTTTTTTCTTCCTTGATTTCTTTTTTGCTCTTCTTTACTTCTTCTTCCGCCATTATTATTCCTTCCGCAGTGCTTACTGCTCTGTTCTATGCGTAAAAGCAACCAGTTCATCAACCTGGAGATCTTCTTTTCGAATCTCTTCTTTCTTGAATTCCACAAAAGCCTTTTCTTTCAGCGTCTCATGGGTCTTTCTCTGAATACGCTGAGCTTCAAGTTCTTTTCTTCTCTGTTCTAACAGATGTTCCGCTCTCTGTACGTTCATCATCTGAACACGAATCATCGACTTCATAGAGTTGATCGCATTCTTAGTCATCTGAATCTCACGCAGATCCAGATCATCGGACGTTAACCGCTTCAGCTCCATCTCATACTGAGCCCTGCGAATAATGAGCTGTTGTAACTTCTCCTGTTCTTCCAGAAGTGCCTGGTTCGCAAGACTATATGCGATTTTCGCCTGACTCTCCAGCTTTTCAGAGATATCAAGAATATTCTGCATTCGATAGCGAAATCTTGCCATGCATATCCTCTCTTACTCTTTTGCGTTCTCTTCCGGAAACATCTTACAGAGCGTATCTACTGTCTCTTCGAAAGTAAACTTCTCATCCGTAGCCTGCATGAGGAATTCATTAACTGCATCAATCTTAGAGATTGCAAAATCGATATTTTTATTGGAACCAGGTTTGTAAGCACCGATATTGATCAAGTCTTCCGCTTCCTGGTAGGTTGCCATAACATTCTTAAGTCTGCCGGCCGCCTTCTTATGTTCCTTAGTAGCAACCGCAGACATAACTCTGGAGATGGACTGTAATACATCAATTGCCGGATAATGATTCAACTGAGCCAGGCGACGATTCAGCATGATATGACCGTCCAGAATGGATCTGGCTGTATCAGAGATTGGTTCATTGAAATCATCACCATCCACCAGGACCGCATAGAGGCCGGTAATGGATCCATTAGCGCTATTTCCAGCTCTCTCAAGGAGCTTTGGCATCTCCGCATAAACAGATGGCGGATACCCTCTGGTAACAGGAGGTTCGCCAGACGCAAGACCAATCTCACGCTGTGCCATGGAGAAACGGGTCAGATTATCCATCATAAGAAGGACATCCTTCCCCTGATCACGGAAATACTCTGCAATTGCTGTAGCTGTAAGGGCTGCTTTCTTACGAATCAGAGCCGGGCGGTCAGAAGTTGCGATTACAACAACAGAACGTCGCATGCCCTCTTCTCCCATGTCGTGTTCGACAAACTCTCTTACCTCACGACCACGCTCACCGATCAGAGCGATGACATTTATATCCGCTTTCGTATTACGGGCAAACATACCCATAAGAGTGGACTTACCAACACCAGAACCCGCAAAGATACCAATACGTTGTCCCTTGCCAACGGTAATCATGCCATCTACGGCCTTAACTCCCAGAGGAAGGGGATCTGTAATAATAACTCTGGACATAGGATCAGGAGGGTCCGCTTCCGCAGGATAGAGTTCCGGTAGATTCAGTTCTTCTCCCGGTGCCAGATCAGAGGGTCTTCCGATACCATCTACGGTATGTCCAAGAAGTTCCGGTCCAACCGCAATAGATAGGGGTCGCCCTGTATTTTCGACCTTGCATCCAACACCAACACCGGTCAGATCTTCAAAAGGCATGAGTATCAGTCTCTTCTCACGGAAGCCAACAACCTCCGCCATAATCTGATTCTGACCATCCGAAGTATAGATCATACAGAGATCCTTCAGATTTGCTTCCGGTCCGATGGATTCCACGGTAAGTCCAACAACCTTGGCAACCTTACCAAAGCTTCTGAAATATGATTTTTCTTTCAATGTTTCGTATTTCGAAAAATCCATGAAAGTAACTACTCTTTTCTGCTTAGAGATCTGATATCACGAAGAAGTGCATCGAATTCCGTATCCACCGAACAATCGAAGATACCACCATCCGTCTCGATGGTGCAGTCTCCGGGAGATAGTAAGGCATCTTCAATCAGATCCAGTTTCACCTCGCCCGGAAGTCTTTGCATCAACTCCTCTTTCATCTCCCGGAAATGTAGGGCATCCTGAGGACAGAGATGAATCTGGAATTCGTTGCTTGCATTCGAATGACTGATAGCATCCTCAATCAGATACATCACGATCTCACGCTTCCCGGCAATCTGACAGTGGAAAACGTGATCTACAACAGACAGGATCACATTCGTAAGTTCTCCCTCCATAGCAGCAAGTCTCTCATGATAATCATTCTCGATTTCCAGCTGCCTCTGATTCAGTTCCTCGAGTTTTTGGTTATATTCATCCTGAGCCTGCATAACACCAGACTGATAGCCTTCGTTTCTGCCCTCTTCATAGCCCTGATTCTTGGCAAGCTGAGCATCTGCATTCGCCCGGTCACGGATTGCATCCGCATCCATATGTGCCTGCGAACGAATGGATTCCGCTTCCTGCTCTGCACCCTGAATAATCTCTTCCGCAGATATAGAAGAATCCGGCTGCGCAGGAACACGAACCTCCTGTGTTACCGGATTTCCATCCTTGTCAAGAACCGGATTCCCTTCTTCATCGAGGACGGGTTCTGTTCTAACCTCAGGCGCAGAAGCTTCGAAAGCAGCCTCAGCCGCCTTCTCACGCTCCTTCTGTAATTTTTCCATACGTTCGCCAAAGAGCTTGTTCGAGTTAATAACAACGCGATCCGTTTCGTCTTCCTGAACGTAATATCCATACACAATATTAGACAACGAGATCATCACCTCCACCTCTGGCGATTACAATCTCACCGGCATCCTCTAACTTACGAATGACACCAACAATCTGCTGCTGTGCTTCTTCAACATCCTTCATACGAACAGGGCCCATGAAGTCCATATCTTCCCTGATCATAGCCGCAAGACGTTGGGACATGTTCTTGAAGATGACATTCTGAACTTCTTCGTTTGCGCCCTTCAGCGCAACACCAACCGTAGAATTGTCGACATCTCTGAGTACTCTCTGGATCGCACGATCGTCGAGAAGAAGGATATCCTCGAATACGAACATCTTCTTACGGATATCTTCTGCAAGTTCAGGCTCGTCGATTTCAAGGGATTCCATGATACGTTTTTCAGTACCACGGTCTACCGAATTCAGGATTGCGACGATAGCATCGACACCACCGGCCATCGTGTAATCCTGGTTAATCAGGCTGGACAGCTTACGCTCTAAGATACGCTCAACCTCCTTGATGACATCCGGAGAAGTACGGTCCATCTGTGCAATACGCTTTGCAACATCAGCCTGCATCTCAGGGCTTAAGGAGCCCAGAATCTGCGCAGCCTGAGGCGGAGACAGATAGGATAAGATCATGGCAATCGTCTGCGGATGCTCATCCTGTATGAAGTTTAATACCTGGGAAGGCTCTGTTTTGCGGATAAATTCGAAAGGACGTACCTGAAGAGATGCAGTCAGCTTACCGATAACTTCCTGTGCCTTGTCACTGCCAAGTGCTTTCTCCAGAAGTTCCTTCGCATAACCGATACCACCTTCAGCAATGTACTGCTGAGCCAGGCAGACCTGATAGAATTCATTGATCACATCCTCTTTGACCTGAGGAGAAACCGATCTGGTATTCGCAATCTCTAAGGTAAGTTCTTCAATCTCATCTTCCTTAAGATGCTTGAAGATCTCAGCAGATTTTTCCGGTCCAAGAGTGATAAGAAGGATTGCTGCCTTCTGTACTCCGGTTAATTCTTCGTTTGCCATGAAGGTTAGCTCCAATCCTCATTCAGCCAGTTACGTAAGAGGTTCGCAACCGCCTCGGGCTTCTCGTCTACAAATTTCTCAATCAGAATACGGGCTTCTGATTTCTCATTGAAACCAATATCCTCAAGTTCTTCATCCGGCTGCTTCTCCAGGAGCTGGTCCACAGTAACTTCCTGCTCCACTTCCTCTTCCTCGTCTCTTCTGAGAGAACGGAAGACAACGAAACCAAGCAGAAGGAATACCAGAAGTGCAATGATGATCTGAAGATAATCCGTAAGGCTTCTCTGATTCTTAGAATACTCAAAGTAAGGTACATCGTAAGCAATGATAGAGATATTTGCTTCGGGAATACCGGTAGCCTGGGACACCGCAGTGATAATCGTCGGATCCACATCCTGCTGCACACGGTTGGAATTCTGAGCACGATACTCATCAAATGTCATATTGTCGAGGGTGCCATTTGCCTTCAGCACATCCTCGTTATAAGTTACAGCATTGGTTGCAACAATCGAGATAGAGGAGGTGGTAAGGTCTGTCTTTCCCTGCTCACCCGTCTTGTTGGTAATGGTCTCATTGGGAAGATAATCCGTAGTTACTTCCGAACTCTTGGAATGAGAATAATTATTATCCTGAACGACATAGGTCGTATCATCATTCGAATCGGTTCCGGGAACGCCCTGCACACCACCGGTGCTCTCTGTCTTCTTGGTGGTCTCACTGTCCTTATAGCCTTCAGAACGACCATCCTCGACATAATAACGATAATCCACAGAAGACTCCTGAGAGAAATCCATGGTCAGATTCACACCTACGGTCACATTATCGAATACCGACTGGGTATCACCACTTTCAAGAACTTTCTTGACCTTGTCAGCCATAGCCTGTTCCGCATTCTGCTTAATCTCCTGATTTGCCGTAGCAACACCAGCTGCAGAATCCTCTTCGTTGCCGGAGAAAAGTGTATTTCCTGCATTATCGATAATCGTAATATTGTTCAGCGTCTTATTGCCAAGTGTTGTTGCCATATACTGAGCAATGCTCTTAGCCTGGCTTCTGGACATAGAACCGGCAAGATCCAGTTTTACAGAGGCACTGGATTCCTGCTGATTTGCAATAATTGTTCCATCATCATTAGGAATATAGAGATTGACGTCCGCATTCGATACATTTTCTAAGGATTTGAGGACGTCCTCATACTTCTTCTCGAGATAGAGCTGATACTTCTTCTGGGTGTCTGCTTCTGTCGTTGAGAAGGATCCATTTAAGGCATCATTAATCGTATACCCATCCGTAGAGATATTGTTGGTACCAAGCAGAATGGATGCCGTACCATAATCCTTCTTCAGAACACGGAAGGTCATACCATCATCTGACTGTTCCCAGGTAATATCCGGATTCGACTGCAGGAGTTCCTGAATGGACTGAGCCTCTTTCGCATCATTGGCAACACGGAGGATAAGATATTCCGGACGTGTCAGAACCACGCCAAGAATGATCAGGGCGACAACTACTACGGCTGCTGCACTGATCATTATTGCTTTTTGTCTGGAGGTGAACTTCTGCCACCATTCTTTTATCCGATCCAGAAGTTTTTGAATTCTTTCCGGCATCTGGTAAATCCTCCCAAATAACTAATTCCTAAGACCTGTAGAAACACCACCCGAGTCATCAGATCTGCATCTGCATAATCTCCTGATATGCAGAGATAAAACGGTCACGAACCGCAACCGTATATTGCAAAGCGATGTTTGCCTTCCACTGGGCAATGGCAAGATCATGCGTATTGGTTGCTTCACCCAGGGCGAACTTAATCTCCTGATTCTGTGCATGAATCTGTAATGCGTTGGTCTGCTTTACCGTATTCAGCATGGAATCAAAGACTGCCCCGAAGCCATTGCTCTTATCCTGTGGTTTCACAGAACCAGTCGCATTATTAAGAGCCGCGGTAGGCGTGCTGCCATAGAGACTCTTTAGTGCACTAACGTCCATCTTTTATCCTCTTCGTAAATGTAGAGCTTTATCAGCCGTTGCCGCCAACATTAATACCAGACTGAGCCATAGCCTTAACCGCATTAAAAGCCGTTACATTGGCTTCATAGGAGCGGCTGGAATCAATCAGGTTGGTCATCTCCGTAACCGTATTCACATTAGGGTAAGATACGTAACCATTGGCATCCGCATCCGGATGTGACGGATCATAGACCATGGTGAAATCGGTCTCCGTATCTTCCGAAACCGTAGAAACCCTGACTCCATTTCCCTTAAAGGATCTCCAGTAAGAAAGGGTATCCTCGAAGCTCACCGGATTCAGTTCCTTCTCCTGGAAGGTAACGATCTTACGACGATAAGGTTTTCCATCTGAAGTTCTGGTCGTATTCACATTCGCGATATTCTCAGCAATGGTATCCATACGGAAACGCTGTGCTGTCATACCGGAAGCTGCAATATCAAAAGACTGAAATAATCCCATATGAGTCCTCCGAATTATTTAATTACGCTTCTAAATCTCGAAAAATCAAGATTAGCGCTCTGGATCAAGGCCTGGTAACGCAACTGTTCCGATGCAAGTTCTGCATTTTCCGTATCAATATCAACGTTGTTTCGGTCGATTCGATAGGAGAAGTTCTCAGCATCTGTATATTCAATCGGATTCAGATCATCTGTATTAATGCTGGTTACAGCCTGATCAATCGTCTTATATTTTGCACTGTCGATTGCATCATCAAGGACATCCTGAAAATTAACATCCTTGCGCTTGTAATAAGGTGTATCAACGTTTGCAATGTTGTTTGCAATAACCGTCTCACGCAGGTATGAAGCATCGAGCGCACGGTCTACCACATTGATATAGTCAAAAGCATTGGAATTAATCAATGGTCCTTCCTTTCCACATTCTGCCTATTCTCATTTATTATACTTTATCTTGATGAAAACTCAAGATTTTTTCCGAGATGTTGTGTTCTATTTTGACAAATGATACAACATCTCGCACGAGACAGGAAGATGAAACATATTGACATTCCTTCCAATAAAAATGGACTCAGCAGATTCATCTGCAAAGTCCTTTTCTTTATCACAATACAGAACCAAAAGCGATTCTATTCGTGTTTCATCCATGAATTACGTTTCCGCCAAGAAGATTATATCATGTAAATCTTCCCAGCAAAAGTAACCTTCCGAAGAATTATTTATTTGTTCTTCTTACCCTTGGTCTTCACCTTGTTGAGTTCATCGAAAACAACATCGTTTAAGACCTTAATATAGGTTCCCTTCATACCGGAAGAACGGGATTCGATAACTCCTGCACTTTCAAACTTACGAAGAGCATTAACAATAACGGAACGGGTAATACCAACACGATCTGCGATCTTGGATGCAACAAGGATTCCCTCATTGCCATCAAGCTCGTCGAAGATATGAATGATTGCTTCAAGTTCGGAATAAGACAGAGTGCTGATTGCAGAACGAACAATCTGAACCTTTCTGGTTTCCTCCTCGTTTTCCTCATTTACAGAGCGCATCATCTCGAGGCCGACAACAGTGGTGCCATATTCACAGAGAATAATGTCATCGATATCATAAGGCTTTTCGAAGCGATATACGAAAAGAGTTCCCAGTCTCTCACCTGCGATATCGATCGGAGTGATGATTGCAGAATAACGATTGATATCACCCTTCTCAAAACCAAGCGTAGAAAGATTAACATTCTCCTTGGTAGAGAGAATGCCAAGAAGTCTCTCATTCAGAAGTGGATCTACGAACTCTCCAACATCGTTACCAAGAAGTTCATCGAGGGGCTCCATATTGGCTCCCTCGCTGATACCAAGAACCTTGCCCTTCTTGGAAATAACAATAACAGAAGATCCGAGGATTTCAGTCATCACCTCGCAGATGTCACTGAAAACGACCTTGGATGCATGATTGTTATGAAGTAATTTGCCAATTTTACGGGTTTTATCAAGAAGCTGTACGCTCATTTAGCTTTGTCCTTTCCTAAGCATTATCTTTCTTTTGGGCTTCAGAATAGCCACATTCCTGATCAGAACATACTATGCGATTCCCACGAATGACCATGAACTTGCCACACTTGGGGCAGGCTTTTTCTACTGGTTTCTGCCAGCTGGTGAAATCACAGTCCGGATAGTTCTCACATCCGTAGAAGACACGTCCTTTTCTGGTCTTACGAATTACGATATCCTTACCACACTTAGGGCAGGGAACACCAATTTTCTCCAGATAAGGTTTTGTATTCGAACATTCCGGGAAGCCGGGGCAAGCAAGGAATTTACCAAACTTACCATACTTAATGACCATATGACGTCCGCACTTATCACAGACAACATCCGTCTCTTCGTCGGCAATCTGGACCTTTTCAAGAAGTTCCTGGGCTTTCTTAACGGATTCTTCCAGATCCGGATAGAAGTTTCGAATTATGGACTTCCATTCTACCTTGCCTTCTTCTACACCATCCAGGAGACTCTCCATATTCGCAGTGAAGGTCTTATCTACGATAGTCGGGAACCATTCGGTCATAATATTATTCACCGCATCCCCAAGCTCGGTCATGAAGAGATTTCTACCTTCTTTGGTCACATAATTACGAGCCAGCAAGGTTCCGATGGTCGGTGCATAGGTAGAAGGACGGCCAATACCGAGTTCTTCCATGGTATGAACCAGAGATGCTTCGGTAAAGTGTGCCGGCGGCTGTGTAAAGTGCTGCTTTTCATCAAAGGAATCGAATTCCAGTACCTGTCCTTCTTCCAGGGAATAAACAGGGGACTTCTTCTCTTCCTTCTCTTCTTCTGCATCAGTATAGACAAGCATAAAACCATCAAAGATCCTGTGAGACGCTGCTGTGGAGAAGATATACTCTCCTGCCTGAATCTTCGCCGTCGTTGTTTCATACTTGGCATTGGACATACGGCTAGCCATGAAGCGACGCCAGATCAGCTGATAGAGTCGGAACTGCTCTCTCGTCAGAGAATCCTTGACATTACTGGGAAGTCTGGTAAGATCTGCCGGGCGAATTGCTTCATGAGCATCCTGAATACGGCTTGCTGCAGATGTTTTACCGGGACCTTCTCTTAAGAAATCATCTCCGTAATTTTCAGAGATAAAATCATGTGCCATATTCTTCGCTTCATCAGAGACACGAACGGAATCCGTACGAAGATAGGTAATCAGACCTACCGTGCCAGCACCTTTAATATCAACACCTTCGTAGAGCTGCTGTGCCACACGCATGGTTTTGGATGTGGAGAAATTCAATGCTTTGAAGGCTTCCTGCTGCAGGGTACTTGTCGTAAAAGGCAGAGGCGCTTTCTTCTCACGATATGTTTTCTTCACGGAGAGGACCTTAAATTGCTCACCCGTAAGTTCAGACATAATCTTATCGAGAGACGCCTTATCGTTAATCTCTTCCTTACCAGACTTTCTGCCATAGAAACCGCAAGTCAGCTTATCCTTGGCGCCCTTACCCTTCAGATTCACATCCAGCGTGTAGTACTCCTGAGGAATAAAAGCATCAATCTCCGCTTCTCTCTCAGCAACAATACGAAGAGCTACCGACTGAACACGACCTGCAGATAAACCGCGCTTTACTTTCGCCCAGATCAGGGGACTAATCTCATAACCAACCAAGCGGTCTAAGATTCTTCTGGCCTGCTGTGCATCCACAAGAGACAGATCAATATCTCTCGGTTTTTTAAAAGAAGCTTTCACTGCATTCTTCGTAATCTCATTAAAGGTAATTCTCTTAACATCCTTGCCCTTGAGGTTCAGGGCCTCCAAGAGATGCCAGGAGATTGCCTCTCCCTCGCGGTCCGGGTCAGTTGCAAGATAGATATGATCCGCTTTTTTTACTTCTTTGCGAAGGGATGAAAGAAGATTACCCTTCCCGCGAATTGTGATGTATCGCGGTTCAAAATCATTATCAACATCAATTCCAAGAGAACTCTTCGGAAGGTCTCTTACATGCCCTTGCGAAGCTACTACTTCATAATTCTTCCCCAGAAACTTCTTAATGGTTTTGACCTTCGTGGGAGACTCCACAATTACAAGGTTCTTAGCCATAAAATACACTCCTTGTGTCACATTTTTAACGCAAAACTGTTGCAACTATACACCAAGAAATGTGTTTTTTCAAGGAAAATTCAGGTTCAATTTCATGAAATTGTCAGTAATTTGTGTATTTTTTGTGTATTTTAGAAAAACTTTAGATTTTCTTCAAACTCTTCATCATTCCTTTAGAAAAGTTTTACGAACGACCAAAAGACTTAATAATTGTAAGGCTTCTCATGGTGTTACCATGATTCCTACAGAAAGGAGAAAATTATGTATAGTTCTGTTGAAACCGCTGTAATTTTAGGCATAGACAGCATCCATGTGAAATGTGAAGCAGATGTCAGTGATGGTCTGCCGGTATTTGATATGGTTGGATTTCTATCCACTGAAGTAAGAGAATCCAGAGAAAGAGTCCGAACCGCTCTAAGGAATTCCGGATTTACTCTGCCAGCGAAGAGAATCACAATCAACATCTCACCCGCATCTCTTCGAAAACAGGGAACTGCATTCGATCTTCCCATTGCATGTGCCATACTCGGCGCCAGCCATATTCTAGAGGAAGAGATCCTATCCTCGGTGCTCATGGTCGGAGAACTCTCTCTGGAAGGTAAAGTCCTGCCAGTGAAAGGAATCCTGCCAATTGCGTTATCCATGATAGAAGATGATCGCTTAAAGGACAAAATCCTGATTCTCCCAGCGGGCAATTTAAGAGAAGCCTCCCTTCTGCCCTCTCTTCGCTATCTGGCTGTGAAAAACATCATGGAAGTTATTGCACTATTAAGCCAAAGCATTGACAATCTAAGATCACAGGCAGCTAGAAAAGAAGACATCCTACCCTTCATGCAGGCTTATGACGACCAATATCCATTTGATTTTATAAGCGTACATGGACAAAAGATTCTAAAACGAGCATGCGAAGTCGCGGCTTCCGGAAAACATCACATGTTACTGATTGGTCCACCTGGAGCAGGGAAAACCATGGCTGCCAAATGCCTTCCTTCTATCCTGCCCCAAATGAGTCATAAGGAACAATTGGAATTATCCAAAATATACTCCGTGAGTGGTCTTCTGTCTTCCGCTGATGGATTGGTAAATAAGAGGCCCTTCCGTGCTCCTCACCACACCATAAGTACCGCTGGTCTGTGTGGCGGTGGAAGTAATCCAAAACCAGGAGAGATATCTCTTGCTACTTCCGGTGTCCTCTTCTTGGATGAATTAACGGAGTTTTCGAGACAAACCTTAGAGACACTTCGTCAACCACTCGAAGAGAAAGCTGTAACTATCGCAAGAGCTGGCAATACCATTACCTATCCTGCTGACTTCTTAATGATTCTGGCCATGAATCCCTGTCCCTGTGGCTATTATCCGGATCTCAGGAAATGCAGATGCACTCCTGGACAGATCAAGCGATATCTGTCCCGTATCTCACAGCCTTTATTAGATCGTATCGATCTTACGGTTGAAGTTGATACCGTCCGTTTTCAGGATATTGTAAGCACAAGTAAGGAAGAAGCTTCCCAGGTCATAAGAAACAGAGTTGAAAACTCTATTTCCATCCAAGAGGAAAGGAATACAGTCTATGGCTTCCGATATAACTCCGAAATTCCTTCTTCTCTTATCAATGAGATCTGCCCGCTCGGCAGGAGAGAAAGTAGACTCTGCGAAGACATCTACCATAAAGAAGGCTTAAGTGTCCGTTCCTATCAGAAGATGTTAAGAGTTGCAAGAACACTTGCAGATATGGATGAAAGCAAGAATATCAAAAGCTGTCATCTGATTGAGGCATCGTCTTATCGAAGTGCCGACCGTAAGTATTGGGGAAATGATTTTATGAAAGAGGATATATACTATGAGCGACAGAAGATACACCCTATGGTTCAATCGAATTGAAGCCATCTCAAATATGGTAAGAGTAAAACTACTTGATGAATTCGAATCCGCTGAAGCAATCTATCGCGCTGACCGGTCCGCCCTCAGAAGGACAGCCATACTCAAATACTCAGAAATCGAAGCCATTGAAGCTGCCAGGGAGCAGGATATTGACCATATGTGGGAAGACCTAAAAGAGATGGGCATCTCTTTTGTCTCTATCGAAGACAAAGAATATCCCGGTCTCTTACGGAATATATATGACAAACCTTATGGTCTCTATTATATTGGCACCCTGCCACCGGACGGCCGTAAGATGACCGCCATTGTTGGAGCAAGACAATGCTCTTCCTACGGATATTCCACGGCACACGAAATCGGCTATCTCATGGCTAAAACAGGTTGTGGAATTATTAGTGGTATGGCACGTGGAATAGATTCTGCCGCTCAGAAGGGAGCTCTCACCGGAAATGGATATACCTGCGCTATTCTTGGCTGTGGCGTGGATGTCTGTTATCCGCCGGAGAATAGAGAACTCTACCAGGAGATCAAAAAACGCGGCTGTATTCTGTCCGAATTTGCACCGGGATGCCCTCCGGACAGCAAACATTTCCCGAGAAGGAATCGCCTGATCAGCGGCATCTCAGAATCTGTCATCGTTGTCGAGGCCAGGGTTCGTTCCGGTTCTCTCATAACGGCCCAGATGGCATTACAGCAGAATCGGGAAGTCTATGCCGTTCCCGGACGTATTAATGATCCCATGTCGGAAGGAACCAATCGTCTGATCGAACAAGGTGCTCAGATTATTCCAAGCACAGAACGACTCTTGGAGAAAATGACAGAAGACTCAGGTCTGGTACTTCATCTCGACAAACAAAGACAGCCTTCTCTCAATAAGAAAGAGAAAACTGTCTATGCGGCCATTGATTACTATGCAAAATCCGCGGAAGCAATCATGAACGAGGTCCAGATCTCTTACCGTGATCTTCTGGAAATAATCTACAGCCTGACCGAAGCTGGTCTCATCAAGGAAACCTTTCGGAACAATTATGTTCGCATATAATACGATTCGTATCAATTAGTGATAATCAGGGATATCGGTAAGTCCTACCTTACGGCGAACCTTACGGAGTGTCTTCATGGCAGTATGAGAAGCTCTGGCATCATTCTCCTTGATGCACTCCTCAAGGTAAGCCTTCTCTGTCGTCATCAGTTCCCGATAACGGCTCTGAAGAGGTGCAAGCTCATCAGCAACCGCTTCACCAACAGCCATCTTGAAATCGCCATATCCCTTACCAGCGAATTCTCTCTCCATCTCTGCATTATCCTTACCGGTAATTGCACCATAAATATTCATCAGGTTTGATACTCCGGGCTTATTCTCTTCATCATAACGAACTTCAGCCTCAGAATCGGTCACAGCCTTTTTGAATTTACGAATAATGGTATCCTTATCATCAAGTAAGAGAATGGTAGAATTCACATTCTCGTCGGACTTAGACATCTTCTTGGTCGGTTCCTGAAGAGACATAACCTTGGCGCCCTGTTTTCCATAGTATCCTTCAGGGACAGTAAATACATCACCATAGATCTGGTTGAATCTCTGAGCGATGGTTCTGGTAATCTCAAGATGCTGTTTCTGATCCTTACCAACAGGTACAAGATCTGCCTGATAGAGCAGAATGTCTGCTGCCATGAGAACAGGATAGGTAAAGAGACCTGCATTTACATTATCTGCATGTTTTGCAGATTTATCCTTAAACTGTGTCATACGGGAAAGCTCACCTGTATAGGTAAAGCAGTCAAGAATCCAGCCAAGATAAGCATGCTCAGGAACATGAGACTGATAATAGATGCAATTCGTCTTCGGATCGAGTCCACCAGCAACAAATGTTGCATAGAGTTCCTTTGCCTTCTTACGGAATTCAGCAGGTTCCTGACGTACCGTAAGAGAATGCAGATCCATTACACCAAAATAGCAGTCATACTCTTCGTTTAGTTTTACCCAGTTTTTCAGAGCACCAAGATAATTACCAAGCGTCAGCACGTTCGTCGCCTGCATACCGCTATATAAAACTTTCTTTTCGTTTTCCATAATAGTCCCTTTCCAAAAAAAGATCTTATCAATATTAATAGCTGTCTTTTTCCTTCAAAATCACATTTCTGCAGTATGAAAAGGCTGCATCTTCACCCTCTTCGGCCACCATCGTAAGTAATTTCTCAAGAAGTGCTGCAGATTCCGGATTCATGAGATAATGGGATTTGCCCTTCTCATAATATCGTAATGCACTATCTTGTCTATAGTTTTCCTTCTGATAGGTTTTGCAGGCAGCAAGACGATCACAGAGCATTTCTACCACATATCGCTTTGGCATTCTCATGCCAGCCAGTGGAGATCCTTCCTCTATGGAATAATCAATCCAATACTCAAGATGATGCTTGTTTCTTCCCTTGTGATGTAGCCAGGCCGTGGATAAACCAATATCTTCTCTCTGTGCATTATTAGGACTTCTATCGCCCTGAAAATATCTTGCACCGACCCAGAATTCTGTCGGGGAGAATTTGGACAGGTCATGTGTAATTCCCTGCCAATAGATTCCTGCCTTAAAGCAACCCTCGCGCACCAGCCTTTTATGGTGCAGGATCGTCTTCAGATGGCCCATCATCTTCTGAAAGGTGATTTGGTTCTTTTTCTTATTCATCTTTTACTTTTCTTACTCCTTCCGGAAGTTTTTTCCCAAGGAGAATGGTAACTGCCCCACCATGAACATTCATACTGCTCTGGTCCGATAGAAGTTCTCCCTCATCGTTCCAGTCTGCATTCTGGGTACTCGTAATATAATACCAGCCTCTACCCTTTCTGGCTTTTGGTAACTGGAAGGTCTCATCTTCGAAATAGAAATTATAGAGAACCATAACATCATCTGCATCTTTTCTTCCAGGCTCTCCATAGGCTCCACAATAAAGCATTCCTATGGACTTACGATCATCTGAAAGCCAGACAGTCCAGGGTTCTCTTCCGTGATAAGACAGATCAGGATAACTGATATGACGATAATCCGCCATCTGCATGGGATCCTGCAAACGAAGAATCGGATGTTCCTTACGGAAAGCAAGAAGCTTGGCTACATATCGATTCAGATCTCTGTACACTCTCTTGCGGGACAAAAGAACCCATCCGGTCTCATTGTCCTGACAATAGGAATTATTATTACCAAACTGCGTGTTACCGAAAGTATCTCCCGCCTGAATCATGGGAATTCCCTGAGAAAGCACAACAGCAGCTAAAGCAGAGCGAATGTGAAGAAGTCGCTCATTCATAACATTCCTGCTATTCGTTTCACCCTCCACGCCATAGTTATGAGAGAAGTTATAATTCTGACCATCACGGTTTTCTTCCCCATTTTCATAATTATGTTTCTCACTGTAAGAGTAAACATCAGCCAGGGTAAATCCATCCGAACTTGCGGCAAAATTCACGAAGCCGTAACTACTATTCTGCCTCTTCATCATGTTGGCAAATTCAATAATGGAACCATCTTTATGGTTCTGCAGTTTGCGAAGCGGATAAAGAAAGGCATCATTCTGCAGATAGAGATGGCGGAAAGTTTTATTCTCCCTTGAGAGAATGTCTTCCGGGAAATAATCACAGAAAATACGGACATCAGCAAGCACAGCTTCTTCCGCAATCCGTTTGAGCGGCAGATCCTGACCAATCAGGCGGAAGCCATCCACATGATATTCTTCATGCCAGAACTTCAAGGAATCCAGGATCAGATTATGACTGGTATCCGGACTAAACCAGAGTTCCATGATCATCTCCATTCCCTTACTATGAATGGCACGAATCATCTCCTTCATATGTACCTGAGGGTCTGTTCCACCAAAATAAGACGCTTTGGGAGCAAAGTAAGAACCCTTGGAATATCCCCAAAGATTTACTCCGTAGGGAAGATCCTTATTTTCACGACGCAGGCCATTCGCGATGGTTTGTCCTACCATCTTATGGAGAATCTCCTCGAATTCATACAGTGGCTGAAATTCCAACAGATTCACACCAAGCCCTCTCAACCGCTCAAGTCTTTGCATGAATCCTCTGTAATTACCCTTCTTCTCTTCAGGAAGAGCCTTATCTCCCATGGTAAAGCCACGCAGATTCAGACGATACATGACAAGATCCTGATCTTGAATACGAGGGGAACGGTCTCCTCGCCAGTTAAAATTCTTCTTCGTAATAGAAGAATAGACCTTGTAAGAATGATGAGCCCTGGAAGTATCGTTCCACTTCTCCCTGCCAACGATTCCTGTCGCATAGGGATCCGTAAACTTCTTCCCATGAATTTCATAGTGATAGAGTAGATCATAGGGTTGATCACACTCAAGACTTACAGAGCAGAGTCTGCCCTTGCAATAGCTTTGAGGAATCTCTATTCTCTCAATCCGCTTTTTCGTATGGATATCATATAAATGAAGATACGTTGATTCTCTGGTATTGCACTCATAGGTGAAGCAAATTTTCTTACCCTTCACAAGAGCTCCCATCGAATCAAAAGATCCAGGAGTCACCTTATATGTCATATCGAAACACACTTTCTATAGTCCACCTTTTCGATTATATCAAATCGAGGTTTTCATTCCAAGGAAACTATGCTGATTCGACGCCTTCGATTTACTTTCTATTTGCTTTTCTATTTGTGAGAAGATATAATCCATTCCATAAATTTCGTATATATTTGTGAGGTATTTCATGAGCGCACATAAAGATTTTGAAGTTGATACCAGGCCAGGTATCGACGATTTAACCGTATCGGTCGAATTAGATGATGGTACTGAGATGGAGTGCATGGCACTTACCATCTTTGATCTGGACAATCAGAACTATATCGTTCTTCTTCCCCTCGATAAAGATGGAAATCCTGCCGAGGAAATTGTCTATATCTACAAGTATTTTGAGGATGAAGAAGGCAATCCTTTCCTCGACAACATCGTATCCGACGAAGAATACAACCGCGTCAGCCTTCGTTTTGATGAGATCCAGGATCAGCTCTAATCTCCTCTTTCATCTCACGAAGAAATCTGGATGGTGAAAGAGTCTGATTATGATCTCGTTCGATCGTAGACAGAATAATTTTCTTCTTTGCTCTCGTTAGAGCAACATAGAACATTCTTCTCTCCTCTTCGATCTCCTCTGGCTTGATGGCCTTTTTCGTTGGGGTGATGCCTTCACATACATCCAAAATCATTACGGAATCGAACTCCAAGCCTTTGGAACTATGAAAGGTATGGAGTCTGATTCCGTTTTTCTTTCTCGTCTGCTCTCTTCTACTGATTGCATCCTTACGGCGAAGCTCTTCATTTGTCCGAAGGAAATCCGAAATATTCTTAAAGTGCTTCCCACTATCCCGGAATCGATAGGCAATCTCAAGATATTCCTCTTTCTCCATACCTCTTCGATATGCTTCATCACAGAGATATCGCTCATATCCAAGTCCCTTTAAAATCATCTGTATTGCCGCATATGGAGACAGACTTCCTAGCAGCCTGAATTGCCTGGCTAAGAGTTGAAGACGATCCCTATAGCTACCATGCGAATCGATGGAGGGCAGGCGGTCGACTGCTATCTTCTCATCCATGAGAAGTTCCCGCGGAAGGTTCCGTTCCGGACGATTCCAGATCCTAAGATAATACTTCCTGTCACAGGAGCCGCTTGCAATCATAAGATAGGCCTCAATGTCTCTATGAATAAAGTGGTCCAGTAGTCCATTGTTATCTTCCCGATAGACAAAATCCAGATCAGCACCAAGCATTAGCCTTCGTAAGGGATAGACCTGACGTCGGTTACGAAAGAGGACGGCAATACGATTCGGATCTCTACCGGTCCTGATCTCCTCCTGAAGAAGTCGCAGTAACTTCTCTGCCTCATCATCCGGATCCTGACAGGCAAGATAATAGATCTCCCCTGCCGCATCGGAATGGGCACGAAGATTCTTGGGATAACGATTCTGATTATGATTGATCAGCTGAGAAGAAGAAGCTACAATCCCCGCAGCCGAACGATAATTGGTGCTAAGATATCTCACCTGAGCATCCTGAAATTCCTTAGGGAAGCGAAGGAGAAGACCTGGTTCTGCCCCTCGAAATCCATAGATGGACTGGTCGTCATCTCCTACCAGAAAAAGGCTCTGCCCAGGGTGATAGAGGGCCTGTAGCATAGAGTACTGCAGGAGGTTCATATCCTGTGCCTCATCAACCAGAATTGCATCAAACCGATTCCTCCAAAAGGCTGCCTTTTCTGCATCCTCCTGGAAGATACGAAGCGGTTCTGAAAGCAGATCATCAAAATCAAGTTTTCTACGATCTCTCTTGAGTTTCTCATACTTATGATAGATGCTGACATAGTTTTCCTTGGGCTTTGTCATTCGATTCTTGGCTGCGGACAGTTCCTTCTCAATTCCTTCCGCATCCTCCAGTCGAAGCCCTTCTTCCCTTAGGATCTCCTTTAAGAATTCATGACGCATCTTATCCGTCATCAGGTCATCCTGTCGGTAGCCAAGATTCTCTGTCAGCATATGAAAAAAGGCGGAATGAAAAGTAGCAAAATGAACTCCATTCCCGTCTTGGGGACAAAGCAAAAGAAAGCGGTCCTGCATCTGCCGGGCCGCTTCTCTGGTAAAGGTAATTACCAAAATGCGGTCGGCTGCAAGACAGCTTTCTTCCATAAGATACTTTATTCGATTGACCAGAACGGTTGTCTTACCAGATCCTGGTCCTGCAATCAAAAGCAAGGGTTTCTTCCCCCATTCAATTGCGAGCTGCTGAGAAACATCGGGCATACTACACCTGGTCGTCTCATGATAAACCTGAAAATACAGGTCATCTTCTATCAAAAATACGCATATCTATATTCTAGATAGAATTTCAAAAGATGCAAGATAAGTCTTTATGCATTTTCAAGTTTTTTGATTGCAGCCTCCAAACGCTTTTCGGACTCTTCCTTACCGAAGAGTTCGAGGAGCTGGGTCGCACCACCAGGAGTGCTCATCTTACCGGATAATGCAGTACGAATCGGCCACATCACCTGACCATTCTTCCATCCATGCTCAGCTGCAAAGTTCTTCAAAAGTTCGAAGAGTGCATCATTTGAATAATCCTCTGTCTCCTGAAGAAGAGGAAGAACTGCCTTCAGAACTTCCAGAGAGATTACAGGATCGGTCTTCATCTTCTTATGCGTATACATATCGACATCATAATCCAGGACACCGTTAATGAAGTCAACATGCTCTTCAATCTCAGGGAAGGTCTCAATTCTGCCCTGTACCATCTCTGCAATCTTATGGAGGTCATAAGATCCCTTCACATACTGCTTAAGGTAAGGCTCTGCCTTTTCGAAGAAAGCCTCAGGGCTCATCTTATGAATGTACTCGCCATTCATCCACTTGAGCTTACCATAATCAAATACTGCAGGACTCTTGTTGATTCGATGGTAATCGAATACTTTTACAAGTTCATCAAGTGTGAAGATCTCTTCATTGGATTCAGGGCTCCAGCCAAGGAGTGCAACGAAGTTAACGATCGCTTCATTTACAAATCCCTGCTCTACAAGATCTTCGAAAGAAGAATGGCCGGAACGCTTAGACAGCTTCTGATGCTCTTCGTTGGTGATCAGAGGGCAATGTATATATACCGGTACTTCCCAGCCAAAGGCGTCATAGAGACGATTGTACTTAGGAGAAGAAGACAGATACTCATTACCACGTACCACATGAGTAATGCCCATCAGATGGTCATCGACAACATTTGCAAAGTTGTAGGTGGGATATCCGTCGGACTTGATCAGAATCATATCGTCAAGTTCGGAATTATCGACGGTAATATCGCCGTAGATCTCATCATGGAAGGTCGTTGTGCCTGTGGTCGGGTTATTCTGACGAATAACATAAGGCTTACCCTCAGCAAGGTTCTTCTCAACCTCTTCCTTGGAGAGATGGAGGCAATGCTTATCATATACGGTAATGTCCTTCTGGCTGCCATCTTCAAGAGTAATGGTCTGCTTTAAGGACTTGAGGCGATCTTCATCGCAGAAGCAGTAATATGCCTCTCCCTTATCGATCAGCTTCTTCGCATATTCCAAATAGATACCAGCTGCCTGACGCTCGCTCTGAACATAAGGTCCTACGCCCTTATCCTTATCCGGACCTTCATCATGAATAAGACCGGTTTCCTGAAGAGTACGGTAGATGATATCTACTGCGCCTTCAACATAACGTTCCTGATCCGTGTCCTCGATACGAAGGATAAAATCCCCTCCTTCATGCTTGGCAATCAGATATGCATAGAGTGCGGTACGAAGGTTACCAACATGCATTCTTCCTGTCGGACTGGGCGCAAAACGTGTTCTGACTTTACTCATTTCGTATTTCTCCTTAGTAAAAATTAATGTACCCCGGGGGTTCTCTTCTTAAACTGATTCAGTCCACAGATACGGTCTACCGACTGAATAATCTCAATTACCTCCGGAACATAGTACTGATGTTCCTTCATCAGATGATCGATTTCATCACGCTCCATCTTAACGACTTCGGTGTTTTCCTTAATCTGCTCTCTGATCTTACTACGACGTTCATTCAGTCGATGGGTAACCTCCACCATCTCCTTATGATCTGCAAGTGCATCCACACGAGACATCCACATATGGACATCATTCAGTTCGAATTCCGTAAGAAGCTTCTCGAGGCGGGTAGAATAATAATCCAGATCCTCATTGTTCCTGCGGTACTGATCTCTCTCCTTTACCGTAAGCTGGTATTGCTCAAAGATGTAGGCAAGCTCGGCAGCCGTCCTGACGTCATAGCGTTCCTTATTATACTCCAATGCGCGTGAAACGTTAGCATATTTCATGCGAATTACATTAAGAAGTCCAATATAATTATTCAGGCCCTTCGTCGCACGTCTCTTCGCCTGTCGATTCGACTGATTCTTCAGGAAGATTCCTACAGCGGCAAAACATCCGATGACGAAGACAGCCAGGAAGAAGAAGGATGTATCTTCCTTCGTCACCTGTTCCAGGATGAAGATCAGGGTAATAAGAGAAATGAAGGACACCAAAAGTAGAACGGAGAGAATCTTCACGATCTTCTGTGATGACTCATAGGATTCCCTCTCAATCTCAAGACGGCTCTTCTCGCCTTCGAGATAAGACATATCCTTACGAAGTCTCTCCTGATAGATCTCATTCTTCTCCATACGATCGATGATGCCAGGAAGATCCTCTTCCTCCTCTTCCATCTTATGGAAATTATCCTCTGTAATCCGTTTTGGAGCCTTCATATAAGAACTTCTGCTTCGATCAAGTTCCATGATCTTCTGAGCCGTTCCATGAAGTTCCTTTGCTTTGTCAGATGACAGATTCGACAGACTCTCAATGTCCTTGAGATACTCTGTGACGACACGATATTCTCTTCTCTCAGATTCTATCTCTCGCGTAGTGCGAACGATCTGCTCACAGGAATCAAGGATATAATGCTCGAGTTTCTTCGGGTCATCATAGTTATCCATCTCCTGGATCTTCTTCGTTACACGGAGAAAGGCCTGATCAAGATCTTTCTTTTTTTCTTTTTTTCTCACAAAAAGAATACTCATACATCAAATCCTGCATTGACGGATATATTCCGCTTTCCAGTCGTTTAATCTCTTGGTCGTTTTATCGGAAGCTTGCACTCTTCCCTTCTCATCTTCTTCGAATTCCTTCAGTATCTCATCTTTCGAAGCGAGAAGTTCTTCTCTATTCTCTTCATCCTTTATGGTCTTGCGAATCTCATCTACAAGAGCCGGGGAGACCAGGAAATGATCCACTTCCTTCTGAAATCCCTCTTCATTCTTCGAAACGAGAAAAGCCATAAGCAAGGCGCGTAGAGACTGCTGTCTGTGATTCTTCTCATAGGCATTGCGGAAACAATTCTCCGCCTCACGGAAGAAGAAAAGTCCCATATATGCGCTTCCCAGATTGTGCCAGATGTCACCTTCAAGGCCGATTGGAATGCGAAGTTCCATCTTCCGGTCCAAAAGATTCTCATATTCATAGATACTATCCGTAAGATGGCCGTTCTTTCGCATACTGTCAGCACGAATCTTACGACACTCAGCTTCACTCTTATTCTCAAGTTCTGAGATTTTCTTTACGGTCTCTCTAATCTCATATGGGGTCAAAAGACCATTCGATTCCAGAATATGTCCACAGAAGATGTGAAGCGGTGTTGACTCATCTAAGAGTTCTTCTAATTCCTTCTCTAACTTCACTTCCTTCAGTTCTCTTCCAATCCAGGAAATCAGCTGACGGTTCATAAAAGCAGGGGTAAGAAGGTAAGTAGAATTCGCAATATAATAACTTAATTCTTCAAGGGAATAGATATTGATTCCCTTTTCTTCAATGTAGTAAGGAGAGCCTGCGATTGGCATCCTGCATAGAATCAGTTCACCCATCTATTTCCTCCTTTGGCAAATGGACCGTATGGGTCCAGGTCTTTCCACTACCAGGGGCAATTTCGCCAAATCCGATATCCGTAACCGTAACTTGTACATCCTGATCGGATATAGCTTTCATCTTGATTCTCAAGCGAGTAGATCGCTTCTCTCTCACCGGCAGATCAGAGAAACGCATCATCTCTACATGAGCACTGTGACTATCTGCCCTCTGTACATAGATTTCGATTTCAGGTGATCCATCCAGCAAGGTCTCACACTCGCTCTCAGACTCAAACCAGCTATTACCGGAACGAATCAGAGGAAGGAACCTGGTTTCTTTTCGATCCGTCACCTTGAGCGATATGGTCATCTTCATCTCATGGTCTCCCACATAGAGGAAAGGGAATTCCTTCTGTCCATCTTGAATGAGACCTGCGTAACACGCTCCCTTGGAATAGAGATTCTTACCGATGAAAACTCTTCTGCCCTGCAAAAGATACTGTAAGGAGGAATGCATCCATCCTCCATCAAAGCCATCTCCTACAAGATAAACAGCGGATACAATCTTTCCCTGGATAGTATTCTCACAGATTTTACGGAAAGCCAGGTCCTTCTCATCGCTGTCAATCTCGTGTACTTCCTCGGTCAGAGTTACAATCTGAGGTTTCTTGGTAAGATCGCGTTTCAAAAGACAGGATCGAATCTTGGATCCAAAAGCATCAAAGAGCAAAACATCGTGCAGGAAGATCTGCGCTTCCTGATTCAAGGCATAGTAATAGAAACTCTCACGATGGTCGGTAAGACAGAGCTGGGAAGAAGAGATTCCAATCTTCGCAGCAACAACCGTCATCATCTCCACCGTATCCATACGAAGATTGGGAACGGATACCACAAGCTTTCTGACATCAGACTTGCGAAGAGGAATTCCGTTTAACTCCAGGAGATGCTTCAGGAATACCGCAAGCAGTTCTCTGGAATTATATCTCTGACCGTCCAGCCAGATATCCGTGTTCTTCTCTGCAGATTCTAACAGATTCTCTGCTTCGGTCGCTCCACCCTCCTGGGCGGCGCGCTTGGCCTCTTTCCCATAGAACCACTGTGAAATCCCATTTCGTTTGGAGAGCGCTGTCGGAATCTGATATTCCTCACTGCCCATCACCATACTAATGGTCTGTGGCTCCTTCATATTCGGTTCATAAAAACTCACGACAGTGAACTTGTTGCCAAGATCCACTCCGTAATATAAACCATCCATTTCCTATTCCTTTTCTTTCGTTTGAATCTACAGTCCAAAAAACAGGTCTGTCGTCATACGTTTCAGTTTGTCATATTCGACCATATCGGTCTTCAGGTCCTTCACATTGCCATAGATATAATCACTCTGTAAGCGATTCAGCATCTGGAAACAGTTATCCTGTCCATCGCCTAGAAGTTCCTGACCTACAATACGATCTCTCACAACAGGAAGATCATGAGATTCAATATAGATCTCATATTCAATCGAATCCCCGAAGAAGAGAACAAACTGTCTTACATAGATGCCGGAATACATCTCCTGCATTCGTTCGGTGACATCTTTTTGCCCAGGACGATGCCATACCAGAGTCACCTCTTCGCCAGGATTTCCATGGTATTCGATGAAGGTCTTATCGTAGAGATGGAACTTGACGGTCAGACGATAATCCGCCTTCTTGTAGAAGGCAAAATATACATTCCGGACAATGTGGTAACGTAAGAGTTGCTCTAAGATACGGTATTCTTCTTCCGACAAGGATTCTCTCTCACAGAGATATCGCATCAGAGCGATCTTGCAGGATTCATTGGTATCATCTTCTACCCTGCACATACGAATCAGAGTTGCGAAGAAGGAAGCATCCGGTACAATTCCTCCATGCAGGTATTCATGCGACCAAAAAGTAAGGAATGCTTCTGCAACCATACGATTGGGCTGGTGTCTAAGATATGCCTGCCAGATGCGGCTCGGATAAGACTCTCTCTCATCCTGATACATCATCATGATCAGGGTTCTACCTGCCAGCTCCGCATTATCCATGCGTTCTTCTTCCGTAAGTTCGAAGAGCTTTCTTAAGAATTCAACCGGTCCGGTAAAATACTGATTTAAATACGCAATCGTTGTCTCTGAATAACCATCGTTCATCATGAGTCCTGCGCACATGGCAATCAGGAAATCATCCGCCTTAGCCCCCGTCGAACGAATTCTGTTATTCAGGAGTCGAAGGATCTGATTCTTCGGAATCTTAAGCACGAAGCGATTCTGCAAGAGTTCATACGCCTCCTCCATATAATCGTTCATAATCCCAAAGCTCAGGCACTGGGAACGAAGTTCGCTATCTTCTAATACATCTTCTCTGTGTTCCCAGAGGAATCGATTCAGTAGATCTTCTCTTCCATTTCTCTTCAGAAGAATGGAAATCCGGGGCAGAATCTGCTTTAAGTATTCTGGTCTGACCTCTTCCGAAGACAGAAGGTACTCGATATTGTCAAGATCTGTATCCTGGAAGCCATCCTCTACATTCATGCATGATAATTCATGAATGATGTAAGGAAGTGGACGATCAGTGACCATCTTCAATTCTCTTGCGCAGGAAGGACCAGATAAGAGCTGGTTCATGTAATAGAGATTACTGTCCAGATATCTGCTTCCATCCGCATCCTCCAGATAGATCTGACCATTTCTGTCGGGAACCGGAAGATAAGCAATCCGATTGACAATTGGAGCCATAAGCGGTTCTTTCAGGGCATCCGAATAATAGATGACTCTTACTGCCTGTGGTCTTACTACCACGAGTTTATTCACGAAGAAGAGATGACTTAACTGAACACTGGTCTCTGCTGTCAGCAGATGATGATCCAAGGCATTCTGATAGAGAATCGCAAGATTCTCATCAAGTCTCTGCATACTTGCCTGTTCCCTTAAGAAGGAATCGATCGAAGGTACATATTCCCTGTAAGTTCTCGAATCACGAATGCGATCCGATACAACCAGGGCATATAGCATGGCCTTCCGCTCATAATTCAGCTGATTCGGATAACGGAAGAAGAGCTTAATCTCTTCCGGAAGGTTCTCTGCTTCTTCCATAGGAATCGAACAGATATAAGCCTCATAGAGACCATTGATTCGAAGTTCCTGATCAATTCCCTTCTTATACCAGAGTGCACTCTCTCCGTCATATTTCTCATGATTCATCATATAGAGAATAATCTGCTCGAGCAGGTCGTTCTCTGTATAGGTTTCATAGCATCTCTTCAGGATTCGAAGAATATTAGGATCAAATTCCAGGTGTTCATGGATCATGACCTCCGTAAGCTGCATACCAAGTTCTCTTGTAAATGCATTCTTACGATAAATGAAGAGAAGGATCAGTCTGGAGAATGAATCAATTTCAGACAGAAGGAAAGGATTTCTGCGATAGAGCTCATAACCCTCATAGAGAAGGAAAGGACTACGATACCCATTCATGATCCAATGACGAATATCCTTCAGTTTCTTGGCAGGATCATCCCTGTATTCCGAACGGAGATCTAAGAGCATAAGAAAAATTCTCATATCTTCCGGGTTCAAACGGAAGATCTTCTCGATCTCCTCTCGCAGTCTTCTCAGATACTCTTCATCACTCTCTAATCTGGTGCAGAGATAGAGAAGGAATGCCCACTCCGCACTATGACGATCTTCGATCTCATTCTTCAGATCACGAATCAGATAGAGTGCTTCCTGCTTCTCATGAAGAAGAACATGTCCATATACAATCAGAAGATGATACCAGGGAGACAGATCAGCCGCAAGGAAACCTTCCTTCTCTTCCTGTCTTCTCTCTTCCTGTTCCCTCTCCTTCTCGGTGATTCGAATTAATCGATTTGCGAAATCTCTTGCAGAGACGCGCCCCAGACGCATCTCAAAGTAGTCATTGATCAGGGAGATTCTCTCTTCCTTCTCATGATCTACAAGTCCTGCATCCACCCTCTCTTCGCTGTCAGGAGAAACACGAATTACAATCTCCTTGGTCTGTCTGCCAGAGGAGAAGATCATCTTGCCCTGATTTCTACCGCGATGAAGAGCTGATCTCTTAATGATAAAAGACCAAATATATTCACGCCCCAGGAAATCCGTGTCAGAGATCACCGGATGATTAATCTCGAAGAAATCTCCTTCCGTTGTAACCTTGATCTCTAAGAAACCCCAGTTGGACTTGGTGAAATTGACCTTTCCCTGCCAGTCATCCTTCACGTCATAGATCTCGGTATCATTGCAGTTGATATCGAAGTCAATTCCGCGCTTCTTCCCACTTGCGACCAGGAAATTCTCAAAATTCTGTGCAGATGGAACCGCATTCGCAAAACCACGGAAGACAGCGGACAGCTCTGGCTGAACATCTCTTATAAAGTCTCGAAATTCCATGCTATAGAAGAACTGCATGGCTTCAATACGGTTATTCTGTGCCAGACGTAAGAACTCATCCAGAGAACGAATCTCCCCTTCCGAGGACTCCAATTTCTTCTTGTGAAATGTAAAGCAGAAGGGAATACGCTCTTCTCCACGATTGTAGACTACAACGAAGGCTCCCTTAATGGTGTCTCCCGGATAGAATTCTGTCTCCTTTAACTGATAACGGATCGTAATATCATTGCCGTCGAATTCAGGATCCATGCAATGAACATAAGGGGACGTCGAATAGACAATTCCTCTCATGGAAACATTGTTTTCGGAAAGCATACGGAAAGTACCTTCTTTCTCACCATTCCATAGGAAAGAAGATTCAATAGATTCCGGCATAAACCGGATCTCCGGTTTAGGATCGTCAAATCGGTCTTCTGAAATTCTCCAAATTCTTCTACGCAAGATTCGTCCTACCTGTACCAAAACCGCCCAATTCTGCGGTTGAATTCATGTATGCCTAATACTAAAATGATAAATACGCACAATAACGCACTTTGTAGATTATTTTAGCATACATGTACCTTTTTCGCATATCTTTTGGAGGAAATATGTTACAGCATAAAGACCATTTTCACGGCAGCGATCTGGAGTTAATTGAGAAGGAATATGGAATCAAAAAAGACGAAATCATCTCCTTCTCGGCAAATGTAAATCCACTTGGAGTCTCTCCTCTTCTGAAGTCAGAACTCGCTAACCACATCGATGCCATCACCAGCTATCCTGATCGTGAATACACCGATCTAAGAAGAAGCATCGCCGACTATTGCAAGTGTGATATGGATCACATCATCGTAGGAAATGGTTCTACAGAACTCATCTCCCTCTTCATCGATGCCATTCACCCAAGAAAGGCTCTCATCTTAGGACCTACCTATTCCGAATATGAACGCAGCATCAGTCTCATCGGTGGTAAGACTCTCTACTACCCTCTGCAGGAGGAGAATAATTTTGACCTCATCCTAAGTGAATTCGAACCAAATCTAACAGAAGACATTGATATGGTCCTGCTCTGCAATCCCAACAATCCAACCTCCACATCCATTGACCGTAAGAAGATGCGTGCCATCTTAGATATCTGTAAGGAAAAGAACATCAACGTAATTACGGATGAAACCTACGTGGAGTTTTGTGACAATGTCGAGGAGGCATCCTCCGTCTCTCTTACAGCATCCTACAATAACATCATCATATTACGAGGCACCAGCAAGTTCTTCGCTGCACCCGGTCTAAGACTCGGCTATGCCATTACCGGTAACATGGAGCTCTATCACGAGATCATGACCAGGAAGAATCCCTGGATGATCAACTCCCTGGCAGAAGTTGCCGGTAAGTTGTGTTTCAAAGATCAGGAATATATTGAAGAGACGAGAAAGCTGATCCAGACAGAACGTGAGCTCTATTACAGACTCTACAATGAATCCGGTAAATTCAAAGCATATTATCCCCAAGCTAATTTCATGTTGCTCAAGATCTTAGATGAGACGGAAAACAGCCATAGCTTATTCGAGCGCGCCATTAAGGAAAAGATGATGCTTCGAGACTGCTCTACATTTCCCTTCCTGTCCGATCGATATATCAGAATCTGCTTCATGAATCCGGAGGATAACCGTCGCCTCTTCGAATGCCTGACAAGATAAGAGACACCGATTCTAAAAAGGCGTTATTCATCCATATGACATAAATAGACCGTAGGATAAACCTACGGTCTACTTTCATATCCGGGATATTAGAATTAATTCTTAGATGCAAAGTAGTCTTCAATACCCTTTGCAGCTGCCTTGCCTGCACCCATTGCAAGGATTACGGTTGCAGCTCCGGTAACCGCATCGCCACCGGCATATACGCCGTCACGGCTGGTCTTGCCGGTCTCTTCTTCTGCGATAATGCAACCACGGCGGTTGATATCAAGTCCCTTCGTTGTAGAAGAGATCAGAGGGTTAGGAGAAGTTCCGAGAGACATGATGACGGTATCGCACTCGACCTCATACTCAGAACCAGGAATCTCTACAGGACTTCTTCTGCCAGATGCATCGGGTTCGCCGAGTTCCATCTTGATCAGACGAATGCCGGTAACCCAGTCATTCTCATCGGTAAGGATCTCAACAGGGTTCTGCAGAAGGTCGAAGATAACGCCCTCTTCCTTGGCATGATGAACTTCTTCCTTACGAGCAGGAAGTTCTTCTTCACCACGACGGTAAACGATATGAACTTCTGCGCCAAGACGAAGTGCAGTACGTGCAGCATCCATTGCTACATTACCACCACCAACGACAACAACCTTCTTACCTCTCTGAATCGGGGTATCCTGATCCAGGAAAGCCTTCATCAGATTGTTACGGGTCAAAAACTCATTTGCAGAGAAGACACCATTGGCCTGCTCGCCCTTGATGCCCATGAATCTGGGAAGTCCGGCGCCAGAACCTATGAATACAGCCTCAAATCCCTCTTTTTCGAAGAGTTCATCAATGGTAATGGTCTTGCCGATGATTACGTTGGTCTCGATCTTAACGCCAAGAGCCTTAACGTTCTCAACTTCTGCTGCAACTACTTTGGACTTGGGAAGACGGAATTCAGGAATACCATAGACAAGTACACCACCGGCCTCATGAAGTGCTTCAAAGATGGTTACATCATAGCCATCTTTTGCAAGATCACCTGCGCAGGTAAGTCCGGAAGGACCTGCACCGATTACGGCAACCTTATGGCCATTCTTAGCAGCCTTAGCCTTAGGCTGAATGCCGTGCTCTCTTGCCCAGTCAGCAACGAAACGCTCTAACTTACCAATAGCAACTGCTTCGCCTTTGATTCCACGGATACACTGACCTTCACACTGAGTTTCCTGAGGACATACACGTCCGCAGACTGCAGGAAGTGCGCTGGATTCAGAGATTATTTCATAGGCTTTCTCGAAATTGCCTTTCTTAACTTCCTGAATAAATGCAGGAATATTGATGGATACGGGGCATCCACCTACACACTTGGGGTTCTTACAGTTAAGGCATCTGGATGCCTCAGCCATTGCCTCTTCTTCGGTATATCCAAGGCATACTTCTTCAAAGTTCTTAGCGCGAACCTGAGGCTCCTGCTCAGCAATCGCGATTCTCTTCAGTACATCAACTTCCATTATTTGTCACCTCCGCAATTTCCGCAGCCACCATGATGGGTATCGCCTTCTTCGAGTTCCAGCTTCTTACGGCCTTCTTCGCTCTTATACTGCTGCATACGCTTCATAGCAAGATCGAAATCAACGAGATGACCATCAAACTCAGGACCATCAACACATGCGAACTTCACCTTACCATCAACGATCAGACGGCAGGCACCACACATACCGGTACCATCCACCATAACCGGGTTCATGGATACGATCGTATGAATTCCAAGTTCCTTGGTAAGTTTGCAGACGAACTTCATCATGATCATAGGTCCGATTGCAACACAGTGATCAAACTTATTGCCAGCATCCCAGAGAGACTTCAGGCAGTCTGTTCCCATTCCATGGAAGCCAAAGGAACCATCATCCGTAGTGACATGGTTATCAGAAACTGCATTCATCTTGTCGACGAAGAAGAGAAGATCCTTGGTACGAGAACCCATGATACAGGTTACATTCACACCATGCTCATGCAGCCACTTCACCTGACAATAAACAGGTGCAGTTCCAAGACCACCGGCAACAAATACAATATTCTTCTTCCTGGTCTCTTCAAGATTCTCTTCGAGGCAGAGCTCAGAAGGTTTTCCAAGAGGTCCAACGAAGTCATGGAAAGCATCTCCCACATTGAGACGATGCATCTTCTCAGTAGATGCGCCAACCATCTGTACAACGATGGTGATGGTTCCCTTTTCCCTGTCATAATCACAGACAGTCAGAGGAATACGTTCGGACTCTTCATCAGTTCTTACAATAACGAACTGTCCGGGCAGGCAGGAGGCAGCGACACGGGGTGCTTCTACTTCCATGAGGAAGATCTTTTCAGCGAGTTCTTCCTTTTTCACAATTGGATACATAATCTTTCTCCTTTTCTTTTCCTGATCATAGATCCTAATGATTATAACAAAAGCTCTTGGAAAAATGTGAATTAGTTGAAATAAACCAGTTCATCTTCCGGTTTTTCTGCAGCTTCAATGGAAATCGGATACAAAACAGGGCCCTTGCCCTTATATTCCTTGCAGAATTCATTCTTAACCTTGGCCTTGATCTTAATCCAGGACTTATGCAAAACCTGATCAGCATCCTTATACTTACACTTGATGCCAAGGAACTGAATATCTTCAACACAGCAGGTCATGGCAAAACGACCGGGCACAATCGTACCGGGAGCAAGTTTGCCCTTTCCTTCGGTCGGATTATAAACCAGTGCTAAAAATGACACGGTCTTACCATCATACTTCTTAGGATTATCCATGACATCCATGAACCAAAGTGCATAGTCCATGTCAGAGATCTCGATCACATCACTATTAATATCAAAAGGAAGTTCATCTTCTCTTTCATCAATCGTGCCATCTTCTCTCTCATATACCATCTGTGCAGGACGATTGAAAGCCTTTACCGTAGCTCTGAATTTTGCTTTGGGTGTTTCATCATCACAACGATTGAAGATAATAACATCTGCATGTGCAAGCTGCTGCTGCATCATGCTGCGCATGTTAAGCATATATACCTCGAAGTTGCTTGCATCTACCGTAGCTAAGGACTGTACAATAGTCCATGCCTTAGGAAGAAAGCCCTCTTCGTAGAGCGGATCAGTTTCCCAGGTTCCATTGTATTCGATGAATACAGCATCCGGCTTGTAAGCATCCTCAAACTTCGTTAAGGTCTCACTTGTAAAATTTTCTTTGTCGAATACACTCACTACCTTGGCATGGACCTTACCAAGGGCGTTTTCATCATATTCGGTATCCCCATCTTCACAAGAGATAATGAGACAGGAATCACAATCTTCACTGAAACCATTTTCGATCAGAGTCTCCTGAATCAGAGTGGTCTTACCACTATCCATAAATCCAGTAAAAAGATATACGGGAATTTCTTGCATAATTTGCCTCCTATGTCTGATATGCACCGAATCCCTTCGACGCATAAGGCTTTCCTATTTAGTTAAGGCCGAAGAGTTTCTCAACGTCTGCTTCATTAATGTCAGTACCAATAACAACAAGACGTCCGGTAACATCTGCTTCGCCTTCGCGAATCTCATATTCACCGTCTACAAGATCGAAATAGATCCAGCTTCCATCTTCTGCAGGAACAATTCCCTTAGAACGTACGATGTAACCATAATCATCTGTCTCAGCAAAGGTCTTGAGAGCGGTCTCGATGGTTTCCTTATTGAACTTATGAGGTGTTTCCTTACCCCAGGTTGTAAAGATATCATCTGCATGATGATGGTGACCACAGCTGCAGTTACCATGCTCATCATAGTGATGATGATGTTCATGCTCGTGCTCATGTTCATCATGATCGTGGTCATG
>Ga0256404_1000756_pt1 | contig 83003 bp, 82 predicted proteins | sample RumenRJG_01DNA_FD_185990 | JGI IMG/M metagenome (GOLD analysis project Ga0256404, IMG submission 185990) | Bovine rumen microbial communities from Lethbridge, Alberta, Canada - RJG_01 | ecosystem: Host-associated > Mammals > Digestive system > Stomach > Rumen | place: Canada: Alberta | collected...
GGTACTTAAATATCTTTCGCCTGTGTCGGGGAACACGACTACTATATTTTTGTCTTTATTCTCGCCGTCGGCGGCTATTTTGCAAGCGGCGCAAAGGGCGGCTCCGCTGCTTATACCGCACAAAAGACCTTCTGTTTTTGCCAAATCTCTCGCGTATTCGAAGGCTTCTTCGTCGCTTACCGTCATTACCTTATCCATAACCTTTACGTCGAGAAGGGAGGGAATAAAGTTCGCTCCTATCCCCTGAATTTTATGTTTTCCGACACGTCCTTCGGATAAAAGGGGCGAAGATGCGGGTTCTACGCCGATTACTTTCACGTCGGGGAGTTCTCTTTTTAAGACTTTGCCTACTCCGGTGACCGTTCCGCCGCTGCCGAAAGCCGACACGAAATAATCCACCTTGCCGTCGGTGTCTTCGAGTATCTCGATAGCGGTAGTCCGTTCGTGCGCTAACGCGTTGGCGGGGTTAGCGAACTGGTCGGGCATAAAGGCGTCGAGTTCTTTTACTAATTCTTTCGCCTTATCGACCGCTCCCTGCATACCGAGAGCACCGGGAGTAAGGACTATTTCCGCTCCGTACGCTTTGGCGAGTTTCCGCCTTTCCGCGCTCATCGTTTCGGGCATGGTCAATATAAGTCTGTATCCCCTTACGGCGCATATCCAGGCAAGTCCTATCCCCGTGTTGCCGCTGGTGGGTTCGACGACCGTTCCGCCTTTTTTGAGAAGTCCTTTGTTTTCGGCGTCGTTAATCATAAATAACGCCGCTCTGTCTTTTACGGAAGAACCGGGGTTAAAAAATTCCGCTTTTGCGTAGATTTTTCCGCAAAGATTATACTTTTTTTCAAGTCTTTTCAGTCTTACGAGCGGAGTGTGACCGATAAGTAGAGTTGCGTCGTCGTATATTTTCATATTGTTATCTCCTTTTATATATTAAAAAACGGCGTTTGCCGCCGTTTATTTCACAGTTTATAAAAAAACTATTCAGCCGATTCGGCGAGTTTTTTCAAGGCTTCCAAATCCTTGATTACTATAATTTCTTTACGGAAAGTGAACATATCGTCGTTATCTCTCATTCTGCCCATTTCTCTGGACATACTCGGACGGCTTACGTTAAGGTACTTAGCCATTTCGTTACGATTCATACCGAGACTTACCGTAAGGGAATTCTGTTCGCAATACTTGTCGTAAATAAGTTTCGCTATCTTATTACGCATACCTTTCGTGGTTATGTAATCGTTGTTGTCTTCGAGAGCTTCGATTTTTTCGCTCAACGCGCGCAAAAGATTCTTTATAAGTTTTGACTTAAACTCCCCGTCGCCTATGTCGGAACCGAAAATGCTGTCCGCCGCTACGTACAAAACGGTGCTGTCGAGAGCCGCCACGACGTAATATCCTAAATTCCTGCCGGGATTATAACAGTGCGAAAGTCCGAAGTATTCGCCGTCTATAAGAGAACGTATAACTTCCCTCTTTCCGCTGTTTTTCGTGGTGAACTCCACTAAATTACCTTCGAGAAGTATACAGATTTCTTCGGGAAGGTCGTTCTCTTTAGCGACGAGCTGTCCGCGGGAATATTTTACTATACGGGCTTGCAGATAATCGAAAGCCTCGTTGATTTCCGCGTCGGTAAAACCGTCGAAAAGGGAGCATTTTTTGATTTGCTTAATAATTCTCATTCTATCCTCACTGTTCCGTAGCATAAGCTACAAATGAGATTTTACCCCAAATCCGCAATTCTGTCAAGAAAAAGCCCCGTACAATTCGATAAATATACGAAATATTTACCGTAATTATTTTCGGACAAAACCAAACGAAATTTACGAAACACACGGCGTGAGTTGTGTTTTTTTTACCGCAATGTTATACTTATTATTACAAACAAGGACTACGGAGATGATTATGAAAGTCGTGAACAGTTTTCTTAACGCCATGGAACGCCTGCTCGACAGCAACGTTATTACTGCCGGAAGAGAGATAAGAAGTTTTCTCATAACTCTTACCGAAGACGAAGAAACGAAAGACATTTTGCGTTCGGTAAGCAGCGGATATTTAATCAACGAAGATTATAAAAGAGTGGTAATAGAACGCGGACAGCTACCTACTTCCGACTCGAAAAAAGTGGCGTTCGTGACGGCTCTTTTGTTTGCGATAGACACGGGCAGACTGGACTTATCCGACCTTCTTAAAAAACTTTTTCCGCAGCTCGACACGGCGGACGGATACTCCGAATTTACGAAAACCTTCTTGCGTCCGTATGCCGAAAGTTTTGTCAATCTCGCGATAGGAGAACCTATCCCCGATATTAAGGAGCCGAAAACGCCGATTTTAGATAAAATGGAATCCGACGTCACCGCCGCGGTGAACGAAATTATCGCCAACGTAGCTTCGTCGTATCAGTCGGAAGAAATAAAGGCAAACGTTAAGTTCGCCGGCAACGGACTTATCTATGCTCTCACTTTCAAGGATTCTTTCCTCACCGAGATAGCCTACAACGGACTTATGGTAACCCTCCGTCTGTACGGTGTGAAAACCGAAGCGGAAAATCTATTGACTTCCACTTTAAGACTGTACGGAGTAATTTAATGCAGTTCTCCGCCACCGCGATAAACGTTCTTATACTCTTCCTTTACTTTATCCCCGGATATATTCTGATAAAGGCGAAAGCCGTTAAGGAAGACCAAATAAAAGCTTTTGCGAAAGTTCTTTTGTACGTTTGTCAACCTTGTCTGTCCATATATTCTTTTCAAAAAGCGAGCTACTCATTAGAACTCGTTAAAAATATGGGGATATTCGTCGGACTCAATATCGGTTTGATGCTTATTATCCTTTTAGGGTGCTACGTTGTACTCCGCAAAAGGTACGACGACTGCCGGAACAGAATACTTACTCTCGCCGCCGCTTTCGGCAACGTGGGTTTTATCGGTATACCCTTACTCGAAGCCTTACTCCCCGATAACCCCGAAGTAATCGCCTACAACGCGGTCTTTATCGTCGCTATGAACGTGATGAGTTGGACGCTCGGATTTTTTATCCTTACCGGCGACAAAAAATATTTTCACCCGAAAAAAATCTTCCTTAATCCGCCGGTACTTTCTCTTCTCGTATCCTTACCTTTATTCTTCACAGGCACTACTCTGCCGACGGTCTTAGGCAACGGTATCGGGCTTTTGGGAAAAATGACCACTCCTTTATGCATGATGATAGCGGGTATGCGTTTCGCTACGTCCGATATTAAAGCTCTCTTTACCGAACCGAGAGTATATATAGCCGCCGCGCTGAAACTTATAGCGATGCCCCTTTTGGCTTTCCTTGCGGTAAATTGGCTTCCCGTCGATTATCCGATAAAAGCCACTATGGTAATACTCTGCGCCTGTCCTACGGCAAGCCTTGTGCTTAACTTCGCCGAAGTCTACGGCGACGGGCAAAAAACGGCGTCTTATACGGTGCTTGCGTCGACTATCTTTTCGATGCTGACTATACCGCTCGTTCTGCTTATTCTTTAATGTTAAAAACTGATTTTTAACAAAAACTAAGGCGTCGCATTTCGCGACGCCTTAATTATAAATTTTACGTTACCGTATTACGCTTTCGCAGCTTCGTTAAGAGCTTTGAGCATTTCGTCGGGATCGTATCCGTGAGCGATAGCGGCTTGTTCGATGGTTTCGCCGTGGCTTAAAGCGCAACCTAAACAGTGCATTCCGAAATTACCGAGAACTTCCGCCATAGCTTCTACGTTTACGCCTTCGGTCTTGAAAGCGTCGATTAAGAGCATATCTTTGGTCAACATATATCCTTTACCTCCGTAATTGTTTTTTATTTGGTACGGATATAGTATATAACTTCCGACGTTTTTTTTCAAGGCTTTTTCCTAAGTTGCGAAGCAACCGTAATTTATTTTTTCAAAGCGGTTATTTATTATCCGTTTTATTTCTCGCCTATGGTGAGATAGGCGTACGGATTGGCTACTTCGCCGTTTTCGTAAAGACAGAAATGAACGTGCGCTCCGTCGAGATATTCGTTAGTGGCGGTGACCCCCATAGTGCCTATCACTTCCCCTTTCAGCACGCTCTGTCCTACGGTTACGGTAGGTTCGTTAAGAGAAGAATAGGTAGTGGTAAGTTTATCGTTATGGGTAATAGTCACGGTATAACCGTTAAGGACGTCGTATTTGATATTGCTTACCGTCCCCGAATACGCGCTCATTACGCTGTCGCCGTCGTTACCCGCAAAGTCGATACCGGTATGAACCGCATAATGCTTTAACGTTCCGTTCCAAACCAACGTATCGATAGAATAATCTTTAAGGATATTGACGTCGGCTACGGGGCAAGCGAACACTATCGCCGTGGGCGTAGGAACGACGGGGTCGGGGTCTATGGGCGTAGGGTCTACCGTGGGCTTATCGTCGTCGGGTTTTACCACGTCGTCGGCGGGCGGAGTGATATCCTGCGAAGGACCTGCGGGATCGACTGCGTCCTTATTGTCTTTGACTACGAGAGCTACCGTTATCATCGCGGCTATCGCGATAAGACAAACTCCCATAATAATGTAATACACGTTCTTTTTAAGGAAAGTTTTGAATTTTCCGTTCGTTGCGCGTTTCTTTTCCATGTTTTACCTCCATATGGACTTGCTTTTTTATTTTCCCTACGATTATGGTCAGGATTTTTTCTTTTATACCTGCAAAAAAACAAAAATTATTCTTGTCGACGTTTCTTTTTCATAAACTAAAACGTGAAAGTAAAGACGACGCGTTTTTCCAAACGATATTTTTATATAGCCTTAGTGGTAGCCGCGACTGTTCCTATCGTAATTTTCCCCGACAGATATCTGCCGTCGGTAAGCTACGGTCTTAATTTGTTCGTCCTTAACGTTTTCCCGGCGTTGTTCCCTTTCTTCTTCTTTTCCACTATCCTTTCGGGGCTTAACTTCGGCTACGATTTAGGTCTCGTAATGAAAAAACCGTTAAAAAAACTTTACAACGCGCCTCCCGTAGCCGGTTACGTCTTCGTAATGAGCCTTCTGTGCGGATACCCTATCGGAGCGAAACTCCTGTCCGACTTTTATTCCGACGGACTTATTACGAAAGAAGAAGCAAAATCGGCAGCGACTTTCACGTCCACTTCGGGACCTCTTTTTATCGTGGGGACGGTGGGCGTAACGATGCTCGGCGACAAAACGGCGGGGTTTATCATATTGATAAGTCATTATCTCGCGACAGCGATAAACGGTCTTATTTTCCGCAGAAAAAAATCGACGGAAGAAAAATCCGCTCTCGCTCCTCCCGTAATAGACGCCGACGGCGTGTTGAAAAAAAGTATGGTATCAGCTTTGCTGTCCGTTGCCGTGGTGGGAGGCTTCATCGCGGTATTCAATCTCGTCCTCGATATATGCGCCGACGTGAAAATAATCGATTTTTTTTCTATTCCGCTAATAAAATGCGGCGTGGACAAGTCGCTCGCCGAAGGAATAGTATCGGCTTTTATAGAAATAACGAAAGGCTGTCTTCTCGTGTCGAAATCGGGGTTTCCCGTAAAAACAACCGCTCCTATATGCGCCCTTTTAATAACGAACGGCGGTTTGAGCGTGACTATGCAAAGTCTTACTTTTTTGGGTAAATGTAAAATATCCCCTGCGTATTATCTGCTTTTTAAGGCGACGCAAGGGATATTGGCTTTTTTAATATGTTTTTTACTGTCTTTGCTACTGCTTTGACTGTCTGTTCGGACTTACTTGGTCTGCGAAATATTTTATAGAAGAGTCTACTTCCGTGCTTACGCCCTTTAACATATTTTGCAGCTGATTCAAGTTCCTTATTACGTTTTGCGCGGTAATGGTTTCTATCTGCTCTCTCTTTACCGCCGCGTCTCTTACCGTCTTTTCAGCGATGGCTTTGGCTTCGGCTATTATTATGCTTTCGTCCAGAATTTGCTCTTTACGCTGTTCGGCGGTGGCGACTATTTTCTGCGCTTTGTCGTTGGCTTCGGCAAGAACGTTGCTCCCGTCGAGTTCGTTAAGCGAAATGCGGATTCTTTTCACGAGATTAAGTACGTTTTCGCCGTTTACTATAATCCCGTTGCCCATAATGGTTCTTTTCCCTTCGATAACTTCCGTTTCTATATAACTGAGCAATAAATTTATATCTTCCATTTTTCCTCCTCGGCCGTAGTTACGGCTTGACGTACTTTACCGCGTCTTCGCAAACGTATTCCGACAACGATTCTCCTTTCAAAAACTTGTCTTTTACGAGAGTGCTGCTCAACTTTTTATCTTCGGCTTCGATAAAAAGAGTTTCTACTCCGCCGTTACGCAGATTGTAATCCGCCATTGCTCTTTCATAAGCAAAATCTTCGGGGCTTCTTACCCCTCTTATTATATATGGTATACCTTTTTCACGGCAATAGTCAATAGTAAGTCCGCTAAAAAACTCGATTTTTACCCGTCTTTTATACTCTCTCAACGAGTTTTCTATTATTTTAAGGCGGTTTTCGACCGAGAGAAACGGAGTTTTGTTTTCGTTAACTAACATTACTACGTACACCGCGCCGAAACTTTCCAGCCCCTTTTCCACAAGAAATTTATGCCCCGTCGTGAATGGGTCGAAACTACCCGTGACCGCCACTTTCGACGCGTTACGGAATATGTCCAAAGAAACGTTGCCGTAAACTCTCGTCGATTCGAGAAAATACTCTCTGTCGGGCAAAGCTCCGTCGTCGGCAGCTCTCTCTATCGTTATTACGCCGCCGTCGTTAAGAAAATCGTATTCTTTTATTTTAGCGAGTATCCTTTCCCCTTCCTTAAATCTGTACGGCGGATCGCAAATTATTATATCGGCTTTGACTCCCCTTAACGCAAGTCGGCGGATGCAATCGGCGTAATCGCCCTTTATTATTTCGTACTCCGACCTGTCGCAAAAAGAAACGTTTTGTTTGATGAGGTTAAGAGAGCGGTTATCTATATCGCAAAAATAGACCTTTTTCGCGCCGCGACTAAGCGCTTCCACTCCGAGTCCGCCCGTACCGCCGAAAAGGTCTACCACTACCGCGTCGGCAATATCGTACTGCAAAATATTAAAGAGGGTTTCTTTAATCTTGTCGGTAGTAGGTCTTACGTCGTTTCCGACGGGGCTTATTATTTTTCTTCCCCGATATTTTCCCGCAATTACTCTCATAAACTTATTTTACGTCCTTTCTGTTAGCGTTTATAAGGCACCCGGCAAGTATTATTTCCTTTTCTCTCGCCGTGACGGCGTCCATACGCAAAACTATTTTTTTGACTTGACCGTTTCTTACGACGTACGCGTCCGTCTTCCCTTCGTCAAACACTTTCTTTACGTCCTTAACTACTATTATATCGTCGCAAAGAATGTCGTCGCCGTCGTAAATAAATGGCAACATTCCCCAGTTTATTAAATTACTTCTGTATCGTTTCGTCGCGTACTCTTTAGCTATATTCGCTACTCCGCCCAAAACTCTTTGACACGACGCCGCTTGTTCTCTCGCGCTTCCGTCCCCCGGTTTAACGGCGTAAATTACGCTGCCTATTTCGATACTTCCGTCCGTATTTGTGAGTTTAACCGCCTCGGCGTACTCGTCGGGCAAACTTTCCGACAGAGCGTCTTCCGCTATTTTTTTCGCCTTTCCGACGTAGTCGGGACGTTTCCTGCTCAACGTAAATTCCGCAAGACGTAAGGGATTGGATCTGTAAGAACTTGTTTCTCCGCTCGGAATAAGTTCGTCCGTGGTAGTCACCGCGTCGTCGATTTTTGCAGCCACTTTCATAATAAGATTGTCTTTAAGCGGTTGCATTTCGGGCCAGTCGGCTATGTTCGGTCCGTAGCAAAGAGGGTAGTTTATATCGCCCTTACCGAAACAATCGGTGATTCTTATCTTGTAAATACTATCGTCGTAAACTGCCTTTTTCTTCTTATAAACGTAATCTACGTCGGTCGCGGGAGTAAGGTATCCGCCGTTACGCGCGGTAGCGGCTATGCTCCTTGCGTCCATCAAAGCGACGCAGGCAAGCTGTCCTTCGCCCGGCTTGCTCCCTTCTCTCGACTCGAAGTTTCTCGTCGTGTGTCTTATCGAAAGTCCGTTGTTCGCGGGGACGTCGCCCGCTCCGAAACACGGTCCGCAAAACGCCGTCTTTACGTTAACACCTTCCGCCATAAGCTCTGCGAGCAAACCTTTTTTCGACAGGTCGATATATGTGGGCATACTTCCGGGATAAACGCTTACCGATAGTTTTCCGCCCACTCCGTGTCCTCGTAAAATAGCGCAAGCCTCTTCGATATTGTCGTAAGTTCCGCCGGCGCAGCCCGCGATAATCGCTTGGTCTACTTTGATTTTTCCGTCGGGGGTAATTTTATCGGTAAGACGAAAACTTCCTTTTTTTATAAGTTCGTTTCCGCGTTTTTCGCATTCCGACAGATATTTATACGGATTTGACAAAAGTTCTTTAATGGTTATCGCGTTACTCGGATGGAACGGCAACGCTATCATAGGTTCTATCTTAGATAAGTTTACCTTAATGACCGCGTCGTAACAGCAAAGGTCTTTTTGCTTTAATTCCTTGTATTCGTCGGCACGGTTATGCTCTGTAAGGTATTCCTTAACCGCTTCGTCTGTAACCCAAACAGAACTTAAACACGTGGTTTCCGTAGTCATTACGTCGATACCGTTTCTGTATTCGACGGGGAGATTTTTTATTCCCGACCCGAAAAACTCCATAATTTTGTTTTTGACGAAACCGCATTTGAAAGTTTCTTTTATTATGGTGAGCGCCACGTCCTGCGGTCCGACGCCTTTTTTCGGTTTGCCGACGAGTTCCACCCCGACGACGTCGGGATAGAGTATATCGTAGGTTTGATTAAGGAGTTGTTTTACGAGTTCTCCTCCCCCTTCGCCTATCGCAAGCGTGCCGAGCGCGCCGTAACGGGTGTGAGAATCGCTACCGAGAATCATTTTGCCGCAACCCGCCATTCTCTCTCTCATATAGCTGTGGATTACTCCCTGATGGGCGGGGACGTAAATACCGCCGTACTTTTTTGCGGCGGAATATCCGAAATTGTGGTCGTCTTCGTTAATCGTGCCGCCGACGGCGCAAAGGCTGTTGTGGCAGTTTGTTAAAACGTACGGGATAGGAAACTTATTAAGTCCGCTCGCCTTGGCGGTCTGAATTATTCCGACGTACGTTATGTCGTGCGACGCAAGACAGTCGAATTTAAGTTTTAGCTGTTTTCCCTTTTCGGTGGGTTTGTCGACGTTGTGCGCGTCCAAAATCGAGAACGCGACAGTGCCTTTGTACGCGTCCGTAAGGTCGTATGACGATAGTTCTTTCCCCGATAATTTTCTTCCCTTATAATAATACGCTTTCCTGTTGGTTTTTTTGAGCGTCATCGGCGAATCCTCCTTCGTCTATTTCTTTATTCTTTCTCTTATTTCTATAAGTTTTAACCTCGCCATTGCTCTCGCGATGGTCATTTTGCTTACGCGGTAATCGGCGGAGTCCAAGGCTTCTTTCATTCTTTCCGTATGTTCTTCAATAGCCCTGTTTACTCTGTCGTACTCTATTTCTTCCGGCCATTCGAAAGTCTGACACATAATAAAAACCTTTTCTTTATCGACCATTACAAAACCTTCGCCGTTGCTGCAAAGTTTGGTTTCGTCGTCCGTCCGCAACTTTATTACGTCGGGAACGAGTCCGATAACGACGGGAACGTGGTCGGCTAAAATTTCCGTTTCTCCGTCGACGGCTTTCACTACGACCGAGTCCACCTCGCCCTTAAAAAAAGTCCTCTCCGGCGTCAGCATTTCGAGAAGGTATTTTTTCATTTCTTATCCTTTTCGTAACGGGCGATTACTTCGTCTATATCCCCTGCGAAAAGGAAATAGCTTTCGGGAATATAATCGACGTCGCCGTTAAGAATTTTTTCTACGCTCTCGATAGTCTTTTTTAGCGGAACGAATCTTCCTTCCATGTTGGTGTAAACGCTCGCGACAAAGAACGACTGAGAGAAAAACTTTTGCATTTTTCTTGCCCTGTAAACCGTCTTTTTGTCCTCTTCGGAAAGTTCTTCCATACCGAGAATAGCTATAATATCCTGCAAATCTTTGTATCTTTGCAAAAGTTCCTGCGTTTTTCTCGCCGCTTCGTAATGTCTTGCGCCGACGGCGGAGGGTTCGAGAATACGGCTCGACGAGGCAAGCGGGTCTATCGCGGGATATATACCTTGTTCCACGACTTTTCTCGAAAGAACGGTAGTCGCGTCAAGGTGAGAAAATATCGCCGCGGGCGCGGGGTCGGTAAGGTCGTCGGCAGGGACGTAAACCGCCTGAATGGAGGTTATCGCGCCGTTTACCGTGCTCGCTATTCTTTCTTCAAGCATACCGAGTTCTTCGTTAAGGGTGGGCTGATAACCTACCGCGCTCGGCATACGCCCGAGCAACGCGCTTACTTCGCTGCCTGCCTGAACATAACGGAAAATGTTGTCGATAAACAAAAGTACGTCCTGTTTCTTTACGTCGCGGAAATATTCCGCCACCGTAAGCCCGGAAAAAGCCGTTCTCATACGGGAACCGGACGGTTCGTTCATCTGTCCGAAAATAAGGGCGGTATTGTTAATAACTCCGCTTTCGGTCATTTCGGTAATCATATCGTTACCTTCGCGGCTTCTTTCCCCAACGCCCGTAAACACGGAATAACCGTTGTATTCGGCGGAAATATTACGGATAAGTTCCAGAATAAGCACGGTCTTTCCTACGCCCGCGCCGCCGAACAAACCTATCTTGCCGCCTTTCGCGTACGGGGAGAGAAGGTCGATTACTTTAATACCCGTCTCGAATATCTGCGTGTTGCCGGCTAAGTCGGTAATGGCGGGAGCTTTACGGTAAATACTCCATCTGTCCGCGCCTTCGATTTCGCCCTTGTTGTCGATAGGCTCGCCTAAAACGTTCATTACTCTGCCCAAAACCTTTTCCCCCACGGGTACGGTGACAGTCTCTCCCGTGGCGCAAACTTCGGCTCCGCGCGATAACCCTTCAGTGCCTTCGAACGACAACGTCCTTACAACGCCGTTGTTTAGATAGCTCTGAACTTCCAACGCTATCGTCTTGTCGCCTATATTCGCGTTAAGTCTTTCGTACAGCTTCGGAATATACCCGTAAAACCGTACGTCTACGACCGCTCCTATTATCTGTTCGATTTTGCCGATACTTACTGATTTTTGCATTTTTACTCCGTCTCCAACAACGACACCGACAATTCGGTAAGTTCCGTCGTTATTTTTTCCTGTCTTGCTTTGTTATAGTTTAGTTGTAACTCGTCCATAAGTTTTTCCGCGCTGTCGCAAGCGGCGTTCATAGCTCTCATTCTTTCGAGATGCTCCGCGTACTTTCCTTCCGTTACGCACCCGTAAAGGATACCTACGAGATATTGCGGAACGAGTATAGCGAACACGCTCATCGCGTCGGGTTCGAAATCAAGCCTTTTTATATACTCGTTTTCTTTCACCACGGGGAAATCTTCCTTTAATATCGGCAAAAGTTTCATTACCGAACACTCCTGCTTGCTTTTAGTCACAAGGTGCATATATATTACTTCAACCCTGCTTATTTCCCCTTTCTTATAGTCTTCGGCTATGTGGGTGGCTATTATTCTCGCGTCTTCGAGAGTGCCTTCGCGACAGTTTATTTTCCGCACGTCTTTATATAGCGGCAAAAAACTTTTATAAACCACGTCCCCTATACAAAAAATTATACTCCCGTCGTCTTCGCCTATTACGCTCTTGGCAAACTCGTTTACGGCGTGGTTGTAATCGCCGGAAAGCCCTTTGTCCGAGCCTATGATAAGGTAGGCTTTACGCCCCGCTCGCTTGCCGTCGAGATACGGATGCATATTGTCTTCGTCGAACTCCGTATTGTGCATAATATCGCCGAGAATACGTCTGACCTTAATAAAGTACGCCTGACTGTTATTGTATCTGACGCTCGCTTTCTGCATCTTCGACGCGCTGATAAGCTCCATGGCTTTCGTAATCTTCGCCGTCTCGGATACGCTCTTTATTCTCGCTTTTATGTCCTTAACGCTTTGCATTCTTTCTCTCGTTAAAATAATATGCGTTGTAGTTAGTCAGGTTATCTTCCAAGACCTTTACTATATCGTCGGTAAGTTTTCCTTCGGCTCGAAGATGTTTCAACGTGCTGAAATTGGTGTTCACCATATAGTTGTAAAAACCTTCTATATAGCGTTTGACTTCTTCTTTCGGAATATATTCGAGTTCGCCGTTAATTAGGTACAGCGTTATTATCTCTCTGTCCACGCTCATCGGGTCGCCTTCTTTCTGTTTCAGAACTTCGGTGACTTTTTCGCCTTTTTGAAGTATTCTTCTCGTATCTTCGTCCACTTCCGCGCCGAACTGCGTAAACAACGCCATCTCTCTGAAATGCGCGAGTTCCAACCTTAATTTACTCGACAGTTTCCTTACGGCGGGATACTGCGCGCTTCCGCCGACGCGGCTTACCGAAAGTCCTACGTTTACGGCAGGTCTTATACCTGCGTGGAAAAGTTCGCTTTCGAGATAAATCTGTCCGTCGGTTATACTGATTACGTTGGTCGGAATGTATTGAGAAATATCCCCCGCCTGCGTTTCTATTATGGGTATCGCGGTCATACTTCCGCCGCCCTTTTCCTGCGACAGCTGCGCGCTTCTTTCAAGAAGTCTCGAATGGATATAGAACACGTCGCCGGGGTACGCTTCTCTTCCCGACGGGCGTTTTAAGAGAAGGCTTATCGTTCTGTACGCGTTGGCGTGTTTTGTAAGGTCGTCGTAAATAATAAGTACGTCTTTACCCTGTTCCATAAACTCTTCGCCTATGGCGCAACCCGTGTACGGAGCTATGTACTGCAACGCCGCCGAGTCGGACGCGGTGCTTGCCACGATTACCGTATTCTTCATTGCGTCGGCGTCTTTCAGTTTAGCGATAAGTTTACTTACCGAACTTGCTCTCTGTCCTATCGCGACGTACACGCAGATTACGTCCTTGTCGCGTTGATTTATGATAGCGTCTACGGCTATGCTCGATTTACCCGTCTGTCTGTCGCCTATAATAAGCTCTCTCTGTCCTTTACCGATAGGTATCATACTGTCTATAGCAAGTATACCCGTCTGCAAAGGTCTGCTTACTTTCGCTCGGTCTATTATGGGCGGAGCGGGATTTTCGATAGGTCTTACTTTGTCGAAATGTAAAATTTCTCTTCCGTCGACAGGCTTCCCGAGGGGATTTACCACTCTACCTAAAAGGGTTTCGCCTACGGGTACTTCGACTATTCTTCCCGTACACTTGACGGTTACGCCGTATTCTATGTTCCTGTCGGCGGTAATAAGCATCGCTTTTACCGAGTCGGACATAAGGTTCATAGCGACTGCGTAGCCACCGGTGCCTATTTCGAGAAGTTCGTAATACCGACATTCTTTAAGCCCTTCGACGGTAAGAATACCGTCGGCGCAAGTAATGACTCTGCCGTAATTGACGGTATGCGGCGTGGTGGGAACTTTCTCTAACAGTTCTCTTTTCCACATCGCGGGGAGTTCGCCTTTCGCGACGGACTCGGTTATGTACGCGTTACTTTTGTTTCTGAACGAGAACAATGCCGACGCTACGCTACCGTCGAAAACGGTTTCTCCGTCCTCTATGACGATACCGCCGATAAGATTTTTCTCTTCGGCGTAGGTAATCGTTATTTCTTCGCCCGCGTATCTCTCTTTAAGAAAGTCCGCCAACCTTTTACGTTGCGGCGAGGTAAGAGTCACCGATGTTTTTACCGTGATATTACGCATCTTTCTTTTCTTCGTCCTTCTTCTTTATACCGTCGAGCAAATTGTCGATAAAGGCGTCGTTGTCGGCGGAATTTATTTCCCTGCCGATAATCTTTTTCGATATATCCACGGCAAGGTCGGAGATGGAATAGTAGAGATTCTCTTTCTCCTTTTCTCTCGCCTTTTCGCCGTCTTCTATCGCTCTCTTTTTTATTCTTTTCGCTTCTTCGTTGGCGCCTTCAATAATTTCGCTCGCCTGAACCATAGCGGTAGCATGCGCTTCTTCCGCGATATGAACCGCCTCTTCGTGCGCGTCGTCAATTATCTTCTCGGCGTCTTTCTCCGCACTTTCGGTCTTTTTTATCGCATTTTCGTAACTTTCCTGCGCCGCTTTATACTTTTCGTCGCGTTTTTTCATAAACTTCTTTACGGGTTTGTAAAGAAGAAGTCTTAACACTACGATGAGTATGACGAAGTTAAGCAAATGCAACAAAAATTCCTGAACGGTAAGTCCGAGAATAATTTCCTTGCTGAAAAAATCCATTTCTTACCTCGTTAAAGTTTGATTACCATAAGGATAGCTATGAGCAAACCGTAAATAGCCGTGGTTTCCGCAAAAGCAAGACCGAGCATAAGCGTGGTTCTTATCTTGCCTTCCGCTTCGGGTTGACGCGCGATGGATTCTACCGCCTTGCCGGTAGCTATACCCATACCTACGCCGGCTCCGATACCGGTGAACGCCGCTATCGCGGCTCCGATTGCGTAAAACGCTTCGCTTGTGATTGCCGAAAGTAACGCTAACATAAAATAAACCTCCTCTTATTCCGTCGCCTCTGCGATAAACAGAGTGGACAAAGTAGCAAATATATACGCCTGAATGAAGGCGTGGAATAACGTAGTGATGACGCTCACTATTACGGGTACGACGAACGACGTAAACAGGAACGAATAGACAAGTTCGGTAATAAGCAAACCGCTCATTATAGAACCGAACAGACGGAACGACAGACTTACGGGAACCGCTAAGTCCGTAACGATGTTAATCGGGTTAAGGAAATGTTTAAGACGGTTTTTTCCGTTGGCTTTGAAACCGTAAAAAAATATAAGTCCGAAAGTTGACACGCCCATAGCCACGCAGGCGTTAAGGTCCGCCATGACAGGACGAAAACCTAAAAGTTCCACAAGCGTGCCTAAGCCTATGTAGATAGCGGCTATCGCTATATATCCGCCGACAAAACCGGAATACTTGCCTTCCGCCATTTTCGAAAATCCGCCCACGAACATTTCGAGTATCGTCTGAACCTTACCGGGAACGTCTTTCATCTTGTTCACGACGGTAAATCTTAAAATAATCGCCGCAACGATAAGAATAGCGGACACGGCGAGAGCGGTGTAGAAAGACGGATTGACCATTACGCTCGTGCCGAAAAGACTTACCTTTTCGGGTGATAACGTTTCCGTCAGCTTTTCGTTGACGTCGTTTGCCGCAAGTAAAACGCCTAACATAATATAATTACCTCAAATAATAATATATATTTTTTTAATAATAGTTTATTGTAACGCTTAAACACTTTTTTGTCAAGGCAAAAACAACCTATGTTTCCCTCCCGAAAAAACCCTCGCGGCGAAGTTACGTTTTCTCGTCGGATAAACTAATTTACTTGACAAAAAAGCACGAAATAACTAAGATATAATCATTATGAAACAATTTACTTATGAAGACCTCAACGTAGTATTCGAAGATAACCATATTATCGTGGCGGTAAAACCGATAAACGTACCTTCCTGCCCCGACGGAACGGGCGACAAGGATATGCTTACCGTCGTGAAAGAATACCTTATCGCAAAGTATAACAAACCCGGCGACGCTTTCGTCGGACTCGTCCACAGACTCGACAGACCCACCGGCGGAGTAATGGTCTTTGCGAAAACCTCCAAAGCCGCTTCACGCCTTTCGGAAAGTCTCCGAAACGGAGAATTAGAGAAAAAATATCTCGCCGTAGTCGTAGGCGAACCTCGCGAAAAATCCTTGGTCGGGCTTACAAACTACCTTATTAAGGATACCGAAAAGAACATTGTGTACAGCGTACCGATGGCTACGGAAGGAGCGAAAAAAGCCGTACTCGACTACACTACCATCGCTACCGACCACACGTCGAGCTTGCTTTGGATAAAACTTCACACGGGAAGAGCGCATCAGATTAGAGTGCAGATGGCTACGTTAGGTCATCCGCTATTTGGCGACAACAAGTACGGGCAGGGCAAATCTCCTGCGGAATTCGGTCTCGCTCTCTGGGCGACGGAACTTAAACTTATTCACCCCGTCACGAAAGAAACTCACGTGTTCAGAGTTTATCCCCCGACGGACAGAATACCGTGGAATCAGTTCGATATTCCGAGATACCTTTCCATATCCATTAAAAACATTTATTAAAACCCTAACCTATGTCAAAAGCCGCTTGGAAATCAAGCGGCTTTTGAGTACTCTTGAAGATAATTTATCCTTATCTTTCTTCGAGCATCGTTTTTACTTTCATTAGCCTTATCGTATTGCTACGCTCGTTCTCGTCGAGTTTCATCGTGATATACTTTATCGTTTCTTCGAGTTGCGGTATCATGACGTATTCGAGAGCGTTTACTCTTCGTCTGTTCTTCTCTATCTCGTCGGCGAGCATATTGCAGGTCTTCTCCACTTCTGCGAGTTTGACCATTTTTTCGAGCAGTTCGCTGAGATTCGCGATGCTGCCGTCAAGTTCCGACGATACCGAAGCGAAAGAGTACGGATAAAGCTCCTTTTTATCTCCCGCTTTGACCGCAATCTGCGGCACGGTGACTCCCATGACGTTCTTTTCGGCGGTGGTAAGTTCCACGCTGAAAGCGGGCATAGCCACCGCTTCTTCGAGTACCTGCGAAGTGGTGACCGCGCTTGCGAGCATAAAAGAACGGAGAGCAAGCGAAAGTTCCGTCTCTATCTCTTCTCTGAGGCGTTTGTTTTCCTTGACGTACGCCATAAACTGTCTTATAGTTTCGTCCGCCTTGTCTTTAAGAAGTTTGTGTCCCCTGACCGCCGTCTTTAACCTCGTCTTTAAGCGACGAAGCTCCATTCTGGTCGGGTTTACGTTAAGTCTTGCCATTTATTTTCTCCGATTACTTCCTATCGTAATATTCTTCGAGATAAGCGTCTCTTATACGTTTCAACTCCCCTCTCGGAAGAAGTCTTAACAAACTCCAACCCAAATCGAGAGTTTCTTCTATCGTTCTGTTACAGTCGAAACCTTGATTGATATACAGTTTTTCAAACTCTTCGGCAAAGTGAGCGAACTTCCTGTCGGTTTCGGTAAGGGCTGCTTCGCCTAAGATTGCGGAAAGTTCTTTCGCTTCTTTTCCTCTTGCGTAGGCGCTGAAAAGCTGGTTCATCGTGTCGGCGTGGTCCTTTCTCGTCTTGCCCGCTCCGATACCTTTATCTTTAAGACGGGACAGCGACGGAAGAACGTCGATAGGCGGATTTATTCCCCTCTTGTTGAGTTCTCGATTAAGAATAATCTGTCCTTCGGTAATGTATCCCGTAAGGTCGGGGATAGGGTGCGTCTTATCGTCTTCGGGCATGGTAAGGATAGGTATCTGCGTGATACTGCCCTTTTTGCCCCTTATTCTGCCCGCTCTTTCGTAGATTGTAGCGAGGTTGGTGTACAGATACCCGGGGTAGCCTCTTCTTCCGGGAACTTCTTTTCTTGCCGCGCTGACTTCACGCAACGCTTCGCAATAGTTGGTTATATCGGTCATGATTACGAGGACGTGCATATCCTTTTCGAACGCGAGATATTCGGCGGCGGTAAGAGCCATACGGGGCGTAGCGATACGTTCTATCGCGGGGTCGTTGGCAAGGTTCATAAAAAGTACCGTTCTGTCGATAGCTCCCGTCTTACGGAAGTCGGATATAAAGTAATCGGCTTCTTCGAAGGTGATACCGATAGCGGCGAACACTACGGCGAACTTACTGTCGCTGTTAAGAACTTTCGCCTGTCTCGCTATCTGGGCGGCGAGTTCCGCATGGGGAAGTCCGGACGCGCTGAACACGGGAAGTTTCTGCCCTCTGACAAGGGTATTAAGTCCGTCAATAGCCGATATCCCGGTCTGAATGAATTCGTCGGGATAGTTACGGGCGACGGGGTTTATAGGTTGTCCGTTAATGTCTATTCTCTTATCGGGGATAATGGGCGCGCCGTTGTCTCTCGGTCTGCCCATACCGTCGAATACTCTTCCGAGCATATCTTCGCTTACGCCGAGCTCTATACTCTTCCCCAAAAATCTCGCTTTCGCGGTGGAGATTTTAAGTCCAGAAGAACCTTCGAAAAGCTGAACGAGCGCCTTGTCGCCGTTGACTTCGAGGACTTTGCCGTTTCTCTTTTCTCCGTCTTCCTGTTCTATTTCGACGAGTTCGTCGTATTTTGCTCCTTCGACGCCCTCGACGAGCATAAGAGGTCCGACTACTTCTTTTATGGTCTTATACTCCTTTAACATTCCGTACCTCCTATCCTATCAATTCCTGTATTTCGGATTTTAATTCTTTTTCTATTTCGTCGAAACGAGCCATATCGCTTTCTTCTATATATTTGGCTCTGCCTATCTTCTCTCTTACGCCGATTTCGATAAGGTCTTCTATATCCACGTTTTTGAGTAAGGCGTCCTGCCCTAATTCGTAGAAGTTTATTATAAGACGCAACATCCGTAACTGCTTTTCGAGCGAAGCGTAGGTATCCACTTCGTGGAAAGCGTTCTGATGGAGATAGTCTTCTCTTATTGTCTTGGCTGTTTCCATAGTAAGTCTGTCTTTCGCGCCCAAAGCGTCCATACCGACGAGCCTTACTATTTCGTCCAAAGACGCTTCTTCCTGCAACACCGTCATAGCCTTACCGCGTAAAACGTTCCATTCGCTTCCTATATTATCGTTGTACCACGGAGCTAATCTGTCGGCGTACAGGGAATAACTCTGCAACCAGTCTATAGCGGGGAAGTGACGTTTGTACGCAAGCGACGCGCTCAAACCCCAGAATACTTTTACTATACGCAAGGTAGCCTGGCTTACCGGTTCGGAAAGGTCTCCTCCGGGAGGACTTACCGCGCCTATCGCGGTGACGCTGCCCGTCTTGCCTTTGCTTCCGAGTACCTTGACTATACCCGCTCTTTCGTAAAATTCGGCAAGTCGGCTCGACAGATACGCGGGATATCCTTCTTCGCCGGGCATTTCTTCGAGTCGTCCGCTCATTTCACGCAACGCCTCCGCCCAACGGGAAGTGGAGTCCGCCATTATGGCTACGTTATATCCCATATCTCTGAAATATTCCGCTATCGTGATACCCGTATATATGCTCGCTTCACGCGCCGCAACCGGCATATCGGAAGTGTTTGCTATAAGGACGGTTCTTCTCATAAGAGGTTCTCCCGTCTTCGGGTCGATAAGCTCGGGGAATTCGTTAAGAACGTCGGTCATCTCGTTGCCTCTTTCGCCGCAACCGACGTAAATAATAATGTCGGCGTCTGCCCATTTTGCGAGCTGGTGCTGAACTACCGTCTTGCCGCTGCCGAACGGACCGGGAACAGCCGCCACGCCGCCTTTCGTAATCGGGAAAAAGGTATCTATTACTCTCTGTCCTGTGACCATAGGCATACTCGGAGAAAGTTTTTCTCTGTACGGTCTGCCTTTACGGACGGAACATTTCTGAACCATCGTTAAGTTATGCTTAATTCCGTTATCGTCCAACGTGGCTATCACGTCGTCCAACGTGAATTCGCCGTCTTCTACGCTTTCCACCACGCCTTTTTTGCCCGACGGAACCATTATGCTGTGACGTATAAGTTCGTTTTCCATAACGTAACCTATTTCGTCGCCGGGAATAAGAGTATCGCCTACTTTCGCAGTGGGGTAAAAACGCCATACTTTGCCGTGGTCGAGAGCGTTTACTTCAACGCCGCGTCCTATACGGTCGCCGCTCTTTTCCCAAAGTTTGTTAAGAGGTCTCTGGATACCGTCGAATATGGATTCGATAAGTCCGGGCCCCAACTCCACGCTAAGGGGCATTTCGGTGGAGAACACTTCGTCCCCCGGTCCTATTCCGCCCGTTTCTTCATAGACCTGTATAGACGCCTTGTCGCCCCTAAGTTCTATGATTTCGCCGATAAGGTGCGACGAGGATACTTTGACCACGTCGAACAGCTTAGCTTCGGACATTCCGCCCGCCACAATAAGCGGTCCGCTTACCTTGATTACTTTTCCCTTTTCCATCTATTTCTCCTTTAAGAAAAACTATTTATCGCTTAAAATATCCGTGCCTATCGCCTTTTCCACGTCGTCGGATATTCCTTTCATTCCGAGTCCCGTACTGCCCTGCGCTCCCGGTATGGGTATGACCGCGGGATAGGGGCGGGTTTTGTATCGCTTTAACAAATCGGGGATTTTTTCCGCGATGTCTTCCGTGATAAATATCACGGCGTAAGTACGGGCGAGTTTTTTTAACGTGTCGGCACAATCGAATTCGTTTCTGACGGGATAGACGTCAACGCCCACCGCCTTGAACGCGAGTATGCTGTCCTTGTCGCCTATTACGGCTATGTTTCCCCTACGCATACAACTCCCTCACTCTCTTTTTCATCTGGTCTTCCGGCACGCCGTTCTTTATACAAACGAGAACCACCCTTATTACCTTTATTTCGTTCAGCTTCGCAAGATAATACCCTAAAATCGGAGCCACCGAAAACATATCGGTTTTGTTCACGGAAAATATTTTCAACAAATACTCGTCCTGCGCCGTTTCGTACGCGGCGAAATCGTCGCTCGATACTTTGTCGGCGAATTCTTTAAGATAACTTCCCGCAAGGTAATTGCTTAACTTGTTTTTATCTCCCGAAAAACCAAGAAACTCCTTTTCGGTAATGTTTCCGCCCTCTATAAAGCCTTCGGCAAAAAAGTTTCCGCCGGCTCCTATCTTTTCGGCGCGGAGATAACTCAATACGTTAGTCAAATCGGCGTTCGCACGGAAATACTGCTTGATGTATTTATCGGCGTTTTTCCCGAGACGGGAATTTATATCGTCGTACAGAGCCTTGTCCAAAACCACGTCGATAAGCCTCGGAGTTCCGTTGCCTACTTCAAACGCTTTATTTATTTGTTCGCAAGCCTTTTCGACGTACGGACTGAAATCTGTTTTGTTTTGGTCGAACCTTTCTTTAAGATACCCGAAAGTATAATTGCCGTCGGGCAAAACGAGGCTGTCTATATCGATTAAATTCGCGTACTTTTGCTTGAAAAGGACTTTCAGGTTATGATAATCGTTCCTTAAAAAGTAACATTCTATTCCCGATTCCTTAGGGGCAGCTTCTCTCACGAAAGCCGCAGTCAAACGCTCCTCCTCTTCGAGCAGGGAATAAAAATCTTCTTTTTCGGGGATAAACCCTGCGGCATAGTTTACTTCCAACAGAATACGCATAGCGTCGGAAAGATTTTTTGCTTCCGTCATACGCATAAGTCTTTCTTTGGACAGTAAATTGCCCTCCTTGCCTTTCGCTCTCGCATTCGCGAATATAAGTCCGTCTTTCATCTATTCTCCGAATAAAACAGCCGCTATTTCGGGTTCGTACTCTTCTCTTACCGATTTGAGTTCCACTTCGAGCGACATATTCTTATCGCTTCCGTCGCTCTCGACTATGATTCCGCCGCAAAAATCGCCGTATCCGCCGAAAACCAACTTCTTATTCAAGTCGTCGGCTACGCCGGCGAGCCATTTCTCGCCGACTAAATTCTTATCGCGTTCGGAAAAAACCACTTTATCGCCGTCGGAAGCCTTCTCTATCATTCCTCTCAACAAATTTAGATAACTTTTTCCGTCGTCTTTGATAAGTTTTATCGCTTCGTCGAAAGCCGCCGTCATCATCTCTTGTTTTTTCGCAAGAATTTCTTTCTTGACTTCGAGATTTGCGACGGTCATCTTTCTGCGGATAATCTCTTTGCGTTCATCGTAGGATTCCCGCATATTCTTTTCGCGATAAATGCGGACGTCGTTTTCGGCAGTCTCTATGGTTTGTTTACCGAACGCGCCGGCTTCTTCCAAAGTGGAATTGGCTATTCCTCTCGCGTCGGACAATATCTTTTCGATAATCGCTTCTTTTCCGTTCATACCTTTCCTCGGTTACGTTTTTTATGCCCACGCGGGAATGAATACCGCAAGGAAGGATACGAGGAAGCCTAAAAGTGCGTAGGTCTCTACCATCGCGCCCATAAGCATACCTTTGGACTGTTCTTCGGGGCGTTTAGCCACGAGCCCTATACCGGCTACGCAGACCTTGCCCTGATGTATCGCGCTGAAAAGTCCGGCGAGAGCCATCGGTAAGCAGGAGCAAAGTATTCCTATTCCGCCCGCCGTAGACAAAGCCACTATACCGCCGAAAGCGTTCACTTTGATAAGAACGAGAAAGCCTACGATAAAGCCGTATATACCCTGCGTCGCGGGGAGCAACTGCAAAATAAGGCATTTCATAAACTTGTCGGGATCTTCCGCGGTAACTCCCGCTGCGGCCTGTCCGGCCATTCCTACGCCGATAGAAGAACCTATTCCGCTTAAACCTACCGCGAGAGCCGCGCCCAAAAGAGCGAGAGCCGTTCCTAAATATTCCATATATGACCTCCTTAAAGTCTTATTGTCTTTTTTTAATTGTTGGGGTAAGTGTATTTCGTCTGACTTCCGAGGGGCTTGAATGCGTGTCCGTTTCCTTCGTAGAATCTTCCGAAAAATTCTATATACTGCAATCTCGAATTGTGAACGTACGCTCCGAGAAGATTTATACCGAGATTAAACGCGTGACCTATCAAAAGAACCGGCACCGCTATTATCCAGCCTACCCAAAGTCCGCCGAAAAATTGACTTACGATAATGGTCGCGAGCTTGTTGATGACCAAGCCGATAACCCCCGTCGTAAGTCCTAATCCGAACAGACGGGAATAGCTAAGTAAGTCGCTGACTACGTTAATGGAGCCGTAGGCGCTCTTGAATACTCCGATAAGCATTTTGAGAGGATTTTTCTTTCCCCACGCTCCGCCTACGAGCATCATGACAGCTCCGACTAACGCCGTATAAAGACCTATGGTAGAACAAACGCCGAACCACTTCGGTGCGGTCTCGACTACGTTAAGGAATATCATAATCTTCGGGAACAAAAGTAACAAACCGAGCATTATGAGTACCCAACCGAAGTTAGTCAGTATCCCTTCCACGATGTTTTTGCGTTTTATCTGCGCTACGCCGTTAATGGCAAAACCGGTACCTATCTGAACCACGCCGACAGCTAACGCGAGCAGGAACATTTTAAGCGGTTCGTTGAGCGGTTCGAATATGGTAAGTTTTCCGAGGAAAGTACCCGATATACCTTCGATAGAAAACCAACCGCCGAACAGCGCGCCCCATATTACCGTGCTTATTCCGCAGAAGCCGAACATGGCTATCATCATTCCGCTGTTTTTGACGGGTTTGGCTATTTTCAGATATGCAAAACAAGCTATCGCCATAATAAGACCGTAGCCTGCGTCGCCTATCATTATACCGAATATAAGGAAGTAGAAAATCGCCACGAAAATATTCGGGTCGGTCTCTCTGTAACCGGGCACGCCGAACATGTCGGTAATCCCCTGAAAAGGTCTGACCAACTTAGGCTCTTTGACGAGCGTGGGCGGATTTTCGTCGTCGTAAGGGTCGCGGAAGAAGATTTCGGTATACTTACATTTTTCTTCCACGCTTTTAGTTAGTTCTTCGCATCTTTCAGCCGGAACCCAACCTTCCATAATAAAGGTTTTTTCCGTGTGCGGACAGCCTTGTATGGCGGTATTCTTCGACAGTTCTATCGTGTAATAGTCGTACAATACCTTCAAATCGGGTATAAGGTTAAGATACCCGTAAGTTTTTCTCAATATATCTTCCCGCTCGGTTTTTAACGCGGCTAGTTTTTCTTCACATTCTTTGATTTTGATTTCCGCCGTGACGTCGTAGTCGAAAGTACACCTAATAAAATCGACTTCGGCAAGCAGCGAAGTAAGTTCTTTTTCGGTATCCTTATGAGCGCAGATAGCGACGAGCGAAACTTTATCCCCGCCGTAAACCGACGCTTCGGCGGCTTCGGGGAGCTTTTCGGTGAGCAAATTCACGTTGTTTACGGGAAGAGTTCCCACAATAACGGAACAGGTCTTCGTGTCTTTAATTTCCGAAAAAGGAATTTCCAACCCGTTAAAGGGAGCGAGCTGCTCTTTTACGGCGGAAAGCCTTGCCTGTTCGCTTTTTATGTCGACGAGTCTTGCGTTGAGCTTTTCCATTTCGCCTATTTTTGCGAAAAGTTCTATCTCGTCTTTCGCCGTTTCGTCGTATTGTTCGGTTTCGACAAGCCTGTTTTCTTTTTTGAAATTGGCTTTCGGCGTGTTTTTCTTGTCGATGCGAGCCGCGTCTTTCAGCGATTCACGCAAAAAAGTCAAAGCGAAACTCGCTTTAAGCCTTTTCGACTCAAGCGTGTTTCGCTTCTCTTTATCGGTAGGATATGCGGTTTCCGCAAAAAGGGGCGTCTCCGTAATTTCTACGCAGCCCGCTTTTGTAAAAAGCCGGAGAAGTTTACTTCTGTCGCTTTTATGAGCCACAAGGCTCATTTTTTTCATACTAACGACGGACATAGCTATCTAAAACCTTTCCTCTTATAAAATCGGCTGCCGAATAGACGTCGGCTTCCTTTGCCAATTTTTCCGTAATCTGTTTTCCGGCAAGGAGAATCTTGTCGTACTCTTCCTCGCCTTCCTTTTCGGCGGCTTCCGCTACCGACTTCCGTTCTTCTTTAACGTTCTTTACCGCGTCTTTACGCAGTTTTTCCGCGTAAACGTCGGCGTCTTCCACTATCTTTTTAGCTTCTTCCGACGCCTGCGACGTAATAACTCTCGCTTCTTCTTCCGCCTTTAATACGGCATTTACGGTTTCGGTAATCATCGATTCTCCTTCGCTTTTCGTAAAATAAATCGTTATCGGTCTTTTTTCGTTATTTCGTTCCGAACAATCTGTCGCCTGCGTCTCCGAGACCGGGAACGATATAGGCGTGTTCGTTCAGTTTTTCGTCGAGCGCCGCGGTATAAATAGGCACGTCGGGATGAGCTTTGTTGAGAGCGGCTACGCCTTCGGGTGCGGCGATAAGACACATAAACTTAATGTCGGTGACTCCTCTTTGTTTGATAAAGTCTATTGCCATGGACGCGCTTCCGCCGGTAGCGAGCATCGGGTCAACTACGATAACCGTTCTCTGGTCGACGTCTACGGGAAGTTTGCAGTAATATTCAACGGGCTGTTTGGTATCGGGGTCGCGATAGCAACCTATATGTCCTATCTTTGCGGCGGGGACGAGTTCCAACACGCCGTCCACCATTCCGAGACCGGCTCTTAAAATGGGTACTATTCCTATGCTTCTTCCGCCGAGCATCTTTCCGGTACATTTCGTAATGGGAGTTTCTATCTCGACGTCCTTTAAGGGAAGGTCGCGAGTGACTTCGTACGCCATCAATAAGGATATTTCTTTCAGCAACTGGCGAAAGTCCTTGGAAGTGGTATGAACGTCTCTCATCATGGATACCTTATGTGTAATCAACGGATGGTTAATAATGTTAACTTGCATTTTATTTTACTCCTTTTGTTTAATTTACTCTTAATAATTCCCTTCTTCTATCGCGGTGATTTTGTCCACGCGTTTTGCATGTCTCCCGCCCGCAAACTTCGCGTTAAGGTAAGCCGTCACCATTTCGTAGGCTTCTTCGGGAGTGGAAATCCTCCCGCCCATGGCGATGATATTGGCGTTATTGTGTTCCGCCGCCATCTGTGCGCAGAAAGGGTTCGTCACGTGGGCGCAACGGATACCTTTGACTTTGTTCGCCGCTATGGATATACCTATACCCGTTCCGCATAATAAAATACCCTTATCTGCTTCTCCGCTTTTAACTGCAAGAGCTACCTTAAGGGCATAATCGGGATAATCTACCGATTCGGAACTATACGTCCCCAAATCGATTACTTTCGCGCCGTAATCGTTAACGGCTCTTATACACGCTTCTTTCAATACGATTCCACCGTGGTCGCAACCTATGGCTATAATCATTTTTGCCTCCGTAGTACGGTTTTTATCTTTTCTATTCTAACATATCCCGATTTTCTTTACAAGCAAAGTAACCGATATACGGGATTTTATTTTTTTATTTACAGAATTTTTCCTTCGCAGCTTTTGTAAATTCTGTTCATTACCGCCCCTTCTTCCCCTTCGTCGGAAAACTTTTCTATAAGAATCGCGTCGTAAGTCTTTTCGCATATCCTCAAAAAGTCGAATATATTATGAGCTATCTCCACGCCGTTATAACCTACCGACAAAACAGGTACTTCGCCGTATTCTCTTTCCGTTCCGCTCCTTACTATTACCGCGGTCTTTTTCCCCTCGGCTATTCCTTGTCGATAAAAGTTTTTGACCTTATCCTTGTCGTCGAAAAGATAACAAGGAACTACCGGGGCGTAGTGTTTGTATTTCATTCCCGGAGCGGGGGCTACGAGAACTTCGCCTTTATGCGTTTTGACCGCAGGCAAGTAATTAGTAAGTTTTTCCGCCGTTATTATACCGGGTCGCAGGATAGTGGGAATTTCGGTAGCGAGAGTAATAACGGTACTTTCTATCCCGACTTCACATTCTCCGCCGTCTATTATCATGGGAATACGCCCTTTCATATCGTCGTATACGTATTCCGCTCTCGTCGGACTTATCCTTTTCGACGCGTTTGCGCTCGGAGCCGCCACGGGTACTTTGCACGCCGCCAAAAACTTACGGCATAAAGGGTGCGACGGCATTCTTATCCCCACAGTGTCGAGTCCTGCCGTAGCTTCGTAAGGAATACAGTCTCTTTTTTGCAAAACTATGGTTATGGGTCCGGGGGCGAACACGTTAAACAACCCTTCCGCTTCCTTGGTCATAACCGCCGCTCTGTCGGCTTGTTCTAAATCGGTGACGTGAACTATAAAAGGATTGTCTTTGGGACGATTTTTCGCTTCGTAAATTTTGTTAATAGCGTTCTTGTCGAGAGCGTTGCCTCCTAAACCGTAAACCGTTTCCGTCGGGAACGCGACTACTTCCCCCTGTCGTATAAGTTCCGCTCCCCTTTCTATAAGCTCTTCTCCGCCCATTATCGTGTCGTACATAGTAAATCCTTCTTATGATATGGTAAATATATAATTAACTTTGCTTTTTACCGCAATGACGTATCCGCTCTGAAACTTACCGCCGGTAAGGAATACGTCGTAAACGTCGAGTTTTTCGTATTCCGCGTTAAGTAAAATATCCCCGGCGTAGTTTTTAAGTCCCAACTTTCCGTACTGTTCGTAGACGTATACCCCCTGACGGACGTTTACGGCGTCGGTAATTTCTACGGCTGTTCCGTCGGTCGATATTCTGTATCTCTTTTTGCCGTTTGCTTTTTTACTGCCCACGGCGTAATTACCGTAGAAAGGAGAAAGTTCGTCGTATTCGAACGGAACTATAATCTTTCCGTCGGTACTTACTATTCCGTACTTTATTTCCTTGCTCGAATAGTCGATTTTGCCCGCGACTACGCCGATTCCGTTATAGATATGCGTGGAGAAAGTATTTTTCCCCTCTTGCAAAGCAATCTGTTCGCGTTTTTCAAGGTTTTTAGTAAAATAATGCACGCTCCCGAAATACTGTTCGTACATAGGGTCGCTCGTTTCCGTACCCACGCCGTCTACAAACACGCTCGGCATAAGCATATCCTTTATAGTAATAATGTTGGCGTTCTCGTCCATGATACAGAACGTGACTTCACTCTGCTTGCTGCCGCTGTCCGCATACGGAAAATAGTAATAATAAACTATGCTGTAACCCTTCTTTATCATAGCCGACACGTCCATATAAGGAAGAACGTAATCGTAAATACCCGTGCTTTCGTCAAAAGTAGCTAAATTGTTTAAGTAAGAACTTAACTGCGCGTAGTAGTTTACGTAATAGGAATTAGCCACGTTGTCGACAATAAGCCATTCCCTGTCCGTCGTGGTTTTATTTTTCGCGTTGTACATATCGCAACGGATATTGGCGTAGTATACGGTAGTCGAGCCGTTGGCTAAATCGGTTTCTTCGTATTCTATATTGTATCCGTCGAATTTTTGAGTAGATTTAAGACGAGCCGTGCGGGTGAACCAGCCGTTGCCGATATAATAAATATTCATCTGAATATTGTCGGTATATTGCGAGTCGGTATCTTCGGGATATGCGATATAGGTACCCCTTTCGTCGTAAGTAAGATACCCGTCTGTCTGTATGTCGTTCACGTTATAGAAAAAGGCGTGGTCCTTGTTCTCGGCTACGAGATAGTCGTCGTATATGGAAATCGTATAATTGTAACCGCACCTTATCTTAAACACTTCCAACATCTGTCCCGCAGTCTTATAATCGTAAAACGTAGTAAACGTAGCCGTGCTGAAAGGATATGTTTTCGTCCCGGGACAAGCGACGTATTCTCCCGCGAAAAAGAATTGATTAAACCCCGAATTATAAACCGTCATAAAGTCGGTAAGGTCGCCCTTGTTTTCTCCGCGGAACTTAACAACCCCTATCGTGGGAGCGTAAGAAGCGGTTCCGTTGCCGTTATCGACGACGGCGGGTTTAGTCACTATCGCGTAATCGCCCCTTATTGAAATGACGGAATTGTAAGTAGGCTTTGCCAGCACCCCCTCCGTGGGCGAAGCTATACCGTAAAGGTACGAATACCCCGACGAAGAGTAATCGTTGACGACGGGCTGTATCGTAATAAAAAGGTCGTTTTCTACGTCGTAGGAATAAATAGACGTGTCGGGCGAGTCCACAAGAAGAGTCTGCTCCGCTTTGGCGAACTGCCCCTGCGACGCAAAATTAACGAAATATGCGTTTTCTTTCTTCTTCCCGCACCCGGTAAGAACCGCGGCGAGTAAACAAAGTAAAACGATAGTAATTAGTAAAAACCGTCTTTTCATATTTATTATTGTAACACTTAAACAAGTAATTTACAAGAGAAAAACAGCCCGCCGACGCGAAGCGGGATAATTGCCCTATGGGCGTGAATTGCCCTAACGGGTGTTAAACGAATTTCGGCTTACGCCGAGCGAATTTACCGCCTTGCGGTAACGAATTTCGGCAGAGCCGAACGAATTTCAAAACCGTCGGTTTTGAGTTATGGATATAAAGATTAAGACGGAATAGGCGTGTTTTCTATTCCGTTTTTATCTGTAAATAGGGTTTTGTATATCCCGCCCACCCACCCTAACGGATATTTTTATCCTTATCTAAATAAAGTTCGTTCAAGTAATATGTTTATCGAGAACTATATACTTTGCTAATTTTGGAGTTAATTTATCCATATCTTAATAAGGTACGTTCAAGTAATACGGTTTGTTGAGAAAGAGTTGCCTTGTTAACTTCGGATAAGGGGGAACATTATGAGGAAAGGGGTTTATTAAGGGGGCTTGGAGCGATGCCCCCTTAATTATATATTTATTTTATACTTGTGAAAATGAAAGCGTGCTCGGTCGAGCCGAGCTTCGCAACTTGCGGCTCGTGTGTTTCTTTGCTACTTTCTTTTCACACCGAAAAGAAAGTAAGTAACTACTTCTTGTAAATAAAAAAGGATAGAACCTAATATCCTATCCTCTCTTTATCTTTTATCGACTGTTCCGAGCTTGCCTCGGAAATTCGCGTCACGCAGTGACATTTCGCTACCGCAAAGCGGTAAATTCGCTCGGCGTAAGCCGAAATTCGCATAAAAAATAGCACCCTATTAAGAGTGCTATCTTTAATCTTGTTTTTTGTGCCGTAAATTACCGACTTATCGGGGTCGATTAGAGCAGATAACACAGCCGTCGCAATGCAAATATTCAAATAGAAGATATAACTTTTTTGCGACGGCGTGTAACGGCTTCAAGGTTTGAGATGATTTTTGTCAAACTTCGAGTGAAGTCGTACCATTGTACGTCGAGCGAGAATTTGGCAAAACGCACAAAAATTCTAATCATTCTTATCCTTGTTTTTTTACAAGAAAAGCACCCCTTTCGGAGTGCTTATTCTATTTTATTTTTGTGCGTGTAAATCGTCCAAAAATTGAAGTCGTCATAATAGAAGGAGAAACAGCCGTCGCAATACAAATATTCAAATAGAAGATATAACTTTTTTGCGACGGCGTGTAACGGCTTCAAGGTTTGAGATGATTTTTGTCAAACTTCGAGTGAAGTCGTACCATTGTACGTCGAGCGAAAATTTGGCAAAACGCACAAAAATTCTAATTTTTCTTATCCTTGTTTTTTTACAAGAAAAGCACCCCTTTCGGAGTGCTTATTCTATTTTATTTTTGTGCGTGTAAATCGTCCAAAAATTGAAGTCGTCAGGCTTTTTTCTTCTTAACTACTGCTACTACTATACCTGCCACCGCGCTTATCACGGCTACGCCGGCTATTGTTGCGGCTACGATGATACCGACGAGTTCGTTACCGGTTTTCTTAATAACTTTAACTTCTCCGCCGGTAAGGTTACCTTCGTTGTCGTATTGTCTTAAATACTGATATCCGTAGTAATAGAGTTTTTCGCCGTCGAAAGCGAGCTTTCCGAAAGTAGGATCGGAGAGGTGTCCCGCTTTGTGGAGAGAAGTTCCCGTAGCGGTAGGTACGTCGGGATTGTCGACGAAGTTATAGAACTTTTCACCCATAGTTCCCATCGTGACGTAGAGGGTTCCTTTCTTTCCGATTTCGTTCTTACCGTTGGCATTGGTAGAGACTTTCTTTCCGTTGGCGTCGAGGTAGAAGGTTTCGTTATAGACGTGATCGTGACCCGCTATTACGAGGTTAACTCCCTTTTCCGCAAACAGCGGAGTGAGTTGCGCGCGCATACCTACCACGTCTTTGTCGTAAGAGTGGCTGCCTTCGCTGTAAAGAGATTTGTGCATCACTACTACTTTCCATTCCTTGTCGGTGCTGTCAAGATCGTTTACGAGCCATTCGTATTGCTTCGCCCCGAGTTGTTTGGTAGTAACGGTTTTTTCCTTACCTTCGTCGGTCGTGGTCTTCGACTTAATACTTTCTATATCGTTGGTATTAAGGACGGTGAAATGAACTTTGCCGTAATCGAAAGAGTAATAGAAGCCCGTATTGTCTACCTGCGACGAGGGGATGCCGTAATTGTAGTGAGTCCACATATAGTTGTAATCATTTACATAAGCGCCTGCGCTTACGCCGCCGTATGCGTCCACGTTGCTTGCCTTAGCGAGAGTAAAGTACTTGTCGTCGTGATTACCTGCGGCTACCACGGAAGCATGGCTTGCGTAGAAAGACTGGTCGCTGTCGTACAACCATTTGTATTGAGAAAGGTTACGACCGTTGTCGACGATGTCGCCGGGATTTATTACGAAACTTACTCCGTCAGTAAATACTTTTTCCGCGGCGTCTTTCTGAATTTTGGCTATTCTCTGATAAGCGGTCTGCGTGCTGGACTGTAAGTCGCTCGCTATCATTACTTCGAACTTTCCGTCCTCGGGAGCGGTCGTGAAGGTGTACCATTCGCTCCAGTAGTCGTTGGACGGGCTACCCACTCTGTAAGCGTAAGTAGTGCCTGCTTCGAGACCGATAAGTTCTATCGTGTGACGAGCGAGTTCTACGTAGCCGGACTGGCACCAGATACCCAAATCGATAAGAGGTTTAGTCGTTCCGTAAACTTTGGTGGTAGCGGTTCTGTTCTTTACGTTAGTGTGCTTTTCGACGTCGGTTGTGTACTGAATAGCTCCGTCCTTTATACGTCTGTCGGTATAATAAGTGAAGTTTCTCGTAGTGGATACGTCGTCGCCGAAGTTATTCGTAAGCATAGAGGGCAATTTGCCGTTTTCGATAGTGACGATTTCTTTTCTTTCTACAGCCTGATAGGTCACGCCCTCGCCTTTGTATTCGGCGACTTCTATAAGATAGCCTTTTCCGCCGTTGTCGTCGAGTACGTCTTTATGTCCGCCGTCGATACCGAAATCGTAAATGATTTTGTAAGCGTATTCGCCGAGTCCCTGCTTGAAGTTATCGGTGAGGTACTTGCTCACTATGTCGTTAATTATTTCGGGTATGGAAAGATTAGCCAAGTCTATCTGAACGCCGAGATTGTCGATAAGGTCGGTCACCAACGAAACGTTGCCGAGAGCTTTTGCTATCTTGCCGAGGTTAAAGTTATTTAACGTAACGGCTTTGCCGTTTTCGTCCTTAACGTCGAAGAACGTGCATACGGTGTTTATAAGTCCCTTAAATCCTTCGCTTATGTCTTTGGACAGGTCGAACGTGGTTTCCGACAGTCCTTTGATAAGGAACATAAATCCGTTGTTTTCGTCGAGAAGGATATTAAAGAGGTCGTTTACGAACTTGCCCGAGATAAGGTTATTGAACGCTTTGGCGTAAGAAGGCTTTTCCGCAACCATAGCTTCGTAGCTGTCCCAGTCTTCGCCGGTGCAGTGACGCATATAGCAATCCATAAATATATCGAATACTTTATCGCCTTCGCCCGAAAGGTCGTAATCCAACACTCTGTAAACGAGTTCTTCAAGGAATCCGAATACTTTCATATCCGCAGCTTTGTATTTTTCGTTCGTTCCGCCGTAGGTATAATCTTTTAATACTTTGGTATTGATTTCGGAGATAAGGTTGTCGGCGAGTTGTACCACGTCTCCCGCGTAATCGCCGAGATTTATAGTGATGCCTATTTTGATAGGAGCCAGTCCTTTTATCATATCGCCGAGTTTTGCGGTGATGTCCTTTTTAAGGAATTTATCGATATAATTTACCACTATGTTGTCGTAAACTCTACGCTGAGCGTAACGGGAATAATTATTGATGGTCTTGTTGCTACCGTCGATAAATTCGCCGACTTTATTTCTTTTTACGTAACCGTATTTATCGCCGGCAAATACTTTGTCGTAGACTTCGGTCGCGTCGACGACTTTGTTGGGGTATGCGCTGAGATAGGCCTGTTCGGCGAACTTTCCGTTGAACGTTCCGCGTTTTATTGTGGTTATTTTACATTGACTGCCCGCGCTTACGTTTGCGGAGCCTTCCATATCTATAATCTGATTGCCTTCGTTGGAAATATAGCTTGCCTTATCGTTGGCGTGTTGGTGTCCGGTATAAGCGTATCTTACGCCGTAATTTGCGATAAAGTCGGCGGTTTCTATCGGATTATAAACGATAAATCCGGTAGTGACTTCTTCTTCCATTCCCCAGTGTTCCACTATGGAGTGGTGAGCGGTCATTGCCATCGTGGTATCGTCAGTACGCTTTGCGAAGTCCTTATTCGCGGTCATCCAGTCCTGCGTGTGCTGCTGCAACTGACCTCCGAGAACGTGACCTTCGTCTGCGTTACTCATAATCACGTCGCCGGTAATAAAGGTAAACTTGCCGTCCTTGCGAGCCTGAATACCCGTCAAAGCTCCTATTTCGAAATCCTTGCCGTAACCGAACTTTTCGTAGGTGTAGCAGAGACCGTTGGAGGCGAACATATCGGAATTGTCGATAAGGTTCAGGGAGTCGCTGGCGATAAGTTTCGCTACCGTGACTTCGTCGTGTTTTGCGTCGGAAGCGTCGGTAAAGGAGAACACTTTCGCCTTGCCGTCGGCTTCGTCCTTAACGAATTCCCAGACGTAATCGAAATCGGAAGAAAGATTGCTTCTTACGTAGTCGTATTCCGCGGGCATAAGTTTGCCGCCGTCGATGGCTTTGAGCGGAGCGTAAAATTCCGCGGCTTCGTCTTCGGTCATGTTGGGATAACCTAAACCTGCGTAAATCTTGGCTACTTCCAGACGAGTGGTGTAATAGAAAGTTTCTCTCATACCGGTTTTGTCGAAACGATAGGTTTCCGGGTTGTACATGTCGTGGTTACCCATAACGACGAACACTTGGAATCCGGGTTTTACTTCTCTCACTTTATTCTGCAACTTGCGGAGCTTGTTCGCCACGTCTATGTGACCGAGAAGTTCTCCGTCCTGCGCGCAGTCGCCGGAAAGAACGACGTAATCGGGCATTTCCGCGGCGAGGGTTTTCATACTGCTCTCGAAAGACGTAGCGGCTTCGAGCCACAGTTTTGTCGATTTGTCCATTACCCAGTTGTAAAAATAATCGACATCGTTCGTTTCGATGGCGGGACCGTCGGTATAACAAAGACGCAAAGCGTAGTAGTGAGTATCGGTGATATGTCCGATAGAGATATTATCTCCCGATTCCGTGAAGTCGGAAGCGGCTTCTGCTTTTGCGTTTTGAGATACGGTAAGGCAAACCAAAGATACGCACATAACGGATATTATTGCAATGACTGCGATAAGTACCGCGTTGCGTTTAAGGAATGTACTCATTTCGTAACCTCCAAATGATATTCAAGTATAAAAATTATATAGATTTTTTAATAAATTGCAGTATACCATAAAATACGCCGTTTGTCAATACGGCAACTTTTCTCCGAACCGCCCTAAATTTACTTTTTCGACAAACGAACCGCGCCTGTTTTTTGCGGAATAAGTCTTTTCCGTCCCTCCGGTTATTTTTGCGAAACTTCCTTTTCCTTATCGGCAAAAGAAAACTTTCCCTTACTCTCGAACTTTCTTTCGCCGACGTAACGTTCCGCTCGAATACTTACGTATTGACAAACCGCAATATTATGTTATACTGAAAGTACCTGAGGTGCTCGTATACTGCAAGCACATTTGGAACCGCAAAATTATTATAAGGGATTTCGGAGTCCTATACCGGATGCCACGCCCTCGCCGCAAGGTATGGTCAGGGGAAGGCAGAAAGCACGGCAGAAAACCCACCTGCGCAAGCGGGTTTTAATTACTTGCGGTTACGGCACGCTCGGCAAATTATAAAGAGAAAAAAGCCGCGTCGTAATATTTTACGGCGCGGCTTTTTTATTCCCTTTCCCTTTTTTTTGACTTACTTTTTGCGACTGCGCTTTCGGAAAACTCCGCATTTTCCGATCGAGCCCTCTTATTTGTCTTCTATCTTCTCGATAATCTTTTTGTACGCGCCGCTTCCGTGTCGGACGCAGTTGTTGACGCGGCTTAAAGTCGCACTCGATATTTCGGTCTTCGATATTATCTGCGAATACGTATTGCCTTCTATGAGAAGTTTCGCCGCTCTCAATCTCTGCGCGAACTGTTCCGTTTCGGTCACGGTGAACAAGTCCTTAAAAAAGTCCTCGCACAAGGTTTCGTCGTCGATAGCCACGATTGCTTTCTTTAAGTCTTCTATCATATCGTAAGTAATTTTGTCGTCCATATTTTCCTCCGTTATGCCTGTGTTTTATTCCTGTTGTTTAATAAACGCTTTCGTTTTTTCGCTTTTTGGGTTCCCGAACACTTCTTCCGGAGTACCTTCTTCTTCGATTACTCCGTCGGACATAAATATTATCTTATCGGACGCGTTGCGGGCGAAGTTCATTTCGTGCGTCACTACTATCATAGTGGTGTCGCAACCTTTAAGTCCTTTTATTACTTTAAGAACCTCTCCCGTAAGTTCGGGGTCGAGCGCGCTCGTCGGCTCGTCGAAACATAGTATTTCGGGGTCGAGAGCCAACGCTCTCGCGATAGCCACTCGCTGTTGCTGTCCGCCCGACAGTTGATACGGATAGGCTTTCGCCTTATCCTTTAATCCTACCCTGTCGAGAAGTTCGTACGCACGCGTTTCTATCGCTCCGAAAAGGTTTCGTTTCAGTTCTTTTTTCTTCTTCCGAGCAGCCTTTATTCCGAGTTTTTCTCCGTTTATTATATTATAACCTATTTTGAGGGTTTTTTTTGCCTTAATTTCGCTCGCCAACGTAATATTCCTCAAAATGTTCAGATGCGGAAACAAATTAAAGTTCTGAAACACCATTCCGAAACGCAATTTTTCGTCGGCGGATTCTTGCTTTTTCGCGACGGTTCCTCCGTCGAACAAAACCTTTCCGTCTACGATTATTTCGCCGCTATCGGCTCTTTCTAATGAGTTGAGACACCGCAATAACGTAGTTTTTCCGCTGCCGCTGTTCCCTATTATCGTAAGGACTTCGCCTTCGTTTAATGAAAAACTTATTCCTTTCAGAACTTCCGTCGTTCCGAAATTCTTTTTAAGATTTTTTACTTCCAATAAAGCCATATCCCCACCCTTAAATTTTGTAATAATCGAGTTTCTTTTCTATTCTGCCCAAAATTATCGTAAGAACGCCGTTGAAGATAAGGTAGAATGCTCCCGCGTAGAAAAGGGGCATAATGTTTACCGTCAGATTGACGATATTCTGCGCCGACTTAATTATCTCTACCACGCCGATTACTCTTGCAAGCGACGTGTCCTTAACCAAGGTGATGACTTCGTTCCCGACGGGGGCGACGGTACGTTTAACGACCTGCGGCAATATGACGTAACGGTAGGTTTGCCTTTTGTTAAGACCGAGTACGGCGGACGCCTCGTATTGCCCTACGCTGATACTCTCTATTCCGCCTCTGAAAATTTCGGCAAAGTACGCCGCGTAGTTAATGACGAACGCTATCACGCAGAACAGGAAATTCACGTTCGCCATGCTCGTACCGAAAAAACCCGCAATCGACTTGTTCGGCAAATTGAAAACGATGCTCGGCACGAACGACACTACGATTATCTGCAACATAAGCGGCGTGCCGCGGATTACCCAAATAAACCCTTTCGTAAGGTATTTTAAAGGTTTGAACGCCGACATCGAACAAAAACTTACGACCAGTCCTAACGGTATCGCAAGCGCGAGCGTAATAATAAAGAGTAATATGGTAAGTCCGAAACCTTCGGCTAATTGAGCTAATATCTGACCGAAATTCATTTGTATCCTTTGTTATATCGAATTTTTGCGGTTTTCTCCCGAAAATAAATTCCGGGAGAAAACCAAGCTAAGTTTGACCGATTTATTTTTTGACTATCATGAGTTCTTCCGCGGCGGAACCTTCTTCTACCGCGATTATTTTATTCTTAGCCGACGATTTGAAGGCTTCGAGCGAAGTAAGGTCGTAACTGTTTTCGTCCTTTTTAAGGATAATGATGGCTTGCTTATTCGCTAAATACGGAATGGACATGCTCATACCCTCCTTTCTTTCTTTGGTAATGGTCATACCGTTCCAAACTAAATCTATGCTCCCGTTTTCGAGTAACGCTTCTTTCGTACTCCAATCTATTTCTATGAATTCGCATTTCAAATTTACGTTATACGTTGCGTTAAGATATTCCGCTATCTTTTTTGCAAGCTCGATGTCGAACCCGGTAAAATTACCGTCGGTATCTTTGTACGCTATGGGTGCGAATACGGTATAGCCTATATTGAGTTTTCCCGAAGCGACTACTTTGTCCCACGACGCGTCGGTGGCGTTGCCGACGGGATTAGTCGTATCGTTGCCAACGAGATTTTCGCTGTAAAGACCGAACTTGTCGCCGATTTTTTTCAGCTCTCCGTTCTTTTGCAAAGAAATAAGCCCTTCGTTTATTTTGGAAATAAGCGCGTCGTTACCTTTTTTCGCGCCGATGCCGTATTCTTCTTCCGACAGATTAAACGGAAGAGCTTTCATCGAATCTTTATATGAGCCGTTATTCATATAATACCCTGCCATTACGCTGTCCATTACTCCTATATCCGCCGAACCGTTGCTTAACGACGACAATATATCTATCTGCGCCGACAAAGATATCGTTTCTTTGCCGAACAAGTATTTCGACTTGCTTCCGCAAGCTACCGCCGCTATCGCCACGGCAACTACCAAACAAACTACTGCTGCGATTTTTATAACGTTCTTTTTCATCGTGACACCTCTCGTTTGAATTTACTTTACCGCTTTAACTAAGTAAAGTATCTTCATTGTACTTTACCCTGCTAAATAAGTAAAGCGATTTTAGGTAGTTTTTTAAATATTTTTAAAATGGTCATTTTTGCAGAAAAAAAACGCAGCGTGAACATAAAACCGCAATGTATGTTCTTTGTTATTCTTGAGTAATAATCGTTATGTTGTTCTCAAATAGATACTCAACGTTCGTCGTCATATCTTTCGCTTTTTATATTCTTTCGCTTCGTCGAAACTTATTTGACAACCATTCAACGATTTTTTTACTTTTTGGAACTATGCTCCTTGACAAGAAGATTTTATCATCATATATTTATAAGTATGAATTGCCGAACTAACAAACTTTGATTTAGTCAAGATTGATACGTTAGCTATTATAAATATTTTACTAAATCCATTCATTTTTACAGGAGGAATAATAATTGATGCTTACTTTCTTGGACTTATGTTCTGGAATCGGCGGCGGCAGATTAGGCTTGGAAAATGCCGGAATGGAATGTATTGGCTATTGCGATACAAGCAGACTAGCAAATATCACCTATAATCTTATTCACTCTACCGATGGAGAGTTATTCTTTACTAATATAAAAAAGATAGCAAAAGGCAGCCTGCCTCTTTATGATGTTTTAATCGCAGGTTTCCCGTGCCAAACATTCTCCGTTATAGGAAGACAAAATGGTTTTAACGATAGTCGTGGTCAAATTATTTTTACTCTTTGCGATATATTAAAATTTTCTCAACCTAAATACTTTATTTTAGAAAATGTAAAAGGCTTAGTAACTCACAACAATGGTGAAACTTACAAAACCATATTAAAAGCACTACACGAAGCCGGTTATAGAGGATATTCGAAGGTTCTGACAACATTTGACTATGGAATACCACAAAACAGACAAAGAATTTACTTTATCGGAATTAGAAACGATTTATTTTGTGAAAATCTTTTTCAATGGCCACGTTGTCGCAAATCAAACCAAATTGAAAGTTTCTTTCTCGATGATATGCCAATTTCGGAAGAAAACTTATTTTATTTCAAACGATACCTAATGAACCCGACAAACAACAACAAGTATTCTCTTGATGAAATTTTAAGTATGGAAAATATGATAATTGACACTCGCATGAATGATTTAAGACTATATAGAGGAAAAATGCCGACGCTTAGATCTCAACGTGACGGTATTTATTATGTCCACCATCATCAACTCTATCAATTAACAGGAACAGAAGCTTTGCTCTTTCAAGGATTTCCTTATGAAAAAATAAAAGATCTGAAAAACAAGGTTTCTGACAGACATCTACTTATGCAGGCAGGAAACGCTATGTCGGTTAATGTAATAGAGGAATTAGGAAAAAGTATTGCTCATTATAACAATCAAATAATAAAACAAAACGGAGGAAGTTAAAATGGAAGCATGGGAATTATTCGAAATTGAAAGTACCAAATATCTAAATGATAATTTTGGTACACAAGCAACTTTTACAAGGCAAGGCGGTGCCGATTCTACTATTCCCGACATACTAGTGGAATCCAGCATGAAAGGAACATACTATATTGAAGCAAAGCATTGTCCGGCACAATGCGGTCAGTTTGTCTTATTGCCTAATATGCATACTTTACAATTTGATTACAGCACTAAAAATATAAACAAAATTAATCCTTATGCCGAAAAAATAATGCAAGAAATGAATAAAGATTTTGATGCATTTAGAAACGCCGGAACCGTCGGGAAAGATATTGTGTTTGACAAAGATCAACTTGTCTTTACAAATTGGATTACGACCATTTACAAAGAAAAAGGTGTTAAATTTATCATAACGAACGATTTTAAACTTTTACCAATTGACGACTTTTCAAAAGCATTCTATGTGAAAGCAAAGTATAGAATCAAAAGGAGCGGCTCGAGTAATGTCAGTCGTTCAGGTAATTATGCGATAGAAGAATATATAAAAAACAATTTTTCTTTGTCTTCCATTTGCTATATGGATAATAAACTGTTCGTCAATTCAACCGAAGATTTACATAATAAGCGATTCATTGTTTGTGGTATTGAATATATGCTTTCGAGAAGAGGACTACAATATGAAATAAGAAAACTGTCAAACACCTTCAATGCAAATGTAATTTTTTCAATTCAATTAAATGGATATTATCAATTCTTAAGTGACAGCGATTTTGCTTCTCTCTTATGATTTTTAGGGATTGTAGTAAACCAATCCATATAAACCACATATTTACGAATAGCATACTTAAAAGTGTTCATAGCGTAATTCCCAATCGGTAAAGATCCTATGAGCGCTTTTTTTAGTTCTTCGTTTTCGCCTTTGTTTGAAAACATTCTCAGTAGCGTTTCACACTTATCTTTGTAGTACTCTTCTTCTATATCGCAGTCGAATATGGATTTTTCTATTCGTTTCAGCCTTGAGACAATATCGCTACTTACTTTTTGGGGAGTTTTGCATTTTATTAGGTAGAGGTAAAAGTCGAAATCGTTCATATACTCACCGACTGCATTTGTTTACCGATTTCTATCCCTATATATTGCAACACATCGACAACTACAGAATTGCCGAATTGTTTATATGCTTGGTTCCGGTTTTTTGCCATAATATAAGAATCCGGATATCCCATTATTCTCGCACACTCTCTCGGGTGCAATTTTCTCGGTCTCCCATTAACAAGATAACCTCCAGTCTTGGCAAAAACCCCGCCGCCATATGCAGAAAGTGTTATAGCAATTCCTTTTGTGCTATAAATTCTCTCTCCCTGCCCTCCTTTGTTAACCGTTCCGAGACGGATTGATGTATTACTGTATTTATTGTCGACAACATCATTATAATACGTATCTGTTCTGTCTACATACAGGTTAGAAACCATGGATTCATCGTGAAGAAGAAAATCTTCAACATGTCTTTCAAGTTTAAACCCTTTTGGATACTTAAAATTAGTTACATGCATGTCATTTCTAAAGCATACCATATATATTCTTTCTCTCTTTTGCGGTATACCGTAATTAACAGAATTCAAAACTCTATAGTTGAAAACATATCCCATTTCTTCCATCGTTGTTTCTACAACTTGTAATGTGCGACCCTCGTCATGAGAAGCAAAGTTTTTCACGTTTTCCATAAATACAATTTTGGGCTTTTTTTCTTTAACGATTCTTGCAACATCAAAAAACAATGTGCCACGACTATCTTCAAAGCCTCTTTGCTTTCCACTAATAGAAAAAGCTTGACAAGGAAATCCGGCACAAAGTATATCGTGGTCGGGTATATTCTTTTCGTCAACCTTAGTTATGTCACCTTCCGGAGTAGTTCCGAAATTCGCTTTATATACCTCTTGTGCTGGTTTATCCCATTCGTTTGAATATACACACTTCGCGCCCAACGATTCAAGTGCAAGCCTAAATCCACCTAATCCTGCAAACAAATCAATAAACGTATATCCTGCTAATGTTTTTTCTTTAATATCTATCATATCATACCTCTTACATATTCCTTTCTTTTTTATTATAGCGCACTGCGCTATAATGGTCAATTATAATATAACTTTTTATCGGCAAACTATTAAAAAACAGCCTCGATATACTTAATATTTTACAGAACTTTTTCTCCGTTGTTTTAGTATCGATAAAAAGCTATCGAAGAACTTATCCCCCTAAATATTACGAGCGTTGATAGTATACGAAAATAAGGCTTTAAGAAACCGCCGCAGACCTATGTGCCCGCGGCGGTTTTTTATTCTATTTAATTATTTACTTTTATCCGATATAGCTATATATTACGGATGCGACGGTACGTTACCTGCGGCGATCAAGGCGTATTTAGGCTTATCGAAAATTATCTTGTGTGCGGACTCCTGCGAGGAGGGAACGTATATCGTCATAAAGTTGGCGGCTTGGTCGTCGAAGACAGCCGTCGGAAGCGATCTGTAATAGAAAGCCTCGTTATCGAGCTGAGTGTTTGCGGTGGACTTAATTACGCTTTCTATAATAAGAGTACGCAATTGCTTGCACGCCGTAAACGTGGCTGTGCCGAGCTGCTGCAACTTCTTCGGCAGATATGCCCATTCGAGCGAAGTGCAACCTTGGAAAGCTCCGTCGCCGAGAGCGTTTCTGTAATCGGTTTCCGTGCCTTTCTCCACTTCGTATTCGTACTTGAACTGCGTAAGATATCCTTTTCTGTTATTGTTGCCGCTGGGTGTGGTTTCGTTCACTATCGCGGTTTCGCTAAGATCTATCCACTTTAAGGAACGGCAACGCATAAAGGCGTTCTGCCCTATTACCCGTAACGACGTTCCGCCCTCGAAAGACGTTATCTTCGTGCCGAAGAAAGCGTAGTCGCCGATGTATTCGAAAGTGTTCTTATCGAGGAACTTTACTTCTTCCAGGTTTACGCAACCGTTAAGAGCGTCGTGTTCGAAACGGGTTATGTTTGCGGGGACGGTAAGAGTGGTTACGCTGGTAGGCAAAGCGTACATTGCGAGTTCGGTTATCGGAGCGGGTTTGGTAAGACCGTCTATCTTGTCGGGAAGAACGATATTCTTACTTCTTACCGACCAATAGACTATACTGTACGCGATAGGAGTTTTGTTCCTTTCATCCTTGCCTTTGTCGTTTATATTGTAAATCGGTTGCAAAGCTATCGACACTTCGGATTCTTCGCCCTGCGTAGCTCCCGGGTTTACGTAAGTTTTTATAAGTCCTATGTTGTGGACGAAAACCACGTTCCTGAAAGTGGAAGCGGGGGCTATCGTAGCCGTCGTTTCACCGTTACTGTTAAACGTGTAAGTGGCTTTAGAATCGAGAATGGTTTGTTTGAAACTTTCCATTACGGTGTCTTTACAGAATATTCTCGTCGGCAAGGAGTAAGTGGATATCGTGCCGTCTCCGCTATCGTTACTGCCGCTTTCGAACGTTCCGTACAAGAGGTCGGAGAACTTATGTTGCGGCAAAACTTCGTCTTTGTTTTCCGCACGCGAAAAACCTTTGGGGATTTTATCAACCACGTTAAGGTTCGGGAATTCTATACTTTTAAGACGGGAACAACCTTCGAAAGGACCGTTGCCGTACTTCTCGAAGTCGGTAGACACAATAACAACTCTGTCGATGGCTTTCATATTGCCGAAACATCTGGAATGTAAAATCCTCAACATACTGCCTTCCTTAAAGGTAAGGCTCGTGGCGTTACTGCAATTGTAGAAAGCGGATTTCCCTATTTCGGTGACGGTAGCGGGGATTTCGAGTCGGGTTATTTTCGCCTGATAATTAAAGGCGTTGTTTCCTATGTACTCTATACCTTCCGCCAAAGTGAGGGTTTCTATACAGTTTACGGTATAGTTGCCGGCGTCGAAACAAGCGTCGGGAACGATATTAAGGGCGTTGTTTTCGCCGTCGTCGGAAAGGAATTTGACTTCGATAAGGTTGGCGCAGTTGCCGAAAAGGTTGGCTCCTATTCTGTTAAGTTCGGTTTTTGCCTCGTTCCAACCGGCGTTTTTTTCTATCTCTTTCGCTTCGTCCGAACCTATCTGGGTATCGAACTTACAGCCTGCGTCGAACACAACCTGCGAAAAGCCCGTCTGGAAGAAACACGCCGCGCCGATAAACTTGTAAGTAGGCTTAACGTGCAGCACGCTTTCGTTAATACCGTTGTTCGTCGTTATTTTCCAACCGCTGTAACGGAAAGCGAAGTTGCCTAAATACGTCACGGCGTCGGGCAGGGTGAAAGAACTCGTAATACCCATCTTCTTCGTCCCCTGGAAGGCGTAGTCGCCGATGACTTCTAAGGAAGAACCTTTGTTGAAGGCTGCTTTTTCGAGCGCGTTGCAATTGTCGAAAGCGTAAGCTCCTATTTCTTTGACGAACTTACCTATGGTGAGTTCTTTTATGTTGTTGACGTCCTTAAAGGCTTTATTGGCTATTTTTACCACGGGGTATTCGGCGGACGTCACCGTTTCTTTCCCCGTAGTTTCGTTCGTTACTATCTTTTCGTCGACTATTGTATCGTCTATGTTCATTATGGGATACTTACCCCTGCTGTTGTCTTTCGTGATGATAGCGCCGCTGTTGTAAGTAATCGTCTTATCGTTGACTACGTTGGTTATCGGTTTGTCAAGGCTGACTATTTCGTATTCGAACAATCTCGTATAATGGGCGTACAGAGTGACGTCCGACCAAAAATAATACGTGTCGGTACTCTTCACGAGCTGACCTTTGCCGTTAGGTTCGGTGTACCACCCTTCGAATATCCAACCGCCCGCTTTCGTCGGAAGTCCTACGGTATCGTTGGTGTAGTCGGCGTCGAGTATACCGCCTACGTTCATTTCCGAGCCGTAGTCGATAGAACTCGGATTGCTCTCCTCGTCTTTCGGCTGCGCCGAAGACGCTCTTCTGTCGGCGTTCTGATAATTCAACGTAAGATAATACGACGGCGAAACCTTTACGGTAAAGTTCATATCGAGGTCTTCGCCAAACTTCATTTTTTTGGTTTCCGAACCTGTATTATAGAAAATGTTCTTTATATTAAAGGTCATTTCGTCACCCTTAGTTGCGTTTGCGGGTACCGTAATCTTAATAATCGTGTTAGTTTTCGACGAACCTGCGGCAAACTGCGACGGCATGACTTTTTCGTTATTGACGGTGACGTAGCTTATCGCGTACTTTTTCGGATTATTATACTTTATCGACACGAGAAAACTTTTGCCCGCGAATATAGCCATCGGGTTTTCGGTGTCTTTGTTATATAAATACTCCCGACTTTCGGTGTAATTCGGTTCGTCTTTGAGCATTTCCACGCTGTCTATCGTGGGTGGAACTACCGTCTCCGACGGTCCGAATATGCTGCACGAACTCAGTATCGTCAACGTAAACAACGCGAAGACGACGGTCAATAACAATAATAACGATTTTCTTTTCATAGCCTTTCTCCTAACCGTGTTTCTTTCTCCAAATAATTAAAACTACCGCTATAATCGCGGCGACGCCCGCTACGCTCCCTCCTATTATAAAATAGAGCGTGTAGCTCGGCTTTACGTCGGGGGTCTGTTCTTCGACGACTTTAACAGCGTATCTTCCGCCGAACACATTCTTCCCCGTGCCGATATTCTTTACGACGAAAACGATTTCTTCTTCGTCGCCGTTTATTATAAGTTCTTCGTAATAATATCCGTTTACGTATATTCCGTAACTACCCTTATATTCGTCTTTAAGCGACAGTCTGCCGCCCTCTTTCCCTACTTCCAACGTGTTGCCGTTGAAAGTGACGCCGTTGGTACTGAACGACTCTTTCGTGATAATTACCGGGGCTGAACCGCCCTTATAAGTAACGTCGAAAAGGTAGTTAAACGCCACTTGTTCGCCGAGAGTAACCGTGACCGCCACCGTTTCGGTCTTGGTAAATTCGATATAGTCTACCGCGTTACCGTTACGGCGAAGGACGAGTCCGTCGAGAATCGGGTTAATTCTCATTTTTACCGCGCCGTAAATTATCGTTCTTCCGTCGGAAAGAAAACTTATATCGTCGGGATTATCGAACGTAAAATCGGCAAGGGTAATTCTCGCCGTTCTTATATTTGCCGAACCGTAAATTTTGTTAAAGTTCCGGTCGTCGTCGGGGACGAAAGTATATCCGTACGCGGCTTTCCCTTCTTTAAGAACCTGTCCGTCGTCGGGAACGAACCTGCCCGAAACGGGGTTCCCGTTATAGGAAGCCGTGCCTACTATATCTCCTTCGGCAAGGGAATAACCTTCGGTAAACAGCCTTTCCGAATCGGGGACGGTCACGACGGGATTTGCCGGGACTATGGTTATTATACAGTTGCCGCTTTGCGTTCTGCCGGTAGGATAAGTCACGGTGACCCCTGCCGTATACACGCCCGCGTTCGTGTGCGCGTTGTTGGAATACACTACGGTCACGTCTTCGCTTACGCTCGCTATCTCCGCTCTTATTTCGCTCCCGGTATAAACGTAGTTGACGTCGTGCCAATACGAAAGGTAGTCGGGATAAGGATTAGAAACTACCGTGATTTTACCCGTCTTCGTCACTTCCGCTTCGTAGTTATCGAAAGCAGCCGTTATCGTCACGTCGAAAATACTTCCCACCGGGGCGGTTTCCGTATAAGAAGTGTTTATTCTTATATTCGCCCCTTTTAGGCTCGGCGCCGTCTTGTTTATATCGTCGCCGACTTTTCCGTAGCAACGGTAGGACGCCGTGTATCTTTCCCTCTGCCAAACTTCCGCGTCGTCGACTTCTATCGTAAGAGCCGCTTTCTTTACTCTGACGGTAAAGTAATCGTTCGTTAATTTATAGTTTACGTTGTCGTAAAGAGTAGCCAAAATACCGTACGAACCCACGTTATAGATATCTTCCGCCCCTCCCGACACTTTATTGACGAAGCTAAGGTCGGACGCCTTGTCGTCGAAAGCCATTGCGCCTACGTTGTACGAGAATCTGCCGTTCTGACTCCTGCCGGAATATACCGCTTCGTAAGAGGTAGAGGAAGTCTCCGTGCCGTCCACTTTCCACACGAGCAAAAGTTCTCTCGCCGTAATCGTGATTTCGTTCTTCCCCTCGGGTACGAAATCGTAATTCGTCGTGAGAATCACGTCGGCGGCTGTTACTGTCTTTACCCCTGCGTTGCGGTCGGTTCTTACCGTAATATCGAAAGTTTCGCCCGAATACGGATAGCTCTTTACCGTAAGTGTGTTCTCGGTGATTTCGTACCTTACGCCGTCTATTACCTTATTGCCGACCGTTCCGTAAACGTAACTTACCGAGCCTAAGGTAAAGGGTATCGTAAGTTTGTTTACGGTTATGTTTACGGTGGAATTACTAATAGAGTAATCGGTATTCCTTAGCGCTATATCGACGTAATAATTGCCCGCGCTTATTATAGACGGTATCGACTGTCCTAAGGCGTTGCGGTAGCCTAATAACACGTCGTCCGCCGTCAATTCTTCGTTTACCGCGCCGTCTATCGAGATAATTTCTATCGTAATCTTACCGTTCTTAACGTAGTCGTATTCGGTTTTTATATTTACGGTCACGGCTTTTTTGGTGATTTCGAGTTCCGTATAAGCCGCCGCCGTTTCCTCGTTCTCGCCGCCGTCGAAAATTATTCCTATCGAATAAACCCCCGCACGAACGGCTTCGGTCGATACGGAATTCCGGGTACATTCTAACCTTACTGTCTTTCCGCCGGGCAACCCCGAATAGGAAAAGTTATTTAAGACAGCCTTATCGCTTCCGTCGTAAACGAAAGAATACTTTTCTTTTTCTACGGTAAGGTTATATTTTATTTTCTTAACGACGTACCGACAAACGTAGGTATCCGCAAGATAGTTTTTCGCCAAAACCCCTTTCGGCGTGACCGTGGCTTCGATAAGGTATCCGCCCGCGTTCTTAATTTCCGCAACCGCCGCCCCGTCCCTCGTAACCGAGTATACTACGTCGACTTCTTCGGCGGTAAAGAAATCTATCTTCCTTTCTTCCGCCGTTCCGTCGTAAATCTTTTCTCCGTCCAAGAATTTTTCGCTGACGCCGACTACGTTGTTTTTAAGCCGCTTTAACGAAACTTTTTCTATCTTGAATACGCCGTCTTTATAAGTTACGTCGTAGTTATTCGGACTGCTTTTTGTAATTACCTTAACTAAATACGTTCCCGCGTCGTAAACGCCCGTGACTTCGTTCTCTCCGTCGAGAATTTTGTAATTAAACTCCGAACCGAAAACGCTTATTACGGTTTCTCCGTTTACGAAACCGCTTACGGTAACGGGTTCGGCAAGGGAAGCAATCGTTCCGTACTCGACGTTTCCGTCGGGGGCTGCTACGGTAAGAACCGCTTTTTTTATTTCGAGCCTTACGGTAAGTTCGAGCGGAATATAGTTTTCGTCTATCGTAAAGGTTCCGCGGACTAAATGAACGCCTGCGTCCTTATGAACGTTATTTTCGTACGCCGCGGTCACTCCGCCCGATAACGTCGCCGTCAACGTCACTTCCGCTCCGTCGTAAGTCTTTACGAAACTTCCTTCCGTCGCTCCCGTCGCGCCGTAAAAATCTATGCTTTCGACGGGTACCGCTATTCTGTTCACTTTAAGTACGCCCGCCGTCACGGTATAGTAATAGTCGTCGGCTACGCCCGTAAAGTTAATAGTATAGTTGCCGACGGGATTGCCCGCAACGTAGTCGGTGGAAAAACCGTTTTTATAATCGGGCGTAAGAAGGCTTATCGTCTTGCCGCCGTCGGCGGATACAAGCCCGCCCGTTATCGTAAGGTCGCAAGTACTTAAATCGAATTCGGAATTATAGTAGCAACTGCCGTCCTTTACCGTGACGAAAAGTTCTTTTTTCTCTACCGTAAGTTTTACGCTCGCCGACATATCGAAATAGTTGTCGGAAGAAAATACCGTCGTATATCGATATTCTCCCGCACGGACTGCCGCCGAAACGGCGTTTCCGTCTTTCGTCAATACGTATTTTTGCGTAAAGCCCATGTTTTGCAATACGGAAAAGTTATCGGGTTCGACCGTCGGTAGACTTACGTTTTCTCCCGAATAAATAGCCGAAAAGTCGGAAAATTCGTTCACGATAAATTCGGGATTAACCGTACTTACCGCTTTGTCTATGGTAAGAGAATAGTTCTCTTCGGCGGCGAGATAATCGTTAGTCCCCGCAAAACGCGCGGTAAGAAGGTAATCGCCTGCGTTTTTTATATTCCCCGTCAAAGGTTCGCCGTTAAAAGTCCAATTATAAACGGTGTTTTCGTAAACGTTGCCGTTAATGTTGGTTATCGTTTCGTTTATTACGTTCTGCTCGTAGCTTGTATTCTCGTCGTAATAGGAATAGTCGAGAACGAAACTCCCCGTGATTACCTTAATGGCGGTCTTGTATTCGATATAGTCTTTTCTTAACGACGGATTATCTTCCCCTTTAACGTAACCGAAAGTATCGTCGAAATCGAACCCCGCTTTCTTTAACGCGACGTAGTCGAACGAGCTAACAGAATACTTAACGCCGTCTTTTACGTAACTCTTCGCCGACGATATTTCAAAACAGTAATTCGCTCGGTAATTTACGTCTGCGGAAAGAGCGTAGTTTACGGAATTGCTTACAACGCCCGTTCCTTCCGTATCGAAAACTTTATTCGCAGAACCTTTGTTTTCGCATTTATTTACGTTGCCGTCGTTTTTCTTTGCGAAAGCGTAGCTTGTTTCCGCGTAATTCACGGAAGATACCATCGTGCCGTTCGCTTCGTTGTTTTCGACAAAACCGTGAACGTACTTCCCGTAAATTTCGGCGTAGGATACGTTGCCGTAATTATTTTTACATATTCCGTAATTCCCGTCGTCGTTTCTTACCGAAACGCGGTTTATACTGCCGCCGTTATTTTCGCAAACGCCGCTATTCCCCGTACTTCGCAATTTAAGATTAGCTATAGTTCCGCTTAACGTAGCGGTAAGATTTTCGTCGGTAAGACCTATTATAGAATGACCGTTGCCGTTGAAATTCAGTTTAAGTTCCGCAATATTAAGAAGATTTCCGCCGTCGTTCTTACTGTTTACGACCACGTCTTTACTTAAAACTGCGTACCCCGTTTTTCCGTCGAGAGCTTTAAGTTCTTCTCTTTTCGACACGATATACGGGTCTGACTCCGTTCCCGTTCCCGACGGTTCGGAAGCGGTAATATCTTTCACCGTTGCACCCTTGCCGAAATCGGAAAAATCGACGTATCCGTCGTTTGTATTCCCCGAAAGAGTAGCGGAAAGGCAGGATATAAAGCCTACGTTTTCGCCGGTAAGGTTAAACGCCGCGTCGAACGCGCCGTCGGTTTCTCCGCCTATAAGAGCGTAACCGTTTCCGTCTACGCTGCCGGGATTGTAGTCGAACCCGTCGATGACGGATATTTTACTTTCGCCCGACAAGTATATATCGGAATCGAGTTCGTAAACACCGCTCATAAAGGGCTGAATAAATCTAAGTTTGGATAAATCGGTATAGCGATTAAGTAAAAACGGCGTTTCTATAGTGCCCTGTCCGTCGAGAACGTTCTTGGCTCCCGCCGAAAAGTCGGGGATAACGGCAGTTTCCGAAATAGTTCCGTCGGTAGTAGCATAATATTTTTTTTCGGTTTTACTTATTACGGCGTTTACGTTCGTCACCGTGCCTTCCGCGATATTTACGGTTACGTCCGACGGCATTTTATCGTCTATAATTGCGTACGCGTCGGTTACCGTACCCGTTCCGTTTTTCGCCACGGCGTAAAGGTCCTGTTCCGCCGCCGTCCTGTTGCTTCCCGAATAAGTAAGAGTAGCCGCCACCGTCGAGCGTGAAACGGTGCCGTAATTGTCGTAAGATATTCCCGCAAAACCGTGGCTGTTGTCGTTATTGAAATTAGCTACGGCTTTGCCCCCGAAGTAGCAACCGGTTATCGTGCCTTTGTTGACGCACGCAACGCCCGAAAAATACGCTTTCGAAAGGGAAGAAACGTAAGTACAAATATTGTCGCAATCGATAATCTCGCCCGTATTCGTTCCCACTAAGCCTGCTCTGTAATTCAATTCCGGCGAAATAGTACCCGATACCGATACGCCGATAATCTTACCTGCGTTCAATCCGGCTATCGCGAAACCTATTGCGGAAACGTTCTTAAAATAAACGTTCTTTACCGTGCCGCTTGCGGCAATGGTGCCGAAAAGTCTGTTTTTTAAGTTCTTGACGGAATGTCCTCCTCCGTCGAAAACGCCGCCGAAGTTGGGCAAATATCCCGTAAAAGCAATTACCGACCCGTCCACGTCGCAATTAAGGCGAACGGTCTTCCCGGAATAGTCGTATCCGTTCGTCACCGAGGCGGAATAAAAATCGGCGAAATCCTTATCGGAATTTATATTTATTACCTCGTTATCGTAAGAAAAATCGGCATAAACCGCGGTGTTTGCGGCGGTAATTGCGCATAACAAAACAAGCGTCGCCGCCAATATCGTCACTATGCAAAAACCGATTTTGTTTTTCACGCAAACTTCTCCTTATATACTTTTTATTAAGTATACCATACACACGCACGCGAATACAAGAGAAAAATTTTCCAACGAGGCGTACGGCTCTCGTTTTTACCCTGTAAAAAACGAGAACGGCAGGTTTTTTAAGAACCGTTAATCGTCGAAAAAAAATAAAGAAATTGCGTTTCCGTTAGATTAAATAAAATTGCGTTTCCGTTCGGTTAAATAAATCGGTTAAATGAAAAAAGCCGGTTTTCAGCGGCTCTTTCTCGTGTCGAAAATGTTTTTTACACTGTCGAAGATTTGCAATGCGAACCCGATAAAGACGGGAACGAAGAAGATGGCTATACGCCAGAAAAGCACCGCCCAGAAAAGATACCCTTCCTCTACGTACGCGGCGAAAATCGCATAGAACGACAGCTCGGCTATCCCCGCTCCGCCCGGAGTGGGGGCGAAAGAAGAGGCGTAGTTTACGAAAATGCACAATACGAGCGTGTGCCAGAACGTGACTTCGGTATGCCCCAATCCTCTTATCACGAAGAACGGTACGCTGTTGTTTGCGAAAAGTTCTACTATAGCCGAAAAGGCTATTAAGGCTATCATAGCCCTGTTCGTACTGAGATATTTTATTCCGCTCAAAAAGTTGTTTACGTCGTTTTGCATCTTTTTAAGCTGTTTATCGTAGTTTTTGACGATTTTGATTTTATGTAAAAAGTTTATTACGCCCTCGCCTATTTTAAGTCCGATTTTCGGCTTGAACGCGCATAAAAGCATAAAACTCGGTATTATAAGCCCTGCCGCCACCGATAAAATAGCCACGACCATAACGTAAACGTTGGTGGTTATTCTCGACGCTATCAAAATGACTATTACCGCTATTGCGGTAGAGAAAAAGCGGACTATGTGTCTGCTCATAGTCACGGCGCAACTGTCTCCGCCGCTGAGTCCGCCTCGCATAAGCGTGGCTACCTGAAAAGGTTCTCCCCCCATAGACCACGGCGTAATTCTGTCGTAATATCTGCCCATAAACGAAACTTTCAGCGGCAACGCGGGCGAACTTTTTACCCCCGTTTTTTTAATTAACGCCGCAAAAACTATCGAATCGGAAAAGGCGATGACGAAATACATAAAAAACGCGAGCGCGGTATAGTACCAGTTTTCGGCGAAGAGTTTCATAGCTTGGCTTCCCGCCACCTTGTCGCCGCTCTTGTCTTCCAACAATAAAAGTACGAGGACTATTATGGCGTTTATTACCAAAAACAGGACGTTGAGCAAAATAGAATTGCGTCTTTTTTTCTTTTGCGCCTTTAACTTTTCTTCTTCCGACAAAACGGGAACCTGTTCTTCCCGAACCGTATTGACGGAAGTTTGTTCTTCCTGCGAAACCGTATTGACGGGCGTTTTCTCTTCCGAAACGGTCGAAGCGGAAATTTCTTCCCGTAAAGCGGTCGGAACGAAAACTTCGTCTTGCGAAAAAGCGTCGGAAACGCATTCCGCCGTATTTTCTTTCGTTACTACCGTTTTTTCGCACGATTTATAAATTTCGTTCTTGCTTTCTTCCGCCATAGGAACTATTATAACCTTTATCCTGCGTTTTACACAACTGTTTTTTGGAGCGTGGAGAGTGAAGAGTTGAGTTTGGGTTTTGTGAAAACGAAACGCCGGTTCTCCGTCATCGCAAAGATGCTACCACGCCCCTTATTCCGTCCGCCGCCGCGCTCGTAATGCCGCCCGCGTATCCGGCGCCCTCTCCGAGAGGATACAATCCCTTTATCGACGACTCGCATCTGTCGTCTCTTATTATCCTTACGGGAGACGAACTTCTCGCTTCCACTCCCGACAAAACGGCGTCCTCGTCGTCGAAATTTTTTATTCTTCTCGCGATAAGCGGTATTCCTTCTTTCAGTCCGTTTTTTATAAAATCGGGCAGGAAAGAATTAAGGTCGGTAAGGAGGTATCCCGTCGCTACGCTCGGTTTTATCCTGCCTAAATCGAGCGTCTTGCCCGTCATAAATCCGCCGAAAGTCTGCACGGGTACCTTGTAACTACCGGTAGCCGCATACGCCGCCGATTCTAACTTTCGTTGCAACTCAATCCCGGCAAGAGTTCCTTCTCCGTATTCCCTTTCGCTCACGTTTATAAGTAGAGCCGAGTTGGCGTTAATTCCGTCGCGTGCGTAATTGCTCATCCCGTTTACGCAAATTCTTTTTTCTTCGCTCGAAGCGTTCACGACGGTTCCGCCCGGACACATACAAAAACTGTAAAGGCTGTTTCCGTCGGATAATCTTACCGCCGTTTTGTAATCGGCGGGCGGCAGAACCTCTCTCTTTCTGCCGTATTGCGAAACGTCTATATCTTCCTGCAAATGTTCTATTCGTACTCCCATACTGAATACTTTGGGAGCCATAACCACGCCTTTGCCGTACAGAGTATAAAAGGTATCTCTTGCAGAATGTCCTATGCACAGATAAACTCTGTCGCCGTAAAAATCCCCTTTCGTAGTCCTTACGCCGCCTATCTTTCCGTCGGCAAAAATAAAGTCGGTCGCTTTCGTATTGAAATAAAATTCTCCGCCTTTGCTTATTATTTTTTCCCTTAGAGATTTAATCACGGTTTCCAATTTATCCGTGCCGACGTGAGGTTTATTAAGGTACAGTATATCTTCGGGGGCTCCGTTGTCGACGAATTCTTTAAGTACGGCGGGGACGTAAACGCTGTTTATTCCCGTATTGAGCTTTCCGTCGGAGAAAGTCCCCGCACCCCCTTCGCCGAACTGAATATTGCTTTCGGTATCTAAAATTAGGTCGGTATTGAAGAGAGCGACTTTTTTCTTCCGCTCTTCCACTCTGTCGCCCCTTTCTAAAATTATGGGTTTAGCCCCCGTTTCCGCAAGGGTAAGCGCGGCGAAAAGTCCGCAAGGTCCCGCCCCTATCACTATCGGACGGCTGCCTTCGTACCGTAAATCCGCCACTATATCGGACAAATAATTACGCTGCCTCACGTAAACGGTTCCGCCGTTTTTAAGAGCTTTATCTGTCTGCGAAGTTTCCGCGGCGACGGTGTAGGCGTAAAAAATTTTCTTTTTATCCCTTGCGTCGAGAGACTTTTTCAGTATCTCCAAGCCGTCGATTTTTACTTTGAGTTTGTTTGCGACGGCTTGTCTTATCGTATCCTTGTCTTCGCCTTTTTCTGGCGGTATATTTACGCTCGTTTTTATCGTAGTCATACGCTTTCTCCTACGATTATTCCGGTAAGAAACGCCCAATGCAGGTTGTATCCGCCGCATCGACCGTCCACGTCGAGAACTTCTCCGCAGGCGTATAAGCCTTTTATTATCTTGCTTTCCCCTTTTTCGGTAAAATCTTTCGTATCGATTCCTCCGCGAGTCACTTGCGCGTTTTGTTTGTCGCCTAAAATAACGTTACTTACGATGAAATCTTTAATACAGCTTTCCACCGATATTTTTCTGTCGGCGGCTTGTTTCTCCACGGCGGCAAGCACCGCTTTTTGTAAAAGTCCGTCTTTTTGCATGGTTTTAAGTTCTTCTACCGTGTATTCTACGGCAAGGTCCACACTTACGTCGTTTCTTTTATTCGGCGAAAGATATCGTGATATAGCCATACTGACTATACCGCTTATTCCGTTATCCTTAAAAAGAAGTTCTCCGTACTCGGAATATACCCTTTTTCCGTCGGTAAAAAGCGTAACGCGAGCTTTAACCCTAATTCCTGCGAGCTGTTTGACGTATTTTGTATCGCTTCTTAAAGCCGATAATACGGGATAAAGAGCCGTCTTTTTGTGTCCGAACTTTTCGAGTAAATTGTACGAGCCTATTCCGCCCGCCGTTATTCCGCCCGTGCATACGGCTACGTTTTTCGCCTTTTTGCCGTTTACGGTAAATACGCCGTCACTATATTCTACGTCGTCTATCTTGCAGTCGGTGACTATATCCTCTTCGACGCTCTTCCTTAAAAGGTTAAGAACGGTATTCGCGCTCTCGCTGTAAGGATAAATTCTTCCTTCGTCGGTTCTCGTGGTAAGTCCTATCGACTTGAAAAAATCGTATACTTTATCGTTATACGGCAAAAACTTTTCTACGAAATCGTTATTGTAATCCTCTTTTGTCACGCTCTCGTTGGAAACGTTACATTTTCCGTTCCCAGCGGCGAGAATTTTCCGACCGACCTTTTTCCCCGCGTCGAAAACAAGAATTTTTTTATTGCGTTTTTTCGCTACGTCGGCTAACGCGAGTCCGCTTGCTCCGCCGCCGATAATTATTAAATCGTACATAAAAAATATTATACATTAAAAAAGTTTATCTTACAAGTATGATACTGCGTGTATATGATATTTCGTTCATATAAATAACGGCGTATATGAAAACTTAAATAATCCCCCGTCTTCATATAAGTATCCCTTTATATGAACTCCCGATACCCGTTCGCGGCGATTTTCGACAAAATCGGTTTTTTATAAAAAATCTCCGACGGTGGGAGAACCGTCGGAGTATATATCCTTGCGTACGCGTGTATATGGAAACAGACACATTTCAGAAGGTTAGACGCGCGCGCAATTTTTCAAATTGCTTAAAAACGCAGTTTTTCGTTTTGCGGAAGCAAAACGGCGCGTCGTAAGTTTAGCAACCTACTCCGAACGCGTCGGAAAAACTTATTCCCGAGCGATGGAAAAATGCGCTCAATCTCGAAAATACGCTCTTTATCTTTTCTTCGTTGCCGACTTCGACGTACTCTACGCCGTTCCTTTCGGCTACTGCCTTTACTTTGTCGCAGAAAGCTCTGTCTTTGCCGAAAGTTTGCATGACGTAAATTCTTGCCGCACGATGAGAGGCTTTTATTCTTTTCAGAAGTTCGGAATACGCGGTAAAAGTTTCTGCGGAGTCGTCGTCTTCTTCCCCCAAAGATACGAGTATAATGGCGGGATCGAGATTTTTGAGGCAGTCGTCCGCCGCTTCAACCGCTTCGGATACTTTCATACCTTCGATACTTCTGTTGTACACGGCGTAATCGGTGATATGCCCCTGCATAAGTTCGTAAAAAGGAAAGTTGTACAGATAGGTGGAACCGAACACCGCTACTTCGTTTCTTAACGCAACGTCGTTAATAATCGTATACTTTTTAGCTTTTTCTTTAACATCCTTTAACATAATGCTCTTCTCCTTTATGGAACGTTTCTTCTTTTTCTTCGTGTCCTTCTCTTGCTTTTTTGTTGTCGTTTACTTTGTTAATTACGCTGATTATTAAATCGGCGGTGACTATTACGAGGTTAAACACGTACAGCCACAAAACGTATCCCGTATTGCCGCCGACTATTTTGCTCGTGATACCGCAAATATAACCGATAATTATTACGACGGTAAAAATAAGGCTCTTGCCTTTGCTGCTTCTGGATTTGATGCTCTTCACGACCGATATAGGCCACGATATACCGAAACATATTAACATAAGTACTTCAAAAATTTCTTTCATCTTTTTTTCTTCCTCCGTCTTCTCTTACAGTATACTCTTGACAATCCATAATGTATAATATATATTATTTATGAAATCAATAACTTTGAGGAATATATTATGGAACTGTCCGAACTTAAATATTTTTACGAGGTAGCAAAGACCGAACACCTTACGAAAGCCGCAGATTCGCTTCATATATCGCAACCTGCGTTGACGAAAACCATAAAAAATCTCGAAGAAGAACTGGGCGTAAAGCTGTTTTATAAGGACGGAAGAAGAATAAGGCTCAACGAGTACGGGCGTTTCCTTAAAGAAAAGTTAGAGCCTATATTAAAAGAAATCGATTTACTCCCCGCGTCGATAGAAAAACTAATCGACTTGTCGCAAAACGTAATCGTAGTAAACGTCCTTGCGGCGTCCACCCTCATTACCGATATTATTATCGAATTCAAAAAAAACAATCCCGACGTCGTGTTCAGAATGTTGCAAAAAGAATCGGAAAAAAACTACGATATTCTCGTAACGACCAACGCCAATGTACCCGATAATCCCGTCCATATAAAGACAAGGGGGATAATAGAAGAAAAAATTTACGTCGCCGTGCCGAAAACCTCCGACCTTGCCGAAAGGAATTCTCTCCGCTTGTCGGAACTTGCCGGACGCGACTTTATCGCCTTGTCGGGTTCTCGCAGATTTCGCCCCCTTTGCGACGCCTATTGCGAATACGCCGGGTTTACTCCGCAGGTAGTATTCGAAAGCGACTCCCTTATCGCCGTCAAGAACCTTATTGCGGCAGGTATCGGCGTAGCTTTCTGGCCGGAATTTTCGTGGGGGAAAATAGACGGACACAATATAAAACTTCTCGAAATAGAAAAGCCCGTCTGCCAAAGAGAAATCATAGCATACCTTAGCGACAAGGAAAAAGCCGATTCGATAGCGGAAAAGTTCTTCGTTTTCTTAATGAAAAAACTCTCCGAACGACAAGCCAAAATGTCGCTCGGTTCAAAAACTTAATAAATTACGGTAATATAACAAATCGTCCGTTGTAAGGCGGACGATTTGTTTTTATCTTAACAATTTTATTCTTCCACTCTGATAAGAGAATCCACGCTCTGCACGCAGGGAAGTTTTTCTATTTTTTCAAGAGCTTTGTTTATATTGTTTTCTCCGGTTTTGTGAATAAGAAAAATGATTTTCGCCACGCCGCCTTCCGATTCCTGTATCATAGTGTTGATGCTGACTTTGTTGGCGGCGAATACGCCGGCGATTTTTGCAAGCACGCCCGTTTCGTCGTCCACGCTCATTCTTACGTAGTAATCGCAGAAAAAGTCCTTGGCGAAATTCTTGTCCGACACGTCGTTACTGTTCTTAAAGGGCATATATTTGTGCTTTTGCTGCTTGGAAGCGAACACTATATCGCTGACTATCGCGCTACCCGTCGGTAAATCGCCCGCTCCGCGACCGTACAGCATAATATCGCCCACGTTGTCGCCGACGATATGAACGGCGTTAAAACTGCCCTTTACCGACGCCAACGGGTGGGTATCGGGAATAAACGCGGGGTGAACGCGAGCTTCTATCTTGCCGTTTACTCTCTTCGCTATGGCAAGAAGTTTCAGCGTGTACCCGAACCGCTTACCGTAGGCTATGTCTTCTTTGCTTATTCTCGAAATCCCCTCTCTGTAAATCTTGTCCACGGGTACTTTGGTGTGGAAAGCGAGGCTCGAAAGAATGGACAATTTATACGTGCTGTCGAAACCGTCCACGTCCGCGCTGGGATTAGCTTCGGCGTAACCGAGACGTTGCGCCTCTTTGAGTACGTCTTCGTATTCCTGCCCTTCGTCCGCCATTTTCGACAAAATAAAGTTGGTCGTGCCGTTGACTATTCCCATAAGGGATTCTATATTGTTGCCTTGCATGCTCTCGGTAAGGGTTCTTATTACGGGAACTCCCCCTACGCAGCTCGCCTCGAAATACAATCCCGCTTTACCTTTCTTCGCGGCGTCTTCGAGTTCTCCCCAATGTTTGCTGAAAAGTTCTTTATTAGCGGTTACTATACTTTTTCCGGCGAGAAGGCACTTTATAAGAAAGGTTTTCGCAGGCTCTATACCGCCGAAAAACTCCGCCACTATCGACACTTCTTTATCGTTGACTACCTTGTCGATATCGGTGCTTACTATGTTCATATCCACGCCCAAAGCCTCTGCCTTGGCTCTGTCGCGTTCTATAATATGCCTTACTTTGACGTCCACGCCGTCGTTTTTCATAATGTTGTCGTGGTTTGCTTTCAGTATGCGGTAGGTTCCGCCCCCTACCGTGCCTAACCCCAACAGGGCTACTCCTACTTTTTTCATTTCCGGTTCTCCTTAACGTTATCGTTATAAAGCAAACGTAATCCTTTCAGCGACAAAGCTCTGTCCACGACGTCTATCATGTTTTCGTCGTTCTGCGTGACGAGCTGACTCATACCGCCGGTAGCTATTACCTTCGCATTCTCAAAACCCTTCTCCCCTTTCATCTTCTTCAAAATATACTCGACTAAACCGGTAAAGCCGTAAATTATTCCGGCTTGCATGTTTTCCACGGTATTTTTACCTATTACGCAGTCGGGTTTGACTAATTCTATTCTCGGCAATTTCGCCGCAACGTTGACAAGACTTTCGGTACTCGCTTTAATTCCCGGCGCAATAAGTCCGCCCACGAACACTCCGTCGGCGTTCACCGCCCCGAACGTGGTAGCCGTGCCGAAATCGACGGTGATTACCGGTCCGCCGTAGAGTTTATATGCGGCGACGGCGTTTACTATCCTGTCGCTTCCCAATTCGCTGCCGTTGTAGTCTATCTTCATTCCGCATAAGTTTATATGCGTGCTTACGAATATTGCTTTCTTCTTCATATAATAGGAACACATATGTTCCAACGTGTAATTGATGCTCGGCGCGACCGAACTTATTATTATCCCGTCCACGTCGGAAAACGACCTGCCGCTCTGCTTCAACAAGTCGAACAAAACCATTCCGAACTCGTCCGCCGTACGCTTCCCGTCGGTGGCTATACGCCAAGTCGATACCGTCTTGCTCTCGTTGGCAAGTCCGATTTTTATGTTAGTGTTACCTACGTCCATTAAAAGTATCATTTTAACCTCATTTACATAAAATTTTACCATAACGCAGAGTTTTAGGCAAGAGAAAAGAATTTTTGTAAACGTTTTTATTTAGATACATATTAGTAAAAGCCGAAATACAAAAAAGCACCCGAAATATCGAGTGCTTTTAATTTGTCGTTAAACCGTTAATTAGTCAACAAGTTCGAGGATACAAGTGGAAGCGTCGTCGCCGCGGCGGTTTCCGGTCTTTATTATGCGGGTATATCCGCCCTTCTGACCTTTTTCTTCCGCTCTCTTATCGTACTTGGGAGCGTATTCTCCGAAGATTTTTTCGATAAGGGGATGGTTGATGTCGGCGGTTCTTTCACGGAAAGTTTCTTTGCTTTCCTTGGCTATCTTCTGTTCCTGCAAGTCGGGGAGCATAGCCATAAGACGTCTGCGCGCGTTCAACTTCGTCGGTCCGTCGTTGGTGAATTCTACTTCTATCTTTTCGTTCTTCTGATTTAATTTGGTTTTGGTTACTTTTACGGTGTCCTGATAAGAATTGATAGCGAGAGTAATCATTTTTTCCGCTACTTTTCTTACTTCCTTAGCTCTTTCAACCGTAGTTTCGATTCTGCCGTTCCAAAGGAGCTGAGCCGCTTGCGAATACACAAGCTCTACTCTTTGGTCGGTTCTCTTACCTAATTTGCGATTTTGTGCCATTTATATCTTTCTCCTTACTCGTCTTTATTATAGAGTCCCAATCCGAAACTCTCCAGCTTCTTGATAACTTCATCCAAGGACTTTCTGCCGAGGTTTCTTACCTTCAACATATCTTCCTCGCTTCTCTTTACCAAATCTTCTACCGTGAATATTCCCGCACGCTTCAAGCAGTTCAAAGGACGGACGGAAAGGTCCAGTTCTTCTATGCTCATATACAACGCCTTTTGCTGTTCATTGTCGTCCTTGTTGACCAAAATGTCCACGTCGTTCATTTCGTCTACGAGGTTAATGAAGAGTTTGAGGTGATCGTTCATTATTTTTGCGGCAAGACTTATTACCTTACGAGGCGTCGAGGTAGCGTTGGTCTTGACGTTAATCGTCAGCTTGTCATAGTCGATGGACTGTTCTACACGGGTAGCCTCTACGGAGTAGCTGGCGGCAAGTACCGGCGAGAAGAGAGAGTCTATGGGGATATATCCGATAGGCTTCTGAACCACGGGCTTGTTCTTCGGTCCGGAAACGTATCCGCGTCCGGTTCCGACGGTGAGCGTCATATCGAAAGTATAACCGTCTTCCAAAGTGCAGATGAAAGCGTCGGGGTTCATTACTTCCACGTCGGACGGAAGGTCGATGTCCGCCGCGGTAATAACTCCGCCGGTGGACTTAACGAGCTTTACGTCGGTGGGAACGAAGTTTTCTTCGTTGTGAACTTTTATCGCTACGTCTTTCAGGTTAAGGATGATTTCCGCTACGTCCTCTTTAACGCCGGGGACGGTGGAGAATTCATGCTTTACACCTTCGATTTGTATACCTATGATAGCTGCGCCGGGCAAATCCGTGCATAAAATTCTTCTCAGGCAATTACCAATTGTCGTACCATATCCTCTTTCCAAAGGTTCTACGACGAAATTCGCTTCGGAATTTTCGGTTATGATATTTTCCGTTATTTTAGGTTTTGTTATTTCCATCATTATGGCAATTCCTCCTACTATTTACCCTTATTTGGAGTACAACTCGACGATCATATGTTCAGCTATGGACATATCGATATCTTCACGAGTCGGCAAAGCGATGATACTTCCGCTCAAAGTCGCAGGGTTGAATTCCAACCACTTCAAGCTGTTGCTGATTTTCGCGTTCTTCAATTCGGTGAAGAAGGGGATTTCCTGCTTGTTTTCTTTGACTGCGATTACGTCGCCCGCTTTGATAAGGTAGCTGGGGATATTGACGCGTTTTCCGTTTACGGTGATGTGTCCGTGGTTGACGAGCTGTCTGGACTGCGCACGGCTTACGCCTACGCCCATTCTGTAAACGACGTTGTCGAGTCTTCTTTCCAAAAGAACGAGCATGTTTTCACCGGTAGCTCCACGCATTTTTTCTGCGAGTTCGTAGTATTTATGGAACTGCTTTTCGGTGAGATTGTATATTCTCTTAACTTTTTGTTTTTCACGAAGCTGAATGCTGTAAGGCGTGGGCTTCTTTCTGCTTGCGCCGTGAATTCCCGGCGGGGTCTGTCTCTTTATAAAAGTACATTTTTCGGAGTAACACTTGTCACCCTTCAAAAACAACTTGCATCCCTCACGTCTGCAAAGACGGCAATCGGGTCCTGTATATTTAGCCATTTTCTACCTCCTAATTACAATCTTCTGCGCTTGGGCGGGCGGCAACCGTTGTGAGGAATCGGGCTTACGTCTTTAATCATGGTGATGTCGACTTCGCAAGCCTGGATAGCTCTGATGGACGGTTCTCTTCCCTGTCCGGTACCTTTGATATAAACCTCTACCTTCCTTACGCCGTGCATTTTAGCTTCGTTGACGGCTTTTTCGGTAGCTTGGGTTGCTGCAAACGCAGTCTCTTTACGAGAGCCTTTAAGTCCGAGTACGCCCGCGCTCGCCCAGCTAATCGTGTTACCGACCATATCGGTTACGGTGACGATAGTGTTGTTGTGGGTGGTATGTACGTGTACCTGACCTTTCTCGATACGTTTTAAGTCTTTTCTTTTCTTGATGGTTGATTTTCTTACGGCCATTTCTTATTCCCTCCTATTACTTCTTGGAGCGGCTGACAGCACGCTTCGGTCCCTTACGGGTACGAGCGTTTTGTTTGGTCCTTTGTCCTCTTACGGGGAGACCTTTTCTATGTCTTACGCCTCTGTAACAGCCGATATCTTTCAGCCTTTTGATGTCCATCATTACGTCCCTGCGCAAGTCGCCTTCGACATGCACGTGGTTTTCGATGTAATCACGAATTTTTGCAATCTGATCTTCGCTCAAATCCTTAACTCTGGTGTCGGGATTGACGTCGGTTTCCGCCAAAATCTTGTTGGACGTAACTCTGCCGATACCATAGATATAGGTCAAGCCGATTTCAACTCTCTTTTCACGGGGTAAATCTACACCTGCTATACGAGCCATTAAAAACCTCCAAATGTTTTCTTTTTTTATATATAAATCTGTGAAGTAAACCGTTTTTCGTCGGTTCAGCCGCCTTCACGTTGAACTCAAATTTACCCATACGTCGCCGTATGGGGATTATTAACTGTGATATTATATCACGCTAAAACTATTTTAGCAAATATTTTTAGCCCTGTTTTTGTTTGTGTTTGGGATATTTCGAGCAAATTATCATAACTTTGCCGTTTCTTTTGATTACCTTACACTTGTCGCACATAGGTTTTACCGATGGTCTTACTTTCATTTCTATTATCCTCCTGTCGATTTACGAAAAGTTTTAGCCCTTGTTTCTGTACGTTATTCTGCCTTTGTTAAGGTCGTACGGGCTCATTGCTACCTTAACTTTATCTCCCACGCTTACTCTCACGGTGTGCTGGCGCATCTTTCCGCAAAGATAAGCCGAAATAATGTGACCGTTGGTCAACTTAACCTTAAAATTCGTTCCGGGCAAAATTTCCGTAACTACGCCCTCGACTTCGATTACGTCGTCCTTTGACACTTGCAGTCCTCCTGTTATGAATTGTACCGTCTTAACGCTTCTCTTATTTCCGAGTCGTAAATAACGGCGCCTGTTTTAATTTTTCCGGCTACGCTTTCTATTACGTCGCCGGTTACTTTAACGTGTTTTAGTTTTTTCAGTTTGGCTTTGTCAAGACGCCTTACGTCGCCGTCGACTATTCTGACGAACCCGTCGGATACGATTTCGGTGACTATATAATATCTTCCTTCGTCGCGTCCGGCTCTGCTGTATACTACGGAGCCTATGGTAATCGCTTTTTCCATAACCTCTCCTTATAGCGTCAGTATTTCGACTCCGTCGTCGGTTATTACGACGGTGTTTTCGTAATGCGCGCTGGGACTTCCGTCCGCGGTGACTATCGTCCATCCGTCGGCAAGCTGACAAATTTCTTTCCCGCCGAGATTGAGCATGGGTTCTATCGCGATGGTCATGTTTGCAGACAATCTCATTCCCCTGCCTTCGTGTCCGTAGTTCGGCACGTCGGGGTCTTCGTGAACGGTAGTTCCTATCCCGTGTCCTATAAGCTCGCGAACGACGCTCATTCCGTTGGCTTCGGCGTACGTCTGTATGGCGTGTCCGAGAGTGCCGAGCCTTGCGCCGTCTTTCAAGACCTTGATACCTTCGAAAAAGCTCTGCTTGGTCACTTCCATAAGTTTTCTCTTTTCGGGAGAAACTTCGCCTATCGCGATGGTCCTCGCGGCGTCGGTATGATATCCTTCCAAACCTACTCCGCAGTCCACTTTAAGAAGCATTCCTTCTTTAAGAACTCGCTTTTTCGACGGAATACCGTGAACTATCTCGTCGTCTATCGACGTGCAGAGAGTCGCGGGGAAACCGTCGTAGTGAAGGAACGAAGGTATGGCGTGATTTCTCTTTACGATAAAATCGTACGCTATCTCGTCCAACTCTTTCGTGGTCATTCCGGGCTTGGCGGTCTCTTCGAGAAGTCTGAGCGTATCGCCGAGAATTTTTCCGGCGCGGCGCATTATTTCGATATGTTCCGGCGATTTAACGGTTACCATCGAGTATCCCCACTATTATGGCGAACACTTCGTCGATAGTTTTGTTGCCGTCCACGTCGATAAGTTTTCCGGTGGCTCTGTAATAATCCACTAACGGCGCGGTCTGTTTTTCGTATACCGAAAGACGTTCCTTGACCGTTTCTTCCTTATCGTCCGCTCTCTGATACAACGGAGAACCGCATTTTGCGCATACGTCGGAATCGTACGTCGACACGTGATAACTCTCTCCGCAGGCACACATACGTCTGCCGGCTATACGAGCGGTAACCAAATCGAAGTTTACGTCGATGTTGATTACGTAATCCACGTCGGTAAGTTTAGCCAAAGCTTCCGCTTGAGCTATGGTGCGGGGAAAACCGTCGAGGAGAAAACCGTTTTTACAGTCGTCTTCTTTTATTCTGTCCGCGACTATCCCTACTACCACTTCGTCGGGTACCAACTGTCCTTTGTCGATAAAGGACTTCGCATACTTGCCGAGTTCGGTTCCGTTTTTAATATTAGCACGAAGCGCATCCCCCGTGGAGATATGCGCTATGCCGTACTTGTTTGCTATTTTCGTCGCCTGGGAGCCTTTCCCGGCTCCCGGCGCGCCTAATAAAATCAGTTTCATTATTTCAAGAATCCTTTGTTGTTTTTGATAAGCAACTGGCTTTCCAACTGTTTCTGGAATTCCATTGCGCAGCTGACTATAATCAACAATCCCGTCGCGGAGAACGCGTTGTTGAGACCGAGGGTTGCAAATCCCTGCAATTTAAGGATTAACGAAGGAATCAACGAAACGAACGCGAGGAACAACGCTCCGAACAAGGTAATACGATTGTTTATCTTGCGGAGATGATCGCTCGTGGATTTACCGGGTCTGATACCGGGGATAAATCCGCCGTTTTGCTGAATCATTCTCGCCACGTCGTCGGGATTGAACTGAATCTGCGCGTAAAAATACGAGAAGAATATGATGAGAAGGAACATCCATAACGGATAGAGATGTCCGGTAGCTCCCATCCAGGTGTACCACCAAACGACGAAGTTGTTGGTCGAACCGACGAACTGCATTATCATCTGCGGGAACATAATAAGGCTCGACGCGAAGATGATAGGCATAACGCCGCCGGAGTTTACTTTGATAGGAATAAAGGTGGACTGTCCGCCGTACATCTTGTTACCCTTAATCTGCTTGGCGTACTGTACGGGAATTCTTCTTTCGGACATATCGACGAAAACGATAAGACCGAACAGGAGAATAACCAAAAGTATGAAGCCTAAGAGGTACCATATACCGGTAAGGTCTCCGTCCTTGGCCTGCGAAGGAATGGTGCTGAAAATAGCCTTTCCCAAAGAAGTTCCCATCGAGGACACGATACCGATAAAGATGATGAGAGAAGTTCCGTTACCTATTCCGTATTCGGTAATTCTTTCACCCAACCACATAACGAGCGCGCTGCCGCCGGTAAGGATGATTACTATACAAATCATAGTAAACACTTTGCTGACGCCGTCGGTCGCTCCGAACACGCCGGTGATGTTGCTCTTCCAGCTGAACATAACGCCGATCGCCTGAACAATCGCAAGCAGTATCGCAAGATATCTGGTATACTGGTTGATTTTTTTACGTCCGTCCTCTCCGTCTTTGGACAATTTGTCGAGCTTCGGAATGATTAAAGTCAACAGCTGCATGATAATAAAGGAGTTGATGAACGGTACGATACCCAAAGCGAATAAGGTTCCGTTCTGCAACGAGCCGCCCGTAATCATGCTGAGCATTGTCATAAAATCGTTAGACGAAGCATTGTCCAACACAGAAAGGTTAAGTCCGGGAATCGGCACGAAGCAGCCTAATCTGTATATAAGGAGAAATCCTAACGTGATTAAGAGCTTCTTGCGAATTTCCGGAGTGGTAAATGCATTCTTAAGAGTGCGAAGCATTATAATACCTCTACTTTACCGCCCGCATTCTGAATTTTTTGGGCGGCGGACTCTGTGAATTTATTTGCTTGTACTGTGAGTTTCTTGGTAAGTTCTCCGTCACCGAGCACTTTAAGTCCGTATTCTTCCACTTTGGAGAGAATACCCATTTCCAAAAGCGCTTGCGCGTTGACGACAGCCCCGTCCTCGAATTTTTCTTCCAAAGTCTTGATATTGACGATGGAATATGCCTTTTTGAAATCTGCGTTCTTGAATCCGCGCTTGGGAAGTCTACGGGTCAAAGGCATCGTGCCGCCTTCAAATCCGGGTCTTACGCCGCCTCCGCTACGCGCCCATTGTCCTTTGTGTCCTTTACCGGAAGTCTTTCCGAGTCCGGATCCGATACCTCTACCGAGTCTCTTGGGAGCGGTGACTGCGCCCTGAGCCGGTGCGATAGTGTGAAGTTTCATATCACTCATTTCTATCTGCCTCCTTACTTGACTTCTTCGACCTTAACGAGATGGCTTACTTTTTCTATCATTCCGCGAATGACCGCGTTGTCTTCGTGGATTTTGGAAGCGCCGACTTTGTTAAGTCCGAGAGCTGCGACGGTAGCTTGTTGTTTTTCTACGCGTCCGATTGTGGATTTAATTAACGTTACTTTAATCTGTGCCATTTTTCAATCCTCCTAATCTGCCAAAGTTTCTACCGCTACGCCGCGAGCCTTAGCTACCTGTTCTGCAGTACGCAAGGACGCAAGACCGTTTATAGTGGCTTTTACGCAGTTGATAGGGTTGTTACTGCCGATAGATTTAGTACGGATATCCTTAATACCGGTCACTTCGAGTACCGCTCTTACGGGACCGCCGGCAATAACTCCGGTACCTTCCTGGGCGGGCATAAGTTTTACTTTGCCGCGTCCGTACACGCCTTCGTTCGCGTGGGGGATGGTAGTGCCTACGGTAGAGATGGTGATCATACTCTTTGTAGCTGCCTTTATTGCTTTCTCGATAGCTTCGGGTACTTCCTTAGCCTTTCCGAGTCCGCAGCCTACTCTGTCCTTTCCGTCGCCGACTACCACGAGGGCTGCAAAACGCATATTGCGTCCGCCCTTAACGACTTTGGTAACGCGGTTGACAGAAACTGTCTTTTTAATCAAATCGTCTTTCGGTTCTCTGCTGAATTTTTCGTTTCTTGCCATACCTTCCTCCTAAAATTTCAATCCGGCTTCTCTTGCGCCGTCAGCCAACGCCGCGATGCGTCCGGTGTAAAGGTATCCGCCTCTGTCGAAAACGACGGCTTCGATGCCTTTTTCTTTGGCTCTCTCGGCAAGAACTTTACCTACGAACTTGCTTGCTTCGCTCTTGGACATATCCTTAATCTGAGCGGCGATTTCCTTTTCTACGGTGGAAGCGGATACGAGAGTGTTTCCGCTGCCGTTGTTGGCGGAGTCGTCGATTATTTGAGCGTAGATGTGATTGAGAGATCTGTAAACGTTCAAACGAGGATGGGTAGCCGTACCGTTTATGTAGAAACGCATACGGTCGTGTCTTGCCTTTCTTATTTCGTTTTTATTAACTTTACTAATCATAGCGCACTCCTTTATTTACCTGCAGTCTTGCCTTCCTTACGGATGATGACTTCGTCGTTGTAACGGATTCCGTATCCATGGTAAGGTTCGGGCTTTCTGATAGCCTTGATGTTAGCGGCGGTCTGTCCGACCAAAACTTTGTCGATACCTTTTACGGTAATTTCGGTAATGGAGGGGCATTCGAACGTGATTCCTGCCGGAGCTGCTACGTTTACGGGGTGAGAAAATCCTACGTTAAGTACGAGGTCTTTTCCTACTACCTGCGCTTTGTAACCTACGCCCGCTATTACGAGTCCTCTCGTATAACCTTTGCTTACGCCTACAACCATGTTGTGGATAAGGGCTCTGTAAAGGCCGTGAGCGGCTTTGGTGGTCTTCATTTCGTTCTTTCTGGTCACTTCTACGTGTCCGTCTACGACGTTGACGCAGATATCTTCGTTTTCGATGACCTGACTGAGAGTACCGAGCTTGCCTTCGACGGTAACTACGTTGCCGTTTACGGTGACTTTGACTCCGTCTTCGATTTTTACGGGTAATCTACCTATTCTTGACATTATAAATTACCTCCTTACCATACGTAGGCGAGGACTTCGCCGCCTGCGCCGAGGGCGCGAGCCTTCTTATCGGTCATAATACCTTTGGAGGTAGATATGATAGCGATACCGAGTCCGTTAAGAACTCTGGGAAGTTCGTTCGCCTTAGCGTAAATACGAAGACCGGGACGAGAGATTCTCTTCAATCCGGAAATAACCTTCGCATAGTTTGCGCCGTACTTCAATTCCATTTCGATACTGTCCTGGACGCCGTTTTCGTCCTTAACTAAAGTCGCGCTCTTGATATATCCTTCTTCCACCAAAATATTGGCGATAGCCATCTTGACGTTGGACGAAGGAACAGTTACTTTCTCGTGTCTTGCGGTCAAACCGTTTCTGATACGGGTGAGCATATCCGCAATCGGGTCTATTATAGCCATTGTTATTACCTCCTTACCAGCTTGCTTTCTTTACGCCGGGGATTTGACCTTTGTAAGCCAACTCTCTGAAGCAAATTCTGCAAATGCCGTATTTTTTCAAGACAGCGTGAGGTCTGCCGCAGATAGAACATCTGGTGTACTCTCTGGTGGAGAACTTCTGCTTCCTTTGTTGCTTGTTAATCATCGCTTTTTTAGCCATCTTTTACCTCCTACTTGGAAAAGGGCATTCCGAGCTGTTTCAAAAGCTCTTTTGCCTCTTCGTCGGTCTTCGCCGTGGTAACGAAACAAATATCGAATCCTCTTACTTTTTCTATCTGGTCGTAAGAAATTTCGGGGAAGATAAGCTGTTCCTTAACACCGAGAGCATAGTTACCTCTTCCGTCAAAGCTGTCCGTGGGTACGCCTTTGAAGTCGCGTACTCGGGGCAAAGCGATGCTGACGAGTTTGTCGAAGAAGTCCCACATTCTCGCGCCGCGCAACGTAACTTTTGCGCCGACGACCATGTTCTGACGAACTTTGAAGTTTGCGACGGACTTTTTAGCCTTGGTTTCTACCGCTTTCTGTCCGGCGATTTTTTCGAGTTCGGATACCGCAACCTGTAAGGATTTAGCGTTGTCCTTGATGTCGCCGAGACGCATGTTAAGGGTTATTTTTTCAAGTTTCGGTACCTGCATTACGTTTTCGTATCCGAAAGTCTTAGTAAGAGCGGCTATTACTTCGGTATTGTATTTGGTCTTTAATCTGTTTACGTATTTATCTGCCATCTTTTGACCTCCTATTCGCTGACGGTAGCGTCACCGCTTACGGGCACTTCCGCTACTGCTTCTACGGGAGCTTCTACGGGAGCGGCGGCCTTTTTGGTTCTTTTTCTTACGGTCGCCTTCGCTTTCTTGTCTTCTTTCTTCTTGGTTTCCAAAACGGCTCCGCACTTTCCGCATACGCGAACTTTCTTGCCGTCTACCAAAGCGTGTTTTACGCGAGTAGCTTTTCCGCATTCTCCGCAGATGGGCATAACGTTGCTGGCGTCGACGGACTTGTTGATGTTGACGAGACCGCTTACGTCGGTGCTCTTTCTTGCCTTTTTGGCTTTTTTGAGCTGACCGATTTCTTTGCCTTCGATGATTACTCTGCCGTTATCTGCGTTTACCGCTACTATCTGAGCGGTCTTACCCTTGTCCGCGCCTGCGATGACTTTTACGAAATCGCCTTTCTTAATACTTAATTTCATCGTCTACCTCCTACAGAACCTCGGGAGCGAGGGAGATAATCTTCATATAGTCTTTATCTCTCAACTCTCTTGCGATCGGCCCAAAGATACGAGTGCCGCGGGGGTTTTTGTCGTTACCGATAATTACTGCCGCATTGTCGTCGAACTTGATGTGAGAACCGTCCGCTCTCATTATACCTTTATGAGTTCTGACGATGACAGCCTTAACTACGTCGCCTTTCTTAACGGTGCCGTTGGGGGAAGCGGACTTAACGCTCGCTACGATTACGTCGCCGATGTTTCCGCTTCTGACGTAGGAACCGCCGAGAACTCTTATACACATTATTTCTTTCGCGCCGGAATTATCGGCTACTTTTAATCTGGATTGTGGTTGTATCATTCCGACCTCCTATTATTTAGCCTTTTCTATAATTTCGGCAAGACGCCAGCACTTATCTTTGGAGATAGGTCTGGTTTCTACAATCCTTACCTTGTCGCCTATACCGCACTGATTGAGTTCGTCGTGCGCCTTAAACTTCTTGGTACGGGTAATATACTTCTTGTAAAGAGGATGCTTTACCTTTCTTACTACGGCTACCACGATAGTCTTGTCCATTTTGTCGCTGACTACCAAGCCTATTCTCGATTTTCTGAGATTTCTTTCCATTGTCACTTATCCTCCTATTTCTTCGCAGCCTTTTTAGCTTTCTTAACCGGTTCTGCGCTGATGCCGAGTTCGCGCTGGCGAAGTATGGTCTTTACCTTCGCGATGTTTCTCTTGCATTCTACCATTACAGCAGGGTTGGAAAGCTGGTTGGTAGCGTGTTTGAAACGGAGATTAAACAATTCAGCTTTCAATTCGTTCAATTTGTTGTTGAGTTCTTCCGTACCCATTTCAAAAAACTTTATCGCTTTCATTATTCTTCTTCGCCCTCCGCTACTTCGTCTTTCTTCATAAACTTGCACTTGATGGGGAGTTTGTTAGCGGCGAGACGCAACGCTTCTCTCGCTATTTCTTCGGTGACTCCTGCCATTTCGAACAATACTCTGCCGGGCTTAACTACTGCTACCCAGTATTCCGGGCTACCTTTACCGGAACCCATTCTGGTTTCTGCCGGTTTCTTCGTGATGGGCTTGTGCGGGAAGATGTTTACCCAAACCTGTCCGCCACGCTTGATGTATCTGGTCATAGCTACACGGGCAGCTTCAATCTGGTTGCTGGTAATCCAACTGGGTTCCTGCGCGACCAAACCGTATTCGCCGTAGGCAATTATGTTACCCTTATTGGCTTTACCGGTCATTCTGCCTCTGTGCTGTTTTCTTCTTTTAACTCTCTTAGGCATTAACATTGCGAGTTTCCTCCTTTACACCTTGCTTGGTGAAAACTTCACCTTTGTATATCCATACCTTTACGCCGATGGCGCCGTAAGTGGTATGAGCGATGGCGAAACCGTAGTCGATGTTGGCTCTGAGCGTCTGAAGAGGAATACTTCCTTCGCTGTAATGTTCGCTTCTCGCTATTTCTGCTCCGTCAAGACGTCCGCTTACCATGGTCTTGATACCCTGAGCTCCGCTCTTCATTGCTCTGCCCATTACCTGGCGCATAGCTCTACGGAACTGGATTCTCTTTTCTAGGTTGGCGGCGATGCTTTCGGCGGCAAGCTGAGCGTCGATATCCACTTTCTTGACTTCGAGAACGTTTATATTGACGATTCTGCCGGGAACGATTTTTTCTACCGACTTCTTGATGTCCGCGATTCCGCTCGCTTCTTTACCGATAGCGACGCCGGGACGTCCGCAGAACATATTTACGGTGATGGTGTTTGCTGCGCGTTCGATAGCTATTTTGCTTACCGCTGCGTTAAAATAGGCTTTTTTCAGAGTTTTTCTGATTTTGTCGTCTTCGGCAAGGAATTTACCGAAGTTCTTTTTATCGGCATACCACTGGGTATCCCAACCGTTGATAACTCCTACTCTTAAACCGTGCGGATTAACTTTCTGACCCATTTTGTATACCTCCTATTTATTCACGACGTCGAGTACGACGGTGATGTGACTGGTTCTCTTCAAGAGTCCGCCGGCTCTGCCGTGAGCCATCGGGATGTATCTCTTAAGGGTGGGACCCTGGTCTGCGTAACATTCGGCGACGTAAAGTTCGTCGGTGTTGAGACTGAGGTTGTTTTCCGCATTCGCGCCCGCGCTCTTTACTACTTTGAGGATAGGTTCGGACGAAGACTTGTTAAGGTTTTCGAGGATACCTACCGCTTCACGGTAGCTCTTTCCGCGGATAAGGTCGAGCACCGCTCTTACCTTATACGGAGAAATACGAATGTATTTTGCCGTAGCGTGGGGACGCTTTTCTGCGTTTTTCGCTCTTTCAACTGCTTTATAATAAGTTTTTCCCATTGCTTACCTCCTATTTCCCTGCGGACGTTTTGCTTCCGGCGTGTCCACGGAAAGTTCTGGTGGGGGCAAATTCGCCCAACTTTAATCCGACCATATCTTCGGTGATATATACGGGAACGTGCTTCTTTCCGTCGTGGACGGCTATGGTGTGTCCGACGAATTCGGGGAATATTGTGGAGGCACGGGACCAAGTCTTGATAGGTTTCTTTTCGCCGCTGGCGTTCATAGCCAAGATTTTCTTCTTGAGGCTTTCATGCACGTACGGCCCTTTCTTAATAGATCTGCTCATTTGCTCCTCCTGCTTAGTTTATACGCTTAATAATAGACTTGTTGGAATTCTTGTTCTTCTTGCGAGTCTTGTAACCGAGAGCCGGCTTGCCCCAAGGAGTAACAGGTCCGGGCATACCGACGGGGCTCTTGCCTTCGCCACCGCCGTGGGGGTGGTCGCACGGGTTCATAACTACGCCGCGAACGGTAGGTTTAACGCCCATATGTCTTTTACGTCCGGCTTTACCCAAACTTACGATTTCGTGTTCGAGATTGCCTACCTGACCGATAGTAGCTCTGCAAGCGAGAGAAACGTATCTCATTTCGCCGCTGGGCATACGAAGGGTGGCTTTGTTGTTTTCCTTAGCCATAAGCTGAGCCGCGCATCCCGCGCTTCTTGCTATCTGTCCGCCGCGTTTGGGTTGAAGTTCTATGTTATGAACCATCGTACCTACGGGGATGTCGGCAAGGCACAAGCAGTTGCCGGCTTTGATGTCCGCGCCTTCTCCGCTTAAAATAACGTCGCCTACGTTAAGTCCGAGAGGAGCGAGAATGTATCTCTTTTCTCCGTCGGCGTACGCTACGAGAGCGATATTAGCGGAACGGTTGGGGTCGTATTCGATGGTCTTAACCGTTGCGGGGATACCGTCTTTGTTTCTCTTGAAATCGATTATACGATATTTTTGTCTGTTGCCGCCGCCGATGTGTCTTACGGTGATTCTGCCGTTCGCGTTACGTCCGCCGGAATGGTTTTTGCTTTCGAGCAAAGATTTTTCGGGCTTGGTAGCGGTGATTTCAGCAAAGTCAGATACGGTAAAGAATCTGCGCGCCGGACTGGTCGGTTTATATCTTTTAATACCCATTTTAGTCCTCCTTTACGACAAGCTTTCGAAGAATTCGATAGCCTTGCTGTCTGCGGTAAGTTTGACGTACGCTTTCTTGAAAGAAGAACGTCTTCCTTCGGTTCTGCCCATACGTTTTACTTTACCGTCGTAATTCGTTACGTTAATTCTGTCGACTTTAACGTTGAATACTTCTTCGACCGCTTTTTTGATTTCGGTCTTGGTCGCCTTTGCGTTTACTATAAAGGTATAGTCTTTAAGGCTTATACCGCTATAACTTTTTTCGCTCAATACGGGCTTAATAATTATATCGTAGCTGTTCATTATGCCTCAACCTCCTCTATTTTCTTAACGGCGTCTACGGTAAGGAACAACTTGTTGCATCTTACCACGTCGGTAACGTTAAGGAGTTCCGCCGTGCAAACCGCAGCGTCTGCGAGATTGCGGGTAGCGCGAACAACGTTTTCGTTAGCGTCGGCGATTACGAACAAAGCCTTCTTGCCTGCGTCGAGTTTGTTGCAGATTTCAGCCATAAGACGGGTCTTTGCTTCCGCTAATTCGAGCGATTCCAAAACCACTATCTCGTTCTGTCTTACTTTTTGGCTCAATGCGCTTACGAACGCCTGAGTTTTCATTCTCTTGTTGATTTTCTTGGAGAAGTCTCTGGGCTTCGGCGCGAATACGATACCGCCGTGTTTCCACTGCGGAGCGCGGATACTGCCCTGACGAGCGCGTCCGGTGCCTTTCTGACGCCACGGTTTGATACCGCCGCCGCGAACTTCGGTTCTGGTCAAGGTGCTTTTGGTGCCTTGACGCTTGTTTGCGAGCTGCGCTACCACTACCTGGTGAATGAGAGCTTCGTTGTATTCCGCTCCGAAGACCGCGTCGCTTACGATAAGAACGCTTACTTCTTCGCCTTTGGTATTAACTACTTTTAATTCCATTTGTTACCTCCCTTACGCTCTGACGAGAACGAGACTGCCTTTCGCTCCGGGGATACCGCCCTTGATGAGCAAAAGATTTCTTGCTGCGTCTACGCGTACGACTTCAAGGTTCTTTATCGTGACTCTTTCGTTACCGTACTGACCTGCCATGTGCTTGTTCTTGAACACGCGGCTGGGGTCGGAGTTAGCGCCCATAGAACCTACGCTTCTGTGAATAGGACCGGTACCGTGAGTCATGGAGCCGATACGCTGCGCGTTCCATCTCTGGATAACGCCGGTATAACCTCTACCACGGGTGGTTCCGATGACGTCTACCTTGTCGCCTTCTACGAACGCGTCGCAGGTAATAACCTTGCCTACTTCGTATCCGGAGCAATCGTCCAAGCGAAGCTCTCTCAAAGCGCGCTTAGCGGTGACGTCGGCTTTCTCATAGTGACCTTTCAAAGGAGCGGTCACGTTCTTTTCTTTGATATCGCCAAAAGCAACCTGAACGGCGTCGTAACCTTCCTTAGCGACGGTCTTGACCTGAACTACGGGACAGGGACCTGCTTCTACTACGGTCACGGGAATCATGGTTCCGTCCGCGGTGAATATTTGGCTCATACCTAACTTTCTGCCTAAAATAGCTTTCTTCATTATATAAGCCTCCTATTATAACTTTATTTGGATATCGACGCCTGCGGGCAAATCGAGTTTCATCAACGCGTCCACGGTCTTGGAAGTGGAGTTGTAGATGTCGATAAGTCTCTTGTGCGTTCTCAACTCGAACTGCTCACGAGAATCTTTGTACTTGTGAGGAGCGCGTAAGATAGTTACGATTTCCTTTTCTGTGGGAAGCGGTATCGGTCCGGAAATGCTCGCGCCCGTACGCTTCACTGCGTCGACTATCTTCGATGCCGAAGAGTCGATGAGATTGTGGTCATAAGCTTTTAACTTAATACGAATTTTTTGACCAGCCATTGTTTTACCTCCTGTTTTTTACCTAACTTTCACACTTATCCGCGTGTGTCGAGCTGTCTTTTAATAAAAGGTTTTGCAACCTTTTATCTCAGTTAGTCGCAGTCGTCGTGCGTCTGCGTAAGTCCGTGGAAACTATCCGACGTGTCGGTAACCTCCCACATCTACCCTAATAACAGCCTTAATATGGTATCACGGAAATTCAATCAAGTCAAACGTTTTATCAATGATTTTCTAAAAAAACGATATTTTTTTCGTCGGTCGCCAAACGGCTTCTTTCCCTTCGATTTTGTCGCGAAAATTTAAGTTTATTGCGAAAATACGGCGGTATTTATTCCTTGCCCGAACTTTTTTCTTCGTCGCGGGCGGCTTCGTCGGAATGATTTTTTTCGTATTCCGCGAGGGCCTCGTTTTTGATATACTCTTCCACCGCGCGCTTTTTTATTATAGCTATTTTTTCTTCCGCCGTCAATTCTTTTCCTTCCGCTTCGTTTTTCTCCGCGGGAGATTTAATGACGGTGACGAGCCTTATTATGAGACACACGAGCAAGAACAAGAGCGGCAAAATCAGTAAAAGAGCGAACCCCGCTCCCGATTTGAAGGCTTTAAGTATCCACGAAATAACCGCCGATTTTTTTACCATAACGGCGTTGACGTCGGACACTTTAACGGGGGCGTCGTCGGTAGCTCCCGCTTTATCGCCCCTCGTTACTATCGCGTAAGAAGAGAGATTTTCGTCGTAATAAACCCCTTTTACTATGCGGTGAGTGATAAGATTACCCGCAAGAACGCCGCTCGTAGCGGTATAGGTGACTACCTTCCCCTCGGTAAGCGCGGCGACATCGGTCACCTTTTTGCCGACGATGACGTCGCCCGGAGATATGTACGGAGTCATCGAATCGGTCACGACGTAAAAAAACCTGTATCCGAAAAGGGTGGGCGTCTTGCGCTGTCCGAGTTGAACGAACACGCTCGTAAGACAAACGAGGACAATTACGAATATCACGGCAAGGGTTGCCGTGACTACTCTGTTGATTATCTTTTTGGCTTTGTTTTTATCCATTACTTTTTGCTGTCTCTTTTGTCTTTTCTTTCTTGCTTTATTCTCTTGCGCATTTCTTTACGCAATTCTTTTCTTTCCTTTATTATAGCGTCCTGTATTCCCGGTTCGGTGCGGAAACGGTATGCTATTTCGAGCATCTTACGCATATGCGCCAACTCGTCGGCGTAAAGATTGTCGGAAAACCCTTTTTCGAGCTTTCTCAACACTTTAGCGACTTCTCGCTCGTTTGAGAGAATAGCTTCCATCTCTTTCCTTTCTTTCTCGCTTATTACCGCAAGACTTTGTTTTATTCCGAGGTCGCGGGCTACCTGCCACTCGTTGAGCCAGTATTCCTGACTTTCCTGCTCCATTCGTTTCAACGCGCTTTCTTTTTCTTCCGCTATTCTTACGGCGGACGCCTTGTCCTCTTCGGTGACCTTTCTTATAGCCTCTCTCTCGGCTTCTCTCGCCGCCGCTTTCGCTTCTTGGTCGGCGTTGTATTCTATGTTTTTGCGTCTGCTTTCTTCAAGCGACTTTTCGCGGGCGTTGAATTCCGCTATCGCCCTGTCGTAATCCTTTTGCGTCTCTTCGAGAATTCTCCTCGCTTCCGCCTGTTCCGCCTTGAACGCCGCCGTCTTCTCCTCTTCGACTTTAAGTACGTTCTCCCAGTAAAGCCTGTTCTCTTCGTCAAGCCTTTTCTGTTCCGCTTCCTTTTCGGCGGCTTCCCTCTCGGCTTTTTCGGCGGCAAGACGCAACTCTTCTTCTTTCTTTTTGAGAAGTTCCAGCTCCCGTTTTCTCAAATCTTCGGTCTTACGGATTTCCAGCCTCTTGCGGGCTTTTTCCGTCCGTTCCTTTCTCGCCTTGTCCTTTTCTTCTCGCAAAGCGAGCCTTTTGGCTTCCCTTTCGGCTTTCATTTGTTCGAGAATGAGCTTTTGCTTTTCGAGGCTCTTTTCCTGCGCGTTTATTATAAGGAACTGTCTTATAACCCTGTCGAGAGCGGAATTCAACTTTTTAAGGTCGGTCATGGAAACGTTATTTTCCGCGGGTATCTTCTTATATATGGTCCTTATCTGCGATAAATCGAGTTTCAACGACGGAAAATCGTCGGGAACGTAATCGTCTATGTTCTTCGTGACGTACTGGTCGACTATTACCTGCTGCTTTTTCTTCGCGCTTTCCAGACTGTCGCTCGCTTCGTGCGTGTTGGCGATAGACTGCATAAGGACGGTGTTAAGATAAATCATCGCCCTGTATTTGTCGGCGATTATCGGGTTCATCTCTACCGTTTCGGTGGAAGTTTCTATCTTATAATCGTTCTTTTCGTTGGTTTCTATGTACTGCCACAGTACGAGAGCCTTCTTGAAGTCCGGGTTTTTCAAAATTACGTTGGTACGCTGTATAGGCGGTCTGACCAACGCGCAGGAACGCATTTCTCTCGCGAACGGACTCGCCAAGAAGTCGGAAATAATCTGATTTATTCTCGCGATACGCTCTATATCCGACGGTCCGCCGCCCCCCGACTTTTTTACCACGGCGTCGAATGGGAAGTTGGCGTTGCCGCTCATTTTGTACCTGACTTTACTCTTGTCGACGGAAAATTCGCTTTCCACGTCCACCCCTAATTCGCCCGACTGCATCATGGCGCTCTTTATTGCCGCGCTTCGCCTGTCGATAAAGTCCTTGACTTTCAATAAAAGGGTGTAAATAAAACGGTTTTCGTACACTTCGAAACTTTCTTCTTTCGAGGTGTTAAGAATTTTAGACGGTATTACCGTTCCTTCTTTCGTCACCGACGAAATGCGGCAACATTTTGCCTAAAAACTTATCGTTGAGGACTTGCTGTACGTTGATATAGACCACCTTGCTGTCCTCGTCGAGAGCCGCGTTATAAAAATAAACTATCGGTTCGCTCACAGCGGCGGCTCCTTTGGCGTCGTTGACTTTCTGCGTGAGTCCTTCGACTAATTCTTCCTGCTCTGCGATTTCTTCGACTAAACCTTTTATTATCGCCACGGGGTCGGCTTCCGCTTCGTTTTCGATAGGGTCGTACTGTTCGTCGGAAAAATCGGTTTCTTCCGGCTCTTTATCCTCGTCCCCACGTATTACGGCGTCGGGATTGAAAGCGTATCTCGTCGCGTACGCCGTAAAAACGTAGTCCTCCGATTCCTTAAAGCCGCTCTTTTTGATAAATCTCTTCACCGCTTCCATCGCTTTAAGGTAAGAACCGCCGTCGTCGCGGACTATTTCGTATTCCTTATCCTTAATTCTAATAAAAAGGGTCTTTCCGTCTATCTTCATCGTGACTAAAATTTTATCGTCGATAAAGAAAAACTCTTCTATTCCGTCGAAACGGCGGTTTAAGCCGTGGCTTTTAAGAAGATTTTTTATTCTCGAATAGGCTATCTTAATTGCGTTTTCGCTCATACGCAAGCGATTTTCAAACACGTCGGCTATTATTTCTCTTCCGTACGCGTCGAACAGTCCGCTCACGCCCCTTTCGTCGGCTTTCTCTTCCGAATCGTCGTCGTTATTTTCTATATACCTTTCGAGCGAACCGTTGTCCGTCAGCTCTTCGGCTGTGATTTCCGTCGTCTCCTCTTCTTCTACGGGTTCTTCCTCGCTTGTAGGTTCTTCCTCGTTTGCAGGTTCTGCCCCGCTTGTGGTTTCTACCTCGCTTGCAGGTTTTTCCTCGCTTGCAGATTCTTCCGTCGATTCCTCATCGGCGGTCGCTTCGGGTTCCGTCACGGATTCGTTTCTTTGCTCCGCCGCGTCCGTCGCAACGGGTTCTGCAATAGAAGTTTGTTCGTCAAATTTCTCGACTTGTTCTACGGTAGTCGGTTGTTCGAGTTCGGTTCTTTCGCTGTTTTCGGTAGATAAGATATTTTCCGTCATGATCTCTCTCTTTGCCTTTTACGGCGTGTTTTCGGTCGTTTGACCGTTTATTATTCTATCAAATAACGTTTGAATAGTCAATATCTGCTATTGCGCGATAGCGTATACGGTTACGTTCGGATACGCTACGGTAAGGATATTCGTCAGGTCTACGACGAGTTCTTTCTTTATATACGCCGAGATTTTTACGTTCGAGCCGAAGATATTTTTCCCGAAAGTCGGTATGTTTTCGCACCCGAACACCACGGTACGCAATGAGTCGCAAGCGTAAAACGCTCCGTCGAATATAGCGGTAAGCGACTTCGGTAAGGATATATCCGTCATACTTACACACCCGTAAAAGGCGTTGCTACCGATTTCCGTTAGGTCGGAGATAGTCGCGGACTTTAACGAAACGCAGTTATTAAACGTAGCCGACGGCAGTACGGAAAGGTTATAATTTACTTCCGTAAGGGCTGCGCAACCGTCGAAAACGTTATTCCCGAAGTTTTCTATCGTTTTTGGCACGGTTATTTTCTTTATTTTCGCCTCTTTGAAAGCGAAACTTTCCACCGTAACGACCGACGACGGGATATTCACCGTTTCGCCCGCGTAGCCGAAGAAAACGCGGTTTTTGAAAAGGGTAACGTTTTTGCCGGCAAAGGTAATTTTTGCCTTGACGTTTCTGAAAGCGTACTCTTCTATATCCGTTACCGCGGCGGGAAGAACTATTTCGGTAAGGTAAGAGGCGTCCTTGAAGGCTTCGCTTCCTATCTTCGTAACGGTATCCGATATTTTTACCGACACTCCTTTATACCCGGCGTACATGCCTGCCGTGACAGCCGATAACGCGGCTTCGTAATAAATCTTCGCCTGTATGTCGGAAAAGGCTCCGTACCCGAACTCGGTCACGGTATCGGGCAAGCGGATTTCGGTAAGCGTGGTAAGCCCGGAAAAGGCGTAGGACTCGACTTTATCGAAACTTCCGCTCGTCAAATCGAACTCCGATAACGAGTAAGTCTTATACGAGTTATCCCCCGAATCGGTGCCGAAAAGATAGGTTACTTTCCCGTCGCTTTCGCCCGAAATTATCGGTAAAAATAGTTTAGTCAATCCTTTACAACCGTAAAAAGCGTACTTGCCTATCGTAGCGGCGTGTTTATAATCGGCTTCCGCAAGCGAACGGCAGTTGTAGAACGCTTCGCTCCCCACTTCGTCCACCTTTTGCGTAAATTCGATTTTCCTTATATTAACGCAGTCGCGGAAAGCTCCGTCGGGTACGACGGTCATATTCGTAATAGTGACGTAACGTAAACTTTCGGGAAAAGCGGTTCCGAACACGTCGGTTAGTTTTCCGTTCGACGCCGGCGTACGTCCGAGATAAGGCAACGTAAGTTTATTTAGTCCGTTCATTCCCCTCAACGCCCCTGCGGAAAGGTTCTCCACGCTCGACGGCAACGTTAAGCTCGTGATTTTATCTTTTCCGGCGAAAGCTCCGTCGTAAATATTCCTCGTGCCGTCGGGAACGGATACTTCGCTTTCAAGTCCTCTGTACTTCATAAGTCGCATTCCGTCGTAAAGGTATAAATTGCCGTCGTAAACGTAAATATCGACGTCTGCGAAGACCTTTTCGCCCGTAAGAATATAGTTTTTATCGTCGGTAAGGGTTACCGCCACGTTCGTGAAAGTATGTTTTCCGATAGTCGTCGCGTCGGTATCGCAGTCCGCCGTCACCGTAAGCGCGTCGCTACCCGTGACGACAGGGTACACCGCCTTGCCCGTGTAGGGAAGAAAACGGCTTTCTATCGTAATATCGGATAGAGATATTTCTTTTTTCGTTATCGTAAGCGGAACGTAAATAGCCGTGTCGTAGTAATTATTTTCGTCCTTATTATAATATGCTCTGTACAAAGTCACGTCGCAGGTAGGGGTAGCCGACGGATTGTTCCACCGATAAAGAAGGGGCAAAGGATAATTTGCAAGGGTCTTGTCGGAGTCGTACTCGCCGCCCGTTACGGTAGGTATTCCTACTTCCTCTTCGGCTATTCTCGCCTTATCTATAAATAAAGTCGCGGAGAGGAAAGTCACTTCCTCGCCCTTTCTTAAAAAGCGATAGTTGCCGGCTAAATCGTCGGTTACGTCGAAGTACGCCTTGACCGAATAACTCCCCGCGTCGACAAAGCCGTTTTTATCAAACCTCACGGCGAGATTATCGTAAAGTCCCGTCACCGTGACGAGCCGCTCCGTACCGTCGTAAACGTACTCTCCGGCTACGAGTTTAACTTCGCTTACGTCGAAATCTTTTCTTAAAATCTTACAGTTAAAACCGCCGTCCGACGGTAAAGCGTAGTTTCTTTTAAGTTTCGCAATATAGGTTTCGTCATCCTTATCTCCCTCTTTCGGGGACCTGAACGCAAGTTTATACTCCAAGACGTAATTGCCTGCGTCCTTAACGGAAGCGGAAGAAAAACTCTTTACGCCGTTAACGAAATACGTCACGGAAACGTCGCTTAAAAACTTTTCGCCCTTGTCCTTATCGTCGAAAGCGAGGGAAAAACTATGTTCCGCTCCGTCGTAAACCACACTGCCGTCGATATATTCCTTTTCTCCGTCGAAAGTAAATCCGCCGTAGTAATCGGCTTTTTTTACTATATACGTATAAGTCATATCGGCTAAGGGCAAATAGTTCCGTTCGCTGCCGTCGGGCATAGTAAACGTGGCTGTGACAAGATACTTGCCGGCGTCGATAAGGCTTAAATCGTCGTAAGAGATTTTGTTCGTTCCGAGGCGGAATTTTACCGTTGCGCCGTCGGGGTATTCGCCGTTAAGTCCGTGCGTCGTTCCTTTAAGTCCGAAGTCGTACCCCTCGCCGAAACCTACCGTCTTACCGCTCCCGTCGTAGACGAAATCGTAATCCTTGTTTTCGCCGGTCTTCCATTCGAGAGTACTGTCGAAATTCGCTTTGTTTATTCTTAACGTAAACTCTCTCGCTTCGGGTACTGCGTAATTTTTTCCGTATCCGTCAAGCGGGGAAAAGACTGCCTTCATACGATAAGTTCCGCTCTGTACGAAAGGTTTTTGTTCGGCGTATTTATTTTTGTATTCCGATACGGATATATAGTTTCCGCCCCTTTCGTCGTAGACCCGATATTCCGCTTTAAGACCTTCGCTCAACGTAAGCGACGGGATTTTTTCCGTGCCGTCGTAGGTAAAAACGGGATTGTTTATCGGCGTGAAGTCCACGTCGTAGCCTTTTTTTCTTATCGTAAGAGTAGCCGTCATCGGGCGAATAGGTTCGTAATACCTTTCGTCCACGGTAAAATAAACTTTCGCTCCGTACGTTCCCGCGTCGGTAGCCGCGTTGTTTTCTATCGCGACGCTCACTCCGTCGGGAATATCGCCGGTAAGAACGATTTTCTTTTCCGTCCCGTCGTAGTCGAACGTAGCCGACTTGAAACTTACGTTAATAGGGATAGTCGCTCTGTTTATAGTAAGGGTAGCCGTGTCGGAAAGATAGTTTATTTTATAGTTCCCGGGAAGTACGACTTCCGCTCTTACTTTATATTTCCCCGGAGTAGCCGTACCGAAAAACTCTTCTCCGTCGACGTAGTATTTTATCGTGGCGTCTTTGGGGATATTGCCGGATATCGAAACGTTTTTTACTTCTCCGTCGTAAGTAAAGGCGGCGTCGTTTACTCTTACGTTAACCTTATCGGCGTCGTAGATTACTACCTTTATTCTCGCTTCGTACCGTCCGCTTGCGGCGTAAACGTACCCTTCCCCCTCGGCTAAACCCGTAAGGACTCCGCCGTCCACGCTCATTACGTCGGGGTTTTCCACCGTGTAATAGATTTTCCCTTTGCCTGTCGTTTCGAAACAGTCTGCAAGGGTGAACTTCCCGCCTATTTTTACGGTGATTTCTTCTTTAATTACCGAAAAGGAGTCGAATTCACGATTTTTATTACAGCCGAAAACGCACGCCGCAAC
>Ga0256404_1000758_pt1 | contig 82884 bp, 54 predicted proteins | sample RumenRJG_01DNA_FD_185990 | JGI IMG/M metagenome (GOLD analysis project Ga0256404, IMG submission 185990) | Bovine rumen microbial communities from Lethbridge, Alberta, Canada - RJG_01 | ecosystem: Host-associated > Mammals > Digestive system > Stomach > Rumen | place: Canada: Alberta | collected...
TTTTTGCTTGTCTTGATTTGCAGCACTAAGGTAAGTGAAAAATCTGACATGGCAAAATCCTGGGCAACTTTTTGTTGCTCAGGAACTTATAAAAATAGTTAAACTAAAGTGCTGCGGAATTAAGGTAATTGTTATATTTTGTATTTATAATGTGTTGTGTTTTGTGCTTCTTTAACGATTGCTAATTATGATTGAATACTTAGAAACATGAGCTAGGGGAAGCCAACGAAAGATTAATCAGCTGATGTCTCCGCAGTCTCCTATCTGATACAATTGAGCAAATTTATCAAGTCGGATAACATTAACCTTAGGGAAAGGAATGGTCTTTAATACGCTGAAATGGTTGTCTTCGGAAACAATATAGTCAGCGTTGGCTACAATTGCACAATCTACAAATTTGTTGTCATCGGGGTCGGCAGTTATTAAATGCCAGCGATATTGTGCATCGAATTCGTAAGTATTCGGTGCCTGACGAATGATGTCTAATACCAAACTTGCGATGTAGCGATTTGCCTTTTCACAGAGGATTTCCTCATATTCCTCCATAATGTCGTTGGTAATGCAGAGGTTATATTCTCCATCCAAGAATTTCTTCCAGAGAAAATATTTGCTGCTTCGTCGTGATATTATCTGTATAAGGCAATTAGTATCCAGAACAATATTTCTTTGGCTCATGGTTCTTCGTAATGAGTTCGTAGATTTTCTTTGCTCATCTGCTGAAGTTTCTCCTCGCTCCATTCGCCGGAATCCCATAATTTGTCCAATTCCTGTTGTAGGCGATTGTTGACGAAATCGATCAGAACTTTGCGCAAGGCCTTGACGTCTTCGTCGGATTTGAGCAAAGACACAACGTTTAGTACGTCGCGCTGAGCTTGATTGAATTTTATAACTTGTTGCGGCATAAGTGTTCTCCTTATATTATATAGTTGTTGCAAAGATAAGAAATATTTTTCAATGCATCACATTCTTGTTCATCTTTTTTTTCATCACAACAATTCATTCTTGTTCGCCCATCTTTTCAAATGCTTGATATGAAATGGAGATCTTTATCTGAATGGTGTTCTTTGCCACAGCAGTGCCATGCGGTGCACGAGGAAGCGCCTGACATCAGTTCTTGCGCAGACCAGCAGGTAAGTGGCACCGATCGAGGCAAAGACGGGGAAAAACAGCACGCTGCCGGGTATGACAAAAGGTAGCAGGCTGATGGCGGCAATGGGTGGCATGATAATATGCAGGCGGCTCATGACATGAATTGACAGCATCAGTGTCAGCGGTAAGACGAAGAAGAGCGGCAGACCCGTACTGTCGGACAGCACTTCCTAATAAAAAACTCGGAGAATCCATGGCTCTTAGCTTTGGTTAGGTTACATTGTTATGATTGTGATTGTTGAATAAGAAAGTGGAATTGGCGGATTGGGGAATCATCATATTGCGTTAACTCTGGTTAAAGCAGCTACCGTTATCGTAGAAGTATTGTAACTTTGTAAACAAAAACAACAAAAGAGATACGCAGTATGGAGAAGAATATCGATGAGCAGGAAATGAACGAGCGTGTGCAGCGTGCGGTAGACAATTTTATGCAGGGCTATGGCTGTTGTCAGAGTGTGGTGGCTGCTTTTGCTGATCTCTATGGCTTGGATGATACGATGGCCAAGCGTGTAGCTGCCGGTTTCGGCGGCGGAGTAGGGCGACTGCGTATGATGTGCGGAGCCGTGTCGGGACTTGTCATGCTGGTGGGACTGGACTGTGGTCAAACAGAAGGCAGCGACCGAATGGGCAAGTCGCATTGCTATCAAGTGGTACAGCAGCTGTTGGCGGAGTTCAAGGAGCAGAATGGTTCTGTCATCTGCGCTGAACTGTTAGGGCTGAAAGGCCATGATAAGGCGATGACCAGTTATGTAGCCTCTCCTCGCACTGCTGAATATTACAAGACCCGCCCGTGCGCGGCAAAGGTAGAGTGCGCCGCAAAGATCTTTGCAGCGTACTTGATGGCAAAGGAGAATAACGAATAAGCACGTATAACCTACATCATTCATGAACATTCGGCTATAGTATCTTGTGGTCAATTCATGGGCATTCATGTGAAACATATTATTCGTGAATAATGCAGTATGGACATTTTGTGCCATTGTTTTTTCTTCTTTTCGGAAAAATTGTGTAAGTTTGCAGTATCACTAAAGACCGAAAGCTTATGCCAACACAGATACCGCAGGAGTGGACACGGTTCATCCTTAAGGATGTGACCTTCGTCAACCTGATGATGCGACATATATATAATGTGCTCATCGTCGCCAACCCTTACGACGCCTTCATGCTTGAAGACGACGGGCGCGTGGAGGAAAAGATCTATAACGAGTATGCGCAGCTTGGCCTGCGCTATCCCCCCACGTTCACCCAAGTGTCGACTATCGAAGAGGCGGAGAAGATTCTCGGCTCGACGAAGATCGATCTCGTCATCTGCATGCCCGGAAATGCCGACAACGACGCTTTCACCGTGGCGCGCAGCATCAAACAGAAGTTTCCCGACATCCACTGCGTGGTGCTCACCCCTTTCTCCCACGGTATCAGCAAGCGCATGGAGAACGAAGACCTGAGCATCTTCGACTATGTCTTTTGCTGGTTGGGCAACACCAACCTCATTCTCTCCATTGTCAAGCTCATCGAGGACCGCATGAATATCGACCACGATATTCAGGCTGCCGGCGTGCAGATGATTCTCCTTGTCGAGGACTCCATCCGCTTCTATTCCAGCATCCTGCCCAACCTCTACAACTATATCCTGCAACAGAGTCAGAACTTCGCCACCGAGGCCCTCAACCGCCATGCCGCCACGTTGCGTATGCGCGGCCGTCCAAAGGTGTTGCTGGCCCGTACCTATGACGAGGCTATTCAACTCTATGAGAAATACAAGGACAACTGCTTGGGCGTCATCAGCGACGTGCGCTTCCCCATCCATGCCCACCCCGAGCATCAGGGTGCCATGGGCGGAAACAAAGAGGACAAAGATCCTGAGGCCGGCTTCAAACTCTTGGAGGCCATACGCCGGGAGGACGAGTACGTGCCGCTCATCATGGAGAGCGCAGAGTCGGCCAACCGCGAACGAGCCGAAAGGGAAGGCTTTAAGTTCGTCGACAAGAATTCCAAGATGCTCAGCGTGGACCTGCGCCATCTCATGGAGGAGCACATGGGCTTTGGCGACTTCATCTTCCGTGATCCCAAGACCCACCGCGAGATTATGCGCATACATACCTTGAAGGAGTTGCAGGACAATATCTTCAAGATACCACGCGATTCCATGCTCTATCATATCTCGCGCAACCACATGAGTCGCTGGCTCTGCGCCCGTGCCATCTTCCCCGTGAGCAACTTTCTCAAGCATGTCACGTGGCATAAACTCCAGGATGTGGATGCTCACCGACAGATCATCTTCGATGCCATCGTGCAGTATCGTCACATGAAAAACCTCGGCGTGGTGGCTGTCTTCGATCGTGGCAAGTTCGACCGCTATGCCCATTTCGCGCGTATCGGCGACGGCTCGCTTGGCGGCAAGGGACGTGGCTTGGCTTTCCTCGACAACATCATCAAGACGCACCCCGACTTCAACCGCTTCAGTGGCGCCACCGTGCAGATACCCAAAACCGTGGTACTCTGCACCGATGTCTTTGATCAGTTCATGGAGCAGAACAATCTCTATGACATTGCGCTCAGTGATGCGCCCGACGAAGTCATCCTCCAGCACTTTCTGGAGGCGCAGTTGCCCGACAGCTACATCGCCGACTTCTTCACCTTCTTCGAGGCAACCCACAGTCCTATCGCCATTCGCTCCAGCTCGCTGCTTGAGGACAGCCACTACCAGCCTTTCGCCGGTATCTATTCTACGTATATGATTCCCAACCTCGACGACAAGTACGAGATGCTTCGTATGCTTGCCGCTGCTATCAAGAGCGTGTATGCCTCGGTCTATTACCGCGACTCAAAGGCTTACATGACGGCGACGTCCAATGTCATTGACCAGGAGAAGATGGCTGTCGTGTTGCAGGAAGTAGTCGGACAGAACCATGGCGACCGCTACTATCCCACCATGTCGGGTGTGCTGCGCTCGCTCAACTACTACCCTGTGGGTGAGGAGAAGGCTGAGGAAGGCATCGCCTCGCTGGCCCTCGGACTCGGCAAGTACATTGTCGATGGCGGACAGACCTTGCGTGTCTCGCCCTGGCATCCCCACCAGGTCATGCAGCTCTCCGAGCTGGAGACAGCCCTGCGTGAGACGCAGACACGCTTCTACGCCCTAGACATGAAGCGTGACGTGGGCAGCGACTTCAAGGTCGACGACGGTTTCAACATCCTCAACCTTCGTGTCAAGGAGGCCGAGAAGGACGGCTCGCTGCAATATATCGCCTCGACCTACGACCCCTACGACCAGATCATCCGCGACGGTGTCTATGAGGGTGGACGCAAGGTGATCTCGTTCTGTGGCGTGCTCCAGCAGGATGTGTTCCCTCTGCCAGAGATTATGCAGATGTCGATGAAGTATGGTGCTGAGGCCATGCGGCGTCCCGTCGAGATAGAGTTTGCCTGCAACCTCAACGCTGACCGCACGGGCGACTTCTACCTCTTGCAGATACGCCCGATCGTTGACAGCAAGCAGACGCTCGTCGAGGACGTGGCGGCCCTGCCCGACGAGGAGTGCCTGCTACGCAGTCACCGCTCACTGGGCCATGGCATCGTTGACGATGTGACCGACGTGGTCTATGTGAAATACGACGACCACTTCACGGCGATGAACAATTCTGCAGTGGCCACTGAAATAGAATATATCAACCGGCAGATGATCGACGAGGGGCGTGGCTATGTGCTTATTGGCCCCGGACGGTGGGGCTCCAGCGACCCGTGGCTCGGCGTACCTGTGAAGTGGCCGCATATCTCTGCGGCCAAGGTGATCGTGGAGGTGGCACTGAAAAACTATCGTGTAGATCCCAGCCAGGGCACTCATTTCTTCCAAAATCTCACTTCGTTTGGCGTGGGCTATTTCACCATCGACACCAATCAAAGTGCTGACCAGGGCGGTATGGTGCGCAAGGATCTTCTCGACGCCATGCCCGCAGTGGAGGAGACACAATACGTGCGTCACGTCCGCTTCAACCGTCCGCTGAGAATACTCATGGACGGAACCAAGCAGGAAGGAGCGATAACAATGTTGAATGTTGAGTGATGAATGATGAGTTGTTCTGTGTTGAATGCTGAGCAACTCGTCACTTAATAATTATTAATTTCTTTAGGTTGGAATAACAACGTATAGGAAAAACGGCTATATTTGCATTTGATATGGACATCTCTTAGAAGTAAGCCTATGGACATCATTAGGAGAATTGCTGTTGCTGTCGTCTGCTTGTTGATGGCAGTGGGTAGTCTCGAAGCGAAAAGACCATTTGTGAGGGTCAATGGCTTCGAGGTGAGCAAGCATGTGACGTCTATAGAGATGGAAGGCAATATGATGTCGTTGCGGTGGAACGACAATACAGTCATGCGGGGACGGTTGGCCGATGTGATGATCAATCTTGCTTGCCGCGACTGTGTCGACAAGGCCCGCATCGTTTCCGTCAGCGGTGTACAGACCTCCAAGATGCGTGTGGAAGGTCTGACGCTGGGCTCTACTTACTCTCTTTATGACTTAATGGGTAATTGTCTGGGCACCCGCACGGTCGACAGTCCTATTCTTTCTGTAGACATCAGCCGTCTCACCACAGGCATCTACTTGCTTAAATGCCAAAGTCTCGTGATAAAGTTTGTCAAGGGATAACGCTGTTTTTCCGAATGTTCTTATGCCGATGTTCTCTTTTAATCAAGAATTTGAGAATTATAGAATTTACTGCGTTTGATTAGGAATTGATGAGAATTAGAGAAGTATAAGCAGCAATACTGCTTCATTCTGATAATTCTTTTTGGTTCTATACGGTGAGAGATGATTCTTTAATTCTCAAATTCTTGAGTTAAATATTTACCTTGTTTTTGCTTAGGACGATACAGTCGCTGAAGGGTTATTATCCAATGATGCATTGCTAAAAGATGTTTCTTTTTTCCGGTATTCTGTTTTTATTGAGTACCTTTGCGCTCTCAATAGAAAGAAATAATGAAGAAGAAACTATCACAAATCCTTAGTCTCATTGTTTGTTTGCTGATGGTGGCTGCCGTCTCCCTGCGTCGTGACGGCAAGCTGCTGGGACATGATTTTCGTGCCAAGCAAAAGGCAGAGACCTTAGTGAAGAACGATACTCTGCGCATGGAGCCCGACGGCACCATGGTCATCAACACCACCAGCCTGGGAAAAGACATCTCGGGCTATGGTGGAGCAGTGCCGTTGGAGATCTATGTCAATAAGAAAGGCGTCATCACACAGGTGAAGGCTTTGCCCAATGGCGAGACGCCGGAGTTCTTTGGCCGTGCGAGTGCTCTGTTCAATGCGTGGAAAGGCAAGAGTCTGAAGGAAGCCGAGACAATGCAAGTCGACGCTGCCTCGGGAGCAACCTATTCGTCCAAGGCGATCATAGCTAATATGCAGCGCGGACTGCAATACGCCGGCAAGGCCAGTGCAAAGGCTCAAACGAGTATGCAGTTCGACTTCAGTGCAAAGAATATAGCCGGACTGATTGTGGCGCTGATGGCTGCCATCGTTCCACTCTTTGTCAAGAACCGCCGCTATCGCATCGTGCAACAAGTGCTCAACATCGTCGTACTGGGTTTCTGGTGCGGCACGATGGTGTCCTATAGTGCGATCATTGGCTACATGTCCAATGGCATGAATGTAGTCTCCTTGCTGTTGCCTTGTGTACTGCTCGTCATCGCTTTCATCTATCCGATGTTCGGCAAGAAGAACTACTACTGCAATCATGTTTGTCCCTACGGCAGTTTGCAGGAGCTGCTGGGTAAGACTGTCCGCTACAAGGTGAAGATCAGTGGCAAGACTATCAGACGTCTCGATACTTTCCGCAAGGTGTTATGGGGTGCGCTCATGGTGTGCTTGTGGACAGGACTGTGGCTTGACTGGGTCAACTACGAGCCGTTCTCGGCGTTCATGGTGGAGTCCGCTTCTTGGGTCGTCATCGCCATCGCACTGGCCTTTGCCCTTCTATCTGCCATCGTCATGCGCCCTTATTGTCGCTTTGTGTGTCCGATGGGCAGCATGTTCAAGATGGTAGGGTAGGACAAGCCGCCCCCTCACCCCTACCCAAGAGGAGGGGAGTAGTTACATGCAAGAGGTGATATAATATCTCTTGATGTAGGCTGGTGCTACACAAAATATACTATATTAAAAGAGGGTTGACAACGCAGAGACAGTATTTCTGCGTTGTCAACCCTTTTTGCGTTATTGCTCTTTTCAACTTCATGAGAGGACAAGGTTACTCCACTCTGAACCAGTCGACATCCATCCAGCCTCGGTTGCCCGTGGTGCCGGGACGCATGCTGACGAAGCCCATCTTGGCACCTATCCACTTGCCTTTTCTGAGCGTGAAGGTGTCGCCGGCTGTGCGATAGTGCTTGTTGTCGAGGCTATATGCGAAGCGGGCCTGTCCCTTGTCGATGCTGATCCGAAGGTATATATCCTCATGGATGGCGGGCGAGTAGGGGATGGTGTCTACCTCGGTAGGCTCCAAGGTAGCCAGAATCTTCTCCGTTTCTTTCCCTTGTCGGTCAGCATCCTTGCAGTTGATTTGCAGTAGTTCGAATTTCTTGCCCTCTCTTCTGCAGACGAGTGCCTGGTAGTTCATACCCATCACGACAACCCCGGCATACTGACCGTCGCTCTTGGCCGAGATGCGTACCTTGGCCGTGGCTGTGAACTTAGGCGCCGGAAACTTTTGCAGGAGCAGGTTGCCTGCCTGCCACAGTCCGTTGCCTGGCAGTTCATCGGCGTTGTAGAGTCGTAGGGTGCCGTTGGCTGTCGGCATACCCCAAAGAGGGTTGTAGTTGGCCTGCCACTGCCATTGCAATCCGAGTTCCCCGTTGTTGAACTCGTCGGACTCTTGTGGGTTAACCCGAGTCTTGGCGTTGCTCTTAGGTTTGCGCCAGGTGGCGCAAGGCTCACCGCATCCGTCGCCGTCCTTGTCATTGCCGATCACCGGCCAACCACCTTTCCACGCCATGGGTTGCAGATAGACGACACGGCCATAGGCATTGCGGTCGTTGAAGTGGAGAAACCAGTCCTCACCCAGTGCCGTGTGCACCCATGCACCCTGATGAGGGCCATTGATGTCGGTGTGTCCCTGGTGCATCACCGTGCGTGCCTCATAGGGACCGAAAGGCGACCGTGAGCGCATGGCCAGTTGCCAACCGTGCTCCACACCACCGGCCGGACAGAGAATCCAGTACCAGCCGTCGTGCTGATAGAGCTTCGGCCCCTCTGTGGTGTGGTTGATCTGCCCACCGTCGTAGACAATGCGTGGCGCGCTGATGGCGTGGCTGCCGTCGGCGGAGAGCTCCCACATGGTGAGCACGCTGTTGAATCCCGCTCTGCTGCCGGCCCAGCCATTGACGAGGTAGCAGTGCCCGTCATCGTCCCATAGCGGACAGGAGTCGATCATGCCCTTTCCGGCGATGACACATTCCGGTTCGCTCCAAGGTCCCTGAGGCTGCCGTGCCCTTACGCGCATGATACCTTGGTCGGGATCTCCCCAATAGATAAGGTATTCCCCATTGTGATAGCGGATCGCCGGAGCCCACACGCCTTTGCCGTGCTGCGGCTTGCTGAATAGTGAGTCGGGCTGTTGGCGGTTGAGCGCATAACCGATGATCTCCCAGTTGACGAGATCTTTGGAGTGCAGGATGGGCAGTCCGGGAATGCAGTTGAAGCTGCTTGCCGTCAGGTAATAGTCGTCACCAACGGCGATGGCGTCGGGATCACTATAGTCGGCGAAGAGTACGGGATTCTTGTACATGCCGTTGCCCAAGTCCGGATCCCAGACTTTGGAGTGGTATTGTGCTGGGACAGGAATCAGTCCCACACCGGTACAGAGCAGGAGTGTGAGAAAGAGAGCTTTCTTTTTCATCGGTTCATCAATTTAGGTTCTTTTGGTAAACAGGATAACTTAGTGGCTATTGTTTGTTTACTTTACTAACGTATACACCTTATTTAATATTGCGTAGTCTCAGCAAGGCTTCGAGATAATAATAGTCGGCATAGACAATGCTGGTGTCGATCTCGCTGCCTGCCGGATGGTGTCCGGTGGAGTGAAGCAGGAAGGCGTCGTTGCGCTTGCCGCTGAAATATTCGGGAGAACTCAGTTGGCGGAGCATTTCGACAGCCTTTTCGCGATATTGCTGTCCCTTTTGTCCTCCGACGTACTGTTGCAGTTCCAACAGCGCGTCAGCCACCACGCAGGCCGCACTGGCATCTTTTGGTGCCTCCGGGTCAGGGTCGTCGAAGTCCCACTTCGGTATCAGATCACCCTCGGGCAGGCGGCTGAGATAGTAGTCTGCCACCTTTTGCGCAAAGTCGAGAAACACCTTTTCGTGGGTATAGCGGTAGACCATCGTATAGCCATAGACGGCCCAGCCTTGTCCGCGCGCCCATGTGCTGTTGTCGGCATAGCCCTGATGGGTGACACCCTTGATGAAGTCGCCCGTCAGGGTGTCGTAGACAGCCACGTGGTAACAGCCGCCATCGGGACGGAAGTGGTGCTTCATCGTGGTCTTGGCGTGCATGACCGCGATGTCATAGAGCAGCGGGTTGCCACCGTGACGGGAAGCCCAGAAGAGCAGGTCGAGGTTCATCATGTTGTCCATGATGGTGTTGTGACCGCCGAACATCTTCACGTTGCGGGGCCAGCTGAGGATCGTGCCGACAAGCGGACGGAAGAGTGTGGCGAGCGAGTCGGCCGCGTCGAGCAGCGTCTGGCGGTAGGTGGCATTATGGTTCTGCTCATAGCCCTTGCCGAAAGAGCAAAAGGTGATAAATCCCAAGTCGTGGTCATAGACAGGACGATAGACGCACGACTTGATAGCAGCCGTATAGCCTTCGGCAGCTCGTCCGACGATGCTGTCGTGAGAGTAGCCATAGTCCATCCACAGGATGCCTGGCCAGAATCCCGAGCACCATTCCTCGGCGGTGGCCTTGCGGCAGTTCCATGCCTTCTGCTTGTCGCCATGAAGGATGTTGCGTGGCTCCATGGTGTAGTCCAGCGTGCCGTCGGGTTTTTGCAGGTCGTGCAGAGCCTGTCTCACTTTTTGATGGCAGCGTTGCAGCTGCTGGTCGACTTGAAACGAAGAGTCAGCGTGGCCGGTGAGAGCAAACACCGAGAATAGGAGTACCAAAGTGGAGATCTTGAGAAGGCGATGAGGCTTGTACATCTTGAAGATTGGATTTCTTTGCATAGAAGTGGTAACTAATAGTTTTTTAATATATAGTACGAATGTCCCCGGTAATATACGTAGATAAAAAAGACAGCCTGGAATCAATTCCAAGCTGTCTCGTATCTGAAATTTGTAATTTTCAATGTAGAGCGACGATTCGCTCCTTTTGGTTATCCTACAATCTTATTCTTTACCTTTTACTAATACCTTACTGATTACAATCTTAAACCTAATAACTAAAAACCTAAATCTATTACTAACCTAAACAATCTATTAACCTTTTGACACTGCAAAGGTACGACGAATTCTCCGTACCCTCGAATATTTTCTGTAAGAACTATCTTTTTTCCCGTCTTTCTTAATCTAAATCAAGTCGCTGTGTGCGATAACAATAGCAAGTTATGCCTTTTCTGCGTTTTTGATGATGCGGAGGGCTAAAACAGAGCACCGTGTTTTCATTTTAGCCGGTCCATGATGTCATGGGGCAGTTGCAGCATGACGGGTTGTACACAGCCGCGGTATTGCTTGTCGGGTTCGCCGACGGCAACGAGCAGCACTGAGAAAGAGCGACGCGGATTGTCCCATCCAGCCTCATAGTTGGTGATGCGGAACGTGTTGTCGTCAATCTTTTCCACGGGTCCGCTGATGACTTCTATATGTGGCTGGTTGGCGGCGTGGGTATCTGTCCGTGCCATGTGGGTGCTGTCGGTATAGACTGCTTGCAGATGAAATGTGATGCCGTCGGCCTCCGGTGCCCACTGGGCGAGCATACCGCATTGCACTTTGCTATTTAGCGGCAGCAACTTTCCATCTTGGCAGACGCCAACATATTGCTTGCGCTTGCCTTGACTTTCGCGGTAGCGGGCCATCGTCATCTCGGCCATCTCGCGGTCGAAATACCAGAAGGCATCGTGGGGATCACCTTTGTAAGCGTTATACGGTGCTGCGACAGCATAAGGTTTGACGGGATAGATCTTGCCCTTGTCATCACCGTCAGTGCCCGGCAGGTCGCTGTGATAGCGGTCAGCGAGCCAGCCCTCTTGAGGATCGACGGCTTTGAGCGTGCCGTTGGCCTGTAGCCGGTGCTCCATCGACTTTTGGATAAACAGCGCAATGTAGTGTGCGGTTTTCTCGGCGCAGTCGAAATGTCCGTGACCTGTGTCGCAGAGGAAGGAGATGCAACTCTTGGGATACATTATCCTGAAGGCGAGTGCCGGGCGCACGCGTGCCTCCCACCACTCGTATTCTCCCTCGATCATCAGTCCCGGAATGCCGTCGATGTTGCGGTGGCGTCCCCATTCCACATTGTCGGTACCGAAGCCGCAGAGGTTGGTGCGGGGCGCATCACCGTGGAAGGAGATGATGCAGAGCGTGCGGTTGGGATTCCATGCAGCGAAATTCCAGGGGAAGGTGGCCTGCGCGCTGTGGCCGAAGGGGATGACGGGTGCCTTGGCGATCTCCTGATGACCCGACTGAAAAGCGATAGCGGTCATCATGTCGTCGAAGATCGACTGGCATGGCGTGGCGGGATCCCACTTCTGTGAGAAGGCAGGAGCCACCCACAGCAGCGCCACGTCCATCCGGCGGAGTTCCTTGCGGAAGCTCTCCATCTTGAAGAGAGCCTCTTCTGTCATGTTTTGCTGGGCGAGCATCACGGCTTTTACCTTCTTCTCACCGTTGGGTAACCAGAGATAGGCGGTAGGTGCCTTGCCGGTCTCCGATGAGATGTAGTGGGTGAGTGCAACTGAATATTGATACATACCCGAAGGACCTACGGCCTGAGCCGACAGGACTGTGAGCATGGCAAAGACCGTGAACAGGATATACTTGAAATGCTGAATCATCTTATCAAACCTATGTAATTAGTATATGGAAGTCTACTTGATTTTCTTAAACTCAATGGCCGCTCCGCCGCTCTTGAGCAGTGGCAGGGTGATGCGCTCACCTGTCTTGATGGTGCGCAAGGTCGTCGATACCTTCGTGCGGGTGCTGAGCTTCGGGTCGTCCTGATAGAGGCTCATGGCATACTTGCCTTTCTTTGGCAGGAAGTCAGCCGTGTTGAGGGTGATCGTGCGTGGTTCCATGCCGTTGAGCACGCCGACGAACCATGACGAGCCGGAGCGGCGGGCCTGCACGATATACTCTCCCGGCAGACCGTCGAGGGCTTTGGACTCGTCCCACACCGTGGGGCAGTCTTTCCAAAAGTTCAGTTCCTGCTCTCCCTTGTAGGCGTCGGGCATGTCATACCAGAAGAGGAACTGGATCGGACTGTAGTAGACCACCGACATGGCGAGTTGGTGAGCCTTGGTGTTCTTCACGCGTCCGTTGAAATAGCAGAGCGTGTAGTCAGCGGGTCCGGCGAGGAAGCGCGTGAAGGGCAGCGTGGTGTTGTGGCGGGCATCGGGCATCTCTTCGTTGCCGCCAATGCCCTCCTGCGTCATCAGATTGGGGTAGGTGCGGCTCCATCCCGTCGGTCGGTATTCGTCGTGAATGTCCACCATCAACTTGTGCTCGGCACATTTCTTCACGGCATTGTGCAGCCAGGTGGTCCACATCTGATTGCCTACTTGCACGAAGCCGAACTTGATACCTTTCACACCCACCTGCTGATAGAGCGGCAGGATGCTGTCGAGTTGGTTGTAGAGTGCGCGCTGATTGACATAGAGCCAGATGCCCACGCCCTTGCTGCGGGCGTAGTCACAAATCTCGCGGAGCGTGAAGTCGCGCTGTGGGGAGACGCGGAGCGCACTCGACGCGACCTTCATCTCAGGACCGTACCATCCGGCGTCGAGCTCCACATATTCTATTCCGAAGTCGTGGGCAAAGTCGATGCTCTTCTTGATCCATTCTTTATCCAACTTACAGCAGCGGAAGGCGCGACCGGGGCGGATGTAGTCGTTGAGCTTACGGCCGTCGCCCTCGTAGCGGCTCGGAGCGTTGAGCGAGAGCAGCAATTGCTTGTTGTTGATGAGCTCCACGGGGCGTTCTGCTGCCATGACGAAGCGCCATGGGGTAGAGTAGGGCGGGATGACGTCGGCGTCGTCGTACATGGCCACCCCTAAGACTCCGTCTTTGACCAGCCGCAGCTTGCCGCGGACATAGTTGCTCAGGGCAGCCTCGCCAACAGCCGCATAGAGTCCGTCGGAGAGACTGAGCAGAAGTGGACGCTCAGAGACGTCCTGCCAGATACGCCGGCCGTCGACGGTGGCTGAGGTCTGCAAGGCAACACGGTGGAAAGGTCCCTGGGCCCAGGCCTCATGCCACGCTGTGGTGCCGGAGGGGAAGGGGAAGGTTGTCAGCTCCTGGGTGACGTGGACAAAGAGCCCGTTGCCACTCTCGGGAAAATGATAGCGGAAGGCCAGTCCCTCGTCATAGAGTCTGACGACGATGTCAAGGGCGTAGCGCTGTCGCTTGTCATATGCTGTGCCCGATCCCTGGTCGGCATTGCCTTTCTCAAAGTGCAGCGTCATGGCGTTGTAGTGATCACGGATATAGTCCTGCTCGCCATAGAGCGGTTGCCACGTCGTGTCGGCTGTGCTGCGGTCTACTTTGATGAGTCGCATGGAGGACGACCAGATGCGAGCCGTGTCCTGCGGTATGCCCATGGCTTTCTCGATGAGGTGGTTGTCGATGTTGATGCCCAGATCGCCGTCGCTGACCACCGTCTTGCCCTTATATAATAAGGAGTAGGCCAGCCGTCCGTCGTGCGGGTTGAAGCTGAAGACATATTTGCCGTCGGGCGAGGAGAGCTGTTCGGTGCTCTGTGCTGCCAGGGGCAGAATGCCCAGTAAGGCAAGGAGGAGAAGGATTGTTGCTTTCATTTTGCTCATGTTTTACTTGACTTCTACATTGCCTTTATCGTCGGCAGTGATGACTTTTGTGGTTCCGTTCTTAAGCACTACCTTGATACCAACCGCTGACTCAGCGGCATTTGCGGGATGGAAGAACTGGACAGACTGTATCTCTGAGGGTTCTTTCTCTGACGAGGGCTCGAAGACAGCGACAAAGGGACGGTTCCATGCTTCGCCGTGCTGGCGTGCTACGAAGGTGAGGACGGGTTGCTGTCCGATGTCATAGGGCTGTCCTTTCATACGCTCGTATTCGAGGTTGACGGGCGAAAGGGCAGTGAAAAGGTCGCGTTGCGGCTCACCCTCCATCCACATCGTCATCGTGATGCGGCCGCCGTTGTGTGCTTTCACGTCGTCGAGGTCCTTGCCGGTGAGCAGTACGTCGAAAGTTGCTTTGGTGTCTTTGTCGGTGGTGACCGTCTTCTTGTCGAAGAGATAGGAGTAGCCACCGATGTGTCCGCCCGCAAAGGCCAGTTCGTCGGTCGGCTGGAGGTTGAAGTTCTGTCCCTCTGTGTCGGTCAGACGCATCTGCTGTCCGAGGTTGTGATAGAAATAATCGTGGAATTCCGGTTCCATAAGTTCCTGTCCTTTCGGCAAGCGGCTGCGGAAGATGTCGACATAGAAGCCGCCCGTCTTCGATGTCTTCACCACGATATTGGTGCGCTGCTGCTGAGCCTGTGTCTCAGGCTCGGTGAAGTTGACCGTGGCATAACTCAGGTTGCAGGTGGAGTCACCGGCGGTGAAGAGGTCGTTAGAGGCTGGGTAGCGCTTCACCAGCGTGAAGGCATGTTGCGACATCATCACGGGATATGCCGACACGCCGTTGACGCATACCGTATTGTGGGCGGGGAACTGAGAATAGTATTCGTGGTAGTCGTCACCGCTGTAGAGGTATTTGCCGATGCCACCGTCGGGTGCCAGCACATAGCCTTTGCCGTAGAGCTCCATTGAGATGCCGTTGGCGTGCTGATGGTTGCCGCGGCTGCCATTGAGTGAAGTCATCAGGTCGTGGTAGCGGTCCATGCCACTGCGCAGTGCCAACCATGAGACTTTTGGCGAATAGAACGACGGGGACACCCATCGGCAGATCGTCTCTGATGAAGCCTGCGGCAGGATGGCAGTCTTCAGACTGTCGAAACTATGCAGCAAAGTCTTGTTGTGGTGGCGCGAGGCATAGTCGAGTACCGAGTTGATCATGGCCGGGTCGAGGTTGGTGGGGTGTGTGTCACCAAATCCGGCAACCATGCGGTTGGGGAAGAGATACTGCGCTGTGGCTTTCACGGCACGGAGCAGCATGGGATGCGAGGCAAAGAGATCGGCGTGGGCTTCCTTGTCGAGACGGTTGGCAAAGTCGGCGAAGTCACGTGCCACCGTGGTGCTGTAGCCCGGGCTCTCGTACCAAATAGCGGTCTGCGGGTCGTAGCCGAAGTCGATCAGACGGCCCATGCTCCATTGGCGGATGCTCGACGTGTTTTGGATATAGTTGAGATAATATTCCCGTCCTTTGCGGTCGGCATAGTCCTTGTCGCTTCTGAGCACGAGTGCCACGTCGGTGATGAACTCAGCCTGGAAGAGATCCCAGTTGTTGTGCGGCACGCCGTTGGCAATGATGTTCTCAGCCCATTTCTTCATCGCGGCCTCATAGAGGTCACGGTCACGGGTGATGTATTTGCCGAGGTTGGCGTAGATCTCGGTGATGGAGGCGAGTGCGTCCTCATGGATCACCTCAAAGGTAGCCATGCCGACGAGCGTCTGCATGTGGCCGTGGGTAAGGTCTGTGGGCACGTTGCGGTAGTAGATGCCTTTGAGATAGGTGTCGAAGACCGGGTAGGCCAATGCGGCATAGCGGCGGTCACCGGTAGCCTTGTAGACGCGCGAGGCGTCGCGGGCGATGCCGAGGATCTGCAGGTTGAGGCCGTTGATGTTGCATCCGGTCTTTGAGGGATGCGCTTTCTCCATCTTGCCGGTGGCTTTGTTGATATAGGTGACATTGCCCTGAGCGTCATCGTCGTAGGGTATGACGTTGTCGAGCTCCGGCCGGTTGTAGGAAGACTCGGTGCCGCGTGTGCCATTGAACTTCACAGTGGGCACTGGCGCGCGGTCGCCTCCCACGTGGTCATAGCGCTCGCTGTTGACATAGACATCGGTGGCGTGCGTACTCCAATACATCTGCAGGCGGGAGAACAGCCAGGTGGAGTCAGCCGCCACTTTCGCGAGATAGCGCTCTGTGTTGGCTTTCCATCGGGCGAGGTCAGCATTTTCCTTAGCTGTGGCTTTGGCCGATGCGCTGAGTGGGAACAGCAATATCGACAGCAGGCTGAGATAAAGAACTGTATGTTTCATGTGTTTTGTTTTTTATTAATATAACGTATAAAGTCTCGTTTTTACGTAATCATAGCCTCTTTTTTGTGTAGTGCCTTCGTGTCCCTTGTTTTCCCGTAGTATCATGTTTGTTGGTTTTTCTGACAAAAAACGGGCTCTGAGAAGGCGTTCTTTTCGAGCAAATAGTCTTCTGCTTCGATTTTTGCGAATTTTGGGCGTTTTTTATAAAGTACTGAAACTCAGTGATATATGAAAAATGCCACTTTGGGCTCTTTATCAGAAAGCCTTTCTGACCAAAAATTCTCTAGAGAATTTTTGGTCATCACGGCGTTATGACCTGGTCATCTCGCCTTTTTGGTCGCATCAAAAGGCCTTTTTGACCAAGTCAGCTCACTATTTTCTCTCTTAAACGACCGGTTTTTGGTTCCTTCATTCTCGTTTTCCTTGATTTTCACCTCATACTTCTCTCTAGAATGACTGAAAATGTTGACAGAGTTTTGTTAAGAGTTTTATAGGTTTGCCTTGGCTTCTTTCTTTCTTCCTTCCCCCCTTAGGTTCTGATACTTATTATTTATTCGTTCGCTTTGTTGCAAGATCCAAATAAAATGAGTAAGTTTGCAAAAGAAACAAGATGAACGCACTATGGAGCAGATGATGAGAAAATATCCTGTAGGCATACAGACCTTTGAGAGAATCATTAAGGAAGGCTTTGTCTATGTTGACAAGACTGACTTGGTATGGCAATTGGCACACTATGCCACTTTCGTTTTCATGAGCCGGCCTCGTCGTTTTGGCAAGTCACTGCTCACGTCTACTTTGGAATCGTATTTCAAAGGTGACCGCGAGTTGTTTGAGGAATTGAAGATCATGGAGCTCGAAAAGGAGTGGACGCAGTATCCGGTCATCCATCTCGATCTTAGTGTAGCCAAAGGACAGGACAGCGCGGAAGAACTTCGTGAGACGCTGATGTGGATGATGAAACCGTTGATAAAGGTTTATGGACAGGAGGATGACGAGACAACTCCGGGGAAATTGCTCACTGGTTTCATCCATCGTGCGCAGGAAAAGACGGGCAAGCAGGTGGCAGTCATCATCGACGAGTACGATGCGCCGCTGCTCGACGTGCTTCACAGTCAGGAAACGCTCGATGCCATGCGCAAGGTGATGCAGGAGTTTTATGTGCCACTCAAGGCCAATGAGCAGTATATCAAGTTCTGTTTTATCACCGGCATCACGAAGTTCTCGCAGTTGAGCATCTTCTCTACTATTAACAACTTGAAGAATGTGTCTTTGCTCCCCAGGTTTGCCACCATCTGCGGTTTTACGGAACATGAAGTACAGACTGTTTTCAAAGAGGACATCTGCGAAATGGCCAAGGACTTCAAGCTGACTCCGGAAGAGATGTATGCCAAGATCAAGTTCAAATACGACGGCTACCATTTCGCCGGCGGTGCTGATGCAGTTTTCAATCCTTTCAGTCTGCTCAATGCTTTAGGCGACCGGTTGTTGAAGAACTATTGGTTTGCCTCCGGTACGCCGACTTTCCTCATCAAGCAGATGCAGCACTTCCATACCGACATCACCTCGTTGGACTCTCTCGATGTACCCGAATCGGCTTTTGACCAGCCCACGGAGAATATGCGTGACGCATTGCCGTTGCTCTATCAGAGCGGCTACCTCACCATTAAGGACTACGATCCAGAAGGCGAAACCTACTTTCTGGCCATTCCCAACCAGGAAGTGCGTGTAGGCTATGTCAATGGTTTGCTTCCCACCTATACAGGTTTGAACAGCAGTGACGTGCAAGTAGGCTTTGCCTTAAAATTCTGGAGAGCGCTTAAGCAGGGCGACATCGACCTGGCCATGCAGCACATGCAGGCTTACCTTGCCGGCATCCCTTATGTGGAGGGCTTCAAGCAGAAGCTCGCTGAGGCTAAGACGAAGGAGGGCTTCTATGAATACACCTTCTACCTCATCTTCTCCATGCTCAATGTCTACGTGCGCACGCAGGTGAAGGTGGCGGGTGGCCGCGTGGATATGGTCATCTTTATGCCCGATGCCATTTACGTCATGGAGCTGAAGGTGGGTGACACGGCCCGCCATGCCCTTGAGCAAATCAACGCTCACGGCTATGCCAAGCCTTACCTCACCGATGGCCGTCGGGTGGTGAAGGTCGGCATCCGTTTCGATGCTGACAAGCATACGGTGGACGAGTGGGAGGTAGAAAAGTAGCCTTTAAGCCAATCCCCACGAACCGCGTGCTGTATGTCCTATCAGAACAGACTCCCGTCTTTTAGTTTTCAACGCATCCACACTTTTTCATTAGAAGAACGTAATATTTGAATTATTTTATGTAAGTTTGCAAAGGAAACAGAATGAACGCACCATGGAGCAGATGATGAGAAAATATCCGGTAGGCATACAGACTTTCTCAGAGATTATACGGGAGGGCTATTTGTATGTAGATAAAACCGACCTTGTATGGCAATTGGCCCACTATGCCAAGTTCATTTTCATGAGCCGCCCCCGCCGCTTCGGCAAGTCGCTGCTCACCACCACGCTGGAGTCTTACTTCCGTGGGGACAAGGCTCTCTTCGAGGGACTGAAAATCATGCCACTCGAAAAGGAGTGGACGCAGTATCCCGTGTTGCATCTCGACCTCAGTGTTGCCAAGGGTCAGGACGATGCCGCAGGCCTGCGCGAGACGCTGATGTGGATGATGAATCCCCTCGTGGATGTTTATGGCCGACGTGACGACGAGACCACGCCGGGCAAACTGCTCACCGGGCTCATCCACCGTGCGCAGGAGAAGACAGGCAGGCAGGTGGTGGTCATCATCGACGAGTACGACGCGCCGCTGCTCGACGTGCTTCACAGTCAGGAAACGCTCGATGCCATGCGCAAGGTGATGCAGGAGTTCTACGTCCCGCTCAAGGCCAACGAGGCCTTCCTGAAGTTCTGCTTCATCACCGGCATCACGAAGTTCTCGCAGCTGAGCATCTTCTCCACCATCAACAACCTGGCAAACGTCTCTTTGGAGGAGACATTCTCCACCATCTGTGGCTTTACCGAGGAGGAGTTGTGCACCACTCTGTGGCCTGACGTGGAGCGTCTGGCCGCCGCGTTCAAGATTACGCCCGAGGAGATGCACGACAAGCTCAAACAGCGGTATGACGGTTATCATTTTGCGGCCGACGCTCCCGAGGTATATAATCCGTTCAGTCTGCTGAACTGCTTCCTGCACCGCCGACTGAAGAACTATTGGTTTGCCTCCGGTACTCCGACCTTCCTCATCAAGCAGATGCAGCATTTCCATACCGACATCACCTCGCTCGATTCGCTCGATGTGCCAGAATCGGCTTTCGACCAGCCCACAGAGAACATGAAGGATGCTCTGCCTCTGCTCTATCAGAGCGGATACCTCACCATTAAGGACTACGATCCCGACACCGAGGCCTACATTCTCTCCATTCCCAACCAGGAGGTGCGCGTGGGCTATGTCAACGGCCTGCTGCCCACCTACACCGGCTTGAACAGCGGTGACGTGCAGATTGGCTTTGCCGCGAAGTTCTGGAAAGCTCTGAGGCAGGGCGACATCGACTCGGCCATGAGTCACATGCAGGCTTACCTTGCTGGCATCCCTTATGTCGAGGGCTTCAAGCAGAAACTCGCTGAGGCCAAGACGAAGGAAGGCTTCTACGAATACACCTTCTACCTCATCTTCTCCATGCTCAATGTCTACGTGCGCACGCAGGTGAAGGTGGCGGGTGGCCGCGTGGATATGGTCATCTTTATGCCCGATGCCATTTACGTTATGGAACTGAAGGTGGGTGACACGGCACGCCATGCACTTGACCAGATCAACGCTCGTGGCTATGCCAAGCCCTATCTCACTGACGGCCGACGGGTGGTGAAAGTCGGCATCCGCTTCGATGCTGACAAGCATACGGTGGACGAGTGGGAGGTAGAGGCAGAATAAGCCACACGCGCAAGCTATTTTCACAGCGATGTCTGTTTCTACCTTAAAGCACAAAGGCCACGATATCATGTACTTTTCTCTGCGTTCATTGAGAGAAATAATAGGGAAGCACTGGTGCTAAATGACAATACCAAGTCACAAACACGCAAGGATTTCAGTTATACTGTTGTCCTTTCGTGTTCAGTGACTTGGTATTAATCCGTATGTTCCTTTTCAAGGACATCACTCACTTGAGAGTGTTGTTTTACTTGCGATTCGACGCTTATTCGTCCCAGACGGAATAGCTGGAGGAGCCTTTCTGGCTGTCGTCGGTGTTCCAGTTGAACTGCTTGCTGAGTCCTGGCTTGTTGGGGTCAGCAGGGTTGTCGGACACGCCAGTTCCGATAGGCTGTGATGTGTCCATCAGAGCCTGTTCTCCATCTATCGACTTCATCTTGATTGTGGGTTGGATATATGTTTTCATGATGTTTCTTGTTTTAAAGTGTTGATGATATTGTTATTTGACGACGAACTTCTTGCCGTTCTGGATATACAATCCCTTCTTCAGGCTGCCTTTCATGCGAACGCCTTGCAGGTTGTACACCTCACCATTGGCTTTGTTCGCAGCGACACTGTTGATTCCGGTTGTCGAACCTCCGAAATTGATCGACAGCGCTTTGGCCGATGCGGAAGTTGTGAGATAAGCGCAGTTGGCTGGGCATTTGATGTCTGAACTGCTGACTTTATAGAAGGCTACGGTGCCATTCTGGTTTTGCAGTACGTATGAACCCTCGGGAACGGTTGACTCTGCCCATACGCCAGTGAGTGCGCCGCTGACAGGAGAGGTGGCTTTCGTGGTTTGTGTCTCTGTGGCGTTGAAAGTGTAGCTTCCGGCTTCGGCATTGATGAGCACCGGAGTGTTGGCGGGGATGGTGCCGGAGAGTTCTGTTGCTGTTGCTGCGTCGCCGCTGGTATAGGTCAGCGTGTATGCCTTCACACCCTCAGGTATCGTTGCCTCATAGGGCAGGACGAGAGTAGCTGCGCCTGCATCGGTGACGGTCAGCGCATGGCTGGCAAGGGTGTAGACGAGTGTCAGCTGAGGCAGCAGGTCGGCAGTAGCCCATGTGGTAGTCGTGCCGTCGCTGAGACTCACTGTAACGTCTTTGGCTTCTTTCGTGTAGAACTTTGTGGGTTGGTTTTCTGTCTTGCTTTTCCCAACCATGATGTTCATACGCGTTGTACCCAAAGAGTTGGCATAGTTAGTAAGATCTATTGTATTCTGCCAAGATTCGAGATCCTTGTATTTCACGTCTATTTGATCATAGCCTGGAGTCTTGCCCTTGATGCCATATTTAACATTGAAGGTTGTTATCTGTTGGTTTAAAGCCGCTGCTATATAGTTTTTTTCTTTACTGTAGGTAGTGCTCTCTGCGAAGTCGTTGTTGTAGCCATAGACGATTATGCCGGCATCACCTTTTACTCTCTCCGTTGTCAGACGTAGTTGGGCACTTGTGATGGTGTAGTTGCTACCGGGGAGACTGAAGCCTAAGAGTCCGTAAAACCATTTTGAAGTTCCGTCAGTCCAAAACTCCACAGCGTTAGTTGAGCCGTTGTTGGCGTCTTTGTCGCTGCGCACCCAGGTGTCGGCGACAGTAGTTTCGGTCTTGGTGATGTCATCAGCCACGGCTGATGTAGCGCACATGGCGAGCATCAGACTGCCCAAGAGCATGACTTTCTGTGATTTAGTTGTTTCTCTCATAATGTAACGATTTATGTGTTGTTATTTCTTTACGACCACTTTCTTACCGTTGATGATGTAGAGGCCCGGCTGGGAGATGGTGGAGACGCGCATGCCCGTGAGTGTGTAGATGCCTTCTTTTTTAACCTTGCCGGTGGCGACGCTGTTGATGCCGGTAGAGGAATCAGGACCGTAGGTTACGGTGAGCTGCGGTTTGAGGTCATCGGCCTTAAAGGTGAAGTTAAGCGTAGAGTTGGTTACGTTGGTAGCCTCTTTGGTGTAGATCTGACTGGAGTTGCCCTGATCATATGCTTTCTTAAACAGGAGGTAAACGACCCCCTCTGAGGCATGCGCTTTCACGAGAGCAGTGATGTCGACGTTGCTCTGCCATTTGTCGACGGTATAGAAGTCTGCAATGACCTGCTTATCCGTGGGTGACCACTGGTTATAGCTGTTGAGCTTGAAGGTCTTTGCAGGCTCCTTATCCAATGCGGCAGTGATGGCATCAGAGACATCGTCGTAGGTGCAACCCTCGTCAAAGGCTGAGTTGAGGTCGTAGAGTTCTACAGCGGAGTCGCCTTTCTTGTAACGGGTCGTCAGGCGTAGGGTCGCCTTGGTGACCGTGTTGCCGGCATTAGGCTTGGTGAAGGAGAAGGCCATCAGGCCATAGAAATAATTTGGTGTTTTCGTGTCGGTTCTGATTTCTATCGTGTTACTCTTGCCATTATTGGTCTTTGAGCTTTGGTTCACCCATGTGTCAGCCGAGGATGTTCCTGTGCTGGTGTCCTGTGCTTGGGCGTTGAATGAGAAGAGGGCAGCCGCGGCTGCGACGAGTAGAATCTTTTTCATAATGTTGTTGTTTTTAAAGTGATTACGACATTAATTCGGATGGGAAGAAGAAACTACGCAGAAAAAATAAAGGGAGCCTCACCCCAAAAACGCAGCCTCACCCCCACCCCCTCTCCAAGGGGAGAGGGGAGTGATATGTTTCAAGGGACGCAATGACCTGCTCACGAGAGCTCTTCTTTGCGTCCTTTGCGCATCTGCGAGAGCAGAACGACTCTTGAAGCATTTTACTCCCCTCTCCCCTTGGAGAGGGGGTGGGGGTGAGGCTGTGTTTGGGGGTGAGGCTGTGTTTTGGGGTGAGGCTGTTTCCAGTACACGACATAGCGCTCGTGGTGGGCATCGTAGAATGGATGGAGGGTCTGGCCTGAAGGAGTCTTATAGTGCAGTGGGCTGATGCGACGCAGGACACGGGCCGACGGCAGGATGGAACGGCTGATGCAGTCCGTTGGTACGTGGTAGTTGAAAGTATAGTAGTCGTTGTATTTCTTCGGATCGCTGAACGGATGCGCCACAGTCCCGAGCTGTCCGGCGAGTACGATGGGACCGTAGAGTACAGCGAAGCGTGTGCTGTCGCCACGGACGGACTCTTCGTGAAGCTTCATGCCATAGTCCACAGTCACGCGGTCGCCGTCGTGCCAATGCCGTCGGATGGTGGCCTTGGCTTTGCGCCCGTTGACCCTGACGGTCATCGCCGTTGCCCATTGTGGCTGGCGGAGATGCAGCGTGAACGTGCGTGAGCGTCCGCCGATCAGATATTCCACACGGCCCGATCGTGGGAAGTCGGTGCACTGTGTGAGCGTCGTGCCCTGCCAGGAGAGTGTAGAAGGAATGAGCAGGTTGACAAAGAGGTCGCTGTCGCCCTGCCGTCCGTAGATCATCGAAGCATAGCGCACATGGCTCTCGAAGCCGCTGCCCACACAGCACCAGTAGCTGCTGTCACGCGTGGAGTAGAGACGGTAGGCACCCGTGAGCAAAGGTGTGAAGTAGCAGACCATGGAAGACTGCGGGTCCTGCTGGCCGAGAATATGGTTGTAGAGAGCCCGCTCGTAATAGCCGGTGATGCGCTCGCGCTGCTTGGTGTCGCTGAGATTCCAACCATAGACATGCTCCGCGAGTTTCAGCATGTTAAACGTACAGCAGTTCTCACCGTCGTAACCTGAGAGATGCTTGTGTTGTTCTTCGGGTTTGAAGAGATGCTCATGGTCGGAGACCTCGCCCGTGACAAAGGCATGGCGGTAGGCCAGCGTGGTGAAGAGCGCCTCGGCGGCCTTGTGGCTCAGCGTGTCACCGAAGAGCTCGTACTGACGAGCCTCACCGATGAGCTTTGAAATAAACGTGTTGGCGTGGTTGGTACCTAAGTCCGTGTTTCCGGCTTTCAGCGGGTCTACCTTATCGTTGTGATAGAAGAATCGGGCCAGCCACAGTGCCTGCTCGTTGCCGGTGAGGGCATAGAGCTGATACATCGCGTCGTTGAATCCGCCGAACTCATTGCGGAGCATGCGGCGGCGTATGGTGTCGTTGAGTGGTCTGAGCTTGTTGTAAGCCCACTTTGTCATACGCCCGACGACGGCGAGAGCCGTGTCGTTGTGGCAGAGCGTGTATTGGTCGATGAGTCCTTGTGCGATCTTATGCAGCGTATACCACGGTGCCCACACGTTCTTACCCTCTATGTTGCGGTCGATGAGCCCCTCGCCAAAGGCACTGAGATAGCCACCACGACCATAAGCCTGTTGTACGGCATTGAGTCCATTGACGATGCTGTCGGCCTTGGCTTTGACGGCATCGGAATGGGTTTGGGCGTAGAGCGTGGCAAGCGCGGAGAGCAGATGCCCCGTGATATGTCCGCGCAGGTCGCAGTCCATCGACTCCCAACCGCCCAACTTCCTCACGGTCATGTAGCCGCCCTCCTTACCAGCGAAGGCGCCGGAGACGGTTTGGAAGCTGTGAAGCAGCGAGCTGACGGGGATAGACATCATCCATGCAGAGTCGCGCCGCATGTTGTCGGTGAAGCGTGATGGTAACAGCCTGACACTGTCAAGAGGGAAGAGCACGTCGAACGGTGTGGTGTATGTTGTCGGTACAACTTGTGTCTGTCCCCATGCTGTAGCAGAGCAGATGAGGAAGAATGCCAAAAGACTGATGTGGCGGAATGACTTGAGCATAGATGTAGTGTATATATAAATAAGGTGTAAGGCTCGTATGTGCCTTTTTCTTAAGATACGAACAGCAAAGAAGAACTACCTAAAAGGCATTGCAGAAAGTTTTTGGAGGAATAATTGGAGGATTGCGCTGAAATGCTTACTTTTGCAGTATAGAGCAATCTTCTCAATCACAGTAAGGCATGAAATATCCTATAGGAATACAAGACTTTGAAGGACTTAGGAATGACGGCTATGTCTATGTAGACAAGACGGCATTGATCTATCAGTTGGTTACTACCGGGAAATACTATTTCCTGAGTCGTCCTCGCCGATTTGGCAAGTCGTTGTTGCTGTCCACCTTAGAAGCGTACTTCAAGGGGAAGCGTCAGCTGTTCCAAGGACTTGACATGGAGAAGTTGGAGAAAGACTGGGTCGCTTATCCCGTTGTGCATCTGGATCTGAATACAGGGAAATACGATACAGAGAATGCGCTGTACCACGTCTTGGATGATTTTCTTCATAAGTTAGAGGATGTCTATGGTTCCTATCCCTCTGAGGCATCACTGGAATTGCGCTTCAAAGGTTTAATAGAGCGCATTGCCAATAAACACGGAAAGCGCGTCGTAGTGCTTGTAGATGAATATGACAAGCCCTTGTTGCAGAATTTTGAAAATGCAAAGATACAAGATCATATGAGAGCGACGCTGAAAGCTTTCTATTCGGTGTTGAAGACTCAAGACCGCTATTTGAAGTTTGCTTTCTTCACAGGTGTGACTAAGTTTGGAAAGATCAGCGTATTTTCAGACTTGAACAATCTTGTCGATTTGTCCATGGACAACCGCTTTGAGACCATTTGCGGTATTACCGAAAAAGAGCTCCACCACTATTTTCAGGAGGGACTTGCCCAACTTGCCAATCACTATCACCTTAGCATTGAGGAGATCAGCATGAGGTTGAAAAAGCGCTATGACGGTTACCATTTTGTGGAGAACAGTGAAGGGGTCTACAATCCTTTTTCTCTGTTGTCGACCTTGAGCCGATGCCGCTTTGGTAGCTACTGGTTTGAGACAGGAACTCCTACTTTCCTCGTGAAACTGCTTCAAGACGATCATTTTAGCCTGCCTGACCTTACTAGTCAGGAAGTGTCTGCCGACTTCATCAACAGCATTGATTCCATAGGTAAGAGTCCGATACCAATCATTTATCAGAGCGGTTACCTGACTATCAAAGACTATGACGAGCGTTTCTGTATCTACACGCTGGGATTCCCAAATGAGGAGGTGGAGGAAGGCTTTACCAATTTTCTGTTGCCCTATTATACGCATATTGATGAAGGCAGTAGCCCTATGTTCATTAGTAACTTTGTGCGCTGTTTAGAAAGCGGAAAGCCAGAAGCATTTATGAAGCGTATGGAGACAATGTTCTCGGATACAGATTATCGGATTGTCGGCGATGCGGAACTCTATTTTCAGAATGCGTTTTATCTCATCACGAAACTATTGGGATTCTATGTCAATGTAGAGCGGACGCTCAGTGATGGCCGAATGGATATGGTCTGTATCACGAAAAACTATATCTATATCTTTGAGTTTAAATATGACAAGACAGCCCAAGACGCCCTCCGTCAAATCGAAGAGAAAGGTTATGCCAAGCCGTTTGCTCAGGACAACCGTAAACTTTTCAAGATTGGTGTAGACTTCTCTCGTAAGAAGAGATGCATTGATGATTGGGCTATCGAAGGGTGATGTAGCTTCATCCCCCAACCCCTCTCCCTTTGGAGAGGGGTTGGGGGTGAGGCTGTGTTTTTGGGTGAGGCTTATTATCTTGCGAACATCAGCGTGCCGTAGCCGAGTTGGTCGAAGCCACCAGAGTTAGGACCGTAGTCACCGGCACCACCGTCACCATAGCCGTTGTACTTGCGCTGCTGCTCAGCCCACTTCTGACAGTAAATGGCAGAGAGGTTGTGAGCCTTGGCATAGCCGTAGAAGAGCTCCCAAGCCGGACGCTTTGTGCCGCGCTGGGCAGTGGCGATCGATGGACAGCTCACAGAAGGATTGCTGTAAGCCGTGTAGGGGAACGTATCGGAGCGATACTGGAAATAGCTGTCGGCAAAGCCGTTCTGCGTGTTGCTCGTCTTCTGGAAGTTCTCGTCGGTGTAGAGGTTGTATTTTGCCACATACTCCGCCATGTGCAGGGCACGGTAGTCGTCGTAGGCAAAGAGATCCTCTCCGACGTTGTAGGCCATCTGGCAGAAAGCACCCAAGAGTGCGGCGCACAGTGTGGCATGGCCTTGGTCACGACCACTCTCCTGACATTGCCCGAGAATCTCGTTGGAGTCCGGATCCTTATGGAGATATGGGATGGCGTTGAGGACATTGCCATTTTCTGTGAACATACCCTGCTCGTTCTTGTAGTAGTTGATGGCGAAGTTGATGGCAAAGTTGTCATCGCAGAGGATGCCGATGGAGAGCACGGCCGTCATGCTGGCCAAGTCCCAGTTGAGCCAGGCGTGCTGCGTGCCCTGCTTGCCCTGATGGTTCTTGAGATATTGCAGGGCGACGGAGTAGAACGTGCTCTTCATCCAAGCCTTGAACTCAGTGAAGTCCTGTTGCTGCCAGCCCTCGTAGTTGCGGAGCAGTTCGGCGGCGTTGGCCAGCTGGTGAGCCTGGATCTCCATGAGGAACTCGTTGGGGTCTGGAATCGAATCAGTGTAACCACCGAGTTTCAAGAAGCCTTTGCAGTTGTTCTTCCATGCGTTGAGCACCCTGACGGCGGCGTCGGCATACTGTGTGTCGCCTGAGAGCTGATAGCGCAGAGCCAGCTGATACGAGGCGGCGGCGTCGCGCATGAGTGCCGTGTAGTTGCTGTAGTCCTTATACTTACCGCTCCAGTTCTTGGCATCCATACGCTTCAGGTAGCCGTCGAGCAGGGCAGCGGTGCCCTCGGTGTAGGTGCTCTGTGCGTAGGCGCTCTGCTGGAGGTGCTCGTAAGCCTCTTTCCAGGGCGTTGCTGTGAGGTTGCCTTTCACACGGCTGATGTCAGCGGCAGTGTGGAGCATACAGGGATGCTGCAAGGGCAGATAGTTCTTGGTGGTGATGAGCGAGTCGTAGGTAGGCAGACTGTTGAAGTAGCTTGCGTCGCCATCAGGGATCTCGCTGCTGCAAGCCGTGGCAAAGAGTGCTGTGGCTGCCAGCGCGATCATAGAAAATATCTTGTTCATAGTTGATACGTGTTAATGGTTTAGTGTTTTGCTGCGTAGGCCTTCATCTCGTCGAGCGTCTTGAAAGCGTGTACCCAGTAGAGCGTGTAGGTGCGACCATAGGTCGATGGGATGTCAGCCACGAGGAGCTTGAAGGTTGTCAGTCCGCCTTCGGTCTTGTCCTTGGCGAAGTAGTACGGCGTGTTGCCGAAGCCCTGTTGCAGGTCGAAGTAGATCACATTTGGCTCATCCATAGCGGCTTCTGCCTCCTTGCCCTCATAGCCGAGGATGGAGTAGCGGTTGTTGCCGTTGCCGCTCTTCTGCTCGTAGCGACCTTTAGAGGTGTCGAGCACGATGGTACCCTTACCGTTGTTGTTCAGTACGTAAGCGCCCGGACGTGTCATTTTGAAGGCAAGATAGCGGTAAACACCCACGTTGAGGGTGACAGGATTTTTGTTGGAACCAAGGTTGAAGTCACCGCGCCACTTCGATCCGCTTTGCATGGTCACCACCAGCCCGTCGCTGCCGTACTTGTAGCTGCTGCCGCTCTGACCGAGATACCAATGGCCGATGCCGGTGGTGAAGTCCTGGTTGATGGTGCCCTCACCCACCGTGATCTCCATCGACTGGCTCACGCCATTGTCAGATGTAGCCGTGATCGTGGTTGTACCATATTTCAGTGCGGTGACCACACCCTGAGTGTTGACCGTTGCAACACTCTCGTCGCTGCTCTTCCAAGTCAGCAGGTCAGCGGTAGCATCGGCCGGAATCAGCGTACAGCCGATCTGTGCACTCTCACCCACGTTGAGGTCATAGCCCGGAGCTTCGAGCGAGATGCCCGTCACAGGAACGACTTTCTTCACTTCCAGTTCAGCTGTAGCCGTGAGGTTCGAGCCGTCGGTGGTCGTGGCAGTAATCGTTGTTGTGCCCGGTGTCAGACCGACAACGCTGTCACCTTTGATGGTGGCGATGTTCGTGTCTGCCACTTTCCATGAGAGCACGTCGTAGGCATCAGCCGGACTGAGCTGGGCAGCGAGTGCCTTGGTAGTACCCTCGTAGAGCGAGATCTTTTCCAAACCGAGGTTTACAGCCACTGGCATGACGTTGACCTGCAACGTTGCCAGAGAGCCGAGGTTGCCGTCCTGGCGGATTTGCACCGTAGCCTGACCGGGAGCGATGCCCGTGATCTTACCCGTGTTGTCGGCTGTGGCGATGTCAGTATTATAGGATGTCCACACCAGATCCTTGAAGGTAGCGTTGTCGGGACTTGATGTCGCAGTGATCTGCTTGCTCATGCCCACGGCGAGCTTGATGGTTCCACTCTCGCTGAGTTCCACCGAGTTGATGAGCTGCGCCTCGCTCATCTCGGAACCTAAGTCATGATCCTGACCGCAGGATGCCAGCAGACCAAGGGTCATCATTGCCACGCAAGCGGCTTTGGCGCACGATATGTTTAATTTATTATGGTTCATAATATGGTTCATTGTTGGAATTTGTAATGTCAATCATCACTCAATTCATCTTTCAACATTTATCACTCAACACATAGATTACTTCCATCCTGGGTTCTGTTCCAGGTTGGGGTTGAGTTGCAGTTGATCAGAAGGAATAGGATAGAGCAGGTTCTTGTCCGACCACTGGCGGTTGTCGTCCATGATGAGGCAGCCCTCGCTGTCCTTGAGCTGGCTGGGTGCGTTGGAGCTGCCCCAGTTGCTCTGGAACTCAGTGCCGGTGTACTTCACACCGAGCAGAGGCTGGTTCATCGTCTGCACGGCAGTGTTCCAACGCTTAAGGTCGTCGACGCGGAAGCCTTCGAGATAGAGCTCTACGGTGCGCTCGCGGCGGATTTCCTCACGCATGTCGAGACCGTTGCTGCTGACAAAAGCGTTGCTGAGCTTCGGCATGTTGGGGTTGGCACGGCGGCGAACAAGGTTGAGACTGATGTCGAGGTCGGCGTCGCTGATGTGTCCGTCACGCTCATAGACGGCCTCGGCATAGTTGAGCAGCACCTCGGCATAGCGGATGACAGGATAGTCGTAGCCTTCCATGGCGTCGGTCATCGCACGCTCTGAGCCCCACTTCTGATTGTTGTAGCCTGATCCGTGTCCGTCGACATAGATGACACCGTTTCCACCGTTGGGTTTGATGTCCTTGACCCAGTCCCATGTGGTGTGCGGGTTGTCGTTGGTCCAATAGTATTGTCCGGGGCAGAGCAGGGAGTACTTCATGCGGTTGTCGCGGTTCTGGAACTCAGAGTTGCGCTTGGCATAGCCTTGGAACTCCTTGGACTTGCTGATGGGCAGACCGTCCTGGCAGAGATAGAGGTTGACGAAGTTGCGGGTCACCCACATCACGTTGTCGACATATCCGTGGGTGATGTTCAGTCCCACCGTGCTGAGGTTGGTGTCGTGGAGACGGCGGAAGATATACTCGTGGTTGGACTCCTTTTGCAGTCCTGCGGGGTTGCTCTTCTCATTCTCCAGGATGAACATATACTTCTGTGCACTGTCACCAAGAGCTACGCTGGCGCCCTGAGTGCCATAGAGATAGAACTGCTTGCCGTCGATGACGGTCTTGGCAGCCTTGGCACTGACGTTGAGCAGCGAGTCGACTAATGTGGCGTCGCCGTTGTGGAACTTCTGCCAGGTACCCTCGTAGAGTGCCACGCGGGAGAGGAAGGCCTCGGCAGTCTCTTTGCTCACGTGTCCGTCGTCGGAGGCGGGGATGTCGGCATAGGCGGGCAGCAAGTCGATGGCCTTGGTGAGATCCTGTGTGATGAAACGGGCCACGTCCTTGCGGTCGTTGCGCTTAGCCTGAAGCTGACCCGAGGTGACGTCGATCGGATCGGTGACGATGATGGCGTCGCCATAGATCTGCAGGAGCTCGAAGTAAGCGTAGGCCCGGAAGAAGTAAGCGTCACCGACATACTCGGCGATCTCCGTAGGATTGCTGTAGTTGGCAGCGTTTTGCAGCAGGAGGTTGCAACGGCGGATATGAGCGTAGTTGTTGGTGTAGTTGCCGTCACCGGTGGGCACGGTGTTGGTACCCTTGCTGTAGACATTGGGCGTGGCAAACGTCACCAGGTCGGAACGGCTGTCGCTGTGAGGGCCGTTGTCGTTGGATCCGAAGTCACGGGTCCAACCATAGAAGTTGTTGGCGAACTGCTTGTACTCAGTGGCATTGGCCCACATCTTGTCGCCACCTAACTGATCCTGAGGATCGAGGTCGAGACAGCTCTGCAGAGAAAGAGAGGCTGCGACGATGGCAAGCAGACTATATTTGAAATGAATCTTCATGACTGTATAATGCTTATATTGTATGGTAATGGGTTAGAAAGACAGGTCCACACCGATCGTGTAGGAGCGGCAGAACGGGTATTTATAGATCACCGTGCTCTCGGAGTCGCTGTAGGCTTCGCGCTTCTGCTCAGGATCCCAACCGTCGCGAATCTTGCTGGTCTCCCACAGGTCGTTGCCGGTGAGGTAGATGCGCAGCTTGTTGATCGGCTTGAGATGGGCCAGGATGGACGAGGGGAAGGTGTAGCCAATGGTGAGGTTCTTCAAACGCATGTAGGCACCGTTTTCTACACTCCATGTAGAGATCTGATAGTTATAGGCGTTGATCCACTTGATGTTGGAGTAGGTGGGGTAGTAAGCGTTGGGATTGCTTGTGCTCCACGTGTTGCCGATGCTCTGTGTGGTGGTGTTGAGATAGATAGCCTGCATAGGCACACGCCATGTGTTCAGGCCACCATTGCTGTCGCGGAAAATCGTGCGGCGCGTCACGCCCTGGAACATCGCGCTGATGTCGAAGCCTTTCCATTCAGCACCGAGGTTGAAGGAGAAGGAGAACTTCGGGTCGTCGCTGCCGAGATAGACGATATCGTTCTGGTCGAGCTTGCCATCCTTGTTCACGTCCTCGTACATGTTGTCGCCAAGGCGCAGCTTACCGGTCCAGCCCACAGAGTTGTTGGCATAGTAGTAGTCGGTGTATTTTTGCAGCATCTCGGCATTCTGGATCTTGCCGATATACTTGTAGCCGAAGTAAGAGTGAAGGGGATAGCCTTCCTGTACATCCTTGTAACCGGCGGAGATCACAGAGGTGGCACCGATGTCGAGTACCTTATTAGTGGCGTAGGTGAGGGTGGCGCCGACATGGTATTTCACGTCGCCGATGTGGTCGGCCCAGTTGATATTGCCTTCCCAACCCTTGGCCTCGAACTTACCTTTGTTGGCCTTCGGGGCGTTGTCACCGAGGATGCCGGGGTAGGAGACAGAGACAAGCATGTTGTTGTTGCGCTTGTAGAAGGCTTCGATGGTACCGTTGAGGCGGTTGTTGAGGAAGCCGAAATCAAGACCGACGTTGTAGTTGTGGATGCGCTCCCAGGTGCGGTCGGTAGATGCCAGCGTGCCGTTGGTGTCGATGTAGGTGACCTTACCGGAACCGATGAGCACGCCGCTGGCCGTCTTGAGGTTGTAGAGCTGTGTGCCGTCGTAGCGGTCGATGCCACTCTGGTTACCGACGACGCCGTAGCTCAAACGCAACTTCAGGTTGTTGACTACATCGCGCAGGGACTCCATGAACTTCTCCTCGCTGATGCGCCAACCGGCCGAGGCTCCCCAGAAGAGCTGCCAGCGGTTGTCGGCCTGGAACTTCGAGCTGCCATCATAGCGCAGCAGGCCTTCCAGAAGGTAACGACCTTTGTAGTCGTAGTTCAGACGACTGAAATAGGAGAGCATGGCCTCGTGGTACTTGCTGGCAGAGAGCGACTGCGTACCCTGGCCATTGGGCACTTCGAGCTGCTCGTTGATGTCCTTGATGGTGACGTTGGTGTACTTGTACTGCATGTAGTTGTACTGTGTACCAGCCATCACGCTGACGTTGTGGTCCTTGTTGAAGGTGTTGTGCCAGTTGACATAAGCGGACCCCATGTAGTAATCGGTGCGGGAGAATGAGTTGCTGTAGGAGCTCTGAGCCTGCGTAGGACTGTTGAGCACTACTCTCGTGCCGGTGTAGTTGTACCAGTCGATGGCATTGCTCACATTGTCGCGTGTGGCTGTGGAGGTGTTATAACCTAACGTGGCGGCGAAGTTGAAGTGCTTGGTGATGTCCCAGTTGAAATTCTCGCTGATGTTGATGGCAGATACTTTCAACTTGTTGTCACCGCCGAGCTCAGCCACCCAGTTGGGAGCCATCCAGGAGCCCCAGGCATAAGGCTTACCGTCGAGGGTGGAGGCGGGCAGACCCGGCTGCGGCGTGGACGAGGACAGCACGCTGCGGAGCTGTGAAGGACGTACCTGGTCCTGACGGTTGTAAGCAATGTCGGAAGTCAGCGACACATTGTTGGCAAGATAGAGCTTATCGTTGATGCGAAGGTTGAAACGCTGGTTGTTGTTGTCGCCCCACTGCAATGGTGAACCGTCGTAGAGATAGCCGAGAGAGAAGCGAAACATGTTTTTGTCGTTGCCGCCGGAGAGGCTGAGGTTGTGCTGCGTGCTGTAGGAGTTGCCCCATAGGGTCTTCTGCCAGTCGTTATCAGAGAAGACAAAGTCAGCCACATCTTTGAATCCGGCACCACCGAAGGGATTGACACTGTGATCGAGATCGATGTATTGCCCTTTGTACTTGCGGGCGAGGGCGACATACTCCAGCCAGTTGGTGTTGGTGCTGCCGTCGTTGACCAGGGCGGTCTCGACAGCGTCGCACCATTGGTCGAGGCTCATCAGCTTAGGCTGCAAGCCCGGCTTCTTGGCAGTGAACGATCCGCTATAGTCGATGGTGGTCTTTCCTGCTTTGGCTTTCTTGGTGGTGATAAGTACAACACCGCCGGCAGCCTTACTACCGTAGATGGCGGCGGAGGCATCCTTGAGGAAGTTGATGCTCTCGATATCATTGGAGTTGAGGTTGCGCAGGCCGTTGATGCCGTCGCTGTACTCCACGCCGTCGACGATGACGAGCGGTGATGCCGTGTTGGTGGAGACGGCGCCACGCAACGTCATGCCCCAGCTCTCATCGCCAGGAGCGCCACTGCCTCGCGTGATGATCACACCGGGAACGGAACCTTGCAGGGCCTGCAGCGGGCTGGTCACGGATCCCTTGTCCTGGAAAGCCTTGGCGTCGACAACGGTCACGGCACCGGTGAGGCTCTCTTTCTTCTGAGTACCATAACCCACGACGACCACTTCCTGCAACTCTTTGTTGTTGGGCTGCAACTTAATGTTGAGCGGAGATGTGCCAGCCTCTACGGTTTGGTCGACATATCCCACGTAAGAGAATTTGAGTTTAGCTCCTTTCTTGATGTTTAGGTTGAAATTACCATCGATGTCGGTCACTGTGCCTCCCGACTGTCCGATGACTTGTACGGTGACGCCGATGAGTGGTTCGCCATTCTCATCGACCACGGTGCCCTTGACGGCTTGCTGCTGTGCTACGGCAGAGACGTTCGGTGAGAAAGCCAACGCGGGCGTTCCGTAACCGGCAAGACCTGCCAGCAAACATGCGCTGATTAGGTTTCGTATCATAGGTATACGTATTAAATAATGAGTATGTAATTATATGATTTTCTTGACTTCTCGTCTTACCTCTTTTGTGGAGAGATAGATATGGGTCTCTACCGTGCGGCGGCTGATACCCATGCGGCTGGCAATCTCCTTGGCCGAAAGCTCTTCGTGACGGAAGAGCCCGTAGACTTCGGCGCGCTTGGGTGCCATACGCTTGAGAGCTACTTGCTCGGCACTGCGAATCTCGTCGCACGACATCTTGCGCACCACAGAATAACTGTCGTAGCAGGAAGCGGTCTGCATGAGATCGTGCTCGGCTTTGCGTACATAAGCCTTATGGCGTGCGTCGTCGATGATCATGCGGCGGGCCATGACAAAGATAAGGCTGTGTGCGGTGTCCTCGGCAATGACGTCTAAATCCATCACTTTCATAAACAGATCCTGAACCATATCTTCGGCTGCCATCACGTCGTGGGTGTAGCTGAGGAAGTAACGTTTCAGGTCACTGGCATATTGCGTATAGACAGAAGCGATGATCTCGCGACGGTCATTGTCCAAGTGGCGTCCCTTGCCGCATTGAGGCTGATCCTTTTCCATATCTTGTGAGCTTTTAGTTATTCGTGATTTGATGTTTACGGTTGCAAAGTTAAGGTTTAAATTGATATAAGTCAAGTAAATCACGCACAACTCCCGCCATCTGCTTTAGCTGCTTGTCTGTTTCATTTAAGTCGTTAGTTATTAGTATTTTGTACGTAGTCCATCTGAATTAGACACACACGAAACGGACTCAAAAGGATGTCGTAAGGGCACAAAAAACGCGTAGCCGACGCACGATTATGTCGGCTACGCTATGGGGTTCAACAAAAATCTTAGTGTCCTTGGAACGTTACGTCGCTCACATGCTCACCGATGAACATATTGGCGAAGTCAGAGGTCTTGTACCATTTGGGCTTGCCCGGCATATCGTCGGAGATCTTCTGGTCGTTGATGACGAGATTGTCGAAGTGGATGCCGGAGATCGTACGGCTGTCGTCGTAACCCGTGATGAGCGACATGCCGGCATGGGAGCCCTGATAGGTGATGTTGCGCAGGGTGATGTTGCGAATGCCGCGACCGGGCGCATGGCAGTACTTCTTGTTGTAGCACACGCGGAAGTTGAAGAGATTGCCCAGGCTGATATCCTCGATGCGAATGTTGCTGAAGGTGATGCCGTCGACGAGGATATTGTCGCCGTTGTTGATGGCTATGCAGCCTTGATAGTCTATCTGCCGCTCGTTCTGCTGGAGGATGTCGATGTCGTCGTAGACCACGTCAGTGATGGTCTCGTTCTTCTCGATGTCGCCGTGGAGTCCAATCATGATGGGGTGGGCCACGTCAGCCCAGTATACGGCGTCGTGTATACGGATGTTGCGGCAGCCGCCATGATAGTCCTTGCGCGTGCAGTAGATGGTGGAGCAGTCATCACTGGTCCGACAGAAGACATGATCATAATAGACATGGTTTGAGGCAAAGACATTCATGCCGTCGCCCCAGCCATACCAGCTGATGACCTTGGCGTTGCGCACCGTCACGTTGTCGCTGCCACCCACGGGAATCTGTGTCGTCAGCGGTCCGTCGACTGTAACGTTCTTGGCGTATCGCACCATGATGCCTTCGTGCTGACGTTCGGGATTGACAATGCCGTTACCGACCACACGCACGTCATGTGCCTCATAAGCCGAGAACCAGCCTTTGACATAAGCACCGGAAGCGAGGTAGACGATCTGCCCGCTCTTCACCCCGAGCGAGTCCTTCAGTTCGTGATAGCCGGGACCGAAGAACACCACATCATGCTTCTTTACCTTGTATAACTTGGCCACATCGGCGGCAGAACGGCAGACGGGGATATGCGTGTCGTCGGCAAAGAGCTGCAAGTTGTGATAGAGATCACCATCCACCTCTACGGACAGATAGCGGGGACGGTCGAGCGTGAAGAACAGCGTGTCGCCGTGCTGCGTGGTGGGGATGGAGTAGGACAGCGGTCTCACGCGCCACTGCTTACTCGCTCCCCGTTTGCTGTTGCCCGGCTTACTTGTCTCTCGCTTGCTGATGACCGCCACTTCTGTCTGCCCGTCGAACGACAGAGCCGCCACATTGCTGTTCTCGGCCTGGTGTCGCGCCTCACTGACATGGTCTACTTTCCACGTGATCACGGGCACTCGTCGCCAAGTACTGCCCTGCTGACGGACGAGCACCTGAAAGTCTTCACTGGTTTTCACCTTCGCTTCGTAAGCGGGGATCACCAGTTTGGCTGATGTGGGCAGTGTCGTGAGCAGCGACAGCAACACGGGCAGAACTGTCTGAAAGATATGCTTTACCTTCATTTTGTCGAGAGAATTTTTTTGCCATTGATAATGTACACGCCTCTATGCGGAGCTTTGGACAGCTTTCTGCCTTGAAGATCGTAGGCAGCGTCTGCCTGAGAAGCGGCGGTCATGGGAAGACTGATATCCGTTGCAGTGGCGCTGTAAGTCAACCGGAAGTTGTCGAAACAGATCCAGTTCTTGGAACCGCCCTCATGGATGCCCAAGGTCAGCGTGCCATCTGTGACCACGGCCTTGACTTGCAAGCGTCCATAGTCGGCGTTGCTTAGCATCCTCTGTCGTTCCGTCGCGTAGTTGGATCCCACACAGCTCTGTTTCACTAAGGCTTTGCTGGTCTTCCCTCCGGCAGTAGTAAAGAGATAAGCGTCGTTGGCACCATCGCCATTGACCAGTTGCACGGTAACGGTGTACACTCCGGCAGGCAGATCTGTCAGCGTCTGCTCCATGTGAAAACCGCCTTTGCTGTGCCAGCTCTCGAGCATATCGCTTTTCTGATTGCCCCATGAGCCGGTGACGGTCCAGCCTCCTGTAGTGCCTTCGTCGAACGCCGGATTGACGATTGCTGCGGTCAGGTCGGTCAGCGTATCGGAACTCTGTTCGATGATATGCTGGTAAAGCGTGTTCTTAGTGATGGCAAACAACTGGAAATGCGCGGCATTGTCACCCGTCTTGTTGCAGGCCATCTCCTCACCGTCGACGTATCCGTGCTCAGGTGTCCACAGTCCCAGCCAGTTGCCTCGGTATGTTCCGTTTTCCACTTTCCATGCGCCGCCGTCCTCCTCCAGGAGAAAGCGTGCCCAGCTGATGGCGTTGGGCTGGTCGTGGGTGCGGATGTTGAAGGCTGCATTGTACTCAGTCTGCAAGAGCAACCCGTCATAGTCTTTGTTACGCAGACAGAAGGCAGAGTCCATAGGCTCCAGCGTCCACAACTGCCGATAATTCGTTTCAGGGTCGGTGGGTGCCTGATAGTAAGGTGCCTTGTTGCCGTTCATCTTGCCGTCGGCGAGCCCCATCAGCAGGTCACCTTCGTTTGCGGCAATGGCAAAGTAGCAATGAGGAACCAGGCTCTTCAGCTCTTTCTTGCTTCTCACCCGCGTGTAGCCCTTGTCAGTACTCATTATTTGATAATAACTGAAATTGTCTTCTTTCACGTCTACATGGAATAGGAATTGCTGTCCATGGTATTGTGCGACATAATCGCCACTGCCCGATACGGCTCCAATCACGTATTCAGCACCATGTGAACCGTCCTGCCATGTGACCGTGCTGTCATCGTAGGCATAGAAAGGCAACTTGAGCCTTAAGACCACACTGTCGCCGACAAAGACATGCGCATTGCCGCCGGCTGCTGTGGCTCCTTCCACAGCGACTTGTTGCAAAGCCGGTACCACATGCAGATGGAAGCGCAACGTGCTCACGGCTCCGGCCATGTTGGCATATTGATAGTTGTATTCCCTCGCCGTGACCACGTGGGGCAGGGTCAGCGTCGCCACCGTCAGTCCGTTGTCCCACAAGCGGTCTTCAGACCATCCTGTGGCAGCGTTGGCCTGAAGGACCACCTCACTGCCACTGAGCACAGTGACGGTGGTGTCCTGTACCGTCGTGCCATTATAGGTGATCGAGGGGACAATACTGTCGGCGGGAGCGTCTCCTGCCACGGCGATGGCAAAGGCCTGGTGGCTCTCGGTGCCGTTGGCGGCGGTGTAGGTCACACGGTAGATATAGCTGTGATCGGCTTTCACGGTGATCGTCCGTGACGTCTGCCCGGTGTTCCACCGCCATTTACCGGAGTCCGCCACGCTGTCGGGCAGCTGTGGCATGAGCACGATGTCTGCCGTGTCGCATGGTATGGCCTGTGTGCTGCTCTTGGAATAATTGTAGTGCAGGGCGCCCAGGTTGGTTTGGTTACGGTAGGTAGAGTCCTTGTAAACCATGTCGCCCGTCAGTGGTACGATAGACTGATCCTTGGTGACAGCCTTGCGGTGATTGGTGAGCATGGAGAAGCCCAGGTCGTCGAAACCGCCTGAGTTCGCGCTATAGTTGCCGCCGCCTCCATCAGCACCGATCTTCTTCACAGCTGCGTCGGCGTAGGGCAGTACCACGCCACGCTGTCCTTCGTAGTAGCCCGTGAGTCTGTTCCAATAGGGGCGGTACTCTCCGGCTCCTGACGTGCTTGGTCCGCCCATCTTCCATCCGCGTCCCAAAGCAGTACGGCAGTCGGAATAGTCATAGCTTTTCCAGGGCAATAACTCTGCCGCCACATTGCCGAAGTTCATAGCAGCGACAAATTCCGCTCCCGCTGCAATGCGATCCTGCATATAGGCAAAGAGGTCGTCGCCCTGGTTCAATCCTACCTGACAGATGTCTATTGCCAAGCCCAGTGCCATGAGGGCATGTCCCTGATCGCGTCCCGACTCCTGCATCTGTCCCAGCTTGCCCAAGGCGCCACGGCTGTCGGCATAGGTGACGGGCACCAAATCACCGATGAACTCATTACAACCTTCGTTGACGATCTCTGACTGAGCACGTCTAAGGCTGTCCATGACCGTTACGCCCTTAGTGTTGTAATCGTTGACATGGTCATATTTATAATAGGCTACGCCCTGATTGTACATGTGTACGTCGTCGCAGAGAATGCCGATGGACATCACGCACAGGGCGTTGCACAGTCCCCAGTTGCTCCAATAGTGTCCTGGCCGATGACCCAGAGAGGCGTAGCGGCTGTTGTTCCATGTGTCGTGACGCCTCCGGAGGAAGTCAATGGAAGCATTGTAGAATACGCGCACCATCCACTGTTTGAAACGTGTAAAGTCCTGTGCTGACCAGCCTTTATAGTCGCGCATGAGTTCGGCGGCATTGGCGAATTCATAGCCGTAGATGCCCGCAGCCAGTGAGACATTGGTGTCGCCGCCCAGTGCCTTGCAGCCGTTGGCCCACTGCATGAGTATGCGCACGGCAGCGTCGGCATTGTCCTTTGTGCCTGCTATCTTCCACCGTAGTGCATTCTGGTAAGCCATGGCAGCGCCACGGGCAGCGTTCATATAGTTCTGTCCCGATCCCCCGCCGCGTATGATGGTCTCTGTGGGGTAGGTGGCAACAGTGCTGTGGGAATAGCCGTTGTCGCACAGTTTTTTCCATGCAGCCTTGGTCAGTGGATCACCTTCTGCAAGCAGTTGCTGCGTGCGCACGATGTCTTCCTGGGTCACGAGTCCGCCGGGATGTATAAATCCATGATCGGCGGCGCTTTCTTTGGTAGACGTCATTGGCTTGTAGTGGGCGGAAATAGTCAGACGTGAGAGCACGCGTTTCAAACTGCCCGTACAGGCGTTGACGGTCTGTTGCGAGGCGCGGTTTCCGGCCACGAGGCTCTCTGCAACGGCAATCTCATCGTTCATCTCCTGAACGGCATTGGGCGCACAGTCTTTTTGACTCAGCGAGGCCAGGCTGCTCTTAGCTGCGGCAATGCTCGCTTTCAGCGCACTGTAGTCGGTTTGAGCGTGAACCGTCATGACAGAGGCCAGCAACAATGTTAAGCCAAGCATTCTTTTCATTTTCATATTATTGGTATCAAAAGATTAATCTATCTGTTGGCTCTATGCATCATCTTTCTCTTGCTGTACTGACAACCACCTTCAGATGCACGGGCGATACGTTTCTATGCAAAGTTAAAAAGTAAAAAGGGAATTTCTTCGGTTTCCTGCCGAAATAATCACTCTTCCAAGCGGAATGGATGAACTTTTGATCAACGCTTTGTTGCTCAGTATATTACGCCGGTGTGTATTATGCACTTTTCAATTGAAAAGTGCATATAATCCCGCTGTTTGTCCCTCATAATTCACCCGTGATGCCATCAATATTCTTAGATGACGATGTATCTTCTGTTTTCAAAGAATCATATCGTGGTTTTTCCGTGGATCCAGACTGCCGTTTCCATGAGGTGAAAAACGTGTCGTGCTGTCCCCAAGATCGTACTTCCAATGTTGTAATCTTATAGAAAAAGATCTTTCACTACCTAGGAAACAATTATTCTCTATGCAGCGAAAAATCTCTTGTTGCTTAGATTTTTCAATTTGTAAATAGTGATTTTTCAATTTGTAAATAGTGAGCAGCATGCCCGACTTCACCGAAAAACGGTATAGTGCGTTGCTTTTTGCAGACAGGCAGCGTGTTGGATTTTCACTTTCTTAACTCCTTCATGTAGTCTTTCGGCGTTTTGCCGGTGAACTTCTTAAAGGCGGTGAGGAAGGGCGTTCGGGAACGGAAGCCACAAAGTTCCGAGAGCGCGGTGATCGTGTACTTGCTGTATTCCGGCAGGGCGGCACGGCGCTTGAACTCCCGGATACGATACTCAGCGATGAAGTCGTAGTAGTTGCGCTGTAGATACTGCGAGAAGACTTGCGAGAGTTCGTGCGACGTGCAGCCAACGGCCTTGCTCAGTTCGCTCATTTGTAGAGTTGGGTTGAGATAAGGCTTGTCCCTCTCCATAACCTCCAGGAGTTTCTTTTGCAGTTGCTTGGCCACGGCGGGCGAGAGCTTGGAGAACTGATAGTGTTCGGGCTTGCGTTCCCACATCTTCCAGAAATAGGGAATCTTGCGATATTTGCAGTAGAGCAGCCTATAAAGATAAGGAGTAGGAGCACGATCATCGTGAAGCAGATGGCACTGTAGGTCAGCGGCACCTCGACATCGATGACCGTATGGATCTCCGGCATGCCGATGGCCTCTATCTCCAGCCGATAGCTTCCGGCTGCAAGATGGTGGAAGGCGATGATGTGGTCGTGGCTGGCGGTCTGCCAGGACTCGTCGGCAGCGCCTATGAGCCGGTAGCGGTAGCGGATGTCGCTCGTGCGACCATAGATGACGGGCGAGAACTGTGCGGTGAAGTCGCTGCGATAGCGGCTGAGCGTGAGCTCATTGTCCATCATCACGCCCGTGATCTCCTCGGGCGAGAACCAGTGGTCGGTCTGTATCTGTCCTAAGATGATGCGTTGCGGCCGGAACCGGTGGTGGAGCATGTCCTTTAGCTTTGCATAGACAAGTCCGCCATTGGTTGCTGCCCAGAGAATGCCATGCGCGTCGAGCACGACGGCATGTGACTGAAACTGCTGGTTGCTCAGCCCGTCGATATATCCGAACATCCTGAGTTGTTTGCCTTTCTGAACATAGATATTGTCGGATGTGACAAACACAAAGGTAGTGTCGTTGACGACATGGAGATAGAGCAGCGCGTTGTCGTCGTCCTGCATCTGTAGCGGCAACGTGCTGATTCGGTCGCTTGTTTCCTGATAGATGAGAGGCAGTCCGTGTTGAGGGATGAGGAGCAGACGACCATGTGACAATGGCTCGATGGTACGCAGCAATCCCACACGTCGCAGTTTGTTGGGCAGGCCGTTGACAACGATGGCTTGGATGTCGGGACGATACTGGCACAGTCCGCCTGCTGTGGAGATCCAGGCGGTGCCATTGCTCTCAATGCCTATGCAAAACACTTCGTCGGAGGGCAACTGGCTGTTGCGGGTGGTGAGCATACGCAACTTTCCCGAACTCGGGTCGTAGCATCCGACACCTTGTGAGGTACTAAGCCAAGCCTGCCCCTGCCCATTGTCGCAAATCTGATAGACATTGGCACCGGGAAGGAAGGAGGAGTGTGGCAAGAGACTGCTTTTGTCAAGAACGTGAAGGCCTTGACCCACCGTCGCAACGAGATATTGATTGCCGAAGCCCATGATCTGCGTGATGACACTGTTGCCGAGAAGCGAAGGTGCCACGGGACGATAGCTTTTGGAGGAAAAGTCGAAGACATAGAGTCCCTCACGTGTACAGAAGAAGAGACGATTGCCGTCATGGAGAAAGTTTCTCACGGCTACCTGGCGGCTGTCGAAGATGCCCGGCTGTTCAAAGACATGGAAGATGCCACGGTTGAGCAGGGTATAGTCCAGACCAAAGAAGTTATAGCTGGCCCATCGTGTGCCGTTGCGGGAAGAAAGATATATGGTGTTGGCCTTTGGAAACCGTCCCCAACCATTTAAAGGAATGTTGCCGAAACGTGGCAAGGTGCCACGATGATTGGAGATTCTTTGGAGTTCGCCGCCCGTCAACGCGTAACTGCCCATCAGTGTCTTGATGATGACTTTCCGTGGAGTCTTTCCTTTCCCGCCAGTCACATGCATGTCCGTCACGGCACAGTCTATATCATCTTGAAAGATTCTTTTGAGGGTGAGTTGCCGCTTGTCGAGTTGCCACAGTCCCACGCTATTGCCCACAAGCAGATGCTCCTTGTCCTGCGGTACGATGTCCGTGATGAAGTTGATCTCGTCTTTCTCTTTCATGCGAAAGGGAATGTTGACGACATGCTTGCCGTCGAAACGACTTACACCACGGAACGAGCCGATATACATCAGGCCGTCGGCATCCTCAAAGATAGACGTCACCGAGTTGTCCATCAGTCCGTCTTCTGTTGTCAGCGTGCCAAAGGTCTGGGCAGACAGCAGAATATTCGTAATGAAGAAGAGTGAGATCAGAATCAGTCTCCTGATGTGGAAGTTATAGAGTATATGAAAAGCATTACGCATAGTGAGTCTTTGTTGTCTGTATTCTACTTCATTTTCTTGAGATACTCTGTCGGCGTCATGCCTTCCACCTTTCGGAAGGTGCTGAAGAAGCTCGACTTCTTGAAACCGCACTTGGCACTGAGCGCAAGGAGCGTATAGCGCTCGGTCTCGCCCTGGTCGACGAGACGCTTGAAGGCTTCTAAACGATAACGGTTGATAAAGTCGTAGTAGTTCTCCTTTATATATAAGGAGAAGACCTGCGAGAGCTTGCTGGGAGAGAGATGGAGGTGATCGGCGAGGTCGCTCATCTTCAAGTCGGGATTCTCGTAGACCTTCTCTTTCTCTATATAAGTCTTCATGCGCTTGACGATGTCGGCGCATTCCTGCTCGTTGATCTTCACGCGGTCGTATTTCGGTGCGTCGTCGGATAGCTTACCAGCGTTAGCAGACTGGAATTTGTCTTCTTCCACGCCGTTGACTGCCTCTCTTTGTTGTGGCTCAAGTTTCTCGGCCAGCATCTCCTGCTGCATCTGAGTTTGCTGTTGCTCACTTTCCACCTCCATCAGCGCATCAGCGATGTCGTTGCGCTCAGCAAGAAGGATGCCGGTGGTCTTGTGATAGCGGCGCCACCAAAGGAAGAGCCCGATGGCAACAAACAGAAAGATCAGCTCGGCAATGGCCAGCCACGACGGATAGACAGCGATATGATAGATGCGTGTGGTGCCTGGAGCGCCCGCCAGTCTCACCTCAAGGGAGTGTCCGCCAATGGACAGATGGCCCAACTCGATGTTTTGACCATCCTGTGCGAGTGACCAAGTCTTGTCACCGTCAAGACGATATTGATAGAACCGGCCGTAAGGTCGTGCAAAGTCTTCGACGACCATCTTGAAGGAGAGCTTCTCAGAGAGGAAGTTCCAGGTGAGGCTGATGCGGTGCTCTTCATTGGCGAGCGTCTCAGCGGCATAGCCCAAGGGGTCGCCGCCCACGTAGAGATCATAGAGCAGGACGGGGTAGCGCGTGTTTCTGCGCCAGTTGTCAAGGGCCGACAGCGTGGTGGAGAGCAGTCCGTTGGAGGTTCCCATCTAGACAGATCCGTCCCCGTCACTCTGTATGTCGCTGGTGCCGACGAGCTGACATTGCAGTCCCTCGCCATAGCCATAGTGCTGCAATTCCCGTCCTTGATAGTCAAAGCGGAAGAGTCCTTTCTCCGTTGCGACCCAGTAATGCCCTTTCCGGTCATCGAGGAAACTATAGATGACTTCGTTCTCCAACCCTCTCGGCAGCTGTACCGTGCCGAAGCGATTGAGGGCGGGGTCGGTGAAGTAGATGCCCTTGCGGTTGTAGAAAAGGTGCAGTCCGTCGTGCCCGGCACAGCATTTCAGACTTTCTTCGCCATCGAAGAACCCTTTTGGAAAATGGCTGCTCTCGAACTGTTTCTCCGCAAAGGAATAGAGCGTGAGCCCTTGTTGACTGCAAATCCACCCGTTGCCTTTGCTGTCGAAGAAGATGTCGGTGACCACACCGCCCTTCATCGGCGTGTTGCGCTCGTTGTAGGCGGTCAGGCTACCTTGTGGGCTAAGGACAAAGACACCCTCACCTGTACCTATCCACAGATTGCCGTCGGGAGCCACAGCCAGTGCTCCGACCGTGACATTGCTCAGCAGGGGCGACTGCGTCAGCGTGCTCACGCTGCCTGTCGCTGGGTTGAAGACACGCACGCCGGCGTCGTAGGTGCCCACGTAATACATGCCGTTGAAGTAGCAGATCTTTGTGATGATATGTGCGCCGCCAAGCTGCTCGGGCATGACGTGGCGTACCTGTCGGGTGAGCGCGTTGACATAGTAAAGTCCGCCGCTCGTGCCGATGACGGTCTCACTGCCATGGATGCAGAAGCTGCGCACGAAGAGTCCCTCTGTGGTGAAGTCGCCCATACGGAAGAAGCGGAAGATCTTGTCGCTGTGGTAGGTGTAGGCAAGGCCGAAACGGTAGAAGCCGAACCAGTCCACGCCGTTGTTGTCGCGGTAGTAGCAATAGCAGGCGTCGGTGGGAAGGTTGTGGGCTTTGTCTCCGCCAACGGTGAAATGTTGCTTCACGGTGGCGTTGCGGCCATCGAGAAGAAAGGCGCCGGATCCGTCGGTGCTCACGCAGACGTCGCCTCCGCGTGTCGTGTAGAGGCTGGTCACCACGTTGCCGATGCCCTCGACATGTCGCGACTGTCGGCTGCGAATGTCGTAGACGAAGAGCCCGTTGTTTTTGGTTCCGACAAAGAAGCGCTCGCCGCTGATGCACAGGTGGCTCAGCGCTGCGCGTGGCGGCATGGCGGTGGCAAGGTTGATGGAGCGGACTTTGCCCGTGGCGGGATGGTAGCTGTTGAGGGCGTAGCGGCTGAGAAACCAGATGGCGCCGTCTTTTCCCGGCACGATGTCTCGCACTGAGTTCTCGATTCCCATCTTTGTGGCGCCGACTGTGATCGTCTTCAGGTGTTTGCCGTCGTAGAGATGCAGTCCGTCGCGATTTCCGAAATAGAGTATTCCGGCTTGTGAAAGGATGGTCTCGGCTTTGGAGATGGAGGATAGAACGCGCGTAAAGTGGTTGGAGCCCTTTTGCAGGATGAAGATGCCTTTCGACGTGGCGGCATAGAGCGTACCGTCGCTTCCCTCGTTGAGATCATAGACATAGGTGGCTCCGCGTCCTTCACCGTTGAAGGCGAAGGTGACGATGCGCTTGCCATTATAGCGGCTGACTCCGTTGCTTGTAGCCAGCCACACCTGTCCGAGATGGTCGGTGAGGATAGAGGCCACGGTCTCACCGGATAGGCCATTCTCCTGTGAGATGAAGCGGAATGGCTCATCGTATGCCACGTCGGCCTTAATAGTCTGCGTTAAGGTCAATAGCAGTGTGACGATATATATAAATCTGCGGGCAATATCCATTATATTGTAGGTTTACGCCCGTAAAATTAATAAAAAATGTTCATATAAGCAATTTTTATAGAATAAAAGGCACACAGTAACGGTTTTGCGTTCAGAGAATTTCTACTTTCTCTCGCCATGAACCCATGGAGAACGTCCGATGCGCCATAGGTTCGTAGAACTGTTTTGTAGTTGATGCTCCTTAAACGCTGTTAAAATGGGGTCGAAAGAGCTAACAAAGACTAATAACTAAAGCTATTAGTTGGTACTAACTATATTTTTTCGTTACTTTGCCATTGTAAACACAAAGCGATAGGATTATGAAAAAGCTTACGGCAAAGGAAAAGGAAATCATGGATATGCTGTGGCAGCATGGTCCCATGTTCGTCAGGGACATGCTGAAGTTGTATCCAGATCCCAAACCTCATTTCAATACCGTCTCCACGCAGGTGCGCATCTTGGAGAGCAACGGCTATGTCAGTCATGAGGCTGTGGGAAACAGTTATCGCTATCAGGCCGCCATCACGGAAGAAGCCTACGGCAAGAGCACCCTTGCCGGCGTGATTAAGAACTATTTCGACGACTCTTATCTCTCTGCCGTGAGTGCCTTTGTCAAGGAGAAGAAAATCTCTGTCGACGAGCTCCGTGAGTTGATAGAGCAGATAGAGCAAGGCAAGTAACCAAAATGAAAGTATGATGGATTTTCTGTATTATAATCTCCGTGTAGCGGTATTGATAGCGGTGTTCTATATGTTCTACCGTCTGTTGCTGTCTCGTGACAGTTTCCATCAGCTCAACCGTTTGGTGCTGTTGGGCACCGCTTTGGCTTCTTTTGTCTTGCCTCTGTGTGTCATCACCATCCATCACACCGAGGTTTTGTCCTCAGTCCCCACGGTGGAGACGGATGTCGCTGGTGGTGGAAGCGCAGTTGCTATTCCGACCACACCCTGGTGGCATATCGTGTTGCCAATCGTCTATTGGTCAGGCGTCATTTTCACATTATTATATACAATTCTCTCGATATCGAAGGTATGCATACTTATTGGCCGATGCGAGAAGCACCGGCAGGCCGACGGCAGTGTCATTGCCGTGGCCGATGGGGAAGTGTCCCCATTTTCTTGGATGCACTTCATCGTGGTACCGCGTAGCGACTACGCCCATCCCGACAGTGCCATCCTCATGCACGAGCGTGAGCACATCCGCCGGCATCATTCTTGGGATGTGCTGCTCGTTGATGTTCTCTCGTCGTTTCAGTGGTTCAATCCTGCTATATGGATGCTGCGTTCAGATCTGCGCGCCATCCACGAGTATGAGGCTGATGCGGCGGTTCTCTCAAGTGGCGTCGATGCACGCCAGTATCAATACCTGTTGGTAAGAAAAGCTATAGCCGCGGCAGGGTACTCTGTGGTCAATGGCATCAATCACAGTACCCTCAAACAAAGAATCACTATGATGAATACTCATAAACAAAACCGATATTCCTGGCTCAAAGCCATGTATGTACTTCCCATTGTTGCCGTCTCGCTTTGTGCCACTGCCAAGACCGTTACAGACTATAAGGTTGCTGACAGTGCTGTCCCGGCTACAGCTCAACCGGCTGTCGCTCAGCGTCCGGCATCCACAGACGCATCGGCAACTACGGTAGAGGATATTGTAGAGCAGAAAGTCGCCCAGAAAGACTCTACCAAACTCAAGAATCTCTTGGTTGTCGTCGATGGCAAGGAAATACCCTATTCCTCTTTGCAGAATGTCGATCCTTCTTCTATCTCGGCTATAAGCGTCTATAAAGATAAAGCTCATACGGCTCAATACGGAAAGAAAGGAGCCAATGGCGTGATTGTCGTGACAACGAAAAAGGCTGCTTCAGCTGAAGGAGAGAATAAAGGTACCTTTACTGTTATCGACGAGATGCCTCAGTTCGATGGAGGTCGTTCGGCTTTGATGCAGTATCTCTCTCATAATGTTCATTATCCCGTTGTGGCGCAGGAAAGTCGTGTAGAGGGTCGTGTCGTGGTCAGCTTTATTGTCAAGTCAGACGGATCCATCGCTGATCCGGAGGTCGTCTACAATGGCACCAAGCGTGTAGCCGCAGAGACGAACACCGCTTCGGGCGAGAAGAAAGAGACTGCAGAGAACGCCGCCGAGAAGCAGAAGAAAGAGGCTGAAGCCAAGGAAGCTTTGGCTCAGGAGGCGTTGCGCGTGGTAAGCAGTATGCCGGCGTGGACACCGGGCAAGCAGGACGGGAAACCCGTCAATGTGAAGTATAATATTCCAATATCTTTCAGGCTGACATCTCCTTCAAAGTAGAATATTTCCTTTTAAAGTAGAAGAATCGTGACAGCCCCATGACGCAGATCTTCGCATGGATCAATTCAGTGCGTTACGACCGCGGCATGGGGCTGCGATGCTTCATTTGCACCTTATCTTGGTCTTCATGATTTATGATTATTGTCTTTACATGAATGTCCATGAGTTGACCACGAATTCCCCATAAATTGAATAATTAGTGAATAATTCGTGGTTAATTAGTGATGATTCAATGTTCAAAATAATAGTTTTGAAGGATCATGATGTTTATAGCCTACGATGTTTATAGCCTACAAAATATAACGCTTATTATTTGTTAATGCTGCTAATATTAGTTACCTTTGCAGAAGAAGATAAGTCACTTTATTATGATCGATCCACATATTAAGCAGCAGTTTCTTTCCGAGGTCAAACAGACGATTCCGGAAAGACAGATATATACCGACAGTCTCCGCACTTATGCTTGGGGTACTGATGCCAGTTTCTATCGCATGACCCCGCAAGTCGTCGTCCGCACAAAGAACGAGGAGGAAGTGCAGGCGGCCTTCAAGGCGTGCAAGAAATACGCTATTCCGTTTACGCTCCGTGCTGCCGGCACGTCGCTCTCCGGACAGAGTTGTACTGACTCCGTGCTCATCGTGGCAGGCAAAGGCTGGGAGCAGTTCCATTTAGATGATGACAAGAACGCCATCACCCTTCAGCCAGGTATCACGGGAGGACGCGTGAACAATATCCTGAAGCCTTACGGATGTGTATTCCCGCCCGATCCGGCCTCGGTAGGCAGTGCTATGGTCGGCGGTATCGTGGTCAACAATGCCTCAGGCATGAACTGTGGTGTGCATGCCAACAGCGACCACATGTTGCTCAGCGCCCGCCTCGTCCTTACTGATGGCACCGTCCTTGATACCGGCGACGAGCAGAGCCGCGAGGCCTTCCGCAAGAGTCATCCCGAGTTTCTCAAGAAGATCGAGGCCCTGCGTGATGAGGTGCGGAAGGATGCGGAACTCACCGAGCGCATCCGATACAAGTATTCTATCAAGAACGTTACAGGTCTCAACATCCGTCCGCTTGTCGACTACGACGATCCCTTCGACATCATCGCTCACAGTATCGTGGGCTCTGAAGGTACGCTTGCCTTCCTCTCCAGCGTCCGCATGAAAACGCTGCACGAATATCCTTACCGCGCTTCGGCTATGGTTTATTTCCAGTCCATGGAGGAGAGCTGCAAGGCTATCGTGGCTTTGAAACAGCTGAAAGCCGAGGAGGACGACATGGCGATGACCTATGAGGATCTCAAGGTAAAGAGTGCGGAGATGCTTGACTATCTGTCGTTGCAGAGTGTCGACGACCCCATTTTTCTCAACTATAAGAACGATGTGGATGCAGGCCGTGTCGGCGGCGTAGCCAAAGGCGACTATCACAATCTCACGGCAGTCCTCACCGAGACCAAGGCTTTGACGCCGGAAGGCCTGAAGGCAAATATCCAGGAGATCATGGACACGCTCTCGCGGTTTAACCTCTATGGCGAGCCCGTCTTCACCGATGATCCGAAGGTCTACGGAAAGTACTGGTCTATCCGCTCTGGCATCTTCCCAGCCGTGGGCGGCCAGCGCCCTGTCGGTTCTTCCTGTCTCATCGAGGATGTGGCGTTTCATATCGAGGACCTGCCACATGCTACGGTGGATCTGCAGCAGCTCATCGCGCGCCACGGCTATAAGGATGCCTGCATCTATGGTCATGCCTTCGAGGGCAACTATCACTTCATCCTCAATCAGAGTTTCGCTTCAAAGGAGGAGGTAGAGCGCTACCGCAATATGATGGAGGATGTGGTGAAGCTTGTCGTGGGCAAATACGACGGTTCCTTGAAGGCCGAGCATGGCACTGGCCGCAATATGGCGCCGTTTGTCAAATATGAGTGGGGAGAGAAAGCCTACAGTGTGATGAAACAGTTGAAGCACATCTTCGACCCCGACAATATCCTCAACCCGGGTGTCATCTTCAATGATGATCCCGACTGTTTCATCGAGCATCTCAAGCCGTTGCCCGTGCTCCACTACGACCTCAAGCCGCGCCAGGAAGAAGGAGGCAGCCATCTGGCGGTTTCGACGATGGACGAGATGGTGCAGGGTGTCGAGAAAGCAAACCGCTGTATAGAATGTGGATTCTGCGAAGTCAACTGTCTGTCGTGTGGTTTCACGCTCTCCTCAAGGATGCGCATCGCCTCTCAGCGGGAGATGCTGCGCCTCAGACAGACCGGCGAGAATCCGAAACGATTGGCGGAGATGGAGAAAGACTATCGTTACCTCGGTGAACAGACGTGTGCCACAGATGGTCTCTGTGCCACCTCCTGCCCGATGAAAATCAATACGGGCGACCTCACGCATCTGTTGCGCCAGCTCTTCATGGACCAGCACTCTGAGCAGCGCGCTATCGGACAGATAGGTGCCGACCATCTCAGTGCCATGAAAGATGTGGTGCGCGGTGCGCTCACCGCAGCCTCATTAGGCCGGAACGTGCTCGGTACCACAGCCATGAAGAAAGTGTGTGGTGCCCTTCATCAGCTCGGCGTTCCACAATGGTCTACGGCTATGCCAGGTGCCATCCGTAACCCGTCTCAGGCAATGCTTGACCAGCAGCCGTCTGAGCTGAAGGTGGTCTATCTGCCGAGTTGCATCAATCAGACGATGGGACTGACGAAAGGCGCTCCCGCTAAGCGCCCGCTTGTCAAGGAGACGTGTGCCCTGTTGCACAAAGCCGGATATGAGGTGATCTTCCCGAAAAATATGAAGGACCTTTGCTGTGGACAGATATGGGAGAGCAAGGGTATGACAGATATCGCTGACCGAAAGACTGCCGAGACGGAGCAGGCGCTCTATGATGCCAGTGAGGGCGGCCGTTGGCCCGTGCTCTGTGACCAGAGTCCTTGTCTTCACAGACTGAAGAAGATGGTCACCCGTGTCCGGCTCTACGAGCCCGCCGAGTTCATCCTCACCTTCCTTAAAGACAGACTCACGTTCCATCCTACTCACCGGCCGGTAGCCATCCACCTGACCTGCTCCACGCGTGAGATGGGACTCAGCGACACGATGCTCGCAGTAGCGCGCCTGTGCACCGACAACGTCTTCGTGCCGGAAGGTATCGGCTGTTGCGGCTTTGCCGGTGACCGTGGGTTCTCACGTCCGGAGCTCAACGACTGGGCTTTGCGCTCGCTCAACGGGCAGATAGCGGAGCATCATATCGAGCGCGGCTATTCCAACAGTCGTACGTGCGAGATCGGACTGGAGTCGCATGCCGGCATCCCCTATATGAGCATCGTGTATCTCGTCAACGAGTGCACGGAGCCACGGGGCTAACAGAAAGATGAATCTTGTATAGCACATCGGGGTGTAGCCTTTTGGCCGCACCCCGATGTGTTATCGTAGCTATTCTCTAAATATTACCATTAGCGTACATAATTAGGGACGCAAGGAAGTTGTATTACCCACATTGCAGATATGAAACTTTTTCCAAACGTGGCGGCCTTGTTTGTAGATATACATTCCAGGCCGTGTTACCGTCTTTACTTCCCTGCCTTGCAGGTCATAGATGTGTGTGGCTTGGTTCATGTCGCTTATGTGTGGTGTCTCTATGCCGGTGGTTCCGTTTGTTCCCCATTGCGATGCGAGCCATTTGACTTTGTCATGGAGATAGGACTTGATCTTAGTGGCCTTGTCCATCTCGTCGTCCGTGCCGTAGCTGGGCCAGCGGGTATAGTCGCTCTTGGCAGCTGTGGAGATAGTGGCGGCAAGTTGGTCGATGTACTGATCGACAGTGGGAAGCGCATCACGGTAGAAGTCACCGAAGACATTTTTTACAGCTTCCTGGAAACGAGGAAACTGATAGATGTGATCAATGAGGAAGCACTCGAATTGTGGCCAGTCCCAGATAAAGGCGTGCCGGTCGTTGTTGTATGCATTGCCGAAATCCCATACCGGTCCTGCTATCCATTTGGTATCGGTGCCCCGGTCTTTATGAAGATAGAAACTGCCGTGGAAGCCCTCCTCGTCCTGCATGAGTTCACGTACCACGTAGACGCGCGCCATGGCATACAAGTCGATGTATTTCTCCCATTCCGTGGAGGTCTTGTCAGTGGCATAGACCGCGTCGCGGATGGCGTTGAACTGTTGCTGGAGATACGCTTCCTGTTTAGCGGAGAGTATCTCGGGTGACTTATACGTGATCCACATGTCCTGACTCTTGTCGCTCATGGGTACAGAAATGTGCGGGTCGGTATTGTAGTTGTCTACCTCCACGAGCCATCCTCCCGTCACGTCCTCGTCGGAGTTGTCTTTCTGCTCAGTGATGTTGACTCGCTTGGAATCCACTCGGATGTTTTCTGTGAGGAAGTAGAGACCGATATAGTCGCCGTTGAGCACCACTTCCACCGGGCGGCAGTCGGGTGTCCACGCCAGCTTCATACAGCGTGAGAGCTCATAGCCAAGCGGGTTGCGCAGGCCGCCGAGAATGTCGTCTGCTCCGGCCATGAGCACGAAATGCTTCGACTTTGTCATGCCCAGCAGAGGCTCTTTGGTTGAGAGCTTGAGGCGATAGGGCTTTTTGTCGAATCCTGTCCATGTATAGTTGCCGCGCCCTTTGATGGTGAGGGTCAAAGGACTATCCTTCGTGCCGGAGGCCGGACAGCCGGCCGTTGACATCGGGTCAACATATAACGTGGCGGAGATATAATTCTCCTTTGAAGTGATCGGTGCATTGTCCTGCGTGTTGATATACATCACGGGCAACGTGCCGGAAACGTTGGCTTGGGCACCCGCCACCTGCCAGTGGCCGGAAGTGTAGAGGTCGGCTTTGTTGGGGACAAAGGTAGCACCAGGCACCATCGGTACGTTGTCCTCGTCCTTGAAAGTCTGTGTGCGGTGCTCGCCGCGCTGTACGATGAGGTTCTTCACCGCAGTCACTTTCTCGCTCAGTGCACCCACAGGCAGTGCGGTGTCGGTAAAGAAATAATGTGTCTGACCTTTGACCGTCGTGTTGATAGTAAAGGTGTATTTGCCGTCTGCCGTCTTCGTAAGGGCAAGAATATGTGTGGTGCTTTCCGCGTCATTGCCATAAACAAATTTCACTGTGGAGTAGTTGGTCTTGCTGTTGTCGAAGTAGTAAACGCCGGCGGGTACGTCGACGGCGCGTGACAAAAGCGGTGTGATGAGTAAGAGCGTGATGAGCAGATGCCGTAAGGAAATGCAAGAGAAATTGTGCCATGGCAATGATGGTTTTTTCAGCCAGGGCAAAATAAGGGTATACATATTCATGTTATATAGGTTTTGTTTTCTGCAAAGTTAGCACTTTCTTTGATAACGGCAAAAAAAGAACGGATAATTATTTTCCGTGTAGCACTGGAGAGGTAGAGCCTTTGCGGTGTTCTTTCTTCTGACTTGAACTGACACTTTCTGGCTGCGAGAGCGTTCTTGCCGTCAGAAACGGATCGTTCCAACCGTATTTGTCGTCAAGATCCTTGGTAAAACGTTGATAATCCAAATTCATGATAACCTCCTTGTTTAATTGATCCGACTTTCAAGCAAAAATAAGCAAAAGAATTGAGAAAAAGAAGAAAAACATTGTATCTTTGTACATTATTAAATAATGTGATACCTAAAAGATAAAAAATGGCACGAGACTTTGGTAAGACATGGTGGGGAAACGAATGGCTCCGCTCGCTGACAAACATAGACTATGCTAACCGCATCCCTCGTGGAGCGCGCTATGCTCGTAACGGTTCGGTAAAGAAGATCGTGATCAACGATAATGTCATCGAAGCGAAAGTGCAAGGTTCGAGGCGAACGCCCTACTCTGTGACTATCAAGGTGGACAAGTTCTCTGCCAAGGAGACCGAAGCCCTGATGGACGGCATCCTCGCGCATCCTGCTATCGTCGCTGAGCTGCTCAACCGCAAGCTGTCGCCGGCCGTTAACGACATCGCAAAGGAAAACAGGCTGAAGGTGTTCCCGACTTCCTGGCGTGACCTTGGCATGAACTGTTCGTGTCCAGACTGGGCGGTGCCCTGCAAGCACATTGCCGCAGTGATCTATATGGTGGGACAGGAGATCGACAACAATCCTTTCCTTGTCTTCAAGCTCCATGGCGTGGACATCATCGGCGAGTTGGCTAAGCGTGGCATCGCCATTGATGCCGGGAAGATGTCTGTGGTACCCGATGAGCGTGAGGCGCTCGGCCTTGTAGCGTTGAGTAAGACGGAAGAAGGGACGGCCCCAACATCATTACCGCACTTCGACTTTAGTAAGATTGCCAATTTGGGTGATGCAATTCAGAAGTTGTTGCCTGCATCTCCGGCCTTCTATGCTGATGGTGACTTTATGAGACGCTATGACGAGAACATGAAGCGCGTAGCGAAGGCAGCGAAAAGCATCCTCAATGGCAAGAAATATGTCCACGACGCATTGAATGCAAGCATCGGTCACTTACCAAAGAAAGAGGTATCGGAAATCGGCCTCGTCATAGACAAGAATCTTCATGCTGGGGTGCGCTTCGATGGCTTAAAGGCTAAGAATAGCCTGATGGATTTGATGGACTACCTTACTGCCTTGAAGGAAGAGAAAATCTATGAGAGTAGCAACACGGTCTTTGCTTTTAGGAGTTGTCTGGTGCTGGCACTTCGCCTCGCAGTCAAGGGCAATGTCGTTCCGATGATTACTCAACAGAAAGATGGTAGCGTGAATGTCGTGTGGGCTCCGTTTATGTCGGATAAGCAGACGTCAGCGATCCTTGGGCAACTTGACACGTTCTTCAGCAAAGACAGCATTGTCTTGGAGTGTACGGGAAGAAGCAAACTCGTACCGTCAAGACCAGCGTGGTTCATCTGCTCTTGCTTTCTGACGGTTCTCGTACGCCAAACTCATAAACCACTGACATGGTGGGACAAGGTTTACGAGCTGTTCTTTGATGATGAATGGAAGGAGTTTGATGGTGTCGGCGAGAAGAATGTTCCCGGCGGCATCAAGAGTTGGACAGATCATTTAGAGGCTCCTCAGCTGCGTTACCTGCCAATGATCATGGTACGCGACGAAAGTGAGGACGGAAGCGAGTTCCTTCTTGAAATGACGGTTACGGACGCTCAAGCCAACGACCGGACAGAGGTTGGCTTGCACGATGTCTTTACGGATAGAACCTATCAGCGTGTGCGGTATAATATCCTCCGAGACGTGTCGTTGTTGTCGTCCCTTGTTCCTGGCATCGACCAGTATCTTGCCAATGAGGCGCGGAAACCGATGTCGATGGACAATGCGGAATTCTCGCAGTTTCTGACCAACGTTGTGCCGGCCATGCGTTTGCTCAACATCCGGCTGCTTCTGCCGAAATCTTTGCAGCATCTGCTTCGGCCGAAGCCTTCGGTTTTCTTGTCAGCCAAGCAGAGCAACGGCAAGTCGTTCCTCCGTCTTGACCAGCTGTTGCAGTTCGACTGGAAGGTTGCGATTGGTGATGATCTGATCTCACCTGAGGAATTCCGCAGCCTTCTTGGGCGTGCCGAGGGCTTGATTCGTTTCAAACAGCAATATATCTATGTGACGGCCGACGACTTGAAGCGTATCGAGAAGGCTTTTGCCTCACGCAACGAGATGACACCGGCGCGGATGTTGCAGGTCGCCCTGTCGGGAGAGTATAAGTCTGCGAAGGTCAGCATCTCGCCTGAGGTGAAGGAACTCATCAGACGATGGACCATGCAGCAGGAGATTGAGGTGCCAAAGGAAATCCATGCCACGCTGCGTCCTTATCAGAAGCGCGGCTACGAGTGGATGTATCAAAACATGCGGCTCGGCTTCGGCAGTATCCTCGCTGATGACATGGGATTGGGAAAGACGTTGCAGGTAATCACGCTGTTGCAAAAGCTCAAAGACGATGGGCTACTGGAGAGGCAACGGGCCATCGTCGTGGTACCAACGGGTCTGCTTGCCAACTGGCAGGCTGAGCTTCAGCGTTTCGCACCGACGCTGTCAGTCTTTGTCTATCATGGACAGAACCGCACCCTCAAAGACTTCGATGCGGATATTCTGCTGACCTCCTATGGACTCGTACGTTCCGACATTGACCAACTCAAAAAGCTGAAATGGACCGTAACCGTCATTGATGAGGCACAGAATATCAAGAACAGCGGTACGGCACAGAGCAAGGCGGTGCGCTCGCTGAAGGCTGACACACATATCGCCATGAGCGGTACGCCGGTGGAGAACCGTCTTTCGGAATACTGGAGCATCATGGACTTTGCCAACAAAGGCTATCTTGGTACGATCAAGTCGTTCAACGAGGATTATGCACGGCCTATTCAACAAGAAGGCGACACTGCCTGCGCCGAGCGTTTCCGCCGGGTTACGGCTCCGATGATGATGCGCCGACTGAAGACCGACAAGAATATCATCGACGATCTGCCTGAGAAGATCGAGCAGGACGAGTTCGCCATGCTCACGCCGCAGCAGGCCGCCATCTACAAGCAGGTGCTTGACGAGAGCATGAATGTGATAGAGGGAATGGACGAGGACGACGGCACGCAGCTCTTCAAACGACAGGGCCTGATCCTGCAGATGATGCTTGCCTTGAAACAGATCTGCAACCATCCTGCGCAGTATCTCAAAAACGGTGAGACTAATCCGGCACTCTCTGGTAAGACGGAAATGCTGCTCGACCTCGTGTCGTCGATCGACGATGCCGGCGAGAAGGCGATCATCTTCACGCAGTTCAAGGAGATGGGGGACATGTTGGTGAAGTTTATCACGGATGCTACAGGTGTAGAGCCTATGTTCCTGCATGGTGGTTGTACAATCAAACAGCGCAAGGAGATGGTGGACCGCTTCCAGAACGGACGCACAGACAAGTTTTTCATTCTCTCGTTGAAAGCCGCCGGCACGGGACTTAACCTCACTGCCGCCACGCATGTCATCCACTACGACCTGTGGTGGAATCCCGCTGTGGAGGCCCAGGCCACAGACCGTGCCTATCGTATCGGTCAGCATCAGAATGTGATGGTTCATCGCTTCATCACCAAGAACACTTTTGAGGAGCGCATCAACGACATGATCAACTCCAAACGTCAACTCGCCGACATGACCGTCTCCTCCGGTGAGAGTTGGATAGGCAGGCTCAGCAATAAGGAGCTGCGTGAGATATTTGAATAGTCACATGTCCTTTGTACTTGGCTCCCGCATCTCGTAAACCTTCAGTAGAAGGTAGCGATTCGCGTAGATTTGTGTACGCTTCAGAGCGTATGTGCGAATTGCTCGGAGTAACACACCAGGTTTCTCGGTAAGGTGATGACTTTGAGACGACGGAACCATCGGCGCGGAGATGTAGGGTCGATCTGCTCCGACTGGCTGCTGATGATGTAGTAGCTGGCCGAGTAGTCGTCCATGAGAGACGTGAAGGCAGACTTAATTCGGGAGCACTTCTCGTTGATGGCATTGTCAAGGGGATTGGTGAGCCGCTCCACTGTCTCCCGCATCTTGTCTTTGTCCCCCTCCGGACAGATGTGATCATAGATAGACAGCAGTTCGTCGTGATATTCACTGAGGCGCTTAAATTCAATGCCTTCTTTGTGCCGCAAGAATAATAGGTAGACGGCACGATGAACCGGAGACAGTTGTACCTCTATCGTATTGTTGTTGCCATTGCTTGTGTTTTTGTCTCCCTCAAGGAAAAGTCTGCCGTCGTCCTTGACGAAGAGTCTGCGAAGCGTGCCACGTGCGGCTTCTGTCCTGAGCTGTTCGAGTGTAGGCACAGTGATGGCTTGAAGCAGCAAGTCGTTTCTTCCCATGACTTGCAACTTCCTCACCAGCTCGCGTAATTGCCGGGCCATCAGTCTTGCTTGTTCCTCGTCGTTGTTCATTGTGGTTACAAAGTTAAGGAAAAAACTGATTGAGCGGTTCGTGTGTGGGAATAAAAAATGAGGCTGCAAGCCTTGCGATGGTTTTTCTGTTGTGGATTTGATGTTTTTACCTTATCTTTGCGCAAAAAATATAATATCATGGAAGATGAGAATCTACAGAAGCGCGATACATTGGATTTTGGTCCGGTGGAAGACACCACAAAGGAGATTATCAAGGTGGTTGGCGTAGGTGGCGGCGGATGTAATGCCGTCAACAATATGTTCAACGAGGGCATTGCCAACGTGTCTTTTGCGGTTTGCAACACCGATAGTCAGAGTCTTGCCAACTCGCCCGTACCCGTCAAGTTGCTGCTCGGTGAGTCCGGACTGGGAGCCGGTGCTGACCCTGAGTTGGGAAAGCAGGAGGCGATCAAGACCAAGGAGCGTGTGAAGCAGTTGTTCAATGATTCCACCCGTATGTGCTTCATCACGGCAGGAATGGGTGGCGGTACGGGTACAGGAGCTGCGCCCATCATCGCTTCTGTGGCCAAGAGCATGGGAATACTGACGATAGGCATTGTGACCATACCATTCTATTTTGAGAAGAACCGAAAGATTATGAAGGCTTTGAAAGGTGTTGAGGAGATGCGCAAGAATGTCGACTCATTACTCATTATTAATAATGAGAGCATCTGCGACGTCTATGCCGACTCGGAGCTTTCGATCAAGGATGCTTTCAAAGCCGCGGACAATATCCTCTGCAATGCCGCAAAGAGCATATCCGAGCTGATTACCATTGAGGGCAGTATCAACCTTGACTTTCGCGATGTGGAAACAACGATGCGTGAAGGCGGTGGTGCCATTATGGCTATTGGCAGGGCCCGCGGAGAGAGACGTGTGGAGAAGGCAATCGTCAATGCCCTTGAGTCGCCATTGCTCTACGGCAGTGACATCTCCAATGCCAAGAAGATACTCTTCAATATCTATACGAGTGAGGACAAGCCTTTGTTCGTCAGTGAGATGCGCGAGATAGATGCATTTATGTATGGGCTGAATCCTAATATAGATGTGATATGGGGAACAAGTGACGACAATACGCTTGGTGAGGACGCAAAGGTGATCATCCTTGCCACGGGTATCGACAACCGCTTCCTGCCCGATGACAAGCATGACGATAGCGACGAGGAGTATTACAACCAGATCATTGCGAAACTCTATCGAGAGCCTTTGCTGTCGCAAAGTGCTGCGGCGAAGAAGAAAGCCGAGAAGGAGCCAAAAGAAGCAGATAAGATTCCCGAGACTTCCGCTGCTCCCTTGAATGGAAAGCAGACAGACGATTATGGGGATGAAGAGGCCTCACCCTCCATTCCTTTCGATATGACTCGTAGAGAGACTGAGACAAAAGAGACTAAGAGAGAAACAACTCCGAAAACTGATGTTCAGGAGGTAAAGCCTGCGACACCAAAGGAAAAGAAGACTTTACCGAAGGCTACAGACAACGCCCCTCATAGGGCTCCCTTTTTCCTTGATAAGCTCAAAGGACACTTGAAGAAAGGCCTTACGGTGCTGACCAGTGATTTGGACGAGTGAAGCCCATTTTACTCCATTGCAATAAACTGTAAGGCATTGACGATCCCTGTAATGTCAGAACCGCAGCTTGGCCTGCATCTCCAGTTCCATGCGACTGTGACCGTTGACATGCTCCGGTCCGGAGGATGATGATACGTTGTGGAAATAGTTGGTGTTGCCCAACTTCAGCAGAAACATCAGGCGGCCGATGTCTGCGCGGGCGGCAATGGCGTAACGGATGCCGCGTCCGGCAAACATCGGGAAGGAGAAGTTGTAGAGCAGTCCACGTTCATAGCTGTAGACACGCGAGAGGAAATCGTCGGTGTGGAAGTAGTTGGCGCTGAGAAAACTCTGAAACCACGCGTGTTGGTAGCCAACATATTGCGAGATCATGTATCCCCGGCTTGTCGCTTGTTGGTGGCAGATGCTGAGATCTCCTTGCATTCGCCATTGCCAGTAACCGGCGGCGTAGCCGATCATGGCGCGTGAGCGATATTCGTCGCGCCACGTCAGATGGTCGGCTTCGCTGTCGTTGCGTTCCCGTCTTCTCATTCGCATCCTGAGCAGGTAGCTCCATCCTTGTCGGTTGCCACTGAACTGAAGCAGAGCGTCGATGCTGTGCGAGGCGGCGGAAGCCTGATATTTCGGCCATGCGAAGTAGGCAGCGTCGACATATCCCATCAGACAAGCGCTGGCCGATGGTGTCCATTGCATACCGAGATAGAGTCCGCTCTCGTCGTTGACCGAGCCGCCGTCGGCATAGCTCTGGCTGAACAGCGAGTAGTACTGATAAGGGTAGTAGCGTTGCAGCGCCATCACCGACAGCGAGGAAGTGAGCAGATAGCTCAGAGAGTTGATCGTGGCTACCGTACCGCAGTCGCCCGTGGCCGTCTCGCCTGCGATATTGAGTTTTGCTGAGACATAGCCATAGTCGACGCTTGCATTCCAGAAGTGCTTTCCCTGGGGGTACCACCGGCGGAAAGGCTGTGTGGTGTTGGGTTTCAGCGTGCGGTTAAAGGCAGTGGCGAAAGCCGTGACGCCTGCATGAAAGCCATCACGGAAAAAGCTGAGGTTAGTGCCCACAAGTGTCTCATCGGTGTTGCGTCGCCGTGCCATCTCGCTGGGCGTGCGGTGGTAGCCGGTTTTCAGAATTGTGGCTACCGTACCTGTGGAGTCGTTGAGTGTCGCGTCGATCTTTCTCCAAGAGACGAAGCCGGTGAGCGTGAGTTGTCGGTTGAGGCGTATGGCGGCGGCAGCGCCTTGCAGGTAGTTAGCTTCCGACCGGCTGCTGTGCCCGATGATGTTGTTGGTGGAGGCTCCTAACGTGGCCAGCGTGTTGAGTTTGCCAAGTCCGAACGACGTGTTCATGATCAGCCCCATGCCGAAGCGCAACCGATAGCGCCCTACGACGAGGTTACGGATGGCGCCTGTGTTGCGGAGTTGCAGATAGAGAGAGTAATAGTCATATCCACAAGCATTCTTTCCCGCAAAGAAGGGCTCGCCCGCATCTTGCGAAGCCACAAAGCCCAGCTTGACGCGCTGCCGGTAATTGAAGCTGTAGCGCAGCCAATGCTTATATTTATATCCGAGAAATCCGTTTTTGTCACCTTCTCTATTATAAAAAGGTATTTTCAGTGCAGCCACCACTTCCTGACGCCCTGAGCGCAGGATGCTGTCGAGAGGCGGCAGCGCGTCGGACGTTTTCTCCGGTCCTATGGTGACGAACTGCTCCAGCATGTCGGCATCCTGCTTGCGAAACGAGGGAAGCATGCGCAGTTCCACGAGGCTTTCAAAGCGTCCTGCGCGATGGCGGTACTCCATGATGTCCATCACCTGCTGGGCAGAGAGGAAGGGCAGCCGTTCCAAGTCCTCGCGTGTGCAGCTGTTCAGATCCATCTTCTCGCGTGCCAGTTCACTGAGCATCTCGTAAGTTTCTTGCCATGCATCGCTTTCTACATCCTCACGTTGACCGAGTTCACTGTAATATTGTTGCCATGACTCAACAGAGTCTTGTGCGTACATGGAGATGGACGCGCTGATGCATAGCAACAGCAGAAAGAAGATGCGGACTGGTCTTTTCATGGGCTTCTCAATTGGTTCTTCTTATGTGGCTTTCATGACTCGCCGATAAGGTTGGCAAGGTTCTCATTGGCAAAAATAAGAAAAAAACGCTTACCTTGTACTCTAAGAACGATGTTTTTTGAGACTGTACGGGTAGTTTTTTATCATCTTACGGGCTTAAGATCGTTGTCTAATGTGTTAAGCTACACGTATGTCACAAGAATACTTGTCTATTTCAAAGAAAATTCTTATTTTTGCAACAAAAAGGAGATACCATGATAACAACCCTACCATCACAACCTTCTCAGCAGAGCACTGTTGAGGCATTGTGGACGCTTATCCAAGGACAGACAAAGGCCGTTCGCAAAGCCCTTATTGATCGTATTTTGTCTGAGCAAGCACAGTTAAAAAAGCAAGAAGAGGCGCAGCAAACTATGGTAAAAGAAAGTCTCACTCGTGCTTTTGACGAACTCCATGCTGGCAAAGTGAATCACGATGCCCGACAATTGTTCAAAGATTAACTTCAATGAAAGTAAACTTTGACTATCTCGATGAATTCGCACGCAGAGCTAAAGTTCTACGTAAGAAATATCCTTCTTTCGATAAAGACTACGAGTCTTTCCTTGATGAGTTGGAGAAACATCCATTTTCAGGTGAAGCCTTAGGACAACATACCTTTAAGGTACGTATGGCTATTGCTTCAAAAGGTAAAGGCAAAAGTGGTGGGGCAAGAGTTATCACATATAACCTTCAGAGAAAGAATGAGGACGAAATAGACATTACTCTGATGACAATATATGACAAGTCAGAGATATCTAACGTGTCTAATGCATATCTTCGAAGTTTAATCAGCCAGTTGGAAAGGGATAAAAAATAAAACGTATAGCTCTTCAGAATAAGTTTACACTGATAATATAAGGCTGCTCACAAATGGTTTCGTAAATAATCTAAGTTGTTTATATCATATGCGTATCGATCATGTAGCACTCTACTGCCGCGACCTGGAGGGTATGCGAGCATTCTTCTTGAAGTATTTCGATGCTTTCAGCAACGACAAGTATCACAATCCCCGTACGGGACTGTCCACCTATATTCTCTCTTTCAATGAGGGTAGTTGCAGACTGGAACTGATGAACCGGCCGGACATGGTAGAAGTGGACGCGGCCAAAAACAACATAGGGTTTATCCATCTTTCTTTCAGCTTAGGATGCAAGGAGCTGGTGGACAAGAAAACCTTGGAACTCTCGCAAGCAGGCTATACTGTCGTCAGCGGGCCCCGCACCACGGGCGACGGCTATTACGAGAGTTGCGTCTTGGGGCCGGAGAATATCCAGATAGAGATAACGGTATGACAAGAAAACGAGTCACACAGACTTATGTCATATAAAAGTGTGACACAAACTTGTGTGACTCTTACCTACGTGTTCCTATTTTAGGCTGTTGTATTCCTCGTCGTTCACCGGCTCAAGCCATTCGTTGCTGACGTTTTCGCCGGGTACGGGCATAGCCAAATGTGCAAACCAGCTGTCGCGTGCGGCACCGTGCCAGTGCTTCACGTTGGCAGGAATGTTCACTACGTCGCCGGGCAACAACAATCGTGCGGGCTTGCCCCACTCTTGGTACCAGCCGCGGCCAGCCACACAGACGAGAAGCTGACCACCGCCTTCCGTAGCCTTGTGGATATGCCAGTTGTTGCGGCATCCGGGCTCGAAGGTGACGTTGTGGATGGGGATCTGCTCCGTGGAGACAGGAGCGAGATAGCTCTGTCCGATGAAGTATTTGGCATAAGCGGTGTTGGGCTCGCCGATGGGGAAAATCATCTCGCGCTGGAACTGTGCTTTGGCATCAGCCTGCGAATCGGCTTTGTCTGCCCACACCTCTTTGGCCTGGCGGAAAGCAGCCCATGCTTTGGGCCAACCCGCGTAGAAGGCAATGTGCGTGAGTACCTCGGCAATCTCTTGCCGCGTGATGCCGTTGGCCTTGGCGTTCTGCAGGTGATAAGTCAGACTGCTGTCGGTCATGCCCATGCTCACGAGTGCCACCACGGTGATAAGGCTGCGGTCACGGAGCGAGAACTCGTCCTGCCGGTTCCACACCTGTCCAAAGAGCACGTCGTCGTTGAGCTCGGCGAATTTCGGTGCGAAGTCGCCCAACTGCTTGCGGCCTGCATCCTGCTTAATCGTTTTCTTTTCCATATTGATAACTGATTTCTTTGTTGAAGTTTGTTCTTTACACCTGGTGCCTTGTGCTCCGACAGTCATAGCTGTTATCAACAGTGCCAGGGAAATGATGATACTTCTCATTTTTATCTTTGTTTCCGGTTGCAAAGTTACACGTTTTCTGTCTGTTGGCTATTACCCCGATTAAGGCAGCTATAACCCTTATTGCGGAAATTGATTTTTATGATGCAAATAGAAAAGCCATGACCCGCCCTTGATAAGGCTGAGTCATGGCTTGACGATGGCAACGTGATGGTTTCTATTCCTCATTCATCATCCACTTCAACGCATTGATACGAAGAATTCCGTCATAGTTGGAATCCGGGTCATCATCCAGCGTAAGGAGATACTTCGGATAATGATCGTCAATGTTCCTTAAGGAAGCCAACTCCCGCTCCAAAGTAGCAGGGTCTCTGACAGTGGCGGCTACCTGGTAATAAGCAAGGCCATCAGTATTCATGGTTACGAAATCCACCTCGAGTTGGTCGTTCTTACCAACATACACCTGACTGTGACGGTGTAGGAGCTCAAGATAGACTTCATTTTCGAGAACTCTTCCCACATCGAAACCTCTTGAGCCTAAAAGCATACGGCGAAGACCAATGTCAACAAGGTAATACTTGCTGAGTGACTTGAGTAGTTGCCGCCCCTTGATATTGTAGCGTTTGGCCTCATAAAGGAAGAATGTCTCACAGAGGGCGTGCATATATTTCTCCACAGTCTTCTGATCTATCTTCCTGCCCTCAGCCGTCAGAAGATCCGCAATACGCTTTGTTGAGAGGATGTTGCCGATGTTGTCTGCTGCAAAACGGATGACACTCTCGAGCATCGTCACGTCCTGGATCTTCAGACGCGCCAAGATGTCCTTCACCACAATGGTATTGTATACGGCATCAAGATAATCGGATACCTCTTCGGCAGAATCCAATTCCAGTGCATAGGGAAAACTACTATTCGTGACATATCGGTTGTAACTGTCCTGCAGGTTGTCTTGCCCGCCTATAGCCTCAACATACTCTCTGAACGACAACGGAAGCATGGGTATCTTGACGTATCGGCCGGAGAGTAGCGTGGCAAGTTCACTCGAGAGTATATAAGCATTGGATCCTGTGAGGTAGATATCAGTATAAGGCTTGAGATTAAGACTGTTGATGACATCTGGGAAGTCCTTCACATGCTGTATCTCGTCAAAGAAGAGATAGGTCATCTCGGTATCAGATAGCCGTTCCTTGACATAGCTATAGAGGTTTTGAGGATCACGAAGACTAAAATAATCGTAGTCTTCAAAATTGATAAAGACGATGCGTCCCCTGCTCACTCCTTGGGTAATCAGCCAATCACGATATATCTCCATGAGGGTAGACTTACCGCACCGACGAATGCCAGTAACGACCTTTATCAGTTTCTTGTCCCTAAATTTCTTCAGTTTGCTGAGATATTCTCGGCGCTCTATTCTCTTCATAGTCATGCACAATCAGTTGTTACTGGCGCAAAGATAGCAAAAGTTTTAGGAATTCATTCCGAAAAGTAGCTAAAAATACAAAGTTTTAGGAATCTGTTCCGAAAATTAGTTGGAGATGCAGAGCTTTAGGAATCCTTTCCGAATTGTTTGCTCAGCGGTGCAAAGACGTACAGTCAAACGTGCTTTGCGAGTATCATAGATCCATGGTGAGATTGTCGGTGGGACATTACCCCGATTTAGGCTGCTATAACCTTTATTGTGGAAATCGAGTCATTGCTCTTGCGTGAATAGAATATTTCAACTAATTTTGCGGGTAGAAACATAAAGACAGAAAGATATGAGCGACACAACGATCATCCCTATTGACAGTATCGATACCTATAATAAGATGTATGGATTCGAGACTCTGCACCCCTTAGTGAGTGTAATAGAGATGGCGGAAGCCACGAAAATGCCCAACCACCTCTCCTTCCGCTATGGTGTCTATGCGCTGTGGCTGAAAGACGGCATTCAGTGCTCATTGCACTATGGTCGTCAGCAATACGACTATCAGGACGGCACCATCGTGAGCTTCGCACCGGGTCAGATGGTGCGCGTGGACATGACAGAGGAGCAGCTCCGCATGCCGTCGCATACCTTAGGTCTGCTCTTCCATCCCGACCTGCTCTTCGGTACGCCGTTGGGGAAAGCCATCAGCGGCTATCACTTCTTCGACTACGACTCGGCAGAGTCGCTCCATCTCAGTGAGCGCGAGCGGCAGATGTACACCGACACGCTCAACTCCATCCGCTTCGAGATGGAGCAGCCCGTCGACAAGCACTCGCAGACGATTCTCACTGACCGCATCAAGCTCATCCTCGACTACTGTCAGCGGTTCTATGACCGGCAGTTTGTCACCCGCCACAAAGAGAACTCAGATGTCCTTTCGGCTTTTGAGCGCAACATCAAAGACTATTTTGAGCAGGGCTTGGCTGTGCGTGGCGGTCTGCCCTCCGTGGTCTACTTCGCTGATAAGGCATGTCTCTCCGCGGGTTATTTCGGTGATCTCATCCGCAAGGAGACGGGCATGACAGCGCAGTACTATATCCAGCAACACATCCTCAAGCTCAGCAAGCAGTTGCTCCTCGACCCTTCGCAGAGCATCTCGCAGATTGCCGACCACCTCGGCTTCCAATATCCTCAGCACTTCTCCCGCTTCTTCAAGAAACTCGCGGGAGTGACGCCAAAGGAATACAGAGAAGGATAACAATTGGAGAATTGACAACTTGAACGTCTCTGAATGCTTCTTTCTAATGAATCGAAAACTATCAGCCCAAATAATTTGCACGTTAAAAAAACAATACCTATATTTGCAAACGAAACCCTTAAATTGGCTTAGACATGACAGACAGGCTATGAAAGCAGTTTAAAGGTCATCGTAACATGAAGAAAGTGCTTGAGCAAGAATAGATGGAAACATTCAGAGACCTTAGAGAATTGATTCGCTGGCTCGGACGCGGCCAGGCACTGCTTGCCGACATGTTCAGCAAGCGGAAGACCATAGCCATACGCTATGACGACGCCGTGGAGACGCTCGACGGCAATGAGCAGGTTTTGCAGTTTCTTATCCGTCATGGTGTCATCATACAGAATGCCGAATCACTGGAACTGGATGATGCGTATCAGAAGTTTTTTGAGAACGTCCTGGACATCAACGAGGACATCAATGTGGCCTCGGTGGAGCAGTATGTCAAAACGCTAAAACTCAATATCGAATTATGGCTCGCCACCGACTCAGACAAGCGCAAGGCGCAGTTCATGCGTGAGATACGGCACACGTTTCGCAACATCGACTTAGTGACCCGCAAGAATGTCATCGACTTAAAGCGCAACATCGACACCACCTATAAGCAGCAACCCGACTTCAAGGTAAAGAAACTGCGGCTGAAAGACTTCGACGAGAAGCGGCAGCATATCGTGTCGCTCATCCGTGAGACCGACAAGATAATTGAACAGCAGACGATATTCTTCAAGACTGCAATGGACGTAGACCTGATGATGACCGTCAACGAAGTAAGAATGGGACTGCGTGAGACCACACACGGCTTAATAGCCATCGGCGCGCAGATTATCGACTATCTCAACCGTATCGACTACCAAAGCCGCATCGTGCGCAAGATACGGCAGTTGAAATACATGCGCGACCAACAGATGCTTGCCGACAGTACGGATATAGTGGGGGTATTGGAAAATGTCAACGACGTGTGGATGGAGCCACAGAACCGCTATCGCACTTTCGTCTCGCTCGACTTCCTGCGCAATGAGGACGCTGCTATAGACATTTTGCAGCACGTCCGCCGACGCTTGTCGAAGAAGACGATTATACGCTCACGGCTCGCGGGGAAGATTGACGACAGCTATCTGCAAACAGCTACCGACCCGCGGCATATTTTCAACCATCAGGAGCTTATCAACAGCTTCCTTGCACAGAGCGTTGACCTTTTCACCTTTATATGGAACTATCCTTTCCAGACAGAGACAACAGAAGAAGAGCGACTTGTCCTCTTCCTCCAACTCGCCTCACAATACGACCGCGACGAACGCTTTGAGCAACAGAGCGAGAAACTTGTCCTCGGCAACCATACCATTCAATATCCTATCATCTATCCAAAATAATTCTAAACGATTTTACCTCTTCAACAAAATGAAATACACCAGTGAGATATTCCAACGGCTGTCGAACGGAAAGTTCATCTCCGCCAATTCCATCGACCCGATGACACACTCCTTCTTCCTCGATTTAGAGGAGAACCAGCAGGACTATGCAGACTTTTATGCACAGATAGATTTCCAGCTATGTGCCGGAGACAGTTACTTCTACTTCTCTCGCAAAGAACAGAAGGTGACGGTGGAAAACAAACTGCAAGGGCTGTTGCCGTGGATTGACAACCTCGACTTTCTGAAGGCCTACGATACGAGTTTCGATGTCGGCACACAGTTCAATTTGGCACAGATGGAGGTTCAGCTTGGCGCAAACCTTGAGTTGAAGGACAAGCTGCAGAACCTCTTTCCCGAGAAGGTTTCCAACCATGACAAGTTGGAGGCGTTGGTGACATCATTGGAGAGCATGGGATTCGCCGAGAAAGTCAATGAGATAGAAGGCCTCTATCAAGTGACTTCTGCATTCCATTATATAGAAAACATTATTGACTGCATCAACATCAGCGAGGAGGTGAGCGATGAGATACCTGAATAAGATAGTGTTTATCAACAGTGCCAACATACGCTATGCCGAGATCAACCTTGATGGCAACGTACACTTCATCGGTACGCAAGGCGTGGGTAAGTCAACTATTCTACGTGCTATATTGTTCTTTTATAATGCCAATAAGCAAAAGCTCGGCATACGCACGATGGCAGGACAGAAGCCGTTCGACGAGTTCTATCTCGGACATCCTGACTCCTATATCATCTATGAGGTGACGCGTGAGAACGGACGTTTCTTCATCATGGCGTTCCTCTCGCAAGGCCGTGCAGCGTTCCGGTTCGTCGACTGTCCGTACGACAAGCAATTTTTCATCGACGACGATGGCAACGTCGGCTACGAGTGGGGAAAGATAAGTCAGACTATAGGCGCACGTGTGTTCAAGAGCAACATCATACGCACGCGGGAAGAGTATCTGAACATCCTTTACGGCAATAGTCAGGCAGTGGGCCGTGAACTGCGCAGGTTTTCTATCATGGAGAGTGCGAAATACCAAAACGTACCACGCACGATACAGAACATCTTCCTCAACCAAAGCCTGGAGAGCCAAGTCATCAAGGACATCATCATCGACTCCATGGACTTCACTGAGACGGGCGTAATCGACTTGAACAGAATCCGCGACGAGGTGAAGGACTTCCGCATGCAGTACGCCGACATCAGCAAATGGTTTCATAAGGAGAAGGACGGTTCCGTGAAGGTGAGGAAGGAGGCCAACCGCGTGCTCTCTACCTACGCCAACTACGAGGCTTGCCGCAAGATGATTGCCGAGCTGACCGGGCAGACTGTCTTTGCACTAAAACGTAATAGAAAGGAACTTCCGGAAGTCGACAGCAAGATTTCGGAGACGCAGTTGCTGCTCGCGAAGAAACGGCGCGAGGCTGCGGAGGAAAGCAACAAGTACAACAAGCAACGGGATGAGCTGAACCAGCAGTTAGGTGTGTTGAAAAAAGTGCTTGACGACACCACCGTCAAGAGAAAACACTACGAAGATATTGGCATTGACGGCATCATTGAGAAGATCAGCCATGAAGGGGAATTAAACATCCGTCGACAAAGCCTTGCCGAGCAGATGGCAAGGTTAACTGATACGAATAAAGATGTGAAGGCCAAATATGACACAATGCGGCAGAATGAGGCCAATATGCGGAAGCAACGCGAACTGGATGTGCAACGCCGACAATCAGACCTGAAAGTAAAGGAGACCTCTGAGATGGGCACGCTGAGGGACAAATACAAGGACGACTATCAGCGCATCAGCGAGAACTTCCAAAACCGTATATCAGAACTACAAGAGCGACGGGCTGGCATCCAGCAGGAAGTAGCAGACTTACAAGTCAATGCGGAAAGAATAAAGAACGCCAATCCTTATTCCAGTCAAATGAATGAGGAAAAGACTCGTATAGAAAGGTTGCGGTCGGAAAGTGCACGTCTTCAGAAAGAGTCCGCACGACTACAACGAGAGATTGACGATATTACCCATGCGACGGAGCTACAACGCAAGGATATGGAGGCGAAAGCCGACATCGACGTCAAGGAGATAGAGTATCAGATTTCATCTCTCAATGAGCAGATGGCAAATCTGCAGCAATTGCTTGACCGGCAGAAAGGCTCTCTCATTGAATGGCTTGGCGATAACCAACGAGGATGGGAGAAGAATATAGGAAAGATCGCAGATGAGGAAGCTGTGCTCTACAACACTGCTCTGCACCCGGAAATGGTTTCGGAGGGCAAGGACAGTGTTTTCGGAGTGAAGATTGCCGTTGACAATATTGAACGAACCGTACGCACACCTTCCGACATTCAGAAGGAGAAGACGGCACTGGAAGCAAAGATCGTGGCGTTGAGAAATGACATCGTCAGTCGCAAAAGCCAACTCGCTTCAGACATTGAGCTGATGGAGAAGAAACCGGGCAACAAGCTCAGGCAACTGCGAGCCGGCAAAAGCAATATCGACGCTGAGGCACAAAGCATCCCCTTGCGCATAAAGTCTGCCGAGGGCCATCTCGCACAATACAATGAGACGCTGCAAAACTATCGTCGTCAAAAGCTTGACGAGAACACCCGTCTGCTTGACGATGCCAATGAACGGTTGTGCAAGGCTGAGAAAAATATCAAACAGGCAGAAAGCGATAGAGAAAAAGAACTTGACGCACTGCGCAAGGCTTTCAACCACAGCTACAAGGAAGTGCAAGCACGATATGCCTCCATGCAAAAGACCATTGATGACGAACTTAGACACATTGCCATTGAGTCAGAAAAGCAATTGAAGGAAATTGATGCGCTCATGGACCGCGAGTTGCATGGACTCGGCGTTGATACCAATCAATTGGCAAGTCTTCGGACGCAACTTAACGACATCGATACCCAGCTCCAGTTCATCGTACGCAACCGCAAGCAATTTATCCTGTGGCAGGAAGACAAGAAAGAGTTTTTTGACCACGAGCAGGAGAACAAGGACAAGCGGAAAGCGCTGAAGGTTAAGCTCGATGACCTTGACGACAAGTTCGCCGTCAGACGCAGAAAACTCGACGATGCCATCAAGATGGTTGACGAGGAATGCCGCAGACTGATTGCCAGCAAGCTGGCCATGGAGCAGGCGATACATGAGACGGAAGGCTTTATGGCGTCGGAATCATGGCCAACAGATTTTGCCGACACTCCGGTGGAAACGGTAAAACCGCTATCCGAGATACTGACGGAACTGAAGAATAGGGTCATGGAGCAGAACAAGTACCGCGATTCGTTCCAAGGAGCAGTGAAGAAGTTCAAGGCAAACTTCTCACCACAGAATACGTTCCACTTCAGAACAGACTTTGAGACAGAGCGCGACTTCACCGACTTCGCTGCAAACCTCTACGAGTTTATCAGCAACGACAAGATAGAGACCTATCGACAGCGGGTCAGCGAGCAGTATGCCAGCATCTTGCGTACCATCGGTCACAGCATCGGCGAACTAATGTCAAACAAGAGTCAGGTGCAGGGAACCATCAATGAGATTAACCGCGATTTCCGTGAGAACAACTTTGTGGGAGTAGTGAAGGACATTGAATTGCGCATCTCTGACAGTAGCGACCGTCTTGTGCAGCACTTGTTGTCGATAAAGAGTTTCAACGACGAGCACGCCAGCAACATTGGTGAGATGGATTTGTTTACCGACGAGACACAGCGCGTTCAGAACAACCAACGTGCTGTGCAGCTCATCTCGGTTCTTATGGATCAACTTGAGGCTGACCAAAAGCGTGATGCCGTCACCCTTGCCGACATCTTCAAGCTGGAGTTCCGTGTACGGGAGAACGACAACGACACCAACTGGGTGGAGCGACTATCCAATGTCGGCAGCGATGGTACTGATGTATTGGTGAAGGCGATGGTGAACATTATGCTCATCAATGTATTCAAGAAAAAGGTAAGCAAGCGATTCGGCGATTTCCGCATCCATTGCATGATGGACGAGATTGGCAAGTTGCATCCCGACAATGTAGCCGGCATCCTCGACTTCGCCAACAAGCGCAACATCTATCTTGTCAACAGCAGTCCTACGACCTACAACGCAACGGCATACAAGTACACCTACTCGTTGAGCAAGGACGTAAACAATGTCACCGTCGTCAAAACGCTTATGACCATCCTATGAAGATTACAAAAGGGTTGATACAAACTTTCCTGCGCCTTGCAGGTGGGGAGACAGTACCGTCAAGCTCTCTGAAATCCTTTGTAGGAATTGACGAGATGCGCGCCGACGGTCTGCTGACTGTCGTTGCGCATGGCAGTAGGCGCAGCTATAAGTGCACCGACACACAACTGTTCCTCGACTATCTTGCAAGCCAATACAATCTCACCAACTTAGAGGCGACGCTCTCTATGCTGGAAAAGCAGGATGCATCCCGCTCTGAGCAAGTACAGCTTACCGGTGACAGCAAGTTCGTCAAAAGGCGAGTGATGAAGGGCTTCCTTGTCAACAGCTATGAGCCAATAGACGCGATGCTAAACAATAGCTCTTTAGAAATACTTCCTCCCGAAGGCTGCTATACCTTTATCTATGACTACGAGAACTTTACCATCCCGGAAGATGTTCTCGTGATAGGGATTGAGAACAGTGAGAACTTTCGCCGCATCAGGCAGCAGCGGTGGCTATTCGACAAGATGTATCCTGCCCGGCGTATCCTTTTCGTCTCGCGCTATCCGCAAAACGAGAGCCGCGATCTCGTCAAATGGCTTGGAAGCATACCAAACGAGTATGTTCACTTCGGTGACCTCGACCTTGCAGGCATACGCATCTTCCTCACTGAGTTCTATCGTTATCTCGGCAGTCGTTCATCGTTCTTGATTCCGCATGATTACGAGAAACGCATCAGCAGCGGCAGCCGCGAGCGATACGATTCCCAACTGCCCTACACAAAGAACCTGACCACAGACAATCCACATCTGCAACAGCTTATCGACTGCATCCACAAGTACCATCGTGGTTATGACCAGGAAGGATTCTGTGTTTTCTAAGTGAGAGTATCCGCTCAATATTTTCCTTGAGTTATGGACCTCTCTAACCAATTATAGATCCGTAGATTACAAATACCGGCCCACGGGAAATATCCAGTGCGCCCTTATATTCTCTAATTCTCATCAAATTCACAATGATGCGCAGGAATTTCTCCAATTCTCAAATTCTTGATAAAAAACAGCGAGTAGTAAGTCTCCCGCTTCATTTTCTGAACAGTTACCACGTAGTATTCGCAGTCATAAATAATATTAATGAGGAACAACTGTTCCGAAGAAAAGTCCTAACTTTGCACTGCTCAACCATTGGAGGGCGCCATAAGGAAGTGGCACTGGATAAGATGGGGCTAAATGCCTCGCTTGTCCGGTGCCACTTCTTTTCGTTATGTAACAACGTAAAAAATGAAGTAAAGCATGAGTAACAACCAGAAACATCAACACAGAGACAGCATCGACTTCGGAAAAGAGAATATCCCGCGGCTGTTTGTCAAACTGTTCGTCCCGACGCTCTTAGGGCTGCTCTTCGGTGCTCTGCTCAATGTGGCCGACGGCATCTTCGTGGGTCGTGGCGTAGGCAGTGACGCTTTGGCTGCCGTGAACATAGCGGCACCTATCTTTATTATAGGCACTGCCACGGCCCTGCTCTTTGGCAGTGGCGTATCGGTGGTGGCGGCAGTGCATCTGTCTCATGGCAATACCAAGGCTGCCAACATCAACGTCACGCAAGCCTTTACCATCTCTGTGGCACTGATGGGCATCGTCTCGTTGCTCATTGCCAGCTTCCCATCGTCCGTAGCTCACATCTTCGGCGGAGAAGGGCGCATCATGCCCTATGCCCGCGATTATCTCTTGGCCGTGTTCCCCGTGCCGGTGCTCACACAGGTGTTGTTCATCGGCATGTTTGTGCTTCGCCTCGACGGTGCGCCAAAGTTTGCCATGGCAGCCAACATCACGACCTCGGTGCTCAACATCTTCCTCGACTGGCTGTTTGTCTTTCCATTTGGTTGGGGCATCCGTGGCGCTGCCATTGCCACCACACTCTCGGAAGTTGTGGGTGCCGTGATGATTCTCGTTTACATGTGCTTCATGAGCAAGCGCCTGCACTTCTATCGTCCCAAGTTCACGCGCAAGAGTCTGATGCTTACGGCGCGCAACGTAGGCTACATGGCGAAGGTCGGTCTGCCCTCATTTATCGGTGAGGGTGCCATCTCTGTGATGATTGTCACGGGCAACTATATGTTCACGCCACGGCTTCACGAAGACGGTGTGGCAGCCTATAGCGTGTGCTGCTACCTTTTCCCCCTCGTATTTATGTTCGGCAACGCCATCGCCCAATCGTCATTGCCCATCATCAGCTACAACTATGGTCAGAGCAATGACGCGCGCATCAGGAAAACGCTCCGTCTATCCCTTGTCATGGCTTTTGTTCTCGGACTGCTGATGACCCTCGGCGGCATCTTCTGCGCCACGCCGATGGTGTCGCTCTTCTTGCAGCCCGGTTCTTCTGCCTGGAACATCTGCACGGAAGGACTCCCGCTGTTCTCCATCAGCTATGTCTTCTTCACCATCAACGTGGTGGTAATCGGCTACTTGCAGAGTGTGGAACGCTCGCGTGCCGCCACCTTCTTTATGCTGCTGCGCTCCTGCCTGTTGCTCATCCCTGCCTTCGTGCTCTTGCCGCATTGTATAGGCAACAGTGGACTGTGGCTTGCCGTGCCCGCGTCGGAGCTGCTCACCACGGTAGTGGCAGGTATGTGGATGAGGCTGAAAGCTAAGTAAAATGATTCATCTAAGTCGTATGGCTGGTCCTCGATGGAGAACATACGCCAACAAGGATATGAGAATATGACGTTATCTCTAAAAAAAGTAGTAACTTTGCGCTCAATATTAAAGATGATTCCACATATTCCAAAGGTGGGGAATCTTGGAACGACAGGATAATAAACGATTATGGTCTATGCCCACAATACTTATAATTGAAGATGACCTGACTTTCGGCTTGATGATTCAGAAGTGGTTGAACAGGAAAGGCTTTGCCGCCAATAAGGCATCCTCACTGCGAGAGGCACGCCAACAGTTGGAGAAGACAACGCCAGACCTTATTCTCTCTGACTTGCGTCTGCCCGATGGTGATGGCATCAGCTTGCTTTCTCAACTGCGTGACGAAGGACTCACCACGCCCTTTATAGTGATGACCAGCTACGCTGAGGTTGAGAATGCAGTGCTTGTCATGAAGGCTGGCGCCACAGACTATATCGCTAAGCCTTTTCCGCCGGATTTGCTACTTGAGAAAATCAGTGAGGCCCTCCACTCTTCCAGATTGTCTGCCGTTAACAAAGTAGCGGATGCAACTTCGCAGAGACAAACGCCCTCTGCTGCCGACAAGACTGCAACAGAGCAAAATACTGAAGCTTCTACACCTATTTATATAGAAGGAGAGAGCGAAGCATCGAAACAACTCTATCGCTATGTCGATCTAGTGGCACCCACTCCCATGTCGGTGCTTATCCTTGGAGCCAGTGGCACGGGCAAGGAATATGTGGCACGTCGCATCCATGCAAAGAGTCCACGACATGACAAGCCTTTCTTTGCGCTTGACTGCGGAGCCATACCCCGTGAGGTGGCTGCCTCGGAGTTCTTTGGCTACCGCAAAGGGGCGTTCACCGGTGCTGACTGTGATAAGCAGGGAGCCTTCGAGGCTGCCAATGGTGGTACGCTCTTCCTCGACGAAATGGGCAACCTGCCTTATGAGATTCAGGTGCAGTTGCTCCGCGCTCTGCAGCAACGTGTCGTGCGTCCTTTGGGAAGCACAGAAGAAATACCTATCGACATCCGGTTGGTCTGTGCTACCAATGAAAACCTTGCTCAGCGAGTGCGCGACGGACAATTTCGTGAAGATCTCTACCACCGTATCAACGAGTTCACCATCACCATGCCTGAACTGAAAGACCGTGGCTCGGACCTTTTTCTCTTTGCCGACCTTTTCATGCGTCAGGCCGATGATGAGCTTGATCGCCATGTCTCAGGCTTCACGCAAGCCGCACAAAATCTGTTGGCTTCTTACTCTTGGCCTGGCAACCTGCGTGAACTGAACAATGTCGTCAAGCGTGCTACCCTGTTGGCACAAGGAGAACTCATCGGTACTGATGAGCTTCGTCTGACGATGAATCCCGAAGCAACAGTCTCCACGACGGCACCTCTCCACGACGACGCTACCGAAAGGCAGCGCATAGCCGATGCCCTGAGAGCCGCCGGGGGCAACAAGAGCAAAGCCGCCCGATTGCTTGAGGTAGACAGAAAGACGCTCTACAACAAGTTGAAGAAATACGGGATGGAATAGGCCTACACCCACTATGTGTGGAGAAGAGTTGTGGAATCTTTCCACAACCTTTCCACAGTTTCCACACTTTCTCAACAATCCTTGATTTTTATAACTTACTCATAATCAACGCTATAATAAAATTATAGCAACTTTGGCACGGCCGTTGCACTATTGTAAGTGTGCTCAACAAAGAGTTCACGACAATAAGTAACAAATAATAAAAACAAAGATTATGAAGAAGTTAGTTTTCGCAGCTGTCGCTGCATTGACCATCGTTTCAGTTAGTAACACATTCGCTTTCAACAACACTTCATCAGCTTCTGCCGCCAACATCGACAGCACAGCAAGTGTCGACACGGTTACCCCTGCTCAGCAAGACACGGTAGCGCCGGTTCCTTCTGACACAACCGTGCAGAAGTAAGCGCCGATACCTTTCTATCAGTACAAACGTATTCAGGATTTCAAACATGCCCGCCTCATAAAGGTGGGCATGTTTTGTTCATGTACTGACAGAATATTGTACCTTTGCACTACAATACACCACTTTCGCTATGCACAAGAACAACATCTCCCAAAAGGCTGCCATCGCCTATACCATCGTTGCCCTGGCTTTGATCGTCATCATAGCCTTGGTATACAGCAATACGCAATCGCTGGGCGTCATTGGTCAGTCGGTCGGTGAATATGCCAAAATGCAACAACGATCCGATAGTGCGCTGGAAAAGATGGTCAAGGACGAGCGCGGCAGCCTGCGAGAACTTACCAAGGCTATCGCACTCAGCCGTCAGCCCGGAGCACTGCACCAAAAAGTCAACAGTCTCAACAGTGGCAAAGACTCGGTCGTCGTGCATCCCAAAACAACGGAGGCTCACCATGCCAGCACGACGACGGTGGAGGTGGCCCGCTCGCGTCAGGGCTTCTTCCGCCGCCTGACCGATCTGTTCCGTAAGGCCCACACCGACACGGTAAGCGTTCGGCGTGACAGCAGCAAGGCCAGCATCGACACCGTGAGACAGCCTGTTGACATCAGCCGCCGTGTTGCCCGCATCCTTGCCGAAGCGGAGCAAGAGCAGCAGCGGACGACGCATCAACGACAGCAGCGGGTCAGCGGTGAGCTGAACGATCTCAAAGCCATCTCCTCAGCAATCGAGAAAGAGCAGATCAGCAAGGTGGAGCGGTTGCGGGCACAAGAGCGAAACATTGTCAGCCGTGGACTGGCACGCGCACAACAAGCCCATCAGCGGCTGGTGACACAAATGATGCTGTTGGCAGTCTTTGCCATCGTCATGACCGCAATCCTGCTGTGGCGCATCCATCATGATGTTCGGCAAGAGCAGGCTTACCAAGAAGCGCTGAAGCAAGCCAACGACGAAATCAGTCGCGTCATGGAACAGCGTGAGCAACTCTTGTTGACCATCACACACGACATCAAGGCTCCCGCAGCCTCTATCTCTGGATTCGCAGATCTGCTCAAGGACTATGTGCCTTCACAGAAAGGTCAGGAGTTGCTGCAAAGCCTGCGCAACTCTGCCAACCACCTCTCCCGTCTGGTGGCCGATCTGCTTGACTATCATCGGTTGGAAAGTGGCGAGATGGAAGTCAACGAGGATTCCTTCGCTCTGGCGGAACTCTTTGGACAGTGCATTGCCGGTATGCGACAGAGAGCCAATGCCAAGGGATTGCTCCTCGTGGCAGATACATCGGGTTGTAAGAACATGGTATGTACCGGCGATGCCTACCGCATACGCCAGATTGCTGACAATCTGCTGAGCAATGCTGTGAAATACACCGATGAGGGAAGTGTGTCGCTCCGGGCCAGTCTCTCTGAAGGCATGTTGCGCTTCGCTGTGAAAGACACGGGGCGAGGCATGACCCACGCAGAATGCGACATGGCGTTTCAACCATTCAAGCGACTCAAAGGTGCTCAAGGCATAGAAGGCACTGGCTTAGGACTGTCTATCGTCAGCCGATTGGTAGAATTGCTCAAAGGATCCGTCAGTATAGACACAGAGCCGGGAAAAGGTACCCAAGTCAGGGTTGCCTTGCCTGTCAAAGAAATAGGTCCGCTGAAAGACAATACGAGTAAGGGCAACCGATTGGTCGCCGCCCCTTCTTACCACAACACCAACAATACCCACCGCCTGCTGATTCTTGACGATGACCCTTTGCAACTGCAACTGTTGCAAGAGTTGATAAGAGAGCTGTCCGGAAAGCAGTGGCATGTCACGTCGTGCAGCCATATCACTGAGGCGCTAACGGCGCTGCACGATACTCGTCCCGAACTGATGCTCATGGACATAGAAATGCCTGAGATGAAGGGTACTGATTTCATCCGTCACATCGACCACCACGACATGACGGTCATCGCCATGACAGCTCACGACGAGAGCATAGTGCCCCAGTTGCGAAATGCAGGTTTCGACGGTTGTCTGCTGAAGCCTGTCAACGCTGCGAAACTGGCGACCATCCTCGGCTGTGATTCGCCGGGCAGTGATTTTCTGAACTTGTATGGCATGGATGCGAAGGACCGGCAGCAAATCGTGGATACACTGCGTGGTGAACTCCAGTCTTTCAGTCGGCAACTGATGGCCGCGATAGAAAAGTCACAGCCTGACCGCAAAGCCATTGCAGGTATTGCTCATCAGCTTCTGCCCCTCGCCAAGATGCTGGGCTGGAAGAATATTGATCGCATCATGCTTCTCACAACAGAGCACATCAAGTCCGTCGATGACGGTTTGGTGAAGGAGAGAGTCCGTGAAGTGGCAAAAGACATCGAAAACTTCCTGGCTGCTTTTCTCCGCGGGTAACTGACATTTTTTGTTCACATTAATATCCTTAAGTCCTTTGCCCTTTGCAGATAATGTGCTATATTTGCAAGTGAAATAGTAAAACCGTCAAATCATGGCAATAGTAAGGAAATACCCTATCGGTATTCAGACCTTCTCTACAATCAGAGAGGGAAACTATCTGTATGTGGATAAGACCAAGTATATTGTAGATTTCCTGCAGAGAGGGTTTAAATATGTGTTCCTTTCCCGTCCGCGCCGTTTTGGCAAGTCGCTTTTCGTCTCCACCCTTCAGGCTTACTACGAGGGGCGAAAGGATTTGTTTGACGGTCTTGCCCTTAGCGGTTACGAAAAGGAGTGGGTGCGGCATCCTGTCCTGCATTTTGACATGAGTGGCGGCAAAGGGCTTACCCCGGAGGAACTGCTGCGCTATTTGGATTTTGAATTGAGTAGGTTTGAGGCTATATACGGCACAAATCCAAGTGCAAAAGATCCCAACACCCGTCTGATGGCGCTTGTTGACAATGCTTGCCGCCAAACGGGTCGAAAGGTGGTGATGCTCATCGACGAGTATGATGCGCCGCTCCTTGATGTGGCACATGATGCGGAAAGCCTTAAGCCGCTCCGACAAATCATGCGCAACTTCTATGCGCCCATCAAGAGGCTTGACCCTTATCTGGAGTTCACGTTTATCACGGGTATCACCAAGTTCTCCCAGTTGAGCATCTTCTCAGAACTTAACAACCTCAACAACATTAGCATGCTCGACCAGTACTCTGCTATCTGTGGCATCAGTAAGAACGAGCTGACCTCAGTCATGCAACCCGATATTGCCTGTCTGGCTGAAGGACTACATAAGACGTATGATCAGACCCTTGAGGAACTGAGAGACTATTACGACGGATATCACTTCAGCGATAACTCGGAGGATATCTTCAACCCCTTTAGCCTGATCAAGGCATTGAGCAACCAGAAGATTGCTGCTTACTGGTTCTCGTCGGGCACACCGGCTTATCTCTTGAACACCTTGAGAAAATATCATGTAGGTGCTATGGACATAGAGCAGAAAAGTGTCAGCGTAGACGACTTTGATGTATCGCCTGAACAGATGACATCGCCGTTGCCGTTGCTTTACCAGAGTGGCTATCTCACGATCAAGAAGTTCAGTCCCTTCATGCAACGCTACAGTCTCGACTACCCCAACAAGGAAGTCAGGATTGGCATGTTGAAGTCGCTGGCTCCTAACTATCTGTCCCCTGTCCAGTACAACAACAACAGCTTCGTGGCGGAGTTTACCGAGCAACTTTACGAAAATAATATGGACGGAGCCTTGCAGAAGATGCGGGCGTATCTCGCAAGCATCTCCAACCGCTTGGCTAATAAGAACGAGCGTGACTTTCAGACGGTGTTCTACCTTATCTTTAGCCTTATGGGTGCGTACATCCAAGTGGAGTACGACACGGCAACAGGGCGCGCCGATTGTGTTGTCCACATGCCCGATACCCTCTACGTCATCGAACTGAAATTTGACAAGTCGGCAGAAGCCTTGAAGCAAATCAACGCTAAAGACTACCTCTTGCCCTTCTCTGCCTCAGGCAAGCGGCTCGTGAAAGTAGGCATCAACTTCGACAGTAGCCAACGCACAATCAGTGACTGGAAAATTGAAGAGGGATAAAGCCATATTATTCATGAGCATTCAACACTGTTGTTTTGAACATTGAATCATCATAAATTAACCACAAATTATTCACAGAATAATAAATTTGTGAGAAATTTGTGGGCAATTCATGAACATTCATGTGAAAGATAAATATAATGTGCCGGGCTTTTGCCTCTATTTGCTTCTGAACTTCTCTGCCATTTTTTCCCTTCTTCCGCGTAAGCGTCTCGGCATTACCGTATTTCAGCCTCGCTTAAAAGTCCGTATCTTTGCGCGCACAAATTATTATGAATATGGCAAGCAAAGACAAGTACAAGAGTCTCCTTGAGCGGTACAAACAGGCTCTCATCAAGAATCCCAAGCTGAACCTATCGGCTTATTGCCGGTTAAACGGCGTCAGCGTCTCCGGCATGCATCATTACATTGAGGATATCGGCCAATCGGTCAAGTCTATCCGTGATGCTGTTCTGAAAGCTACTGAGCATCAGAATTGCGAAGCGTTTGTCCCATTTACAGCTGACAGCCCACATTCCGACATCGACCGTGCGGACGTCACAATCCAACTACCTAACGGAACTTTGGTGTCGGTTTCCCATTGCGATGCCGGCATCATCACGGCAATGTTGAACGCATTAAAGTAACTGCTATGTTCGGACTTTCAGAATCAACAGTGTATTACATGTGCCAACATCCGGTGGATATGCGCAAGGGTATCAACGGGCTGTACAAACTCGTGCGCTCAGAAATGAAGATGTCGCCCCTTACGGGCAGCGTTTTCATCTTTTATGGCAAGAACCATCAGAGCGTCAAGCTGCTTCGCTGGGACACCGACGGTTTTGTCCTTTACCAGAAACGCCTTGAGAAGGGTACCTTCGAGATACCCAAGTTCGACGAGGCCGCTGGGGGCTACAGGATGCCCTGGAAGACGTTTTCTCTGATCATGCAGGGTGTTTCGCTCCGGTCTGCGAGATACCGCAAGAGATTTAAGATTGAAGTTTAGAGCAAATATAACTGTTTGATATACAGTAAAATAACCTGCAAAATTATTGGTGTCCGCTAAAACTTTTTGCTTCTCTGCTGCTATGCAAAAATAAATTAGGCTGAATTCCTCGCTTGGAATCCAGCCTTTTTTGTTATCTTTGTCTGTGCTAACAAAAACTAGATAAC
>Ga0256404_1000759_pt1 | contig 82835 bp, 69 predicted proteins | sample RumenRJG_01DNA_FD_185990 | JGI IMG/M metagenome (GOLD analysis project Ga0256404, IMG submission 185990) | Bovine rumen microbial communities from Lethbridge, Alberta, Canada - RJG_01 | ecosystem: Host-associated > Mammals > Digestive system > Stomach > Rumen | place: Canada: Alberta | collected...
GGGATGTGACAAATCGCGTGACAAGGGATGTAACACGACGCGTCACGCAGGATGTAACACAGCGCGTCACGCAGGACACAGCCGTATCGAATATCAAAAGCTTAATGTCCCGCATGCATTGGTCAGCGCGTGAAGCAATGGATGCGCTTGCCATCCCGGAAGAGAAGCGTGAGAGCTATGCCCGGCTCATCGGGGAAAAGGAAACGCCGAAAAACGGCTGAAGGACAGGATCTCGTTATGTGCGATGCATTGAAAGAACTGATGCGGCCGGAGTTTGAGGAAGAGCTGGCGGCAGAACTGAAAAACAATACAGACCGTGTGACGAGGGATGTGACAAATCGCGTGACAAGGGATGTAACACGACGCGTCACGCAGGATGTAACACAGCGCGTCACGCAGGACACAGCCGTATCGAATATCAAAAGCTTAATGTCCCGCATGCATTGGTCAGCTCGCGAAGCAATGGACGCGCTTGCCATCCCGGAAGAGAAGCGTGAGAGCTATGCCCGGCTCATCGGGGAAAAGGAAACGCCGAAAAACGTCTGAAAGACAGGATCATGTCATGTGCGATGCATTGAAAGAACTGATGCGGCCGGAGTTTGAGGAAGAGCTGGCGGCAGAACTGAAAAACAATACAGACCGTGTGACGAGGGATGTGACAAATCGTGTGACGAGGGACGTGACAAATCGTGTGACGAGGGATGTGACAAATCGCGTGACGAGGGATGTGACAAATCGTGTGACAAGGGATGTAACACGACGCGTCACGCAGGATGTAACACAGCGTGTCACGCAGGACACATCCGTATCGAATATCAAAAGCTTAATGTCCCGCATGCATTGGTCAGCTCGCGAAGCAATGGACGCGCTTGACATCCCGGAAGAGAAGCGTGAGGGCTATGCCCGGATCATCGAAGAAACGGAAACGATGGAAACCGTCTGAAGGAACCGATCGGTACCGCTTCAATATACTTTTCGAGCGATTCTGAACACTCCGGGGGGTGAGGGAAGACACTTCCGGCTGACACATAGAAAAAGCAGTGCGAGAATCCATTCAAGGGTGGCGGGAGAAGCTGACAATCATAGTCTGTCATATAACGGTCCCGATATAAAAGGATCGAAAACTGCAAAAGCGCAAAGGGATCCCCTCCGCATGAAAACGTGCGGAGGGGATTGCTGTATTCATGAAAAGTTAACAAAATCACCAAGATAAAACCATCATAAACGACGAAATTGATCCGGAAGACGTAATAATGACTGAAAATACGATGAAAAACATTGACATGTAGTAAGATTAACGTTAATCTAATAGCTGTAATGAAGAAGAGAAAAACAGTTGAACAGACAAATTGTTAACATGATGTTCATATAATTTCCGGCAGCTATCTCTTGGAGAGATAAATCAATATTTATAAGGAGGAGCAGTGTATGAACAAAAAGCTGATGGCAGCGGTTCTGGTGTCTGCAATGACAGCAGGAACTCTCTTTGGAGCCGCACCCGCGATGGCCGACGGAGAGGAAACGACGCAGGGGACGAATACCTTTGTGGACGGCGGAACGGATATGAATTTCTGGACGTTCCAGTCTCTGCATGTCGGGTTCTGGACGACGATGGCGGACGAGTGGAACAAGGAAAATCCGGACCGGGCAATCAATCTGACGGTGACGACGGGGGATTCCGCTTCCATTCACAGCAAGCTGCTGGTGGCATGTCAGTCCGGCGACGGAGCGCCGGATATGGCGGATATCGAAATCGGCCACTACGGAGCGTTCCTGAAAGACGGCTATCTGGTTCCCATCGACGATGCGGTCGAACCTTACAGGAATGACGTCGTCATGTCCAGAATCAACATGTACGGGGACGGCGAACACGTGTATGGAGCGGATTTCCATCTGGGAGCGTCGGTTGCCTACTACAACATGGATATCATGGACGCGGCCGGCGTGGATCCGGCGAGTATTGAGACATGGGACGACTTCATCGAAGCCGGCAAGCAGGTGAAGGAGAAGACCGGAAAATATATGTGTGCGGTTGAGACATCCGACCTGTTCTTCCCGCAGATGATGATGCTCGAGCTGAAAGCGCAGTATGTCGACAAGGACGGCAATCCGGATCTTGTGACGGACGCGCATGTCAAGGTGATCGAGAAAATCCGTGAGATGATGAAGGACGGCATCTGCGAAATCGCACCCGGCGGCGGTTTCCATACCGAGGAGTGGTACGGCCACCTGAACGGCGGTAACGTCGCGTGCGTCCTGATGCCGCTGTGGTATATGGGAAGATTCACCGATTACTGCCCGGATCTCAAGCAGAAGATGGCGATTTATCAGATTCCGGTATGGAATAAGGGAGACACCCGCGAAGTGCTTCAGGGCGGAACGGGCACATCGGTCATCAAGGGAACGAAGAACGAGCAGCTTGCGAAGGATTTTCTCGCGTATGCGAAGCTCTCGAAGAAGGGCTGCACTTATGAGTGGGAAAAGCTCGGATTCGACCCGATCCGTACGGAACTCTGGGATGATCCGGCCATCACGCAGAATAAAGACAACAAGTTTCTTCAGTATTTTACGACGAACCCGTTCGACATTCTGAAGAAGAACGGCACAGACCTCACGGCTCCGGATATTTCCGGCCAGTACGCAAACACATACAGCACGCTGGTGTCCACGACCTATGAGAATGCATTCGAGGCGAGTGTCGACGAAGATGCAAAAGAACTTCTGCAGAATGAGCAGGACAGCATCATCACCGATTGAAAAAGCTGTTTTCGGGCCAAGGCATATCATGAGGTCTGCGGGGACAGCACCTGAAAGGCGGCGGAGAAAGAACCTTTGCCGTTCATAAAGGATGAGACAGGGAGTGCGGCATGGGAGGAAACTCCTGTGCCGCACGATCTGTTTTCAGATACGCGGCATGCAGGCCAGGCTGATTAACCGGAGGCGAAGGGATTTAACATGAAAAAGAATAATAAAAGCATAGTTCAGAGATTTCTCTATTCGAAAAAGGCGGCGCCTTACGTCTTCATATTTCCGTTCCTGCTGACGTTCGGCGTGTTCTTTGCTTATTCGATCGTGAGCATGGTGGTGATGAGCTTTCAGAAGGTCGCCGGACCGAACACGACGTTCATCGGATTCGACAATTACCGGATTCTCAAAAATGCTGTTTTCCAGAAGGCGGTCCGGAACAGTCTGTTCTACACGGTTGTTTCATGTGCCCTGATGATCCCGATCCCGCTTGTGATGGCGGTGCTTCTCAACAGCCGGCATATGCGCTGCAAGAATATGTTCCGCTCGATCCTGTTCGTTCCGGCCCTGACCAGCGTTGTCGTATCCGGTATCTGCTACCGGATGATGTTCGGGGAACTGCCCGGCGCTTTTATGAATCAGATTTTGCATATATTCGGAAAGGGCCCTCTGATCTGGCTGCGGACGCCCTCCACCGTCTGGCTTACACTATTTCTGCTTTGCCTGTGGCGCTGGACAGGCGTGAATATGATGTACTATCTTTCAGGCCTTCAGCAGATCGACGCTTCTCTTTACGAGGCGTCCGCGATCGACGGAGCTTCCGATATACAGACATTCTGGTATCTGACGGTGCCGCTGCTCAAGCCCACGATTGTCTATGTGCTGACGATCTCGATTTTTGGAGGCATGGCGATGTTCTCGGAATCCTATATGCTGTTTAACGGGAACAAGTCGCCGAACAACGTGGCCACCACGATCGTTGGCATGCTCTACCGTCTCGGCTTCGAGCAGAACAATATCGGGATCGCGAGCGCCATCGGCGTGATCTTCCTTCTGATCGTACTCGGACTCAACGCGGTTCAGCTGATGCTTAACGGATATTTCAGAAGGGAGAAGTAAGACCATGAAAAGAAAATCTGCGCTCAGAACCACATTCCTTATTCTTTTCTTTGTGCTGATTGCCGTGATCACGCTTCTTCCGCTGGCGCTTCTGTTCTGCGCTTCGCTGCGGCCCGGTCAGGAACTGATGCGGAACGGCCTGAATTTCAACATCGACTGGGCCAAGGCCAATCTGAACGAATACAGGATGCTCTTTACCAACGGCGGAAACTATTTCATCTGGTACAGGAATTCGATGGTTGTCACGGTCCTTCAGACTGCGCTGGCCCTGCTGCTCAGCTCATGGGTCGGCTACGGCTTTGCGATGTATGAGTTCAAGGGCAAGAACTTTTTCTTTATGCTGGTTCTTCTTGTGATGATGGTGCCGACGGAGGTGATTCTGCTTCCGCTCTACCGCTTAATCGTCAATATGAAGCTGATCAATACGACGACCGGTATCATCCTGCCGTATATCGTGCTGCCAATGCTGGTTTTCTTCTTCCGTCAGTACCTCAGCGGGATTCCGCGGGATTTCCTTGACGCCGCCCGTGTGGACGGGTGCAGCGAATACGGTATCTACTGGCGGATCATGCTTCCTCTGATGAAGCCGGCGTTCGCGGCGATGGGAATTTATGAAGGGATGGCGAGCTGGAATAACTTTCTCTGGCCGATGATCGTGACCAACAAGATCACAACGATCACGCTGCCGGTCGGACTCCAGAGCCTTCTGACGCCTTACGGGAACAATTACGATGTCCTGATCGCCGGTTCCTGCTTTGCCCTCATTCCGATTCTGATCCTGTTCGTCTGCTTCCAGAAATATTTTATTGAGGGGCTGACGGCAGGCGCGGTGAAAGGGTGAGCCGGCGGCTTCGGGCAAAGGCTGCGTCAGAAGGCAGGACAGAAACGGCAAGGGATATTTGGGATTGTCAACCCGCAGCGTCCATTATATAGTGGGATTCGGCAGGCAGCCGTCGTGTGCGGAATGTGCCGCCGAATCCGGATCTGTATCACGAATCAGGATGGAGGATTGCATTTTATGAAAAAGTACGCGAAGATGATCGTGGATCGGGACTTTCGTATCTCCGAGATCGACAGGCGCCTCTACGGCTCGTTTATCGAGCATCTTGGCCGGGCGGTCTATACGGGAATCTATCAGCCGGGGCACCCGGAGGCGGACGAGGAGGGCTTCCGCAGGGATGTTCTTCGGCTGGTCAGAGAATTGAACGTGCCGATCATACGGTATCCGGGCGGTAATTTTGTCTCTACCTTCCGATGGGAGGACAGCGTCGGACCGGTGGACCGGCGGCCGCACCGGCTGGATCTGGCATGGAGGTCTCTGGAGAGCAACGAGTTCGGCCTGGATGAGTTCAGCCGCTGGACGTCAAAGGCGGGAGCGGACATCATGATGGCGGTGAATCTCGGGACCCGGGGCGTTGCGGACGCCTGCCATCTGCTGGAGTACTGCAATCATCCGTCGGGAACGCTGTATTCCGACATGCGCGCCGCGAACGGCCGGAAAGATCCGTACCGGATCAGAACCTGGTGCCTCGGCAACGAGATGGACGGGCCCTGGCAGTTCGGATCCAAGACGCCTGAGGAGTACGGGCGGATCGCCTGTGAGACGGCGAAGGCGATGAAGCAGATCGATCCTTCGATCGAGCTGGTGTCATGCGGATCCTCCAACAGCGAGATGCCGACCTTCCCGCAGTGGGAGGCCACGACGCTTGAGCATGACTACGATTACGTGGACTACGTCTCGCTTCACCAGTATTTCGGAAACCGCGACGGCGATACAGAGAATTTCCTCGCGCAGTCCGTCAGGATGGACGGCTTCATCCGCACCGTGATCGCGGCCTGCGATTTTGTCCGGGCGAAGAAGAGAGGAAAGAAAGATATCAACCTGAGCTTCGATGAGTGGAATGTCTGGTTCCACTCCAATGCGGATGACGATGATACGATGGCGAACCGCCCCTGGCAGCAGGCGCCGTCTCTTCTCGAGGATCACTACACGTTCGAGGACGCGCTGGTGGTCGGCCTGATGCTGATCACGCTGATCCGGCACTCCGACCGGGTGAAGATCGCCTGCCTCGCCCAGCTCGTGAACGTCATCGCGCCAATCATGACGGAGAAGGACGGAGGAGCGTGGGTGCAGACGATTTTCTATCCGTATTTCTTCGCGTCAAGGTACGGCCGCGGCGTGGCGCTGGAGCCGGTGCTGACATCGTCAAGGCATGACACCAGCGAGTTTTCGGATGTGAACGATGTGGAATCCGTGGCGGTCTGGAACGAGGAGAAGGAAGAGCTGACGATCTTCGCGGTCAACCGGGATCTGAAGGACGACATCGTGCTGACGACGGATCTTGCGAGCTTCGAGGGGTACGGCCTGATCGAGCACATTGTGCTCGAGTCGGATGATCTGAAGGCGGTCAACTCGGCCGATGCGCAGAATGTGGCGCCGAAGGCCGTGAACCGGACGGAGACGGACGGGAGATGCGTGACGTCGGTGCTGCATTGCGCGTCCTTCAATGTGATCCGGCTCGGTAAAAGGCATAAAGAGGCATAATCAGGATATATGAACGGATCAGATTCCAGAGTGACACTGCGCGACATAGCGCTTGAATGCGGATACTCAGTAAATACAATTTCAAGAGCTCTCCGGGGAGACAGCCGTCTCCCCGGAGAGACGCGCAGACGCATCACCGAGGCCGCCGACAGACTGGGCTACATCCGGAATAATTCAGCGTCCAGTCTGCGTTCCGGCCATTCCTACACGGTTGCTGTGATTCAGGGGGATCTGACCAACATGCACTATATGACCCTTCTGAATGAGATCGATTACGATCTCAGAAAAAACGGCTATGTTGTCATGATCCTGTCCTCTCATGACAGCCCGGAGCTGGAACGTCAGCTTCTGAATCAGGCAGTGTCGCACAATGTGGACGGCATCATTCTCCTTCCGACGAGCAGTGACCTGACATCGAATCTCGTCGCGAGCCTCAGCCGCCGGCTTCCTCTGGTTCTGGTCCACCGGAGACTGAAGGGAGTGGAGGTGGATCTGGTGTGCGAGGATGACGAACGGGGCGGCTATGAGGCCGGCAGCCTGCTGGTTTCGCGCGGGCACAGACGCTTTCTTTATCTTTCGGGTCCGGGGTACAACAGTTCCGAGATTCTCCGGAGGCGGGGATTTCTCCGTGCGCTGACGGAGGCGGGACTGCCGGAAGAATCCGTCCGGATCATTCCGTTTGAGAAAATGGCGCAGGCAATCGAGAGCCAGACCGTACTCAGACTGCTTTCCCCCGTGAATTATACGGGGATTTTTGCCTTTTATGACAACTATGCTTATCAGGCGCTGTACAGTCTTCTTGCGGCCGGATATCGTGTCCCGGACGATATTTCCATTGTCGGTTTCGATAATATCAAGGCCAATTACCGGTATCTGCCGCCGCTTGCGAGCGTATCAACGGCTCCGGGAAGCAGCATTGCCCGGGAGACCGTCAATCTTTTTCTGCGAAGAATCAGCGATCCTGATGCGAAGGTCCGCACCGTCACGCTTCCGGTCTGCATCTACGACCGGGAACTGGTGGGAACAGCCAGAGTGCGGGGCGGGAGAACATAACCGTTTCATTCATCCCGCAATCGGCGTTGCAATTCCTGCCGCGGCCTGCTATAATAACTCCGTTGTTTCGGGGCGAAACAGAGAAAACAGGGAGAGGTATCGAAGCGGTCATAACGAGGCGGTCTTGAAAACCGTTTGTCCTTCGGGGCGCATGGGTTCGAATCCCATCCTCTCCGCGATCACAGAAAAGTCGGAAATCCTTGAATGAATTCGGGGATCTTCGGCTTTCTTTTTTTGCGGAACATGCATCCGCCGGCCTCAGTGCTTCCGGTACGCGCCGGGCGTGACCTTGTAGCGTGCCCTGAACTGACGGATGAAGTAGGAGAAGTTGTCGAATCCGCACTGGCTGGCGATCTGGCTCACGGAATCCTGCGTCTCACGGAGGAAGTAGCAGGCCGCCTCCAGACGGTAGTCGATCAGATACCGGGTGAAGGTCTGACCGCTCTCGCGCCGGAAGACCCGCATGAAATAGGCCTCGCTGTATCCCGTGCGGGCGGCGACGTCGGCGACGGTCAGCTTTTCGCTGTAGTGAAGGTGCACCTCGGTGAGAGCCGTCTTCATGAGGCGGGTGACCGGCTGATGCGCGTGAGAGCGGACTCCGGCAGGTAAGGTCTCGCGATGGCGGTAAATCGCGTGGAAGAAACGCAGCAGGCTGCTCTTGACAAGCAGAGAGTAACCCGGGAGGTGCTCGTCGCAGGCGAGATCCGCGGCGTCCAGCGCGGCTGAGGCTTCCGCGTAGAAAGCCGTTCCCCAGGGAATCGGTCTGGGGAAATGCAGCGTGCCGTCCCGGAGAGGCTGGAAGACATGCTGACGGCTCCAGTCATCCGCGTCACTGGAATCAAGCAGGGAGAGGGAGAAGATGATGTTCTCGTATTCCATGTCCTTTCCTTCGTCGCTCTCGATGGCGTGAATCTCCCCCGGCAGGATCGGGACGATGGAGCCGGCGCGGACCGGCACCCGGTTGAGATCCACCGTGACGGTGCCGGAGCCTTTCTTGATGTATACGATTTCCATCTGCTCATGCCAGTGGGGCAGAACCCGGTCGAAGTCCAGGGGGATGGTGCAGAGATATGTGTTGTAGGCGAAGCCGGGCTGCCTGTGCGAAGCCGTTTCCCGGTACTGTGTGTAGTCATTCGGTTCCAAAGCGCGCCTCCATTCCTGCGGCTTTCCGTACCGTGTGATCAGGCCGTGACGGCTGCTGCCGCTGTTCCTGCTCCCTTTACGGCCGGACTCCTTACCGGCGTCTGATGCGATCCGGACGCGGCCGGCCGGACGTCAGACATGCCTGCATGCAAGGATTGTGTTATTACAGGCCATTTTATTGCAAGAATCCGCTGCTGTGAAGATAGTATACTACAATCAGGAAAAAAACAAAACGTGATGCAGTGCCGGTGAACGATATGGCACGAAGACGGCCCGGCGCGGGCCGGCCGTCGAAAGGAGGACCATTTTATGGCATCGGAACGTCTGGCTGATTACACAGGCAAGCCCCTTCAGGACTGCACGAATCTGGAGCTTTTCAACGCGCTGCTTCACCTTGTGACAGACGCGGCGCAGGCAAAGGGCTATAACGAGGGAAAGAAGAAGCTCTACTACATCTCGGCGGAGTTCCTGATCGGGAAGCTTCTGAGCAACAACCTGATCAATCTGAGACTCTATGATCCGATCCGGGACGAGCTGGCCGCGGCGGGGAAGAACCTTTCGGAGCTCGAGGAATTCGAGTACGAGCCGTCGCTCGGCAACGGCGGCCTCGGCCGTCTCGCCGCCTGCTTCATCGACAGCTGCGCGACGCTCGGCCTGCCGGCGGACGGCGTCGGACTCGCCTATCACTGCGGTCTGTTCCGACAGAGCTTTGTCGACAACAAGCAGTATGAGAGCCCCGACCAGTGGCTGAAGTGGGGCGAGGAGAGCTGGATGAAGCGGACCGGCCGTCACTATCAGGTTCATTTCGGCGGCATGGATCTCACCTCGACGCTCTATGAGATTGCGGTCACCGGCTATCACGGCAAATGCGCGCGTCTCCGTCTCTTCGATGTGGATTCTCTTGACGAGCGGGTCATCCACAACCGCATCCGCTTCGACAAGAAGAAAATCGCCCAGAACCTCACGCTGTTCCTGTATCCGGATGACAGCGACGAGGACGGCCGGATTCTCCGCGTGTATCAGGAGTATTTCATGGTGAGCAACGCCGCCCAGCTGATCCTTGAGGAATGCATGTCCCGCGGAAGCAATCTGCATGATCTGGCGGATTACGCGGCGATTCAGATCAACGACACGCATCCGACGATGGTGATCCCGGAGCTGATCCGGCTGCTTGGCGAGAAGGGGATCGGCTTCGACGAGGCTGTGGAGATCGTCACGAAGGTCTGCGCGTACACGAATCATACGATTCTGGCGGAGGCGCTGGAGAAATGGCCGAAGCACTATCTCGAGACGGCAGTTCCCCAGCTGATCCCGATTATCGAACGCCTTCAGAAGAAGGTGGAGGAGCGGTACGATGACGCGTTCGTCCAGATCATTGACCGTGACGAGAACGTACATATGGCGAACATCGACATTCACTTCAGCCATTCCGTCAACGGCGTCGCGGCCCTGCATACCGAGATCCTGAAGAATACGGAGCTGGCGCCGTTCTACCGGATCTATCCGGAGAAATTCAACAACAAGACCAACGGCATCACGTTCCGCCGCTGGATCCGCGAATGCAATCCGACGCTGTCCGCGCTGATTTCGTCGAAGATCGGCGACGGCTGGAAGCATCAGGCGGAGGAACTGGAGAATCTGCTGGCCTTCACGGACGACGACGCCTTCCTTGCGCAGCTGACGGAAGTGAAGAGGGAGAACAAGCGCCGCTTCGCGGACTGGATCCGTGAGCATCAGGGCGCGGAAGTGGACCCGGATTCGGTCTTCGACGTGCAGGCGAAGCGGCTTCACGAGTACAAGCGCCAGCAGCTCAATCTGCTCTGGGCGATCCGCATGTATCAGGCGATCAAGGCCGGATCGAAGCCGGAACGGCCGGTCACGGTGATCTTCGGGGCGAAGGCGGCGCCGGCGTACATCATCGCCAAGGACATCATCCACGCGATCCTCACGCTGAGCGAAGTCGTCGCGCGGGATCCGGAGGTCAGTCCGTATCTCCGGATCGTCATGATCGAGAATTACAATATCACGGCGGCGGAGAAGCTGATCCCGGCCTGCGATATTTCGGAGCAGATCTCGCTCGCCTCGAAGGAAGCCTCGGGAACCGGCAACATGAAGTTCATGCTGAACGGAGGCGTGACGCTGGGCACGATGGACGGCGCGAACGTGGAGATCGCGGGGCTGGCGGGCCCGGACAACATCTACACCTTCGGAGATGCCTCCGACGTGGTGATCGAGCGCTACAGGCGGGGTGATTACCGGTCCATCGAATATTATCAGAAGGACCCGGTGCTGAAGAAGGCGGTGGATTTCCTGACCGGGCCGGACATGCAGGCCGCCGGGGATCCGCGGTGCCTGAAGCGGCTCAGTGACGAGCTGCTGCACAAGGACTGGTTCATGACCTTCCCGGATTTCGAGGACTATCTTGCCACGAAGGAACGGATGCTTCATGACTACGGCGATACGAAGGCGTGGGCAAGGAAGGCGCTGATCAACATCGCGAAGGCCGGTTATTTCTCCTCGGACCGCACGATCGGCGAGTATAATGACGAGATCTGGCATCTCACTGCGGACCGGAACCGCTGAGAGACGGCGGACAGGACGGCAGGGACCGGACAGGCGGATCGTTTCCGCCTGTCCGGTCCCTGCTTTCGGAGGAGAAATCTGATCTTTTAGTTTACAAATTATTACAGATGTGTTACATCTATAAGGGAAGAATGTACGGAGGAGAATTGAAGTTCTCCTCCTTTCGATAGCCGGAGATGCAGAGGCTGGCGGCAGCGCCCCGGCGAAAGGGTTTCAGTCAGTGAAGGGGGAACGGATGAAGCGAAACAGACATGGCAAACGGTTTCTGTCGCTGATCATTGCGATGATCATGCTTTGCTCGGTGATTCCGGTTCAGGCCGCGTCCGGCGCCCGGGTCTCGAAGGTGACATCGGGGACGTCCTATAAGGTCAGCGCCGGATACTACTATCTGGTTCCGGCCTGTGCGCCGTCGCGCGCGCTGTCGATTCTTAACGGCTCGAGAAGCACGGGCGCCAAGGCGTGCCTCGGCGTTCTTCAGAAAATGGACCGCCGCGTCTGGTACGTCTACCCGTCTTCGGTGGGCGGCACATATTCCATCAAAAACAAAAATTCCGGAAAGGTGATCGAGGCCCGGAACAACACGACGGCAGTCGGCGGCGCGGTGACGCAGGCCTCCAATTCGTCTGCGAACCGGCAGCGCTGGTACTTCATCAAAAAGGGCAGTTACTACATCATTCAGAACTCGATCTCGAAGCGGGTTCTGGGCGTCTCCGGCGGAAGCAGCGCGATCGCGGCGACCTGCAATCTTCAGAGATACTCCAACGCCTCCAAGCAGCGGTGGATGCTGGTGAAGTACAGCAGCTCCTCCCAGCCGAAGAATCCGATGACCGGAAAGACCGTCGGCACTTCGTCCTCCGGTACGAAGAAGACGAATACCTCGACAGCGGTTCCAAAACGCTCTTACTACAACACGACGATCAACGGAAGGCGCACGCTGAAGTCCTATCTCCAGAACGCGATGGTTCCCTGCGGACGGACCCTCTATATCTGGGGCGGCGGCTGGGGAAGCGACGCGTCCGTCATCGGCTACCAGTCCGGCTGGTACAGCTTCTTCAAATCTCACGGAACGTCCTCGTATAATTACAAGAACTACCGGTACAAGTACGGGAACGGACTCGACTGCTCGGGATTCGCCGCGTGGGTTCTCTACAACACACTGTACACGGCGAATAAAAAGAACAATCTGGTCACGCAGTCCACGACGGTCGCTTCCACCTATGCCTCGAAGGGCTGGGCGACGCTTTCGAAAAACGGAAAGGACCGTACGTTCCGGCCGGGCGATGTGGTCAGCATGAGCGGCCATGTCTGGATTTCCCTCGGACAGTACGGCGACGGCAGCGTGCTTCTGGTTCACAGCTCTCCGAAGGGTGTTCAGATCAGCGGAACGTCAGGTACGGCGGCTTCGATGGCGAAATATTACATGAAGAAGTACTTCCCGTCCTGGCCGTATGAGGCGAGAACCGTGAGCAAGAGCTATCTCAGCTATGTCGGCAAGGCAAGATGGAAGGTGACTGGCAGCGGCCGGATTCTTTCGGACCCGGACGGCGTGCAGAAGATGTCCGCATCTCAGGTGATGAATCTGCTGTTCTGATTTCGAATGGCGAAAGGATGACAGCTCCGCGGAAGAGACGGGTGATCGCTCTTTCCGCGGAGCTGCTGTATGCGCGGAAGCGGCCGCCGCAGCGACGGAATCCGCGCGGACGGTCAGACAGGACGCATGCGCGGCGCGGACTGCATTTTCAGAAAGAAAGAGGAAATGAATGAGGCTTATTTTTATCCGGCACGCGGAACCGGACTATTCCACGGATACCCTGACGGAACTGGGGCAAAAGGAAGCGGAGGCGCTGGCGGAACGCACGGCCCGCTGGAAGGTGGATGAAATTTTCTGCTCGCCGATGGGACGGGCAAGGGAGACGGCTTATCCGACGCTGAAGGCGCTCCATATGGAAGCCGCAGAGCTGCCGTGGCTCCGTGAGTTCAGCTATCCGGTCATGCACCCCTATCAGAAGGCGAAGGGAGTCGCTTGGGATCTGATGCCGCAGTACTGGACCAATGAACCGGTGATGCTGAGCCGGGACCGGTGGTTCGAGGCGCCTCTCTACCGTGAGAACCCGGATCTGGAGAAGATGTGGTACAAGGTCTGTGACGGGCTGGACGGGATCCTCGAGCGGTACGGTTATACCCGTCTGGGCGACTATTACGATTACCGTAATCCGGACGGACCGGAGAGGCCTGCCGGCCTTGAGGATATTCAGCTGCACGGGACGAAGGAATACGAGGTGCGCGACCGGGATGATGAGAAGACGCTGGTCTTCTTCTGTCATCTGGGTGTGACCTGTGTCATGCTGGCGCATCTGCTGAATGTCTCGCCTGTGCTGCTCTGGCACGGCACGTTCCTCCCGCCGGCCGGACTGGTTGTGATGAATGCGGAGAAGCGGCTCCACAACGCGGCCTTTTTCCGCATGCAGGCGTTCGGCGACACGGCCCATCTTCTTCAATCGGGCGTGAAGCTGTCCGGGTACGGCGCGTTTTCCACTGTTTTCAGAGACTGAGGTTGTAACGGATGAGGGGAAGAACACCGGAAGGGGTGGATGAAAGAAGGACCAGAGGCTCGGTTGATCTGATTCACGGACCGATCATGAAGCCGCTGGTTCTCTTCATGCTGCCGCTTCTTCTGTCAAATGCATTCCAGAGCCTTTACAACGCGGTCGATACCGCGATCGTCGGCAATTTTCTCGGCGAGCATTCGCTGGCCGCCGTCGGAGCATGCTCGTCCGTCTTTGATCTGATGGTGGGGTTCTGCTCGAGCCTCGCGGTCGGCTTCTCCCTTGTCGCCTCCCGCTATTTCGGCATGGAGGATGAGGAGCGGATGAGAAAGGCGGTCGCCGGCTCGCTGCTCATCGGAGGAGCCTCGACGGCGGCGCTGACGCTGGCCGCCGTCACCGGCATGAGGCCGCTGATGCGGCTGATCCACACGCCGGAGGGGCTGTTCGGGGAGGCGTACCGGTACATTCTGATCCTGGCAGCCGCGCTGCCGGTCACCTTCGCCTACAACCTGCTGTCCGCCATGCTGCGGTCGATCGGGAACTCGCTGATCCCCCTGCTGTTTCTGATTCTCTCATCAGGCCTCAACGTGGTGCTGGATATTCTCTTCATCACGCGTTTCGGGACGGGCGTGGAAGGCGCCGCCGCCGCGACGGTGATCGCGCAGGGAATCTCGACGGTGCTGTGCCTGCTCTATATTCTGCTGAGGGTGAGGATCCTGATCCCCGCGAAGCGTCATTTCCGGCCTGAGCGCCTGATGCTGGTCCAGCTGGCGGGGCAGGGGTTCTCGATGGCCTTCATGGGCTCGATCGTCAATATTGGTACGGTGACGCTTCAGTCGGGCATCAATACTCTGGGAACGGACGTGATCAGCGGACATGTCGCGGCGAGAAAAATCATGAGTCTGTTTACGCTTCCTCTGTTCTCGATGTGTCTAGCGCTTTCCACGTTCGTATCCCAGAACTACGGCGCCGGGCGGATGGACCGGGTGGAGCGGGGGATCCGGTATACCTGGATCTATTCCCTCGCGGTCGGACTGGCGGAGGTTCTGATTCTCACGTTCGCGGCGCACCCGCTGGTGTTGCTGATCTCAGGCTCGGGGAAGGCGGCGATCCTCGGCAACGGAACGGCGTATCTCCGTTTCGCATCGCTGTTTTTTCCGGTGCTGGGCGTTCTGATCAATACGCGGAACGCGCTTCAGGGGCTGCAGATGAAGCTGACGCCGCTCGTCTCGAGCGCGATCGAGCTGGTGGGCAAGGTGCTGTTCACCTGGCTTCTTGTTCCGCCTTTCGGTTACACGGCGGTGATTGTCTGCGAGCCGGTCATCTGGTGCGTGATGTGCCTGCAGCTGGTCTGGGTGTACAGGAAAAAGCTTCGGATTCTGAAGGCAAATGGCGTTCCGGCAGCCGCGGACTGAAACGGGACGGATCGAATATGAAAACGGACAATACGGCATACCGGGAGCTGACCGCGGCGGAACCGGCAGATCGTCATGAGGAGGATAAGCGATGTTTCAGATGATCAGGGGCGCGCACATTGCGGAGGCGGAAGGTCTGACAGAGGGATACGCGACGGAGGATGAGTATCTGATCGCCAGCGTCAGCGCGGAGCATATCCGCGGCGTATTCGACCGGTTCATCGAGGAGGAAGGAGAGACGTACTTCACGTTCTGGATCGAGAATCCGGTTTCAGATGAGCAGCGGGAGAGAGTGCTGGAGGCGACGGACGGTGCGGTCCGGATCGCGGACGGCGGACACAGAAAGACCTGGTACATGGACACGCTGTCCGGAGGGATCGCGAAGAGTCTTCTCAATTCGGTCGGCGAGGTGCTGATTCACGACGGACTCTGCCGGTTCGGTCTTTCCTCCCAGCGGGGCAATGAGATCGGAAAATACGAGTACAATGAGATGCGCGGCATGAGTCAGGAGGGCGACCTCTCTCCGCTGATCCGGGCCTTTGAGGCGATGGGGATCCCGCGTGCGCCGCATCTGAGAACCGGGTGGGATTTCGTCTCCGAGAAACATCCGGGGGAATGCACGCGCTACACCGCGGCCGACGGGAGAACGGCGGACAGCATCATAACGGGCCTGCAGGAGCTTGGCCTTTATGAGGACGGCGCGCCGCAGAAATAAGCGGCGCGCCGTCCCGGCCCCGGCAGGTATGCGGCCCCGGTTTCGGAATCCGTCCGAAGGATAACAGAATGCGGGAGAGCGGCCTTACATGAAGGTCAGCTGTTTCCGCCGGCAGCTCCGGCCGCGTCGGCGGCGCCGAGCGTGTCCAGATGACGGCAGATCGCGGAGAAGGTCTCGTCGCTGATGTCGTGCTCAACCTTGCAGGCGTCATCTCTGGCTGTCTCCGGATCGACGCCCAGTTTCCCGAAGAACTGCGTGAGCACCTTGTGACGGGTGTAGATTCGGTCGGCGATTTCCATTCCCTTCTCCGTCAGGACAATGAAATTTGCGTGGTCCATCGTGATGTAGCCGTTCTCACGAAGCTGTTTGGTCGCGTAGCTTACGGACGGCTTGGTGACGCCGAGCTGCTCCGCAACGTCGATGGAACGGACGTACCCGTGACGCTCCTTCAGCATCAGCATGGCTTCGAGGTAATCTTCCGCAGACTTGTGAATTTCCATGACACGGCCTCCTTTCCTTTTAACTAAGATTAGCACAAGCTTACGATGATTTCAATATTCGAAGAAATTGAATTTGATCAAACCAATTTCCACGTGCATGTTTTACAAAAACTTCAGGAACGGTTTGTTCAGAATGTGCTATGATGAGGCTGACCAACCCGGGCGGGACGGAGGCGGGGTTCAACCCGCCGGCTGAATCGGTTCGCCTGACCCGGAGCGGGAGGTTCCTATAGGAACCGGAAAGGCGGAAAATCAAATGCAGGAGAGCAGAGAAGCGGAGATCCGCGTATACGGCGCTGACGTGCTGGCATCTCCGCAGTTTCAGACGGCGAGAACACAGATCCATCATCATACGTCCACGGTGGCGGCGCATTCGATGAAGGTTGCGATGGTCAGTGTGGCGATCTGCTCGTTTCTCGGGAAAATGCATGTGAAGACCGACAGAAGAGATGTCGTGCTCGGGGCCCTCTGCCACGATTTCGGCATCCTCGGCCGGTACGACAAATTCCGGAACAGCCGGGAGTGCTGCCACCAGCATCCCATCGATTCCGTGGAGGAGGCGATGAAGGTCGTACCCGATCTCGATGAGAAGACCAGAAAGATCATCCGCTACCATATGTTTCCCATGACGATTCATCCTCCGGTGTCGCTGGAGGGCGTGGTGGTCTCGGTGGCGGACAAGGTGGCGTCGGTGGGCGACGGAGTCAGCTACATGAGACAGAAGCTGAGCGGCCGTGCGGCAGGGTAAAACCTGACCGCACGGCCGCTTTGCCGTGAAGAGGGCCGGGACACTCCGGACAGATGAAGCTTGCCGGACCGGTCAGCGATTCGTCGCGGAATGCGGCGGACACACGGCGATCCTTTGCAAACACTCTTGACAGCGCGCATTTCGCTGAACTAAACTGAATGTATGTTTAGTAAATAACATATAAACAGTGAGGTGCGTGACATGACGATCCGTGAGATTGCTGACGTCGCAGGTGTCTCGCCCGCGGCGGTATCCATCGTGCTCAACGGGCGGAAGGGCGTGAGCGACGAGACGAGAAAACGAATCCGCAAAGTGATCGATGAGACCGGCTATACGCCGAACCCCCGGACGAAAAACAGCTCGCGTACCGTGCTCTGCATCAAATATCTGCACGGCGGCGTGCTGGTGGAGGAAAATGAGGGCTTTATCTCCGCGATCGTGAGTGCGATGGCGGAGCGATGCCGGAAGGAAGAATACACGCTGGTCCAGATTGAGGCGAGGGGCGATATGGCCGAATGGATCCGCGGCGTGGACTTTTCGCCTTACTGCGGCGCGATCGTCATCGCGACTGAGCTCCCGAGGGAAATGTACGGCTCGCTTCAGGCGATTCCCGTACCGTTCGTGTCGGTTGACAATATGATGCCGGGCATGCATTACAGCTGCGTCGGGATTGACAACAGGGAGAATGTTCATACCGCGCTGGCCTATATCCACTCGTGCGGTTACAGGCGGGTGGGGTATCTCCGCAGCGCCTATCACGCGGAAAATTTCACGGCGAGGGCGGAAGCCTTTGAGAAGTACAGCCGTGAGATGGGCTTTACGGTGAGGCCGGAAGATGTCCGCGAGATTATGGCGACGATGATCGGGGCTCACGAGGATATGCGGAAGCTGCTGGAGGCGAAGCCGGATTGGGAACTGCCGGAGTGCTTTTTCGCCGATAACGACACGGTGGCGCTCGGCGCGATCAAGGCGCTGAAGGAGGCCGGGTGCCGGATCCCGGAGGATGTAGCGGTGATCGGCTTTGATAACATTCCGTACTCGGCTATCAGTACGCCGACACTGACGACGATCCATGTGCAGCGGGATCTGATCGGACGTCAGGCAGTGCGGCAGCTTCTTTACATCCTAAGAGACGCAGGCTTTGTATCCGCGAAGACATCCTTTGTGGGAAATCTCGTCGAGCGGGGCAGCATGAATGCCGGGCAGCGACACCCCGCGTGAGACGCACCGGGCGTTGCCACGCCGGACGCGAAAATTGCATATCGAGGATACAGACAGCCGGGAGGCGCGTCCGCATTGGCCTGATCGCGATGCGGACGCGTCTCCCGTTGTTTTTTTTGTCTGCCGGAGCATACATAGTTCCCTTCGACTAAACGTAATGCTAATCGAATGACTAAAATTAGTACACAACAGAGGACGTATTGCACATAAAATTCTGATAAACAATGTATATATTGTGGAAAGTGACCTGTATGCGTTGACAAAACAGGTGGTTGCTGGCTATATTTGTAAACAAGAAAGACAGACTGTCAAGTTGATATTTAGTAAACAAATGAAAGTCTGCCGGGAGAAATCGGGTTCAGTGCAAGCAGAAGGAGGCGCACTATGAAATTTAAAAAGATGGCATGTTTCGCAATGAGCGCAGTGATGGCGGGGTCCATGATCGCGGTTCCGGCATTTGCCGCTTCCGCCGCCACGTCAGTCGTGGAATCGGCTGAGGCGGGAGCCGGGAAGACGGCGAAGGATTACAAGATCGCCGTCGTTCCGAAGATGACCAACATCGCCTGGTTCCAGCGCATGGAGGACGGCGTCAAGGAGTACAACAAGGAGAACGGCACGGACGTTTTCTACGGCGGCTCCGCGGAAGGAGCGGATCAGGCGTCCTACGTGGAATCCCTGCTTTCCGAGAACTGGGACGCCATCTGCGTCGTTCCGTTCGATTCCGAGGCGCTGGCTCCGGTGCTTGAGAAGGCAAAGGCGCAGGGAATCAAGGTGATTACCCATGAGGCCGCCTCGATGGATCCGTCCAGCCGCGACTATGATATCGAAGCGTTCCAGAACGCCGCGTACGGCGAGAACTTCATGGAAGAGCTCGGCAAGCTGACCGGCGGCAAGGGCAAATACATTCAGTTCGTCGGTTCCCTGACATCCGTCTCCCACAACGAGTGGTGCGACGCGGCCAAGAAGCTTCAGGAGGAAAAGTTCCCGGACATGGAGTGCGTCGGACGCTACGAGACCTCGGATGATACCACATCCTCCTACAACCAGACGAAGGAGCTGCTGACAGCGAATCCGGATATCGTCGCGATCGAAGGGTCCGCTTCCACGGATGTGGTCGGTGCGGCGCAGGCCGTCGAGGAACTGGGCCTTGCGGGCAAGGTCGCGATCGTCGGTACGTCGATGACTTCCATCGCGAAGCAGTACGTTGAAGACGGCACCATCGCATCCTTCTCAGTCTGGGATCCGGCAAAGGCGGGCCAGGCGATGATCGAGATGGCCGTGGCGGCTCTGAACGGGACGGTTCAGGACCAGATGTCCCTTCCGGTGGACGGCTACGACAAGGTCGAGAAGGTCGACAGCGCTTACTACGGCAACGCGCGGATCGATGTCACCAAGGACAACATGGCGGATTACGATTTCTGATCCGATCCGGATCTGATGGGCAGGGGACGCCGGCGCGTCCCCTTCTCTTTTCGGAAAAGGCGGTCTTGAAAGAAGACGCACCGCCCCAGCCGCCCCGTGAGGACCGGCCGCCGAAAGGAGAGCGACTGGGTATGACAGACTGCATAAGCAAGCGGACCGGTTCATTCGGACCGGCCCTGAAAGTGGAGAGATGCTATGGCAAATGATGTATTTTTGAAGCTGACCGGCATCCGAAAGTCCTTCGGCGGTGTCCACGCGCTGAACGGAGTCGATCTGACGATTCGAAAAGGAGAGATTCACTGCCTGGCGGGTGAGAATGGATGTGGGAAGTCCACGTTGATCAAGGCGATTTCCGGCGTGCATGATGTGGACTCCGGAACCATTGAGATCGACGGTGAGCCGGTTTCCCATATGAGGCCGATTGACGCGATCAACCGGGGCATTCAGGTCATCTATCAGGATTTCGCGGTTTTCCCGAATATGACCGTCGCCGAGAACATCGCGCTGAACGGCGAGGTGAAGAGCGGGCGGAAGCTGGTTAACTGGAAGGAGATCCATGAGGCCGCGAAGAAGGCGATGGAGCAGGTCGGAGCAGAATTTGACCCGGATCTTCCGGTGGAAATGCTGCCGGTAGCCGGCAAGCAGATGGTCGCGATCTGCCGCGCCATCATCAACGACGCGCGCCTCCTGATCCTCGACGAGCCGACCACGGCGCTGACTGAAAAGGAGGTCAAAAAGCTCTGGGCTGTGGTCCGTTCCCTGAAGGAGAAGGGCATCGCGGTGATGATCGTCAACCATAAGCTCGATGAGATTTACGAGATCGCCGACCGGCTGACGATTCTCCGAAACGGCCGCTTCGTATCCACGGGGCTGATCTCGGAATATGACCAGGCGCGGTTCACAAGGGATATGACCGGGCATGAGGTCAGCAGCGTCAAGTATATGCCGCCGAAGAGCGACGAGGAAATCTTCCGTGTGGAGCATTTAAGTCTGAAGGGCGCGTTTTCCGATGTCAGCTTCACGGTGAATCGCGGCGACGTGGTCGGTATCACGGGTCTTCTTGGATCCGGCCGGAGCGAGATCGGCGAAGCGGTCTTCGGCGTGACGCCGGCGGACAGCGGCCGGATGTATTTGAACGGAAAGGAGATTCAGATCCGGTCGGTGGAGGACGCGATCCGCAGCCGGATCGCCTATGTGCCGGAGGATCGTCTGACGCAGGGCCTTTTCATCCACAAGAGTGTGGAAGACAATATGATGGTGAGCTCGATCCGGAAGTACTTTAACGGAATCCGGCTGGACCGGAGTGCCATGGATGAGAGTACCGACCAGCTGATAAAGGAACTCGATGTGGTGACTTCCTCGCGGGACGTGGCGGTGCGGACGCTGTCCGGAGGAAACGCGCAGAAGGTGGTCATCGCCAAATGGCTCAACACCGACCCGAAGCTGTTTATTCTGAACGGGCCGACCGTCGGCGTGGATATCGGAGCCAAGTCGGAGATTCATTCCATTCTCCGGAAACTCGCAGAAGAAGGCATCGGCATCATCATTATTTCGGACGATATGCCGGAGCTGATCACCAACTGCAACAAGATCATCGTCATGCGGGACGGCCATGTGGGCGCGGTTACGGATAACATGATCGACAACATCCAGCTCTGACGGTCAGGAGGTGCTTACGATGAAACAGAAAAACAAAAAAGCCGCTCTGACCAGTACGAAGGCGATTCTGATCTATGTCATTGCCGTCTTCTGCCTCATTGTCGGTCTCAGACAGCCGGCCTTCTTCAGTCCGGCCACGATCATCACAACGCTGCGCGCCTCGATCTTCTGGATGTGCTTCGCGCTGAGTGAGATGATCGTCATCCTGTCGGGCGGGATCGACGTCTCCTTCCCGGCGATCGGCTGCGCGGCGATGTACATCCCGATGTACATGATCAATCAGGTGAATCATATCGACAACGCGGCTTACGCCTTCGTGCTGGCGATTCTGATCGGCCTGCTCTTCGGCCTGCTGAACGCGGTGCTGGTCAGCATTCTGAACATTCCGCCACTGATCGCGACGCTCGCGACCAGCTCCATCTCACAGGGCGGCATGATCACGCTGCTGGGAACGCGGGAGTTCACGACGCTTCCGGATTCTCTGAACGCGATCTACAATACCAACATCCTTTCCTATACGGCGAAGGGAACGGGCTTCACTTATCTGCTCAACGTGCTGGTGCTGGTTCCGGTTGTCGGGTGCATTCTCATCGGTTGGATGCTTCGCCACACGATGCTGGGACGGGGACTTTACGCGATCGGCGGTGACAAGAACGCGGCCCGCGTCGCCGGATTCAACGTACGGGGACTGCAGTTCTTCGCTTACGCGTTCTCGGGCGCTTTCGCCGGACTGACGGCGATGATCTATAACATTCTGATGCACTCGGCAACGACGTCGGCGCTGATGGGCGATGAGATGATCACCATCGCGGCATGCGTCATCGGCGGCGTCCGGATCACCGGCGGCCACGGGGACGTGCCCGGGACGGTGCTGGGCGTGCTGCTGATCACGCTGGTGCAGAACAACCTGAACATGCTCGGCATTCCGACTTCATGGCAGCGGTTCGCGGTGGGACTCGTGATCCTGCTCGGCACAATCCTGACGTCATGGCAGGCAAAACGCGCGACGCGGGCAGCGAAGAGAGGGGAGGCATGAGTGATGGCGGCTAAAGGGAAAACAGAGAAAAAGAGAGACAGCCATATCCTTGTCCTTCTGGTGATGGTTCTGGCGGTGCTTGCGCTGATGGCGGTGATCAACGGGAAAACCTATTTTACCGTTCAGAATTTCCGGTCGATGTTCTATCAGTTTCCGGAGTACGGTATTCTCGCTTTCGGTATGATGGCCTGCATGATCGCCGGGGGTATCGACCTCTCACTTGTGGGCATCATGAACCTGAGCGGCGTGTGCGCCGCGCTGATCATGACAAAGATGGGCGGATCCTCCTTTTCCATCGTGCTTGGCTGCATCGTGGCGGTGCTGGTCGGCGCGGGATGCGGCGCCTTCAACGGTCTGATCATCGGAGCCCTTGACATTCCGGCTATGCTGGTGACGCTCTGCGGGCTGGAGCTGTACTCGGGGCTCTCCCTGGCGATCACAGGAGGTCCGGCGATCAACAATCTGCCGAAGCCTTTCGTTCAGATCTCCAACGGCGCGCTGGGCGGACAGATCCCCTACGTCGTCTTCATTTTCATCGCGGCGGCGTATATCGTCTGGTTTCTGATGAATTGTACGGTTTTCGGACACGAGGTGTATTTCCTCGGTTCCAACGAGACGGCGGCGAAGTATTCGGGCATCAACACGGTGAAGACGAGAATCCTGACACACATGTTCTCCGGCATTCTGGGAGGTATCTCGGGAATTCTGATCACCTCTCACCTGAATTCGGCCAAATCCTCCAACGGCAGCACCTACACGCTGCTGACCCTCCTGATCGTCGTGCTCGGCGGCATCGATCCGGATGGAGGCGAGGGCAAGGTCGCCGGCGTGACGGTTTCGATTCTGCTTCTGCAGATGATCGCCAACGCGTTCACCATCATGCGTGCGCCGGATACCATGAAAACGTTTGTCAATGGCTGCCTGCTGGTCGGCGCCCTGGTCTTCGACTCGCTGCATCAGAGGAGCGTGGCGCGGCGCAGGGCCAGGAACGCGGCGGAAAAGGCACTTGCAAAGGAGAAAGAAGGAAACTGATATGAAAAAGATTATCAACAGACCGGAAGACTACACCGACGATATGCTGCGGGGCATCTACGCGGCGAATCCGATGGTGAAATACGTGAACGACGATCTCCGCTGCTACTGCATCGCGGAGAAGAAACCCGGCAAGGTCGCGATCATCACCGGCGGCGGGACGGGCCATCTGCCTCTCTTCCTCGGCTATGTCGGGGACGGCCTGCTGGACGGCTGCGGCGTGGGCGGTGTCTTCCAGTCCCCCTCCGCAGAGCAGATCTACAATGTGGCGAAGGAAGTGGAGAGCGGTGCGGGCGTGCTTTTCCTCTACGGGAACTACACCGGCGACATCATGAACTTCGATATGGCCGCCGAGATGCTTGATATGGACGACATCCGCACGGAGAGCATTGTCGGGGCCGACGATGTGTGCTCAAACGCGAATCCTGCGGCGCGACGCGGAGTAGCCGGTATTTTCTTCATGTACAAGTGCGCCGGTGCGAAGGCGGCGGAGGGCGGAGATCTGGATGCTGTGCTCGCTGCAGCCCGGAAGGCGAAAGATAATACAAGGACCGTCGGCTTCGCGCTGACACCCTGCATCATTCCCGAGGTCGGTCATCCGAATTTCACGCTGAAGGAAAATGAGATGGCGATGGGGATGGGCATCCATGGAGAGCCGGGCGTCTGGAACGGACCGCTGAAGACGGCTGACGAACTGGCGAAGGAGTCCCTTGATACGATATTCGGCGACATGCCTCTGAAAGAAGGGGAGGAGGTCTGTGTTCTGATCAACGGACTGGGCGCCACAAGTCAGGAAGAACTCTATATTCTGTCCGGCAGTGTGAGGAAGCTTCTGGATGAGAAAGGCATCAGGACATACAGAACCTTCGTCGGAGAGTACGCCACCAGTATGGAGATGGCCGGCGCAAGCATTTCTCTCTGCCGCATAGCGGATGAAGAGATGAGAAAGTGGATCGACCGGCCGGTGCATACGCCGTTTTACACGCAGATCTGACAAAGGTGGCGGGGATGCTTTTCCCTGCCGGATACGGGAGACAAACAATGGCTGTGACTGAAATCACGATTGATACGCTGCCGGTTCTTTTCGAGTCGGTGGCAAGGGAATTTGAGGAGAAGAAGGAGCTTCTCTGCGAGATGGACGCGCGGATGGGCGACGGGGATCTGGGGCTTACGATGAGCAAGGGATATGGCGCGCTGCCTCAGCTGATCCGCGACCAGACGGATCCGTCGAACATCGGAAAGACGCTGATGAAGGCCGGGATGAAGATGTCCGGCGTGGTGCCGTCCACCATGGGCACGCTGATGTCCAGCGGCATTATGAGCGGCGGAAAGGCATTGAACGGAAAAACGGCAATCGGCGCGCCGGAGATGGCTGTGTTCCTTATTGCATTCGCGGAGGGACTCCAGAAACGGGGGAAATGTCAGCCGGGCGACCGGACCATCTATGACGCTATGAAACCTGCAGGAGACCGGGCTAAGGAGAAGGCGGAGGCCGGCGGAAGCCTCGGGGATGTGATCTCCGCTGCGCTTGACGGCGCGAACGCGGGTGTGGCGGCCACGAAAGAGATGGTTCCGAAGTACGGAAAGGCGGCGGTGTTCGCCGCGAAGGCGAAGGGGACGGAAGACCAGGGCGCGGTGGCGGGCCGCTGCCTGATCGAGGGTCTTGCACGGTATATCCTCGCCTGAATGGGGGGCATGATGTCCGTCCGGCGGGCTTGGACGGCCCGCCGGGCAATCGGACTTATGCAGTCTGCAAAACGGAAGGGAGCCGCCGCATCGTCTGATGCGGCGGCTCCCTTCCGTACTTTGGCTTTCAGATTCGGCCCAGCGCCCGGAGCAGCTTTTCCGGGGTCATCGGCCAGCTGCGGAGCCAGACGCCGCAGGCGTCGTGGATCGCGATGCCGATGGCCGGCGCGGCTCCGTTGCAGGCGATCTCGGAAATCGACTTTGCGCCGAACGGTCCGTAGGGATCGTCCACGTCGATCAGCACGGCCCGGAAATCGTCCGGCTGCTCGAAGATCATCGGGACGCCGTAGTCCGTCATGTTCGCGTTGAGGCAGACGCCGTCGTTGTCGAGGATCATGCCCTCATATAGAGAATGGCCGATGGATTTCAGCGCGGCTCCGTACATCTGGCAGAGTGCCAGCTCCGGATTGATCGGCGTGCCGGCGTCCTGAACGGCGTAGAATTTCTGCAGATGAATCTCGCCTGTGCGCACATTCACGGCGACCTGGGCGAAATGAGCGCCGTAGGGCACGGAGGAGGCGGTCGTCACGAAGGAACCGTGCGCGATCATCTGGCCCCGGCCGTCCCCGGCGCAGGCCGTATGAGAGAGCTCGTAGTAGCTGAGCGTCCGTCCGGTTTTCTTCGACCGGACCTCGCCCGGCGTCCTGAGCTCCAGATCGGAGGGATCCTCGTTCATCTGCAGCCCGGCCTCGGTCAGCATAGCTTCTTTCAGCTTCCGTACGGCGTCAAGGGATGCATTTCCGCTGAAGAAGGTGCCGGATGACGCGTACGCGCCGGTATCGAAGGCGCAGGAATCGGTGTCTCCGGAGACGACGGTGATGCGGTCCATCGGAAGGCAGAGCACCTCGCTTGCGATCTTCGCGGAGATGGTGTCAAGCCCGGTTCCGATATCCGCTCCGCCGCTGTTCAGGATCACGGACCCGTCGGTCTCCAGCTTCGCGATGGCCTCGGCGTGATCCAGCCCGGGAAGACCGCTTCCCTGCATGATCATGGCGAAGCCTTTGCCGATGCGGATGTCGGGATCCGCGGACGTCTCCCGACGGCCCCATCCGATCATCTCGCAGCCCTTCGTGATCGCCTGACGCAGACCGCAGGAGCCGACCGGGACCACGCTGCCCTCGCGTCCTTCGCCGAGTCCCTTGAGGATCTCCAGCATATAGCCCTTCTCGACATGGTTTTTGAGCACCATCTCCTTATAGTCGCAGCCCAGCGCGTCCGCCAGCTCCGCCATCGCCATCATGATGCCGTAGGTACCCTTCGGCGTTCCGTAGCCCTGATAGGCGCCGGCCGGCGGCGTGTTGGTGTAGTAGACCTTCAGATCGTACCGCATGTTCGGGCATTTGAAGAGCGGCAGCGTCTTCGAGCAGCTGTTCATCGGCACAGTCAGGCAGTGGTTGCCGTAGGGGCCGGTATTCGCGCGGACTTCCATATAGATCGCCGTGATGGAACCGTCCTTTTTCCCGGCCATCTTCACGCGGACACGCATCGGATGACGGGTGGAGTTGGCGATGAACTCCTCCTTTCGCGTATTCCGGTAGTAGACCGGGCGTCCGGTGATGAAGGAGGCGTAGGCGGTCAGATCCTCCACGAGGATATCCTGCTTGGAGCCGTAACCACCGCCGACGCGGGTCTTGATGACGTGGATCCGGTTCTCCGGGAGGCCGGTGACTTTCGCGCAGATCCTCCGGACATGGTACGGCACCTGGGTGGAAGCGTAGAGGATCAGCCGCCCGCCCTCCATTTTTGCGAAGCAGACGTGTGGCTCCAGCGGCGTATGCTGGATCTGGCTCGTCTGGTACGTGCGGTCCACCACCGCGTCGGCCTCCGCGAAGGCTTTGTCGACATCGCCGATGCCTCCGCTGTTGGAGGCCGCGATATTCCGGCGGATGTCGGCGCCCAGCGGGAACTGGTAGATCACCTTGCCTTCCCGGCTGTCGCCGGCCCGCCGGTTGTATTCGTCCAGATCCGACGGGGCCCCCGCGTTATAGAAGACCGGGCCGTTGTGGACCAGCGGTGCGCCGTCCGCCATCGCTTCCTCTACGGTGAAGACGGCCGGCTGCACGTCGTAGTCGACCCGGATCAGGTCCCGGGCCTTCTCGGCGATCTCCCTCGTCTCGGCGATCACCGCGGCTACGCGGTCCCCCACATGCCGTACCTTCATATTGAAAAGCCGGCGGTCATGAGGCGACGGCTCCGGTTCGCCCTGTCCGGCCTGCATGTAGTAGACGTCCGGGCAGTTGAAGGCCGTGATGATGCGGATGACGCCGGGAAGTTTCTCCGCCTCGGAGGTGTCGATCCGGTTGATGTAGGCGCTGGCGTGAGGCGAGCGGAGGACGACCAGGCAGCAGGAGTCCGGCGTCACGTAGTCTTCGACAAAGGCGCGTTCTCCGGATACGAGCTGGGGGCCGTCGATCTTTCCGGAGGGTTTTCCGATACAGTGAAGCGACGGACGGAAGGACGGCGCGATTTCGCTCTGGTAGGCGCCGGTTTCGATTCGCTCTTCCGCGAGACGGACGGCGAGATAGTAGTGCTCATAGCCGGCGTCGCGGATAAAGATCCCGGACAGCGCGTCGCGGATCTCCTCCCAGGTCGGATGGGGATGCTGCTCGAGCAGCCAGGTGAGGAGCAGGGCCGCGGCCGGGGCGTTGTAGGCGCTCTGCACCACGCCGGCGTCAATCATGGCCTGCTGCACCACGGTGAGATGGGCGGCGTCCGCCAGCCCGTCCGGCGTGCGGATTTCGCATCCGTCCGCCTCGAAGGCGAGCATCAGGTTTGCGTACACGGGGACGCCGTCCACCAGAACGGTGTCGCTGCCGCAGAAACCTTCGCTGTCGTCGCTGTCGCGGACGGAAAGATGACCGTCGGACACCAGAAGCTCACGGAGCTTCATGGACGGCTTTACGTCAAAACTCCGGCTGCGGCCGTTGAGGATGCACTGGATCGTCATGTCGGATCACCTCCTTTTTCTTCTGATGAGGAAGGCAGGACGCGGAGAAGATCCCGGCACGTCACTGCCAGCAGATAGGTCTTGTAGGCGGCGCTGCAGGAGAAATCGTCCTGAACCGGAAGCGATTCGTCCGCGCGGATCTGTTCCGTGAGCGATTCGTCCGTGACGCTGCCGCCGCCGCGCCGGATCGCGCCGGCAATCCCGTCCAGCATGCGGAGCCCCGTCCCGCGAATCCCTGCGGCCAGATGAATCCCGTCGGTGGTTTCCGCTGCGGCGACCGTGAGATAAGCATGGCTTTCCGCCGTGTTGGCGTACCGTTTCTGACGGACGGCGGCACCGGACGGCAGCAGGACGGAGAGAATCAGATCCCCGGTGCGGTCTTCGCCGGCAAAGGCCGCGGCGTCCGTCTCACGGATCCCGTCAGGCCCGAGCAGCGTGATCCGCGCGCCGGCCGCCATCAGGGCGGGCATCAGGTAGGAGTCGTCCCGCCGGAGCGCGAGATTTCCGCCGATGGTCGCCATATTCCGTTTCGTGCGGGAAGCCATAAAGGAAACGGACTCGCGGAACCAGTCAGGCGTAAGAGGGTGCTCAAGAACGTCCTGAAAGACGGCCAGCGCTCCGATCCGGACGCCGTCTTTTTCGGCTGCAATCCGCTTGAGCTCCGTCAGATGGCGGAGATCGATCAGCGTGTCGGCGCAGACAGAGGAGCCGAGCCGGTTGATCTCGGTTCCGCCGGCAAGATAGGCGGTCCCTGCGCCGGCTGCGGCACGGGCTTCCTCCGGCGTTCCCGTATGGATGATGCGTTCGATCATGATGCGTCACCTCGTTTCTTTGATTCGAATTTCACTGGATACCATGATTATAGCATCGGCCTTCCATATTTTCAGGAATCAGACAGATCTTCTGCAAAAATGCTGTTCCGGATCCGGAAAAATTGTAGAATGTGACGATAAATGAGCGTGTTATTCGGGATGATTTCTGGTAGAATGGATAGAAATGAGAGCCTGCAGGCGCGAGGCGCAGAGGCGGAAAGGACAGGACAGCCTGATGAAAATTCTGGATTTCGGATCCCTGAATCTGGACTATGTATATCATGTCGATCATATCATTCTTCCCGGTGAGACGGAGCTGGCGGACGACATCCGCCTGTTCGCAGGAGGAAAGGGGCTGAATCAGTCCGTGGCGCTGGCGAGGGCCGGCGCACCGGTCTGGCATGCCGGGCTGATCGGCGGAGACGGCGGTATGCTGAGGACGCTTCTTGAGGACAGCGGCGTGCATACGGACTATCTGAAGACCGACCCGGATGCGCGGACCGGGCATACGATCATTCAGGTGGACCGGAACGGTCAGAACAGCATTCTGCTCTCCGGCGGAACGAACCGGATGATCACGGACGAGCTGGCGGACGAGACGCTGGCGCATTTCTCCGAAGGCGACGTGCTGGTGCTGCAGAACGAGATCAGCGCCCTTCCGCACATCATCGACCGGGCTTTCGGGATCGGTATGAAAATCGTGATGAATCCGTCTCCGTATGACGGACATATCGCATCCTGCGATCTCTCGAAGGTGAGCCTTTTCCTGATCAATGAGGTGGAAGGCATGCAGATTGCCGGAGCCGGCGACCCGGATGCGATTCTCCGGACGATGGCGGAGCGCTATCCGGACGCGGACGTGGTGCTCACGCTGGGGTCGGCCGGATCGGTCTTCAGCGGGCACGGGCAGACCGTACGGCAGTCGATCTTCCATGTTCATGCCGTCGACACCACGGCGGCCGGGGACACGTTTACCGGCTACTTCGTGAGCTCCTTCTTCGCGGGCCGGCCTGTGAAGGAGTGCATGGAGCTGGCGTCGAAGGCGTCCGCAATCTCGGTTTCCCGCAACGGAGCCGCGCCGTCGATTCCGTCGCTTGAGGAGGTGCGGGAGGCAGATCTGCACTGAGAGAGCGGAGCACGCATCCCGGTTCGTCTGTGCGGAAGGCCGGCCGTGCGTTCCGAATAAGACGCGCGGCGCGGCAGTCGGGGTTGCAGACTGCGGAAACGTGTGTTATAGTTTTCGAAGACAGAAACGCAAGGTGCCGGAGCGGAAGTGTTCCGGTGAAAAGGGAAACAGGTGAAAGTCCTGTGCGAACTCGTCACTGTGAGCGGGAAGTGTCCGCGCGGAAGCCACTGGGAAACCGGGAAGGCGCGCGGAGGCGGTGATCCGCAAGTCAGGAGACCTGCCCTGCGTATACGCAGAGCGGAAGCGTTCCGCTCGGAGCCACGAGCAACTGGCTGCATGCGAATCATTCGTCCGGAGATAAGGCGGAAGAGACGTTCCGCTTGCTTATCTGTCGGTCTGTATGCGCAACCGGCTTCGCTGCCCGCGGCAGCGAAGCCTTTTTCTGTCTTTTGCGGAGGCTTCGATCAGAACGGCTCGGTCGGACCGGAATTTTTTCTGGACTGATGAGAGTCGCCGGACGGACGAAACAGGATCCGCCGGCGGATACAGCAGCATTCCTCTTGAACGGACGGCGGCAGGCCTGGACTCCTGCCGCCGTTCGTGCGTTTGCACGAGCTACGAGTTCGGGCCTGCTGTGCAGGCCCTCAACCGCGGCTGTCGCCGCATGCCCTGCGGAAGGGGAGGCCGCGTCTGCGCGGCGGACGGAAGCCCGTTTGCACGAGCCACGAGTTCGGGCCTGCTGCGCAGGCCCTCAACCGCGGCTGTCGCCGCATGCCCTGCGGAAGGGGAGGCCGCGTCTGCGCGAGCGCACGCGGCCTCCCCTTCCGCAGGGCGCGTGGCTCGTAGCAAACGAGTGTATCTTTCCTGCGCCCGATGCGCTAAAATAGAGATATCGACCAGAAACGGAGGCTTTAGATCAGGATGCCAGAGGTTACTTTTAAGATTGAGAAAGGCAGTGATGTCACCGTATCAGCCGGCAGGGGCAGCAATCTGCTGGAAGTGGCGCAGGGAGCGAACATCGCAATCGACGCGCCCTGCGGCGGCAACGGATCCTGCGGGAAATGCCGCGTGAAACTCCTCAGCGGCGAACTCGACAGCGTACAGACACGTCACCTGAGCGACGAGGAATACGAGGACGGATGGCGGCTTGCCTGCTCCTCCCGCCTCACGGACAGTGACGTGATGGTGCTTGTGCCGGATATCGCGTCTGCTTACCGGAGCCGGATCAAAACGGCGGATCTTTCGGATGAAAAGGAGATCCGGATTTTCAAAGAACTGGAAGAGCAGATGCGCGGCGTTGATCTCGGGATCTCCCATCCCTACGGCTGCATTGTCGTCTCGATGCCGGAACCGACGCTCGAGGACACGATGCCGGACAACGAGCGGCTTGAGAAGGCGGTCACGGAAGCCACAGGATGCGAAAACGTGGAGATCGGGTTTTACGCGATGAGCGTGATGGCCCGGTCGCTTCGCGCCAATCATTTCCGAGCTGCGGTGATTTATGAGAAAACGGACAGAGGAATCCTTGTGCTCAATGTTGTGCCGTCGGATACGGAGGTACCGGTCTGCTGCGCCGCGATCGACATCGGAACCACTACGGTCGCCGGCGTGCTGGCGGACCTGAAGGACGGCCGCATCCTCGCGAAGGCGTCGGCCGGAAACGGACAGATCCGCTACGGTGCGGACGTTATCAACCGGATCATCGAGCAGGACCGCCCGGGCGGCGTGAAGAAGCTGCAGCAGGCGATCGTACGGGAGACGCTGATGCCGCTCCTCGGTCTGATGATGAAGCAGGCCGGCGTGAAGAAGGGGCAGGTCGTGCGGATGACCGTTGCGGGCAACACGACGATGAACCATCTGCTGATGGGCGTGTACGCGGATCCGATCCGGAGAGAGCCGTATATTCCGTCCTTCTTCCGTCTGCCGGCGTTCCGGGCGGCCAGTCTGATCCCGAACATCAATCCGGACGCATGGGTGAAACTCGCGCCGAACATCGGATCCTATGTCGGCGGAGACATCACGGCGGGGACGATGGCCAGTATGATCTGGAACATGGACAGCTACTCGCTGTTCATCGATCTCGGGACCAACGGCGAGATCGTCTTCGGCAACCGGGAGTTCCTGATGAGCTGCGCCTGCTCCGCCGGACCGGCGTTTGAGGGCGGCGACATCTCCTGCGGCATGCGGGCCACCGACGGTGCCATCGAGGCGGTGACGATCGACGGGGACACGATGGAACCTTCAACCCGGATCGTGGGCGATCCGGGCCAGAAACCGGTGGGGATCTGCGGCAGCGGCATCATCGACGTCATCGCGGAGCTCTTCCGCACGGGCATCATCGATTCGAGAGGACAGTACGTCCGGGACGGCCGGCGCGTGATCCGCGACGAACACGGAACGGGACGCTATGTGCTCGCATGGAAGGAAGAGACGGAGACGGGACGGGAAATCTCGATCACGGAGGTGGATATCGAATCCTTCATACGGGCGAAGGGCGCGATCTACTCGGCCATTGACACGATGCTGGGGACGCTTGACATGAAGCCGGATGTGATCGACCGGATCTTCGTGGCCGGCGGCATCGGCAGCGGCATCAACATGAACAACGCGGTGCGGATCGGGATGTTCCCGGACGTGGACCGCTCGAAATTCCGCTATATCGGCAACTCGTCGCTGGCCGGCGCCTACGCGATGGCGATTTCGGACCGGGCCGCGGACAAGGTCGAGGCGATCGCCGGCAATATGACGTATCTGGAGCTGTCGACCTACCCGGGCTATATGGATCACTTCGTGGCGGCCTGTTTCATTCCACATACGGATCTTTCCCTGTTCCCGTCCGTTGCCGCGGAGAGAGGCTGAGAGGAGAACGGGGCGGAAGCCGCCCCGGAGAGCAACGTGCATAACGCACCGGACCGGACGGGTCCGGTCCGGCGCGCCAATATAAAAAGGAGGCAGAAAACATGAGTGTACTGGATGGATGCGAAGCCCAGACGATGACGCCGATCCCGGAGGATCGCGTCTGCCCGAAGTGCGGCCGTGAGGTCGAGGTGTTCACGAAGAAGGGAAGGATCATCGAGGACGTGACCTGCGAGTGCGGCTACGTCTTCAAGGCGGAGGAGCAGATCGATCCCGGCATGAACAAGATGGAAAAGAAGAAGGCCTGAGCTTGCGCGAGGGCCGTGACGGCGTCCCGCCTGCATCCGGCAGGCGGGACGCCGCTGTGTCAGGGGAAGATGTCTTTCCGCTGCTTCAGCCAGCCGGCATGAAAGAACGCCGCGTAAGACGGGACGGCTGCCGGAAAGAAGGGATACGGAGCAGGGAGAGCCGGATTGATTCCGGGCGTAGGAGCGGATATCGGGCCGGAGCGGTCCGGGCGAATGAAGGATGGAGAGGACGGAAGGAAATGGAGGATCGTGACGCCGTGATCTGCGAGTGCGGACATATCACCCGGGGAGAGGTGATCGACGCGGTGCTCGGAGGCGCGATGAACTTTGTGGATGTGGCGGAGGCCACCGGCGCGGGCAGGGGCTGCGACCGGTGCCGCGTGCCGATCGAATTTCTTATACAGGATGTGAGGGATGACCCGGATGCCTATCGGAGATGAGTCGGATACCTGCGTCGTGACCTGCAGCTCGCTGGAGTATTTTGTCCGGGCGGCGCAGAAGAAGGGAGGAACGCACTTTCAGGTTCATGTCGTTGACCGGAATCTGCACGCGGAGCCGGAGCGGATGAAGCGGACGGTCGGGGACGTGATCCGGGCGCTTCCGGCGCGGTTCCGGACCGTGCTTGTGGGGATGGGCTTCTGCGGGGGCGCGTGGGATCATGCGGTCTTTGAACGGCGCATCGTGGTCCCGAGGGCCGATGACTGCATTTCCATCCTGCTTCACAAGGGAGACGAGACGGAGCCGAATCTCAAGGAGCCGGGCCATCTTTATCTCTACGAGCCGGACCCGGAGCAGTTTTCGGCGCTCAGACTCCTCCGTGATCCGGGAACGCTGGGACCGGAGTACGAGGGGATGGACCGAGATACGCTGTTCCGGTACTGGTTCGGGAACTACCACTGGATGGACATCATCGACACGGGACTCACCGACTGCTACGACGAGCGCTATGTGGAGCTGGCCCAGGAGAATGCAGACCGCATCGGCGCCGGACTGGGGTATGCGGAGGGAAGCAACCGCATGCTCGAGAAGCTGGTTTCCGGCCGCTGGGACGGTCAGTTCGTGGTCGCGGAGCCGGGGCAGATGATCCGGCACGCGGATTTTTTCGGATGATGTATTTTTTCACGAAATCGCTGATGTAATATCGATATTTTTTTGTGCTTTCATCCAATCGGTGGTACACTGACATTACGTACGCTGATCCTCCCAGGGGGGATGGTCTGCGCGTGAATCAAGCTCAGCACAGCGGTCCGGCCCCGTACGGCGCGGGGTGCGAGACGACTGATGCGGCCGGCCACGCCGGCTCAGGGATTCAGTTATCATAGATCAACAGGAGGATGCTATGGAGTTAATCAGCTTTGAGACAATGGATGCCGCTACTGAACAGCTTCTGGAGACCGGAAGGAAAGTCGGCGCGGATTCCTGGCAGCAGCGGGTGAAGAATCAGACACCCCACTGCGGCTTCGGGGAGAAGGGCATCTGCTGCAAATTCTGCTCAATGGGACCCTGCCGGATCACGCCGAAGGCGCCGCGGGGCATCTGCGGCTGCGACGTGCACGGCATCGTCGGCCGGAACTTCCTGAATTTCACGGCGGGCGGCAGCGCGACCCATTCCGATCACGGCCGTTCCATCTGCCACACGCTTTATCAGGCGAAGAAGGAAGGCCCGTACACGGTCAAGGACCCGGACAAGCTGATCCGGATCGCGAAGGAGTGGGGCGTCGAGACGGAAGGCAAGGATATCTACGATCTGGCGCATGAGGTCGCGGAGCTGGCGCTGCTCGAGTACGGCAAGCCGTTCGGCGTCCAGCGGTGGCTGAGCCGCGCGCCCGAGCATACGCAGAAGCTCTGGCATGACGCTGAGGTGGAGCCGAGAGCCATCGACCGCGAGGTCGCGACGGCGCTGCATATGACGCATATGGGATGTTCCTCGCTGCCGGAGGCGCTGGTGAAGCAGTCGATGAGATGCGGTCTTTCCGACGGCTGGGGCGGCTCGATGTGCGGCACGGAGTTCTCGGACGTCCTCTTCGGGACACCGAAGCCGGTGGATACCACCGCGAACCTCGGCGTGATGGAGAAGGATATGGTCAACATCGTGGTGCACGGCCATGATCCGTCCCTCTCCGAGATGATCGTCTTCTACGCGAAGGATCCGGAGATGGCCGCGCTCGCCAAGGCGAACGGCGCGAAGGGCATCAACATCTGCGGCGTCTGCTGCACCTCCAACGAGGTCGCGATGCGTCAGGGCATTCCGATGGCCGGCAATTTCCTGCAGCAGGAAAATGTGGTCCTCACCGGAGCCTGCGAGGTGATCGTGGTGGATGTGCAGTGCATTTTCCCGGCTCTCGGACCGCTGTCGAAGTGCTTCCACACGAAGTTCGTCACGACTTCGGAGATCGCGAGAATGCCGGACAGCGAATTCATCCACTTCTCTCCGGAAAATGCAACCGAGAACGCCAAGGCCATCATCCGCATGGCCTGCGAGAACTATAAGAACCGCAAACCGGAACTGGTCAATATCCCGCAGCTGAAGTCGAAGGCGACCGTGGGCTACTCCACCGAGGCCATCGTCAAGGTGCTGGACGGCGTCACCAACTCCCATGTGGACGTGACCGGCACCACGAAGCCGCTGCTGGACTGCATCACCTCCGGCGTCATCCGCGGCGCGGTGGCAATGGTCGGCTGCAACAACCCGAAGGTCCGCCCGGACCACGGCCATGTGGAGCTGATGAAGAAGCTGATCGCCAACGACATCATCGTGATCGTTTCCGGATGTTCCGCCCAGGCGGCGGCCCGCGTCGGGCTGATGGACAAGGAGGCGAAGCAGTTCTGCGGAGAAGGCCTGAAGCGCGTCTGCGAGCTGGCTGACATCCCGCCGATCCTGCATATGGGCTCCTGCGTCGACATCTCCCGTATGATGGTGCTGGCGTCCGATCTGGCGAAGGATTCCGGTCTCAACATCTCCCAGCTCCCGCTGGTCGGCTGTGCGCCGGAGTGGATGAGCGAGAAGGCGGTCTCCATCGGGAACTACGTCGTGGCGACCGGCATCGATACCTTCCTCGGCGTGGACCCGCAGGTGGGCGGCTCCTCCGAGATGACAGAGCTGCTCTGCGGTGAGTCCGGCACAAAGAAGTGGCTGGAAGCGAACTACACCGTGGAGAAGGATATCGACAAGCTGGGCGACGCGATGATCGCCCGGATCGAGGAGAAGAGAGCGGCGCTGGGAATTTGATCCCGGCGCGCCCCGGACGGGAGACGCAGCGCGTCTCTTCCGACCGGACGGCCTGCGCCGGTGCGGCGCGGGCGCTTCTTCCGTGAGCGAAGAGATTGAGAAGGAACTGATTTTATATGAAAGTTGCAGTGACAGGAAAGGGCGGCGTCGGAAAGACGACCTTCGCGGCGATCCTCGCGAGACTGTATGCGGACGAGGGACGAAGCGTGCTGGCGGCTGACGTCGACCCGGATTCCAACCTGGGACTGGCGCTGGGACTGACGGAGGAGGAGGTCTCCTCCATCGTTCCGATCTCCAAGATGCGGGATCTGGTGGAGGAGAGGACAGGAGCCAACCGGCTCAACCGTTTCTTCAAGATGAATCCGCAGGTCAGCGACATCCCGGATAAGTATTCCAGAGATATCAACGGTGTGAAGCTTCTCGTCATGGGTACGGTGGAGACCGGCGGCAGCGGCTGCGTCTGCCCTGAGCACGTGATGCTGAAGGCGATCATGGAGTCCCTCGTCTTCCGGAAGGACGACGTGGTGGTGATGGATATGGAGGCGGGCCTTGAGCACCTGGGCCGCGGAACGGCGGGTATGATGGATCAGTTCATTGTCGTCGTCGAGCCGGGCGCCCGGAGCGTCCAGACCTACGGCAACGTGAAGCGGCTGGCGGCGGACCTCGGGATCCGGAACGTGAATGTGGTCGCCAACAAGGTGAGGGATGAGAAGGATGAAGCGTTCATCCGATCCCACATCCCGGCTGAGCATCTGCTCGGCCTGATCCATTACGACCCGGACGTGATCGACGCGGACCGGAACGAGGCGTCTCCGTACGATTACAGCAGGCACACGGTTGAGGAAGTCAGACTCATCAAGGCCATTATGGATGCGAAGGAGAAAGAAAACATATGAGTACATTATTTGAGCGCGTATTTGCCGGCAGCGACGGGGTGTATGCAGCGGCGCAGGGCGTGATCGATGACGCGATCGCGAAGGCCGGCGCGGATGCGGCGATCAAACTGGATACGGCTTACAGCCTTCCCTGCTACTATGCGGTGACCGGTGTCAAGGTCAGCACGCTGGGCGAAATGAAGGAAGCGCTGGAGGGCACGGTGAAGAGCCTGATGACGAGAGAGAAGCGGACGAAGGACATTTTCACGTCCGGCGTCGGAACAGCTCTCGCGGCTGAGATGATCGAGGCGGTGAAGTACACCGTTTCCGAGGAGTCACCCTATCAGGCTCCGGTGCAGGGGCATTTCACGGACGCCCAGATCCGTGAGCTCGGCGTCCCACTCGTGACGGGTGACATTCCCGGCATTGCGGTGATCCTCGGCGCGGCGCCTACGGCGGAGCAGTGCGCGAAGCTGGTGCAGGAGTACCAGTCGGAAGGCATTTTCGTCACGCTGGTGGGCGGCTGCATCGACCAGTGCGTGGAGCAGGGCGTCAAGCTGGGCGCCAATGTCCGCTGCGTGGCGCTCGGCCATGACGTCTCCGCCGTGGCTCATATCATCAGCGTGGCGCTTCGCGCGGCGATTATCTTCGGCAACCAGACGCCGGGCGACGCGGAGGGCATGTGCCGCTACACGATGGACCGCATCAAGGCGTTCGTCAACGCCTTCGCTCCGGTGGATGATGTGGAAGTCGCCGCGGCGGCCGGCGCGATCAAGCTCGGCTTCCCGGTGATCACGAACGAGACGAACCAGATGTTCCGCATCCCGAAGAGCCTCATCATCCAGGAGAACGTGGACGACTTCAACGCCACGTCGCTGGAGGCGCGCGACATCAAGATCAAGATCACGAAGGTCGATATTCCGGTTCCGTACTCCACCGCGTTCGAGGGCGAGATCGTCCGCCGCGGCGATATGCAGATCGAGTTCGACGGATCCAGAAAGACCGGCCTTGAGCTGGTACGCGGCCGTGAGATGAGCGAGGTCGAGGATCACAAGTTCACGCTGATCGGCGACGACATCGACAAGTTCGAGGCCGGCAGCAAGGTGGATTTCGCGATCATCGCGGATGTCGCCGGAAAGAACATGCAGTCCGATTTCGAGTCCGTCTTCGAGCGGAAGTTCCACAGCTATGTGAACTGCATTTCCGGCGTCATGCATACCGGACAGCGCGACCTGATCCGCATCCGGATCAACAAGGAAACCTACAGCGCGGGCTTCCGCCTCAGGGATCTGGCGGAGGTCATCTACGCGAAGCTGAAGAGCGATTACGACAAGGTTATCGACAAGGTGGCGGTCACGATCGTGACGGACCCGGCCGAGGCGAAGCGGATCCGCGAGGAGATCGCGGTTCCCACCTTCGACAGAAGAGACGAGCGTCTCTCCTCGATGACGGACGAGACGGTTGACAAATTCTACACCTGCATCATGTGCCAGGCGTTCTCCCCGAGCCATGTCTGCATCGTGACGCCGGAGCGTCTCGGACTGTGCGGTGCGGTTTCCTGGCTTGACGCGAAGGCCAGCCACGAACTGGATCCGGCCGGACCTTGCCAGGAAGTCCCGAAGGAGCATGTGATCGACGAGAACGAGGGACGCTGGGAAGAGGTCAACGAGGCCGTCCGTAAATATTCTCAGGGCGCGCTGGACAACGTGGCGCTGTACTCGATCATGAAGGACCCGATGACTTCCTGCGGCTGCTTCGAATGCATCTGCGGCATCGAGCCGTTCTCCAACGGCGTCGTCATCGTCAACCGTGAGCATACCGGTTCGACTCCGCTGGGCATGACCTTCTCGGAGATGGCGTCCATGACGGGCGGCGGTGTGCAGACGCCGGGCTTTATGGGCCACGGGAAGCATTTCATCCCGTCCAAGAAGTTCATGAAGGCCGAGGGCGGCATCGGGCGGATCGTCTGGATGCCGAAGGACCTCAAGGATCAGGTGGCCGACAAGCTGAACGAGACCGCGAAGGATCTTTACGGAATCGAGAATTTCACAGATATGATCGCGGATGAGACCGTGACCGAGGATGATCCGGAGAAGCTGGTTGAATTCCTGACGGAGAAGGGACACCCGGCGCTCGGGATGGAGCCGATGATGTAACCGGATCCCCGTGACATCCGGCGGAATGAGTGTTTTGACTGGGCAGAAATCAGTGGCGCGCTATTGATTTCTGCCCTTTTCCGACTTGAGTCATTGCGTCATAAGTAGTAGAATAGCCCTGTTCGGGAGGTTTTGATTTATGCATGATTTGGGATATCCCCATGAGCACGATCACGCGGCGCATGGGCATGAGCACGAGCATCATCACGGGCCGGATGGCGATGTCACGCCGAAGGAGGAGATGATCGCGATGCTCCGGTACATGGTCGGGCACAACGCGTCTCATCTGAAGGAGACGGCGGAGCTCGCGGAGAAGATCCGCGGCGGGAACGCAGCGGTCTATGAGGAAATTCAGCAGGCGGTCAGTGAGTTCGGCAAAGGAAACGCGATCCTCGAAGACGCACTCAGACACCTCGAGGCATAAGGAGGAGGAACGATGTGTCTTTCCACTGTCTATAAAGAAACGCAGGAACCGGAAAATATTCTGATGAAGAATGTCATGACAATCGAGTGCCATCCGCAGGAGGTGGTTCTCACCGATCTGATGGGGCGGAAGATGACGATTCCCGGAATCCTCAGGCAGGCCAATCTCGTGGACGGGTACGCGCTCGTCGAGGAAGCCGATGAAGCGGTATGAGGTGATCTGGGAGATCCACAACAGCTGCAGCCGCAACCAGATGCGGGACGTCTCCTTCGAGGAAATCGAGTGTGATGACCCGGCTTCCTATGTGAGAGGGAAATTTCCGGGCAAGGAGGTCCGGATTGACGAGGACCGGAGGGCGGACGGAAGCCTCGCGCTTCACGCGGAGGCGGACGGACTTTCGCATCTGTTCGTCTTCTCGGAGTTCTGATCCGCCCTGCGGTCAGAGGGAAGGGGTACGATGAAACTGACCGATCTTTTTGCCAGACGGATGGTCTTTTCCTTCGAGGTGTTTCCGCCCAAGACCGACAGGGGAATGGAACGGCTGGTCCGGGAAGGCGGCGTGCTCGACCGGCTCTATAAGCTCCGGCCGGACTACATCTCCTGCACCTACGGCTCCAGCGGAACCCGGGTCGGCAAGAATCTGGAGGTTGTCTCCAAGATCCGGAAGGACGGCCGGACGCTGCCGGTCACGCATCTGACCTGCATCGGGAACACAAAGGAATCCGTCGAGCGGCAGCTTCAGACCTATCTCGACCATGGCGTGGACCATGTGCTGGCGCTGCGCGGCGACCTGCCGGCAGGGTGGGACGGGACGCGCGGCGACTTTCATTACGCCACAGAGCTGGTCCGGTTCATCCGGGAGCGGTTCGGGGACCGGTTCACCATCGCGGTCGCGGGCTCGCCGGAGGGACATATCGAGTGCCGGTCGCTGGAGACGGACATCGCGTTTCTCCGTCAGAAGCAGGATCTCGGAGCGGACTACATTATGACGCAGCTCTGCTGGGATATGGAGCAGTTCCGCCGCTGGCTGGACGCGATCCGGGAAGCGGGCGTCACGATGCCGGTAGACGTCGGCATCATGCCGGTGCTGGACGAGGCGGCGACCATCAATATGGCGCTGAGCCGCAACGGCTGCGTGATGGAGCGGAAGCTGAGTTCCATCATCTCCCGGCACTGGATTTTTCCGAATCCCTTTGCGCCGACCGAACCGGAGGAAACCGTCGCGGCCAAGAAGGCCGCCTTCCGTGAGGAGGGGATGGCTTATACCATCGAACAGATCGATGCCTGCCGGTCGCTTGACATCAGCGGGATTCATCTGTACACGCTGAACAAGGCCGACGCGGTGGCGGAGATCGTCCACGAGGCGGGTATAGCCGGAAGCGCCTCCTGACAGGACGGAGGCTGTCATTACGGGTATCATTTGAGACTCCGCCGGCGGGGCAAGCATCCGCCGGCGGGATCTTGAGTGTCTATATATGCGGAACCGGACATCGTCCGCGCCGCAGCAAAGCACCATGTATCTATCAAGTGTTTTCAGGAGGAATGAGGAATGCCTTATCAACTCAAGAAGAAGGTCTACAACGCTTCTATCAACACTGTTGAGCTGGGTACCGGCGACAAGGCAGTGAAGATCGGCGGCAATAACACGCTGCCGTTCTATTCGTTCGACGCTCCGGCGGAGAACAAACAGAAGATCGGTGTGGAAATCAGCGACCTCGCGCTCGAGACGTATACCCAGAAGGGGCTTGCGGATTTCTACGCGGGATGTGATTCCATCGAGGCGATGGCCGTGAAGGCGCAGGAGCTGCCAGGAGTCTCCATGATTGTCCTTCACTTTGAGGGCGCGGATCCCAACGGACGCAACCGTTCCGTCGAGGAGTGCGTGGCGACCGCGAAGGCTGTCGCGGAGAAAGTGACGATGCCGATCGTCGTGATGGGATGCAAGAATGTGGAGAAGGACGCGGAGCTGTTCGCGAAGATCTCCGAGGCGCTGGCCGGCAAGAACATTCTGGTTCTGTCCGCCAGACAGGAAAACTACAAGACCGTCGGCGCTTCCGCGGCGCTGGCTTACAATCAGAAGGTGGGTGCGGAGTCCGCGGACGACATCAACCTCGCAAAACAGCTCAACACCGTCATGACCCAGCTGGGGATTCCGGCTGGCTCCATCGTCATGCAGCCGGGCTGCGCGGCAGCGGGTTACGGCTTCGAGTACGTGATCTCCACTCTTGACCGGATCAAGGCAGCCGCACTCGGCGCGTCCGACACGCAGCTGCAGATGCCGATCATCACGCCGATCTCCACCGAGACCTGGGGTGTGAAGGAATCCACGCTTCCGGAGTCCGAGGATCCGGAGTGGGGCGACGCCGAGGAGCGCGGCATCCAGATGGAAATCACGACGGCGGCAGCCTGCCTTGCCAGCGGTTCGGATGCGGTCATCATGAGACATCCGGCAGCGATCGCAGCTATTTCACAGATGATTGATGAACTCGCCTGATGGAGGTCGATAGAAGATGGCAGTAAAAGGTCTTGATATTTTCAAATTATCCCCGAAGAAGAACTGTAAGGAATGCGGCTCTCCGACCTGCATGGCGTTCTGCATGAAGGTGGCCCAGGGCGCGCTTCCGATCACCAAGTGTCCGTACATGTCGGAGGAAGCGATCGCGCTGCTTTCCGAGGCGACGGCTCCGCCAATGAAGACGATTGAGGTCGGCGGCCAGAAGCTCGGCGGCGAGACTGTGATGTTCCGTCACGAGAAGACCTTTGTCTCCCCGACCCGCTACGCGGTGACCGTTCCGTCCGATCTTGACGCGGCGGCGCTGGACGCAAAGTTCGCGGAGATCACGAAGGTCGACTACCAGCGAATCAGCGAGCGCGAATTCGTCGAGTATGTCTTCGTAGAGGACAAAGGAAACGGCGCGGACGCGGTGACGGCCGTGGTGAAGAAGGCCAGGGAAGCCGGCCGCGGCGTGATCGTCGAGACGGGCGATCCCGAGGTCGCGAAGGCGGTTGTGGCAGTGACCGGCGATGTGATCATTGACGGCGCGACGGCCGATAACTATGAGGCGATGAACGCGGCTGTCAAGGATCACGCGGTCCTCGGCATCAAGGCTCCGACGCCGGAGGCGTTCTTCGACCTTGCCGAGAAGCTGGAGAAGGCCGGAAACAAGAAGCTGGTCTTTGATGTCACGGCCGATACGGCGAAGCAGACCTTCGCGAACGCGGTGGTCGTCCGCCGGGCGGCGCTGGTCGAGAACGTCCGTACGATGGGCTATCCGTCCATCGTCAACGTGGCGAAGCTCGCGCCGGACTGCATGCACAAGCAGGAAGCTTACGCCGCGCTCTTCACGGTAAAGTACGGCTCCGTCGTCGTGATGTCGCAGATGAGCTACGCCGAGGCGCTGCCGGTCTACGGCCTGCGCCAGAACATCTTCACGGATCCGCAGAGACCGATGAAGGTGACGCCGGGCATCTATCCGCTGAACGGCGCGACGCCGGACGATCCGTGCTGCGTCACGGTCGACTTCGCACTGACGTACTTCCTGGTTTCCGGCGAGATCGAGCGCTCCAAGGTGCCAGTCAACCTGCTGATTTCCGACGCGTCCGGCATGTCCGTGCTGACGGCATGGGCGGCGGGCAAATTCTCCTCGAGCTCCATCAAGAAGTTCTTCGACGAGTACGATATCGACAGCAAGATCAACAACCGGACGCTGATCATCCCGGGCAAGGTCGCCGTCATGAAGGGCGAGATCCAGGAGAAGCTGCCTGAGTGGAATGTCTGCGTCGGTACGAGAGAAGCGGTCGAACTCGTCAAGTATCTGAAGGACGGCGAGTACAAGGCGGCTGCAGAAGCGGCGGAGAAGGCCAAGGCTGCGGCCGGCGTCTCGAGCGGTCCGGCGATCGTGGAAGGCCCGATTGATTTTGACAAGCTGGTCTATCCGGAAATCAAGCATGTCGATATGGGCGTCCATTATCAGCAGAGAGATCCGGAGTCCAAGAAGTTCGTCACGATCGGCGAGCGCATCCACTGCATCTCCCCGTCGATCCGCGCGGCGATGGAAAACTTCGATCCGGATCCGATTCTGAAGCGTGCGGCGCAGCAGATCAAGGCGGGCGCCACCTATCTGGACGTCAACATCGGACCGGCTGAGAAGAACGGACCGGAACTGATGACCTGGGCGGTTCGGACGATTCAGGAGAACTTCGACAACGTTCCGCTGGCTCTGGACACCGCCAACAAGAAGGCGATCGAAGCCGGCATCCGGGTTTACAACCGGACCAACGGCAAGCCGATCATCAACTCGGCGGACGCCGGCTCCCGTATTTCCAACATCGATCTGGCGGCAGCCAACGACGCGATCGTGATCGCCCTCTGCTCGGCAGACGGCATCGCCAAGGACAACGACGAGCGGATGCATCACTGCCATACGATGCTTGAGAGAGGACTCAGCCTCGGCATGGAGGCGACGGACCTCTGGTTCGATCCGCTGTTCCTCGTCGTCAAGGGCATGCAGGACAAGCAGATGGATGTTCTGAACGCGATCAAGATGTTCTCGGATGAGGGCCTCAAGTCCACCGGCGGTCTGTCCAACAACTCCAACGGCGCGCCGAAGGAGGTCCGTCCGATCATGGATTCGACGCTGGTCGCGATGGCGATGATGCAGGGTCTGACCTCCGCGATCATCAACCCGAACGACCGCCGCACGATGGAGACGATCCATACCTGCGACATCTTCAAGAACTACGAGCTGTATTCCGATTCGTATCTCGATTTCTGATACGGACGGCGGGCCTCCCCGGTCTGACCGGGGAGGCCCGTTTTTTCGATGAGCCGGCGGCCGGATCGGAGAAAATGTTCTGGTGGTTTTTGCGGTCTGCTTGTGCTTTTGTACGAACAAATCTGTTAATTTCACTAAAAATATGCTATGATATCGGGAGTGTTGATTGACGGGTCCCATGCGGAAACGCCGCTTCCGATCCGTTCGGCGCGGGCATGATGAAGTAAGGAGGTTCCATTACCAATGAGTGCGTTAACTGATCTGATTTATTCCGGTTCCAACGCAGTTGCCGGTCTCACCGGTCAGGCTGTGAACGATGCGATCGCGAAATACGGAGCGGACAAGGCCATCGCTTTCCCGCAGACTGCGTATTTCTTCCCGACGATCTATGCGGCGACGGGCACGAAGGTGCAGAAGCTCGGCGATCTTCCGGCCTGTGTCGATGTGCTGAAGAGCCTGATCAGCAACAAGCCGGAGCTGGGCGACGCCCTGAACGCGGGGCTCGCGACGGCTGTCGGCGCGGAGATCATCGAGGGCCTGAAGTACGTTGACAAGGCGGATCCCTATTCGGATGAGTCCGGAATCGGATTCGTTCCGGACTCGGTGATCCGTTCGCTCGGCGTGCCGCTGGTCACCGGCGATATTCCGGGTATCGCAGTCGTGATCGGCAAGGCGGACAACCCGGCGGATGTCGCCGCGGTCGTCAAGGACTATCAGGCCAAGGGCCTTCTGACCTTCCTTGTCGGCGATGTGATCGAGCAGGCGGTCGGACAGGGCGTCAAGGCAGGACTCGAGATGCGTGTGGTGCCGCTGGGACATGACGTGACCTCCGTGATCCATGTCGTGACTGTTGCGATCCGTGCGGCGCTGATCTTCGGCAACATCCAGCCGGGTGATCTGAAGGGTCTGCTGGCTTACACAAAGGAGAGAGTCCCGGCCTTCATCAATACCTTCGGCGCGCTTGACGCGGTGACCGTTTCCGCGGGGGCGGGTGCGATCGCGCTCGGCTTCCCGGTGCTCGCCGATATCGATCTCGGAGACATGCAGGTGGAAGGCGCGCTGGAATCCGAGATGGATCACACCGGAACCGTGAAGAAGTCGCTTGAGATGCGGGGGATCAAGATCAAGGTCAAGGAGCTTCCGATCCCGGTTGCGTTCGCGGCTGCCTTCGAAGGAGAGATTATCCGCCGCAAGGACATGAAGTGCGAGCTTTACTCCGGCAAGAACCCGACCTGCGAGCTGGTCACGATGCGTGACATGGATCAGGTCGAGGATCATAAGATCGAGATCGTCGGCGACGATTTTGACAGCGGGGCGGATCAGTATCCGTACGCCTGCTACGTCGAGGTCGCCGGCAGGAAGATGCAGAAGGACTTCGAGTCCGTCATCGAGAGAAAATTCCATTCCTGGCTCAACTATATGGAAGGCGTCATGCACACCGGCCAGCGTAATCAGATCCGGATCCGTGTCTCGAAAGATGCTTATGACAAAGGCCTCCGCCTGAAGGATTTTGCGGAAGTGATCTACAACATGATCATGGACGAGTTCTCCGCGGTCGTGGACAAATGTCAGGTGAAGCTTGTCACCGACAGGGCCGAGGTCGAGCGGATCCTCACGGAGGAGGCGATGCCGCGCTACAACGAGCGTGATGACCGTCTGGCTTCCCTGACGGATGAGTCGGTGAACGAGTTCTACACCTGCATCCTCTGCCAGTCCTTCGCCCCGGCGCACTGCTGCATCGTCACGCCGGAACGGCTGGGCCTCTGCGGCGCCGTGTCATGGCTCGATGCGAAGGCGACATATCAGCTGAACCCCAACGGCTCCTCACAGCCTGTCCCGAAGGAAGGCTGCCTCGATGAGAAGCTGGGCCGCTATACAAAGGTCAACGAGATGGTGAAGGAAGCGACTCACGGCGCGCTGGAGAGCGTCACGCTGTACTCCATCATGGAGGATCCGATGACGTCCTGCGGATGCTTCGAGTGCATCACCGGCATCGAGCCGATGTCCAACGGATTCGTTGTCGTCAACCGTGAGTACACGGGTATGACGCCGACCGGCATGACGTTCGGCGAACTGGCCTCCTGCACCGGCGGCGGCGTGCAGACGCCGGGCTATATGGGTCACGGCCGTCATTTCATCTCGTCGAAGAAATTCATCGCGGCTGAGGGCGGCATCGAGCGGATCGTCTGGATGCCGAAGGAGCTGAAGGACGATGTGGGCGAGAAGCTGAACCGCACGGCGAAGGAACTCTATGGCATTGACAACTTCACCGACTACATCGCCGATGAGACCGTCACAACAGACGTGGAGGAGCTCTACAACTGGCTGACCGAGAAGAATCATCCGGTTCTCCAGATGGATCCCCTTCTCTGATCCGAAGAAAGAATGAAGAAACCAGAAGTCATCAACAACCGGTACGGCGTTCCGCTCGAGCATTATCTGAGCCTCTACCGGGCGATCGATCCCGAACGGAGGGCAGGGGAGCTTGGCCTTCCGTTCGGGGGCGGAGCCTTCCGGGTCACCATGTACGGAAACGAATACCGGGTGAGCTGGCCGGAGGGGACCGTGCGGTCCGACGAACCCCGGGCGGTTACGGGAGACGAGGCGAGAATCATGCTGCTGCGCTATCTGATCAGCGGCATGGTTCTCCCCGGGTCAGGCCGGTACATGGCGTTCCCGCAGCTGCCGGGCGCCGCGATTTACACGGCGACCTACAACGGGCGGTGCATCCGCAGGGCCGCTTTCCGGTTCGGGTCTGATCTCGAAGGCCTGAAGCGGGGGGCGGAAAGGCTGGGCGGAACGCCGGTTCCGAACAGCGACGCCGGATATGATTTTGCTTTCTTAGGCTCCTATCATGTGCAGATGCTGATCTGGGAGGGCGATGATGAGTTTCCGCCCAACGCACAGTTTCTGTATACCGATAATTTTGCTGCCGGATTCTCCGCGGAGGACGGCGTCGTCGCCGCGGAACTTCTGATCACGGCGCTCGGCGCAGCCGCCGCGCCGCGTCAGGAGAAGAAGGCAGACTGACACGCTTTTCCGATTCGGGTGCAGCGGATCACGAATATCCGTTCACTGCAGCCGGCAGACGAGGCTGAAAGCGACAGCCCGCGTGACGGCCGGACTGCGAATATATATCACACTTATATTATATTCAGGAGGAAATGCAGACATGGCAGAGTACAAGACAGACATTGAAATCGCTCAGGAATCCACGATGCTTCCGATCACGCAGATCGCGGAAGCAGCCGGGATCGACGACAAATACCTTGAGCAGTACGGCAAGTACAAGGCGAAGGTAGACTACAATATCCTGAAGGACATCAAGCGTCCGAACGGCAAACTGGTTCTCGTCACGGCGATCAACCCGACTCCGGCGGGCGAAGGCAAGACGACGACAACGGTCGGCCTCGCGGACGCGATGAAGCGGCTTGACAAGAACGTGATGGTCGCTCTTCGTGAGCCTTCTCTCGGCCCGGTCTTCGGAATCAAAGGCGGCGCGGCCGGCGGCGGCTACGCACAGGTGGTTCCGATGGAGGACATCAACCTTCACTTCACGGGCGATTTCCACGCGATCGGCGCGGCGAACAACCTGCTGGCTGCCATGATCGACAACCATATTTTCCAGGGCAACGAATTGAACATCGACCCGAGAAAGATCACATGGAGACGCTGCGTCGACATGAACGACCGTCAGCTCCGTAAAGTCGTGGACGGCCTCGGCGGCCGCACGGACGGCGTTCCGCGTGAAGACGGATATGATATCACGGTCGCATCCGAAGTGATGGCGGTCCTCTGCCTTGCAAGCGACATCAACGACCTGAAGCAGAGACTTTCCAGAATCGTCATCGGTTATACCTACGGCAAGCCGTCAGAGCAGAAGCCGGTGACCGCGGGTGATCTTCACGCGGAAGGCGCGATGGCGGCGCTCCTCAAGGATGCACTGAAGCCGAATCTGGTTCAGACGCTGGAGCATACGCCGGCCTTCGTTCACTGCGGACCCTTCGCGAACATCGCGCACGGCTGCAACTCCGTGCAGGCAACGAAGATCGCGATGAAGCTGGCTGATTACACGATCACGGAGGCCGGCTTCGGCGCGGATCTGGGCGCCGAGAAGTTCCTCGACATCAAGTGCCGGATGGCAGGACTTAAGCCGAACTGTGTCGTGCTTGTCGCGACCTGCCGCGCGCTGAAGTACAACGGCGGCGTCCCGAAGAACGAGACGGGCGAGGAGAATCTTGAGGCACTCGAGAAGGGACTTCCGAACCTTCTGAAGCATATCGAGAATATCACGAAGGTCTACAAGCTTCCGTGCGTGGTCGCGATCAACCGCTTCCCGCAGGATACAGAGGCAGAGCTTGCGCTTGTCGAGAAGAAGTGCAAGGAACTCGGCGTCAACGTCGCACTCTCCGAAGTCTGGGGCAAAGGCGGCGAAGGCGGCATCGAGCTTGCGAAGGAAGTGCTGAGACTTTGCGATGAGCCGAATGACTTCACCTATGCGTATGAGCTCGACGAGTCCATCAAGGACAAGATCAACGACATCGTGACGAAGATCTACGGCGGCGACGGCGTGGTTTACACCGCTCAGGCAGAGAAGCAGATCAAGCAGCTGACGGATATGGGCTTCGACAAGATGCCGGTCTGCATGGCGAAGACACAGTATTCGCTTTCCGACGATCCGAAGAAGCTCGGACGCCCGACCGGGTTCGAAGTCACTGTCCGGAACGTCAAGGTTTCCGCCGGCGCCGGCTTCCTGGTTGCGCTGACCGGTGATATCATGACGATGCCGGGTCTGCCGAAGAGACCGGCGGCTGAGCGCATCGACGTGGATGAGAACGGAAAGATTTCCGGACTGTTCTGATCACGACGAGCCGAAAAACTAAAAACATAAAACGGATGGGCGGATCTTTTTCCGCCCATCCGTTTTCAAAAAATCAGAATGGGGAACCGCTTCGCGGGTCATCCGGATAAGGAAAAAGGGAATGGATTTTACTGAAAATACATGCCGCGAGTTTGTCAGCGTGCTCGCATCGAAGGAGCCGGTGCCGGGCGGCGGCGGAGCTTCCGCGCTTGTCGGCGCAATCGGAACGGCTCTCGGCAACATGGTCGGCAGCCTGACGGTCGGAAAGAAGAAGTATGCGGACGTGGAGCAGGAGATCATCGCGCTCAAGGCAAAGTGCGATGACCTTGAAAAGCAGCTCCTTGACCAGGTGCCTGCGGACGCGGAAGGGTTTGCACCGCTCGCAAAGGCGTACGGCATCCCGAAGGATGATCCGACTCGCGAGGAGACGCTGGAGAAGGCGACACTCAACGCCTGTGCGGTACCGGTCCACATCATGGAACTGTGCTGCCAGAGTCTCGATGCGATCCGCGTGTTCGCGGAGAAGGGATCGCGCCTTGCGGTATCCGATGCCGGCTGCGGGGCCGTGATCGTGAAGGCCGCGCTTCAGGCGGCATCACTTAACGTATTTATTAACACGAAGTCACTGAAAAACCGCGGGGAAGCGGAGCGTCTCAATGCTCGCTGCGAAGAGATGCTCGGAACATACTGCGCACTGGCGGACGAGATCTACGAGTCCTGCCGGAAACGTTTTCTCGCCTGAGGAGGAAGAAAGATACCATGGCAAAACAGTTACTGGGTAAGGAAGTCACCGCGTCTTTAAATGCAAAGCTGACCGAGCGCGCAGAAGCACTTAAGGCGAAAGGCATCATGCCGAAGCTGGCGATCGTCCGCTGCGGGGAGAACCCTTCTGACATCTCTTATGAAAAAGGTGCGATGAAGCGGGCCGAGACGATCGGGATCGAGACAGAGCGTCATCTTCTTCCGGAAGATGTGACGAAGGAAGCGCTGATCGCCAAGATCGAGGAACTGAACGCGGATGATTCTGTCCACGGCGTTCTTCTGTTCCGCCCGCTTCCGAAGCATCTGAAGGCGGACCAGGACGAGATCATCAACCACCTCGCCGCAGCGAAGGACGTGGACTGCATGACCGATCTCAGCAATGCCGGTGTCTATGAAGGGAAAGATCTCGGGTTCCCGCCGTGCACGCCTCAGGCCTGCATGGAGATCCTCGACTACTACGGCTATGATCTGAAGGGAAAGAACGTCTGTGTGATCGGACGGTCCCTCGTGGTCGGCAAGCCGGCGGCGATGATGCTGATGAAGAAAAATGCAACCGTCACCGTCTGCCATACGAAGACAGTCGACGTCCCTTCGATCGCGAGAAAAGCAGACATCATTGTGACTTCAGCGGGTGTACTCGGAAGCTTAACGAAAGACTATGTCGCTCCCGGCCAGACCGTCATCGACGTCTCAATCAACTGGGACCCGAAGAAGAAGGATGGCAAGGGCGGTATCGCAGGCGACGCCGTGTTCGATGAAGTCGAGCCGATCGTGGACGCCATCACACCGGTTCCCGGTGGTGTCGGTTCCGTGACGACTTCCGTCCTGATCGGGCATGTGATCAGCGCCGCGGAAAGGACCTGTTCATGAATTTATTTACAGCGGCGGAAGCAACTGCCAATTATTCCAGTGCAGGAAAGAAGAAGACGGAACTTCCATTCGGAAAAATGTTCGTGCTGGCGATCCTGGCCGGCTTTGAGATTGGAGTACCGGCGGCTGTCACACAGATGGCAAGCTACGCGCAGACCAATAACTCGGTGATCCGGATGATCTCCGGAATCCTGTTCGCGTTCGGTCTCGGTATGGTCGTCATCACCGGATCCGAACTCTTTACGGGAAATACACTGATCAGCATCAGCGTGCTGGATAAGAAAGCCACGGTCGGCGGGCTCCTCCGCAACTGGATTGTCGTCTATATCGGCAACTTCGTCGGTTCGATGGTCTTCTCGCTCCTCTGTGCGGAATTCGGATGGGAGAACGCCGGTGACGGTGCTCTCGCGGACTTCTGCATGAAGGTCGCGCAGGCGAAGATGACGATGCCGTTCCAGAATGCATTTGTCATGGGCATCCTCTGCAACATGCTCGTGACGCTCGGCGTCTTCATCTCGCTGCAGGGCCAGGACGGCGTGTCCCGCTTCATGGGCGCCTGGGTGCCGGTGATGTTCTTCGTGGTCTGCGGCTTCAACCACAGCATCGCGGACATGACATACTGCATGCTCGGTCTCTTCGCGAAGGGCCAGTTCCCGGACCTTGCGGCGAAGTACCCGAACCTGACATGGGGCCGTTATTTCGCGGGCAACATGCTGCCGGTGACGCTCGGCAATATCGTCGGCGGTGTTTTCATCGGGTGGCTCCTCTGGTACTGCTGGCTCAGGAAGCCGGCGAAGGCGAATTGATAGTTTGAACAACAGGGGATCATAAAGGCGGTGCCGGACATCCGGCACCGCCTTTATTTCGATGAAGATATGTTTTACACCATCTCATGTTCAGCCGAAGAAAACTCAGGCCATGATCTCATGCGCTCCGTCACCCGGCTCCGCGATGTAGAACTCGGCATCCACATCGTATTTCTTCTTGTAAAGACCGGAGAGCGTCTCACGGAATGTATCGATCGCGTCGTTCCGGACGATGCTGACCGTGCATCCGCCGAAGCCGCCGCCCGTGATCCGGGATCCGATGACGCCCGGGATCTTCCAGGCTTCATGGACGAGGAAGTCGACCTCCGGGCAGGAGACCTCGTAATCCTTCTCAAGAGACGTATGGGACGCGTTCATGAGCTTCCCGAATGTTGCGATATCGCCGGCGCGGAGCGCCTCATACGCCTCAGCAGTCCGGGCATTTTCAGTGACGGCGTGGCGCGCGCGCCGGACGAGGACTTCTTCGGAGAGATTGCCTTTCAGAGCCTCAAATTCAGCCGGCGTCAGCTCCCCGAGGGTCTTGATCGGACGGACTTTGCTGATCTCGGCGACAGCCTTCTCGCACTCGGCGCGTCTTGTATTGTACTCGGAGGAAGCGAGCTGGTGCTTGACCTCGCTGTTCGTGATCACGATCTTCGCGTCCGGAAGATCGAGAGGCGCGTATTCATAAGTGAGAGTCGCGGCATCGAGGTAGATCGCGTGGTTCTTCTTTCCCATCGCAGAGGCGAACTGGTCCATGATCCCGCAGTTCATGCCGACGAACTGGTTCTCCGCCTTCTGGCCGAGGAGGGCGAGGTCAATCTGGGACACACCCTGAAGGTCAAACATCTCCCGGAGAACGATGCCGGTCAGGACTTCAAGAGAAGCGGAAGAGGAGAGCCCTGCTCCGGCCGGAATATTGCCGAAGTAGAGGACATCGAGACCGGACGGAACCGGGTGACCGGCCTCACCGAAAGCCCAGACCACACCATTTGCATAGTTCGTCCAGTCGGCTTCCTTTCTGTAGTGCAGATCGTCGAGTGAACACTCAAAGATCTTTCCTCCGCCGATATTGAGGGAGGCGAAGCGGATGGTGCGGTCTTCACGCCTCCGCGCGAGTGCATACGTGCCGAAGCTGAGAGCGCACGGGAAGACATGACCGCCGTTGTAATCGGTATGCTCACCGATCAGGTTGACGCGGCCCGGCGCGAAGAAAGTCCGCGCTCCGTCGCCGCCGAAGATTTCCTCGAATGAAGACTTCATGTCGCGGAGAATCTGCTCTTCCGTTGCTGCTTTATCCGGAATATGTGCCATATTGGAACTCCTTTTCATTTTGATTCTGGTTTTGATAGAACGATTGTCCGGCAGGTGGTTCTGCTTCCTCTTCCCGAATTGGCCTTTATAGCGCCAGACGGCACGCTGCCGGCATGTATTTTTATCTGTATACGGAAAGATCCGGCGGAAGCGGATCAGTTCCGGCTGACCGCGGCGATGAACGAATCGAATCCGGCGCGGCCCTTCTCGTCGTCCTTGAAGACGCCGCAGTGCTCGAGCACCTTCGAGAAGACAAGACCGATCTCATCCTTCAGCACGGCGTCCCACTTCCTGCGGAGTGTGGCCGGATCACCGGAATATGCGGCAATCGCGTCCGGCGCGAACTCCGGATGGCGGGAGAGAATCTCCTTCGTCCACGGTGCATGGGGCGCAAGCGATTCCACGTCGTCCACGTTCTGTCCGGCGAGGACGACTTCGCTTAAGCTTTCCATCTCCTTCTTCAGGCGGGACGGGAGGACGGCAAGACCCATGACCTCGATGAGACCGATGTTCTCCTTCTTGATGTGATGGAGTTCCGCGTGTGGATGGAAGATCCCGAGCGGATGCTCCGCTGTCGTCCGGTTGTTCCGGAGGACGAGATCCAGCTCGAAGTCGTCACCTCTCCGGCGGGCAATCGGCGTGATCGTGTTGTGCGGAGTCCCGTCCGTCTCGGCGAGGATCTCGTTGTCCGGGTCGCTGTATCCTCTCCAAAGCACAAGGATCCGGTCGGCGAGTTCCGTCAGGCGTGCCGGGTCAGGGCCATCAAGTCGGATGACGCTCATCGGCCAGTTGACGATGCCGGCCTTCACGTCTTCGAATCCCTCGAAGGAGACCTCTTTCCGGATCTTCGCCTTCGCCATCGCAAATGTATAGCGGCCGCCCTGGAAATGCTCGTGCGTGAGAATCGATCCGCCCACGATCGGGAGATCGGCGTTCGATCCGATCGTGTAGTGCGGGAAACGTCCGACGAACTCAAGCAGACGGACGAACGTCTCCCGGCTGATCTTCATCGGCTCATGCTTCGCGGACAGGACGATGCAGTGCTCGTTGTAGTAGACATACGGGGAATACTGCATGTACCATGGTTCTCCGCCAAGCGTCATCGGGATCAGACGGATTGTCTGACGTGCAGGATGGTCCATTCTGCCCGCGTAGCCCTCATTCTCCGGGCAGAGCAGACATTTCGGATAGGAATTCTGCTTCTTCTTGAGAGCCGCCGCAATCGCCTTTGGGTCCTTTTCCGGCTTGGAGAGATTGATCGTGATATCAAGGTCGCCGTAGCGGGTCGGCGTGACCCACTTGACATCCTTTGCAATCCGGTAACGGCGGATGTAATCGCTGTCGCCGGCAAGCTTATAGAAATAATCTGTTGCTTTGACCGGGTCTTCCTTCTCAAGTTCCGTGAATTTCCGGATCACATCGCTCGGGCGGGGTGTCAGCACGCCCATGATGCGCGTGTCAAAGAGATCACGGCTCGCGATGCCGTCCTCGATGCGTCCGCGGGATACCGCATCATCAAGAAGGAATTTCAGGATCTCCTCCAGAGGGCGCTCCTCGCCGCCTTCCGGCGTGAAATCATACGAGGGCTCGACGCCCAGCACATCAAAAATTCCATTGGCGGCATACCGCGCGTCCGCCTCTTCGATGAGACCCGTCCGGATGCCATATCCGATCAGTGACCGTACCGCTTCCTCTACAGACATCTTTTGCCTCCTGTCAGAAAGGTTCACTGTTTCAACTGTCTTCATTATGCCGGATACCGGATTGGGTGAAAATGGACTTTCGTTGAATGGATATGTAAGTTTGTTGCAGAAGGATACGTGGCGGTCTATACTGTCATAAGGGGGCAGGCAGTTCCGTGCCAGGACGGGGCATGCATTTTCAAAAATGGAAGACGGGTACAAGTTCAGCAACAAGGTGAAAGACAAGGCGATGATGTCGCTCATGGTCGTCAACGTGGGACGGCAGCGGTGCGAGCCGCTCTACACATGGGGGCCGGGCATCCGCGACCACTACCTGATCCACTACATCAGCAGCGGCCGCGGCCGCTATACGTTCGCCGGGCGGACAGAGACGCTCGAGGCAGGGGATGTCTTTTTAGCCTATCCCGAGACGGAGATCAGTTACCAGGCTGATGCGGAGGATCCCTGGACGTATGAGTGGGTCGGTTTCTCCGGCCTTGACGCGCCGCTCCTTGTCGACTCGACGGATTTCACCCCGGACAGAAGGGTCCTGCGCGGCATTTCCTGCGGGGAAGAACTTGCGAAGCATTTACGAAGGATCAACAGTGCGTTCGGCAATTCCTTTGAGTGCGCGGCGCGGATGACAGGTGAGCTCTATCTGACGCTTTCCATTCTCATTGGAAATGCATCCGTCGAACATTTCCCCCGCACCGGAGCCGAGGAGACCGTCGAACGGGCGGTCGACTATATCGATACGCGTTATTCCTACCCGATGACGGTCGAGATGATCGCCTCGTTCGCAGGTGTGAGCCGAAGCACGCTGTTCCGCGCTTTCTCAACGGTTGCCGGGATGTCGCCGAAAGAGTATCTCGACCGTTACCGTATGAGGCGGGCTGCGGAACTTCTCCGGAGTACGTCTCTTACGGTCGCATCGATCGCCTCGTCAGTCGGGTACGACAACGGACTGTATTTCTCGAAATCGTTTCACCGGATCATGGGACAGACACCGTCAGGTTACCGGCTTTCACACCGGAGGGCAGCGGAGGAGAGCGTTCTGCGGACAGTGTCCGGGGAAGATAAAGGAACGGAAGCCGCGGATGCGCCGCGAACCGAAGGCGGAGGTCATTCCCTGACCAGCCCGGAGGAGGATCACGGATGGGAATAAATTATACATTCCGGACGGACCACGGCGAAACGTTCGCAGAAGCTTCCGGCGCAGACGTTCTCAAGGGGCGGCTTGCGCTCCCCGCGGACGTGGAGGGCCATCCTCTGCGCGTGATCGGGGCACATGCATTTTCAGACCAGGAGGAACTCCTTGAGATCGAAGTGCCGGATACGGTGCGGGCGATCAGAAGTTACGCGTTTTACGGCTGCCAGCGTCTCCGCAGGATCACGCTGACCGATACCGTCGAGGATTTCTATGACGGCGTGATCCGTCTCTGCCCGTCGCTTGAGGTGATCGAGGTGAAGATGCAGCAGGGAAATTATCGGCTCCTCGAGGATATCTTAGGCGACACGGACGCCTGCCTCTGCCTTCTGCTTCACGGACCGGAAGGCGACGCGTCCCTGGTCTTTCCGGCTTATGCGGATGAGGCACGGGAGGACCCGTGGGCGCGCGCAATCCATATCTCGATCGTCGGGAGCGGGTACCGGTACCGGCAGTGCGTCACGCGAAAAGGTATCAACTATGCAGAATATGACCGGCTCTTCCCATGGGCGGCCCAGGTCTATGCGGACCCGTTCGCGGAGATCGCGCTTTCGCGTCTTCGTTATCCGTTCCATCTGGAACATGCAGCCTGCGAGACATACCGGTCCTGGCTCGGTGCCAACTGGAAGGAGACTGCCGCCATGCTCATCGCGCGCTCGGATGAGGAAGGGCTGGCGGCGCTTCTCGATGCTGCCGGCCCGGATGCGGAGGCGCTCGATACGGCGCTTAAGACTGCAACGGAGAAGGGGGACACGGCGGCCTGCGCGCTCCTTATGGGAGCGGCCGGTAAGAAGGCAGTGAGCGGGCCGGAGACGTTTACGCTCTGAGAGAACGCACGTTCTGCGGAATACACGATCTTCGAGACCGAAAGTCTTGACCCGGTGTGAGAGCGCAGAAATGGGCCGGCTTCCGGAATCAGAGAAGTTAAGGAAGTAAAAATGCAGCTCACATTTTATAACCGGAGGAAGAGGTGTGAAAACGAGGACAGATCTTGAGCGGGTCGGGGCGGCGGTTCTTGACGAGGCGAGGACGGAGCTCTTCCTCAGCATGCCGTATCTCGCACCGGCGATGGGCCGGCTTGAGCACCGGATGGACCTGACGACCCGTCTCATCGCGACGGACGGTGAGATGATCCGCTATTCGCCGGTCGGACTCATACGGGTGTACCGTGAACACCCGTACGTGCTCACGCGGACCTATCTGCATCTGCTCCTGCACTGTCTGTTCCGCCACGTGTTTGAATCTGAGCATTATCCGGACGAAGAGCTCTGGAACCTCTCCGCGGACATCGCCTCTGAGCACGTCATTGACAGCATGGACAACCGTGCCGTGAACCGGACTGCCTCGGATTTCCGGGAGGAGTGGTACCGGAAGCTCGAAAAAGAAGTCCGTGTCCTGACGGCGGAGCGGATCTATGCATATTTTGAATACCACCCTCTTCCTTATGAGCTGCTGGTGAAATTAAGTAATGAGTTCCTCGCCGACGACCACGTCTTCTGGCGGATGCTCGACGAGAAGAAGAAGCCCCGCCCGAGGTCGGATGCAGAGAATGAGCTCGCATCGCGCCTTCAGAATGAGTGGCGGAAAGCCGCAAAGCGCGTCAGCGCCGCGATGGAAGCGAAGGGACCGAAAGCCGGGGCCGGGACGGGAAACCTCGACGTGATGCTGCGCGCAGACAGCGGGAACCGGACGGACTTCCGGGAACTTCTGAAGAAATTCGCGGTGGTACGGGAGGAGATGCGCGTGGACCCCGATTCGTTTGACTACGGGTTCTACTGGTACGGGCTCAGCCATTATGGTAATCTTCCTCTGATTGAGGAGAATGAATTCGCCGAGTCAGAGAAAGTGGAGGAACTCGTGATCGCAATTGATACATCCGCATCCTGCGACGCGGATGCGGTCCGCGCGTTTCTCGGTCAGACGGCGGCCGTCTTATCGGATGGCAGCCGTTTCTTCAGGCGCGTCCGGATCCATATTCTGACCTGCGACACGGAGGTGCGCGGTGACGTTCTGCTCACGAAGGCAGAAGAGATGAAGAAATACGCGGAAGGCTTTCATGTCGAAGGCGGAGGCGGTACGGACTTCCGGCCTGTCTTTGCGTATGTCTCGGAACTGATCCGGAAAAAAGACCTGCGCCGCCTGAAAGGGCTGCTGTATTTCACGGACGGTTTCGGCATCTATCCAAAGCGTCCGACGCCGTATACGACCGCGTTTGTGTTCCGGGAGAACCATCCGTGCGACGCGGACGCGGTGCCGCCCTGGGCGCTGAAGCTTTATATGAAGGAATAATGGGCCGGGGAGGGGCTGAGGAGATCGCGGCCGGACAGCAGGATGCGGATGGAGCGGCCGGAAGGAGAAGCAGCGATGAATATCAAAGAAGCGAAGCAGGCGGTGATCGACACCGTCGAGGCATATCTGGCGAAGGATGAGACCGGAAATTATCTGATCCCGGTCCCGCGGCAGCGCCCGCTTTTTCTGATCGGTCCGCCCGGTATCGGCAAGACCGCGATCATGGAACAGGTGGCGGAGGAACTTCATATCAACCTGGTGTCTTATACGATCACACATCATACCCGCCAGAGCGCGATCGGGCTTCCGAGCATTTCCCGGAAGACGTATGGCGGCGTCCCGTACCAGGTGACGGAATACACGATGAGTGAGATCATCGCATCGGTCTACGATCAGATCGAGCGCACCGGGATCCGGGAGGGCATTCTCTTTCTCGACGAGATCAACTGCGTCTCCGAGACGCTTGCGCCGACGATGCTTGAATTTCTTCAGTACAAGAAGTTCGGGACGCACCGCGTGCCGGACGGGTTCGTGATCGTGACGGCGGGCAATCCGCCGGAATACAACCGGTCAGTGCGGGACCTTGATATCGTGACGCTCGACCGGGTGAAACGGATCGACATCACGGCTGACTTCGACGTCTGGAAAGAATATGCGCGGAAGGCGGGCGTCCATGGCTCGATTCTTGCTTATCTGTCGATCCGGAAGGAACACTTTTATTCGGTGAAGCAGGATCTCGACGGGACGCGCTTCGTGACCGCGAGAGGCTGGGAGGACCTCTCCAGGATCATCACGGCTTATGAGCATCTCGGGAAGGAAGTGAATGAGTCCCTCGTCGCGCAATACCTCGAGGATCCGGAGATCGCGGAGGATTTTGCCGTCTACTACGAGCTGTACAACCGGTACCGGAGCGTGTTCCGGATCGATGAGATCCTCGACGGAACCTGCACGAAGGCGCCGGATGAGCTCGTTCGGGCCCCGTTTGACGAGAAGCTGAGCCTCATCGGCCTTCTGACGGACCGGATGGACGGAGAATTCCGCGCGTATGGGGAGGAGAAGGAGGTCCAGAGAAACCTGGCAGGGATCCTCAGAACGGTGCTCAGCGGAAGTCCGCTTTCAGAGGAGCGGAAAGCCTGGGAGAAGCGGACGCAGGACGAAGAAGCCGGAGGGCTTTTAAGCGATCAGTCGCTTAAGATCGCCCGGAAGACAGATCTTGCGCTTAAGAGTCTTGAGAGCATGCTCGCGGAACATGCAGGTGGGAGCGGTCAGGGCATGGTCCGGAAGTGGTTCTCGGATCGTGAGCAGAGGCGATTGTCCGAGATAAAGCAGACCGGGGATAATCTGACGCGTGCGCTTGCCTTCCTGAGCACGACGTACGGTGAAGGCCAGGAGATGGTGCTTTTTCTCACGGAACTTTCTGCGGGCTACGACAGCCTGAAGTTCATCAGCGAGTGCGGCAATGCATCTTACACAAAATACAACCGACTGCTGCTCCTCAAGGACCGCCGGCGTGAGCTGGACGAAGAAGTCCGGGCGATTGAGCTGGGGGACGGCGAAGAATGAACGATCGTTCATGTCGTTCGGAGAGACGTGAACCAAATGACCGGTACTCTTAACATTTTTTGACAGGGGAAAGAGATAGATGGCAGATCTTGTTGTGCTGAATTATAACGATGCGGAGACGACCATCCGGTTTCTGAAAAAAACAGAAGGATATCAGAACATCCGGCATATTTGCGTGGTTGACAATGACTCAACCGATCAATCTTATCAGGAACTGAAAGCGATGGAAGATCCTCGCGTGACCGTTCTGGAAACCGGGCGAAACGGAGGATACGGGGCCGGAAACAACTTCGGGATCAGGTGGCTTGACAGAATGTATCATTCAGAGTTCATTCTGATTTCTAATCCGGATGTTCTGGTGGAAGACGATGTGGTGGGCAGACTGGAAGCATTTCTTTCCGGACACCAGGATTATGCGATCGCAGCGCCTTTCATGTGCAACGCGGAAGGGAAGAGACTGTCCGGATCGGCTTTCCGGCTTCCGACAAAATGGCAGTATATTCGGTCTTTAGGGATGCTTTCTACAAAGTTTGATCGGCCGAATCACTATGACATGCAGGAGCTGAGCACGAAAAAAGTCAAGACAGTTGGGGCTGTTTCCGGTTGCCTGTTCATGGTCCGCGCAGATGCGATGATGAAATACGGCATGTTCGATGAAAAGATTTTTCTTTACTGTGAGGAAGTCACACTGGGGATGAAAATGCACCAGGCCGGTCAGAAGATGGCGCTTCTACCGCAGGAAAAGGCGCTTCACCTTCACTCCGTGTCCATCAGCAAGTCTTATAAGAGCGATGTGGCAAAGAGAAAACTGCTGAATCAGAGCAAGCTCTATGTGATTAGGACTTATTTTCATGCCAATGGGTTTGAGATGGCCGTGGCACATCTGATCGCTGATATCTCGATTGCTGAGGCGGCTATGAACGGAATGCGGAAAAGACGGAAATGATTAGAAACCATAGTAATAACAGCATGATCGTGCGGAATCACAGAAGGAAAGCGCGCGGCGGGTGCATTTTAAGAAAGATTCGGGATGACGGGCTGAGCGGTTTGGTTGTACAATGAAACAACACGGGTGCCGGTCTTTAAAAGGGATACGGACCGGCCGGCGGAAAAAAAGGGAGGATTTACAATGAAGGCGTATGCATTTGGCGTGGATCTCGGTGGAACGACGGTGAAGATCGGTCTTTTCCGGACGAATGGCGAGCTTGTTTTCAAGCATGAGATTCCGACACGCAAGGAGAAAGACGGCGCGTTTATTTTAAGTGATATCGCGAAAGCACTGAAGAAAGATATGGCGGACCGGAAGATCGCGGACGATGACCTCGAGGGAGTCGGCATCGATATCCCGGGGCCGGTGATTCATGACTCCATCGTCAACCGTGCGGTGAACCTCGGCTGGGGCGTCGTCGATGTGGCGGAGGAGCTGAAGAAGCTGACCGGCGTCGAAAAGATCTGTGTCGGCAATGACGCCAATGTCGCCGCGCTCGGCGAGATGTGGAAGGGCGGCGGCAAAGGGCATAAAAACGTCGTTATGGTCACGCTGGGGACCGGGGTAGGCGGCGGCATCATCCTGAACGGAAAGATTCTTCCCGGCGTCTTCGGGGCGGCGGGCGAGATCGGCCACATCCAGGTCAATCCGGATGAGACGCTGATCTGCGGCTGCGGGAAGAACGGTCATCTTGAACAGTACGCGTCGGCAACCGGGATCGCCCGTGTCGCGAAGGAGATGCTGGCGCAGTCCGAAGAGCCCTCCTCTCTCCGCGGCATCGCGTCTCCATCGGCAAGGGACGTCTTCGACGCGGCCAAGGCCGGCGATTTCGTCGCGCTTGAAATCGTGAATCATGTCTGCCGGATCCTCGGCCGGGCGCTGGCAATGATCTCCTGCGTGGTGGATCCCGAAATCTTCGTTATCGGAGGAGGCGTCTCCAAGGCGGGCAGCATCCTCACCGACACCGTGCGGAAGTATTATGTTGAGGCAGCGTTCCACGCCAGCGAGGGCACGAAGATCGCGCTGGCCGAGCTGGGAAATGACGCGGGCATGTACGGCGCCGTGAAGATGGTGCTCGGCTGACGATGATTGACAGAGAGGACATGCTTGAGCTTACGCGTCGGATGACTCCGACGCGTACTTGCTTTACCCGGATCGCCGGCGCGTATATGACGGCGGAAGGAGAGATCGACAACACGTTCAATGTGAACTTCCTGAATCTGAGCGGAGGAGACAAGGCGAAGAACCTGAAGCTCGCGAAGACGGTGCCGTTTGCCCGTACCAACGAGCAGCTCCGCGAGCGCCGCTTCCCGGAGGAGGCCGGAAAAGGCAGCGGCTTCTGGCGCCTTCTCCGCGGAATCCACAGCTGCGGGCTGAAGAACGATCTTCTGATGGAAGCGCTGTACGAGCAGATCGGCCTTTCCTATGTATCGCCGTCGGACTACGCGGTGGCGGTTTTTCACGGTGTCTATGACGTTCCGATGAAGGCGTCGGACAAGGGGTATCTCTATGAGTCCGAGGAAGTGTACGATTTCATCATCTGCACGGTTTCGCCGACGCTTCCGGACTACGAGATCGGGCGGCCGGACTTCGGGTTTCTGTTCCCGGCCTTCTCCTTCAGGAGCGGCGACGAGGGCGCGATCGACCTGTATACCCGGGCTCCGGAGACGGCGCAGCCGGCGCTGGTCCGGCGGATCCTCGGGGGCGGCTGAGCATGCAGCCGCGGGCCGGAGTGCGCTCGGAGAGAAGAGAGCATGCAGCTGCGGGCCGGAGGGTGCCCGGGAAGAGACGGAACATGAAGTCAATGGCTGCGCGGCGGGACGGGAACAGCCCGCTGAGAACGGATTGAAAGAGAGAAAGACATGATCGAGATACAGGAAATCCGGATTCCCTGCGGCGCGGGACGGGAAGCGCTGGAGAAAAAGCTGAGGCGGCTTCTCCGTCTCGGGAGGGACGAGCCGTTCACCTGGCGTATCGCGCGGCACGGCATCGACGCGAGAAAGAGACCGCAGCTGATGGACGTCTACACAGTCGAGGTTTCGCTTCAGGGAAAGAGCGCGGAGCAGGAGAGGAAGCGGGCCGAACGGGCGGGAGAGAAACAGATCCGCTGGAAAGAGCCGGTCCGGTATTCGTTCCCGTCTCCGGCGCCGGACGCGCCCGTTCTCCGTCACCGGCCGGTCGTGATCGGTACGGGACCGGCCGGACTGTTCTGCGCGCTGAAGCTCGCGGAGCAGGGGTACCGGCCGCTGGTTCTGGAGCGGGGCGCGGAGATGACCGAGCGGACGGAGCGGGTTGAACGGTTCTGGAGAACCGGCGAACTCGATCCCTCCGCCAACATCCAGTTCGGGGAGGGCGGCGCCGGCACTTACTCCGACGGGAAGCTGACCACCAACGTGAAAGACCGCTTTGGCCGGAACGCGGAGGTGCTCCGGATCTTTATCACGGCCGGCGCTCCGGAGGAGATCGCGTATGAGTCCCATCCGCATATCGGAACGGACCGTCTCCGGGACGTGGTGCGGGCGATCCGGAACGAGATCATCCGGCTGGGCGGAGAGGTCCGCTTCCGCACCCGGATGACCGATCTTATCATCCGGGACGGCGCGCTGACCGGTATTCTGGCGCAGCCTTCGGACGGCGGCGCACCCTGCCGACTGGAGACGGAGGTATGCGTGCTGGCGCCGGGACACAGTGCCCGGGATACCATCCGGATGCTGTACGGACGGCAGGCGGACATCACGCGGAAGGATTTCGCGGTCGGCTTGCGGGTTTCGCATCCCCAGAAGATGATCGACGAGCGCGCCTACGGCATCGGCGCTCCGGAGGAGAGGGCGCGCCTCGGCCTTCCGGCCGCCAGCTACAAGCTGGTGACCCGCGCCGCCTCGGGCCGCGGCGTCTACAGCTTCTGCATGTGCCCGGGCGGGTATATCGTCGACGCATCCTCCGAACCGGGCGGACTGGCCGTGAACGGGATGAGCGACTACGCGCGGGACTCCGCCCGGGCCAACAGCGCCATCGTGATGACGGTCGGAGCGGAGACGGTTGGAGGAGACGGCCCGCTGGACGGCCTGCATTTTCAGGAAAGGCTCGAGAGACGCGCCGCGTCTCTCGCGGCCGGACGGATTCCGGTCGAGCGCTTCACCGAATTTGAGCGTGCGTTCCGTGATCCGTTCTCAGCGGACACGGAGGTCCGTCCCCTGACGGCGGAAGAGACGGAGGCGCTCTGCCTTAAGGGAAGAAGCGCGCGGGCTCCGCTGCATGCGCTGCTGCCGGAGACGCTGACCGCGGATTTCATCGAGGGTATGCATACGTTCGAGCGGAAAATTCCCGGGTTTGCCGGGCCGGAGGCGCTGGTCGCGGGACTCGAGAGCCGCACATCCTCGCCGGTGCGGATCACGCGGGACGAAAGCTTCCAGTCGAACATCCGCGGGCTCTACCCCTGCGGGGAGGGAGCCGGGTATGCCGGCGGCATCATGTCGGCGGCCATCGACGGCATCAGAACGGCGGAGGCGGTGGCCCGGCGGTACCGTCCGGACGCGGGAACAGATGAAGCAAACGGACCACAGTAAAGGAAGGAGCAGATAAAATGCCTGAACAGGCCCCTCTGAAAACCCACCACATGACATACCACTGGCACCGCATGGTCGAATCGAAGAGCGATACCCCGATCCGGAAGGCGGAGCTGCATGACAAGGCGCTGCTGATCGGACGCGTGGGTCTGATGATGCTGTCCGTCGGGACCGGCGCCTACCGCGTGCGGGAGTCGATGGATATCCTTTCCCGTGAGCTCGGCGTCACCTGCTCGGCGGATATCGGCCTTGTCTCGCTTGAGTGCACCATCTATCAGGGAGAGCACGCGGTGACGCAGGCGCTGTCCCTGAAATCCACCGGCATCAACACGGACAAGCTGATGGAGCTGCAGAAATTCGTCCGCGCGTTTCCGGAGATGGCGGATACGATGACGGCGGATGAGCTTCACCGGAAGCTGGACGTCATCCGGGACCGCCCGGGTCATTATTCCCCGGCTCGGCTCGGCTGCGCGGCGGGACTCGCCTGCTTCGGGTTCACCTTTCTTCTGGGCGGCGGTCTGGTGGAGATGATCTGCACGCTGCTGGGCGCGGGCGCCGGAAACGCCATCAAGTCGTATATGGTGAAGCGGAAGCTCACGCTGCTCGCGGGCACGATCGTCGGCGTCGCGGCGGCCTGTCTCGTCTATGTGCTGTCGGTCCAGTTCGGGGAACGCTTCCTCGGCGTCTCGCCGGAGCATGAGGCCGGCTATATCTGCGCGATGCTCTTCATCATCCCGGGATTCCCGCTGATCACCGGAGGAATCGATCTTGCGAAGCTGGATATGCGGTCCGGGCTGGAGAGGATGTCCTACGCCGTGCTGATCATTCTGGTGGCGACGGCGACCGGATGGGTGACGGCGGCTGCGCTCAGCTTCCGGCCCGCGGATTTCATCCCCCAGGATCTCTGGTATCCGCAGCAGGTGCTGCTCCGGCTTCTGATGAGCTTCTTCGGCGTCTACGGCTTCTCTCTGATGTACAACAGCCCCCGGAAGATGGCCGCCACCGCCGGTCTCATCGGCGCCGTTTCGAACACCGTCCGGCTGTCGCTCGTCAGTTATCTCGGGATGGCCGGAGGCGAGGCGGCCTTCATCGGCGCGCTGCTTTCCGGCCTGCTGGCCTCCGCGGTCAGAAAAAAGTCGGGCTATCCGAGAATCTCCCTCACCGTGCCGTCCATTGTGATCATGGTGCCGGGTATGTATATGTACAGGAGCCTTTATAATCTGGGCGTGAATAATGTGACGGAAGCGGCGCACTGGATGTCCGGCGCCTTCATCATTGTGCTGGCGCTGCCGCTCGGGCTGGTGGCCGCGCGGATTCTGACGGACCGGAGCTTCCGGCATGTGATTTGAGAGGAGCAGGATGAGAACATATCTGTTTCTGGGCGACAGCGTGACGGACAGCAGCCGGAACTGGGATGAGGAAGGTCTTGGGGAAGGGTATGTGCGGAAAATCGCGGAGACGCTTCATTACGGATCCGGGGAGCTGCGCGTCGTCAACGCAGGAACCGACGGCTATACGCTGGAGGACCTGCTGTCGGAGTGGGAGAAAACGGAGCGGACAATCAAAGAGGCGCCGGGCGGCGCCTCTTCCTGCTTCGTTTCGGTTCTGATCGGGATCAATGATGCGCTCGGCATCGCGTCTTCGGCGGAACGATCCGCGGATCCGGCGGATTTCACTTCAGAAAAAGAAGGCCGGACGGAACGTGTCCGGGATCTTCCGTCCGGCGGCGCAGCCGACCGGGCGGTCTGCCGCTTCAGCGAACGGTTTAGGGAACTTGCCGCCCGGATCCGCGCCGCCGGATGCGGCCGCGTGACCGTGATTGAGCCCTTCGCACTCGAGCCCGTGACGTTCGGCGGGGCGGAGGCGCCGGAATGTCTCCTCCCGGTTCTGGACCGGATCGCGTCGGCGGAGGAGAAAGCGGCCTCGGAGGCAGGCTTCGTCTTTGTCCCGACCCGTTCCGTCTTTCTCCGTCAGAGTCAGTGCTCCGGGGAGCCGCTGACGGTGGACGGCATTCATCCCACCGATGAGGGACACGAGCTGCTGGCGGAGCGGTTCCTCAAGACCATCCGCTTCAGCGGAACGGACCGGAGGCAGGGCGGTTTTATTCTCCCGCCTTATGAATGAAGCGGCTCACGTGCTTGTAGAGCAGGAAGGTGGCGGCGCTGACGAGCACCCCCTTCAGAAGATTGAACGGTACGTTGCACAGCAGCACGAGTCCGTTCAGGGACGTGACGGCCGGATTGACCTGCGTGCCCATCGCGACGATGGCGTCGACGGAGAGACCGAAGGCCTTTGCGTACGCGGGAATCAGAAAATAGAGATTCATCACCGCGCCGCAGACGGTCATGCAGGCCGTGCCGGCGGCCATCCCGGCCAGTGCGCGTCTTCTCGTCTTCCGGTTCTGGTAGATAAGACCGGCCGGCAGCAGCAGGGCGAAGCCGATGAGGAAATTCGCGAAATCTCCGACGAAGGCCGTGGACGTTCCCTTCAGAAGAAGATGAAGAAGAATCTTGACGAGCTCGATCAGCGTGCCGGCAACCGGGCCGAAGGCGAACGTGCCGATCAGAACGGGCACCTCACTGAAATCAAGCTGGTAGAAGCCGGGGAGAAAAGGCAGAGGAAACTCGAAATACATCAGGACCGCCGCGACGGCGCCGAAGACGCCGACAAATGCGACCTCCTTTGTGCGAAATGCACCCGTCTGACGGGTGTCCGGCCGGACCGGTCTTTCTGCTGTGTCTGTCATAGGAAAACCCTCCTTTTGATGTGGCGGCCAGCGCCGCGGTCTGAGGATTCATCGGTGCAGAACCTGAAAAAGAAAATCGGAGCCCCGGATGTCGTTCATCCGGGGCTCCGTACACGCCATGCATCTGATCTCCAAACACATACGCCATTCTTCTTTCATCCAGACTTTACTGTCGGTACCGGACTTTCACCGGTTCAGCACTTGCGTGGTCGCGGACTGTCACCGCCGGTAGGGAATCACACCCTGCCCCGAAGAATTCTGCTGACCTTATTATACACAGGAGGGAAGAGAATGCAAGCGGCATGTAAGGAAAGGTTTTTCATGTATCCGGATGTCAGGGGGACAAACCCGGCTTCTTTGTGGTAGACTGAGGAACGGTAAAGCCCGGCGGGACGCTGTCGCATGGCCGGGCAAAGAAGTCGGAGGGAGGACAGTCCGGAGATGAGGGAGATCCTGTCGAATCAGTATGTGGAAGCGCTGCTCTTCACAGCCGTGATGCTGCTGCTCCTCAAGATCAACGGGCGGGTGTTCCGTACGCTGAAAAAGAGGAGAAACAACTCCGCGATGGCCTTTCTGGAAGGCGTCATCCGCGCCCTGATCATCATCGCGATCGTGGTCCGGATTCTGAATCTGTGGAGCGGTTTCTCGAAATTCAGCAATCAGATCCTGATGTCATCCTCGCTGCTGATCGTCGTACTCGGGTTCGTCTTTCAGGAAGGACTGAGCAATATCGTGCACGGACTGATCCTGCTTGTCTTCAAGCCGTTTGAAATCGGCGACCGGGTCCGCGTGACGGTGAACGGAACGGAGCTGACGGGCTATGTCACGACCATCAATCTGAGAAGTACCGTGATCCGGAACCTCATCAATTCGGCCTCGCTCATCGTCCCCAACGCGGCGATGGATACGGCGGTCATCGAAAATGCCCATTACGCGGAGAATGCTTATACGACGGGACTCATCGACCTCTCCGTGACCTACGAATCGGATCTCGACCTGGCGGTCCGGACAGCGGCGGATGTGATCGCGGCGCATCCGGCGGTCCGGGCGGCGCGGGCGGACAGAGGGGAGAACGGGCCGGTGAGTGTCATTGTGAGGGATCTGGGCGAATCCGGCATCAGCCTCCGGTGCAGCGTGCTCACGCATACGCCTGAGGAGAATTATCAGGCCTGCTCCGATCTCCGGCTGGCGCTCTGGCGGCGGTTTCAGGAAGAAGACGGCCTTGAATTTGCCTACCCGCACATGCAGATTCTGGAAGAAACGGAAGCCGGACAGAAGAAGGAGGCGTGCGATGTCCTTTCTTCATAAGAATGAGAAAAAGAAATCCGCCGGGACGAAGGCATACGATCCGGAGAAAATGCAGCCCGCTATCCGGTGCAGCATCTGCACCGGGGAGCAGGTCGCCGGCTTTCTGAACAGGGAAAGCGGCCGGTTCCGCGAGGACCGGCTGGTACGGAATGAGACGGATATCGAATCGTTCCGCGCGGATTACGGAATCGACGGCGAAATTGTGAAAATTTACTGAACGGGCACCCCGGATTTACTTGAACCGGGCTTTATGTTAGAATGGGCCTCAGGTATGCGTTGTCTGAAGCAAAGGAGGCTCGACCGTGTCCACCATCTGGAGCCAGATCCGAATATTTCTCAATGACCTGTATTTCCCGAAAATACAGGCCATCGATATTGTGGAAATTCTGATTCTGGCCTTTCTGATCTATATCTTTATGGAATGGATTCAGCGGACACGCGCCTATACTCTTCTGAAGGGGATCCTGATCGTGGTTCTCTTCATACTCGTCGCGACGATCTTTCAGATGGCTGCGATCCTCTGGATCACGCAGCGGCTGGCGTCCGTGGCTCTTCTGGCGCTCGTCATCATCTTTCAGCCGGAGCTCCGGAAGGCGCTGGAGCAGCTCGGAAACAAAAGCCTTCTTTCGTCTGTCTTTCTGTTTGAAAATGCAGGCGAGAAAGGCGAGCGGTTTTCGGACCGGACGATTTCCGAGATCGTCCGCGCGGTCAACGAGATGAGCGAGGTGCGCACCGGCGCGCTGATCGTCCTTGAGCAGAACATTCTCCTCACGGAGTACATCGATACCGGCATCATGCTGGATGCGGAAGTCTCAAGCCAGCTTCTGATCAATATCTTTGAACATAACACGCCGCTTCACGACGGGGCGGTGATTCTCCGGGGCGACCGGATCACCGCGGCGACCTGTTATCTTCCTCTTTCGGATAACGCGAAGATCAGCAAGAAATACGGCACGCGCCACAGGGCCGGGCTGGGGATCAGCGAAGCGTCGGATTCCTTCACGATCATTGTGTCGGAGGAGACGGGCCGGGTTTCCTGCGCCTATATGGGCGTGCTCACCACCGGCGTCACGGCCAGCGGACTCCGCGAGCAGCTTCATCAGATGCAGAAGCGGACCCTGAGAATGAGGGATGCGCGGATCCCGCGGTTCCGGAAAGGATGGAAGAAGGATGAAACGTAATCACGTCTTCACGCATCCGGTTCTCGGTGTCGTCTCGCTGGTGATCGCCTTCTTTGTCTGGCTGATCGTGATGAACGTCAGCGATCCGGTCCGAACGAAGACGTTCGCCTCGATCCCGGTCAGCGTGTCGAACGCCTCCTATGTGGAATCGAAGGGACTTTCCTACAAAATTGCGGACGGTTTTCAGAATATCAGCGTGACGGTGAAGTCCAACACCTCGATCATCGAGCGGCTCAGCACGTCCAGCATCGTGGCCAATGCGGATCTGACGCAGATCATCGACTTCAACTCCGATCCGGTGATGGTGCCGGTGACGGTTCAGATTCCGGGCGTTTCGACGGACAGCATCACGGCGAATCCGCGAAACATCGAAATTTCGCTCGAGGATATGGTGAGTCAGGATTTCGTGATCAATACCACGGCGGGCGATACGTCGCCGGCGAACGGATATGAGATCGGATCGATTTCCGCCACACCGGAGAAACTGACGCTGCGCGGGCCTAAGTCGCTGATCGAGCGGATCGACAAGGTCGTCGCCCAGGTGGATGTCACCGGGCTGAAGACCGACGCCACGCTGGGCACGACGATCCGGGTCTTTGACAAGAACGGCGACGTGCTGAGTGATTCGCGGATGAACTATCTGACGCCGAACATCGGCTTCGATGACATCCGCGTCCGGGTGACACTGGACGAGGTGCTTTCGGATGTGCCGATCGTCGCGCAGAGCTACGGCACGCCGGCGGAGGGCTACACGGTCGGCGACATCTCCGTGACGCCGTCCACGATCCAGCTGGTGGGCAGTGAGGACGCGCTCGATGCCTTCCGCGCGGACGGCGGAAAGATCGTGATTGATTCCGATTCGAAGGCGGTTGATATCAGCGGCGCCTCCTCGGACCAGGACATTAACGTCAAGATTACCGATTATCTGCCGGCGGATCTGCGGCTCGCCGCCGACCTGACGGATAAGGTGGTCGTCAACGTCAAGATCCTCGAGCAGAATACAAAGTCGTTTGAGATCGAGACGAAGAATATCCGTCAGGACAATCTGCCGGACAGCCTCAACGCTGTATTCAAGGAATCGCAGCTGGATGTCCGTGTGAAGGGGAGCGATGAGAAACTCGCCCGTCTGAGCACGGATGACATCAGTGCGTCTGTGGATCTGAGCGGCGTGAAGGCCGGGGACGTGACGCTGCCGGTAAGTATTTCTCTGCCGGATGGCTATGAACTGGCGTCTCAGGTGACGGCGGATCTCACGATTTCTGCCACCGAGGGTGATTCGAAGGCGGACAGCGTGAACCCGTAGACACGGCGGGAGCGCAGTGTATGAAGGAGGAAAATTCATGGTCAGCGGTACAGTAGTGGTGAGAAATGCATCCGGTCTTCACCTGAAGCCGGCGGCGCGGTTCTGTGAGGAAGCGCTGAAATACAAGTCGACCATCACCTTTACGTTCGAGAACACAACCGCGAACGCGAAAAGCGTTCTGTCGATTCTGGGCGCCTGCGTCAAGTGCGGCGACGAGATTGAGATTGTCTGCAACGGGGAAGACGAGAAGGAAGCGCTGAAACATCTGATCAGTGTGGTTGAGGAGGGGCTGGGAGATGAAATCTGAGAAAAGAGGAATGAAGCGGAGAGCGGCGCTGCTGGCACTGCTCCTCGCGGCGGCGGTCGGCGCGGCCCCGCTGCGGATCCCGGCGGACAGCGCCGGCGGAGCGGAGGCAGCCGCAGGCAGCGAGGCGCAGATCGTGGATGACGGCGGGACGGACGGTTTTACCGATCTGGCTGACGATGAGACCGGCACGGACGCGGCGGTCGACGGAACGGACGCCGATGCGGGCAGCGGATCGGGGGCGTCCTCCGGAAATGCTTCATCCGCCGGCGCGGCGGCTGCGTCCGCAACGGCAGTCCGGACTTATACGGATGACGGAGCCGGTACGGCGGATACGCAGACCGGCACGCAGACGGATACGCAGGCGGCTGCCACGCCGGCCGCGTCATCCGCGTCCGCGGCATCGCAGTCCGATTCCGCCGCGGCGTATGCCGCGGACAGCGGGACGAATGACCACCCCATTGCCGATCCTTCCGTCGTACAGACGAACGGCTACGCGGACTGGCCGCAGGGCAAGGACATCGACGCGGACTACGCCTGCCTGATGGATGCGAAGACCGGTGTCGTACTCTACGCCAAGGGAAAGGATACAGCGACGCCGCCCGCTTCCGTCACCAAGATCATGACCTGTCTGCTGGCGCTGGAAAAGGGCGATCTGAACGCGCAGGTGACGATGACCGGGACGGCCACCCGTTATGCGACGGACGGAAGCTCGAACCTCTACACGCAGGCCGGAGAAGTATTCACGCTGAAGGACATGCTGTACGGCATGATGCTGAAATCAGCCAACGATATGGCGACTCAGATCGGCGAGTACATCGGCGGCGGCTCCATCGATCATTTTGTCGAGATGATGAACCAGCGCGCGGCGGAACTGGGATGCCGCCACACGCATTTCGTCAACGCGTGCGGGATGCCGGCCGACAATCATGTGACGACGGCGTACGATATGTGCCTGATCACGCAGGCGGCGCTGAAGAACGATACCTTCCGCCAGATCATCGGCACGAAGCAGTATACGATACCGGCCACCAATATGACGGAGGCCCGGATTTTCCAGAACCATCACAACTGGGTGCTGAATCCCTCCGACGGGCCGCGCGGCTTTGTCGGCGGCAAGACCGGCTACACGGACGCGGCGCTGAATACGCTTGTTTCCGTGGTGGACCGTGACGGCATGGAGCTGATCGCCGTGACGCTGCACGATCAGGGAAGCGACAAGTGCCTCGCGGATTCGGCCTATCTTTTCCGGTACGGGTACAAGTATTTCCACGAGGTGACCGTCGACCAGGGCGACGGCGTGACCGGGGGCGGCGTCGCCACGCTGCCGCTTGACGCAGGCGCGGACCGGATCACGAGGCAGACACAGGAGGCGACGGATCCGAAGCTGGGCGCGGTTGTGAAGACACAGTACCTTTTCGGAGAGAAAAAGGTCGGATCCTCCGTCATGACGAAGGACGCCTATGACCGGAAGAACGGCGTCACGCCGACGCCTTCATCCGTTCCGGCGCTGTCCTCCGCGGAATCCGCGGTCTCTTCCGCGGCCGAGACGATGGCTTCGTCTGAAGAGGCGGAATCCGCCGAGCCGGCGGTGAGCGACGGCGTGAAGAACACCCCCTCGATGAACGCGGCGAACCGCACGAAGCAGCAGGCCGCTCAGGTCGTTCTGCCGAGCGGCATCGTGATGGACCGGAATCTTTTTCTCGCGATGGCGGTGCTGTCCTCGATGATTCTGATCGGCATCATCGCGATCATCATCACCGTGATTCTGAGAAGACGGCGCAACTGAGATCAATGCAGCAGCCATGTACGGGCGCCGCCGAGTGCGGCGCCTGTGTACTGCCGGGGAGTCCGAGATGAGTGAAAAGGAGAGAGGCCGGGAGTGGCCCGGTCATGATACCCTGATGGAAAAGGCGCGTTACGGCGCCTATTTTGCGTTGGACGGCCTCCGGGGCGGAGCCGTGCGGAAACGGGTGGAGAGCGACGCGGCCGCGTTTCATCAAGGCACGTCCGTGGAGGAGACGGAGCGGCGGCTCCGTCACATTCTGGATCACGCTGTCCGGACAGTGCCGTACTACCGCCATACGGAGAGCGGCGCGCCGCTCTCCGCGTTTCCGGTGGTCAACAAGGATACGTTCCGGGAGCATTATGATTCATTCCGTTCGAGGGCCTACCTTGACGCGAAGGACAACCGCGTGATGACGACGAGCGGATCCACCGGTACGCCTTTTTCCATGATTCAGAACCGCGGAAAGGCGCTGATGAATACGGCGGACAGCATCTTTCTCAGTCAGCTCGGCGGCTACCGGATCGGTGAGAAAACCGCCTTCATCCGTGTATGGGTCAACAACGTGAAGAAAAGCCGGCTGGCGCTGTTCGCGGAAAACACCATCATGATGGAGAGCTCCTCGCTGTCCGACGAGTCGATCGCGGGCATGCTGGAGACGATCCGCCGCGAGAGGGTGAAGGTGCTGACCGGATACGCGTCCGCGCTCGGGGAAATCAGCCGTTACATCGAGCGGCACGGCGTGGATATGAGCGGTTTTTCGGTGCATGCGATCCTCCCGATCTCCGAGACGATGCCGGATCCCGTGCGGGCGCAGCTTTCGCGTCAGTTCGGCTGTCCGGTCCGGTCCTATTACTCCAACGAGGAGAACGGGATTATGGGGATCGAGAGCGAAACGGATGATTCCTACTACATCAATTCGGAGAGCTATTATTTCGAAATTCTGAAGTTTGACCGCGACGAGCCGGCCGGCGAGGGAGAACTGGGGCGGATCGTGCTCACGGATCTGACGAACGAGGCGTTTCCCGTGATCCGGTACGACAACGGCGACAGCGCGGCTGCCAGAAAGGTGATGAAGAACGGCCGGTTCCGTCTCATGCTGACGAAGCTGTACGGGCGCCGGAGCGACCTTCTCTACGACACGAAGGGGCGTCCCGTCACGCCGTACGTCATCACGAACAATTTCTGGGATGTGGAGGGCGTCCGTCAGTACCGCTTCCTCCAGACCGGAAGGAAGACCTACGAGCTGAGGCTTAACGGCGACCGGAGCCGGATGAACGCGGAGGACATGCTGAGGCGGATCCGGCCGGCGCTGGGAGAGGATGCCGACATCACGGTTACCTATGTCGACGAGATCCCCGTGCTGGCATCAGGCAAACGGAAATACATTGAAAATCTCTGTCCGGAGCTGATCCATGAAAAGAACTGATTCCAGCGGGAAGATCGCCCGCAACACGCTGTATACCATCGGCGGCGCCCTCGTGCTGAACGGCGTGCTTCAGCTGCTGATCTATCCGCAGCTGGCCGCGCGGCTCGGAGCGGAGCAGAACGGCACGATGCTCTATCTGATGGCGCTGGTCAACACGCTCGGGCCTTCGGTCGGGCAGGCTCTCAACAACAGCCGGCTGGTGCTGCGGCGGGGCCGTTCGGTGACCAACGGAGACTACAGCGCGGCGGTCTTCCTGTATTCTCTCATCGGGATCGCGGGCGCGCTCCTGTTCGCGCGCAGCTCGCTGGGAGGCGCGGCGGGGGCGCTGCTCACGGCGCTTCTCATACTGCTCACGGATTTCCGCTACTACGGTGATGTGGAATACCGCCTGTCTCTCAATTACAGGCGGTACTTCCTCTACTACGCGGTCTGCTCGGCCGGATATGCGGCCGGCTTCTGTCTGTACCGGGTGACCGGGAACTGGTATCTGATCTTTCTTGCCGGCGAAGCGGCGGCTCTCCTTTATGTGGCGGCCACCGGATGCATTTTCAGAAATGTCACGGTCCGGTCGGCCAGCTTCCGTCTGGTCATGGAGCGCGGCGGACTTCTGGTGCTGTCCTATTTCGTCACGAACCTCACGCTCAACATCGACCGGCTGTTTCTCAAGCCGGCGCTCGGCGGAGAGGCCGTTTCGGTATACTATGCGGCGTCTCTGATCGGGAAGACGCTGGTACTCTTCATCGCGCCGGTCAACACCATCGTGATCTCTTATCTTACGAAGGACCGGGTCAGGATCACGAAGAAGCGGTTCATGAAGTTTGCCGGAATCGGGCTGGCCGTATCGGCGGTATTCTTTGCGCTCTGCGAAGCGGTGACGCCGGTGTTTATCCGGCTGTTCTATCCGTCTCTGGCGGAGCGGACACAGCCGATTCTCACGGTTGTCACGCTGTCCCAGATCCTCGCGATGCTGTCGGCCTACCTCTTCATCGTGGTGCTGACGTTCACCGGCGAGATATGGCAGCTGATTCTGCAGTGCTGTCATCTCGGACTGGTGCTGGTGCTGATCAGCGTGATGACAAAGCGCGGCGGACTGACGGGCTTTTCGGCCGGCGTGCTGCTCGCCAATCTTGCCCGCGTCGCGGTGGTGCTGGCGCTCGGTGTGGTCCGGGCGGAGAAGAATCCGGAGGCGGGAGACGCGTAACGGGCGCCGTCTGTATGAAGGAAGCGGATCCGGCTGACGGCCGGACGGATATACTCAGGAGAAAAGGAGACGAATATCATGCATAAGCAGGCAGGAGAAGTGCTGCGGCGGACCGCCTGGACCGCGCTTGACCGCGTGCAGGGCGGCAGACTGGAGAAGATGCTGGCCGTCAACAAGGCGGAGATCGTCCGGGGGGTAACGGAGGAATATCGGAGAAGGCGCCTCCAGGCCGTCATGGATTACGCGTCCCTCTGCTCGCCTTACTACCGGTCGCTGCCGGACCATCCGACACTCCGCGATTTTCCGGTGATGACGAAGCGGGACTATGTGGAGCATTTCGATGAAGTGCTGAGCGATGAGTACAGGGACCGCCGGGAGAAGCTGCACCGCTTTTCCACCAGCGGCTCCACCGGGACGCCGTTCACCGTGCTGGCGGACGACGGGAAGCAGGACCGGGTCAATATGAATTTCATGGCGGTGATGGAGCTGAACGGGTTCCGTCTCGGTATGAAGCGCGGCGAGTTCCGGGCCTGGATCCGGGGAAAGAATACGATCTCGAACCTCCGTTCCTTCACCAACAACCTGCTGATGATCGACATCTCGAATATGGGAGACACCGCCATGAGAGCCATCGTCGAACGGATCATCGACGAGCGGATCCAGGTGCTGGTAGCCTACTCAAGCGCGATCACGGCACTGACGGATTACATCGGGCGAAGCTCCCTCGATATCAGCGGCTGGAGCGTCGAGATGATCTTCACGATGGGCGAGGCGCTTCCGGATTCGACACGGGAGAAGGCGGAGGAACTGTTCGGCATCCGGCCTGTGCTTTCATACGGAAACAACGAGAACGGTTTCATCGCGGTTTCGCTGCCGGGGCAGAAGGGCTATACGGTGGATCTCTACAATTTCTATGTGGAGATTCTGAAGCTGGATTCGGATGAGCCGGCGGACGAGGGCGAACCGGGACGGATCGTCGTCACGGATTTCTACAACCGGGCCTTTCCGATGATCCGGTACGATACCGGCGATACCGGCATTCTGAACCGGATTCCGGACGCGGACGGACGGGTGAGGGAAGTGTTCACAGACATCTACGGGCGTCGCGGCTCTCTGATCCGGAACACAAAGGGGGAGCCGCTGTCGATTCATGTCTTCATGAACAATCTGCTGAATTTCGAGGGCGTGCTGCGCCAGGCCCGCTGCATTCAGCTGACCCGCACCTCGTACCGCCTCCTTCTCAACGCGGAAATCGGCGCGAAGGTGAAGGAGCCGGAGGTCGTGGCCTCCTACCGGAAGTATCTGGGGGACGACGCGGAGATCGAGGTCGAGTACGTTGACGAGATTCCGGTTCAGCAGTCCGGCAAGACGATGGTATGCGAGCAGCGCTGCCCTGACTATCTGTGAGGCGGAGATGAAAGTATCTGATTATCTGGTTGAGAAGGCCGCGGAGGCGGGGATCCGGGACGTTTTCCTCGTGACCGGCGGCGGGGCGATGCATCTGGACGATTCCTTCGGACACAGTCCGAGGATGCGCTGCACCTATCATCACAATGAGCAGGCGGCCGCGATGGCGGCGGAGGCCTACGCGAGAGCGGAGATGAGGCCGGCCTGCGTGCTGGTGACCTCCGGTCCGGGCGCGACCAACGCGATGACCGGCGTGCTCTGCGCCTACATGGAGTCGATCCCGCAGCTGATCATCTCCGGCCAGGCACGCTACGAGACGACCGTGCGCAGCACGGGACTTCCGCTCCGGTCCATGGGGATCCAGGAATTCGACATCACCCGGAGCGCGGAGGCGATGACGAAGTACGCGGTCATGATTACGCGTCCGGAGGACGTCCGGTACTGCGCCGAGCGGGCGCTTTATCTGATGATGAGCCGCCGCAGAGGGCCGGTCTGGCTGGATGTGCCGCTTGACGTGCAGGCGGCGGAGATTGATCCGGCTTCTCTGAAAGGCTATGATCCGGCGGAGGATCCGGATGAGCAGGTTCCCCCGGTCAGCGATGCGGCTGTGGCGGAGATCATAAGAAAGCTCAGAGAGGCGGAGCGGCCGGTTCTGTTCGGCGGCTTCGGCGTCCGTTCGGCTGGGGCCGCGCGGGAGTTCCGCCGTCTCGCGGAGCTTCTCGGAATCCCGACGCTCGGCGGCATGTCCTCCGTCGATCTGATGCCGGAAGACCATCCGCTGTTCGCCGGCCGCACCGGCATGACGGGAAGCCGGTCCGGCAATTTCGCGGTCGCCGGATGCGATCTTTATCTTTCCATCGGAAGCCGTCTGAGCTTTCTTCAGACCGGCTTTGATTACACGGAATGGGCGCGGGGCGCCTTTGTGATTCTGAACGAGCTGGACCCGAACGAACTGAAGAAGCCGAATGTCCGCGTCGATCTCCCGGTGATCGGGGACGCGAAGGAGCTGATCCTTCGCCTGACGGAGACGCTCGAGGAGGAGGGCGCCTCGCCGTCCCGTCCCTTCTGCGCAAAGGCGCAGCCCTGGCTCCGCCGCTGCATGGAGAGGAAACGGCGCTATCCGATGGTGACGGAGGCGGAGCGCGGCCCTCAGCCGGACGGACTCGCCAATATTTACCGGTTCTACGACGCGCTGTCCGATCAGCTTCCGGAAGGCGCGATGGTGCTGGCTTCCTGCGGAACGTCGCGGGTGGCCGGAACGCAGGTCTTCCGTGTGAAGGAGGGACAGCGGTTTATCACCAATTCCGCCACAGCCTCGATGGGCTATGGACTGCCGGCTGCCATCGGGCTTGTCCGCGCCACGGATGGCGGAGAGGTGACGCTGGTCACCGGAGAAGGATCTCTGATGATGAATCTTCAGGAAATGCAGACCATCGCGACGAACCGTCTGCCCGTGCGGATTTTCCTGATCTGCAACGGAGGCTATCACTCGATCCGTCAGACACAGCACGCGTATTTCCGTGACCCGCTGATCGGGATCGGACCGGAAAGCGGCGATCTCGGATTCCCGGATCCCGCGGGGCTGGCATCCCTGTTCGGATTCCGCTTTGCCCGGTGCGTGCGAAACGAGACGATATCGGCGGATTTGCGGAGCGCGCTGGAGCTGGAGGCGCCGGCGCTGATCGAGGTTGAAGTTTCGCCGCTTCAGAAGACGGAGCCGAAGATCGCGTCCCGGAAGCTTCCTGACGGCCGGATGGTGTCCTCGCCCATCGAGGATATGGCGCCGTTCCTTCCGCGGGAGGAGCTGGCGGAGAACGTGGAGGTGCCGCTGACGGAGAACGAGCGGCGCAGATAGACAGGGGAGAAGATGGAAGAGAAGAAAAAACGGATTTCCGTGGTGATCCCGACCTACAATGAGGAAGACAACGTGGGACCGATGACGGATACGCTGACGAAGGTGTTCACGGAGCAGCTGCCGGCGTACGACTATGAGATCATCTACATCGATAATCATTCGAAGGACCGCACCCGGGCGATCCTCCGCTCAATCTGTGAGAAGGACCGCCATGTCAGGGCCATCTTCAACGCGAGAAACTTCGGCCAGATGCGCTCCCCGGTGCACGGACTCCGTCAGGCATACGGCGACTGCGTGGTTCGGCTGAACGCGGATTTCCAGGATCCGCCGGAGCTGATTCCGACGCTGGTTCACGAGTGGGAGAAGGGGCATAAGATCGTCATCGGCATCAAGTCGAAGACTGACGAGGGGCGGTTCATGGCTTGGGTGCGCCGCTGTTACTACCGTCTGCTGCGGAAGATCACGGACATCGGCCACATCGAGAATTTCACGGGCTTCGGTCTCTATGACAAGGCGTTCGTGGATGTGGTCCGGAAGATTCACGACCCGATGCCTTACCTTCGCGGCATGATCGCCGAATTCGGCTATGATTACCAGACGGTGCCCTATGAGCGGCCGAAGCGCCGCGCGGGAAAGAGCAAGAATAATTTCTACAGCCTCTACGATGTGGCGATGGTGGGGATTACGTCCTACTCGAAGGTCGTTCTCCGACTGGCCACCTTCATCGGCTTTCTCATCGGGGCAGTGAGCTTCGTGCTGGCGATCCTGTACCTGATTTTAAAACTGCTGCACTGGAGCTGGTTCCCGGCCGGCATGGCGCCGCTCGTGATCGGCATGTTCTTCCTCGGCGGCGTGGAGCTCTTCTTCATCGGCCTTCTGGGCGAGTACATCCTTTCGATCAACCAGAGAGTGCTCGACCGTCCTCTGGTAGTGGAGGAGGAGCGGATCAATTTTGATGACAATACGCCGGTGGTGGAGTAACCGCCGGACCGGTATGAAGACGCCCCGTCCGCGCTTTGAAGCGCGGGCGGGGCGTCTTCTGCGGGGGAAGAACCTGCGGACGTCCGGGGAAGGGGAAGCGCAGGGATTGCGGGATTCATTGCCCCCGCGCCTTTTCCCGTCTTGCGGCGGCGATGTACGCGGCCAGCCAGAGAAGGAGCAGAGAACCGGAGAGCCGCAGCGCGGCCCGGTTTTCCGAAGACCGGTACACGAGACGGATGTCGGATTTGCCGCCTGAAACCGGGATCCCGACGAGGCCGCCGTTGATGTTCAGAACCTTTGCGGACCGGCCGTTGACCTTCGCCCTCCAGTTCGCATTCCAGAGGACGGGAACGCAGAAGATTCCGTCTTTATCGCTGCGGAGGGATGCGCGGTAGGTGCCGCCGTCCATCTGGATCCCGGACACATCGGTGGAAGCGAGCGGCTCAAGAAGCGAGCCGGCGTCTTCAAGTGTGAGGACGGAGAGACGGCTCAGCCGGGTCGTGCCGCCGTCCGATGGGAAATCCAGCCGGATCCGTGCCGCCTCGTCCGGAAGGAGAAGCAGGAGATCCGGCATACCCGGTTCGATGCTGAAGGGCAGCCGGTCCTCCGGATCCGGATCCGTCTGCCCTTTGCGGAGACAGAAGACCTCCATCCGGCGGATGCTGCTCATCGAACGGGTACCCCGAACGTGGATCGAGAGCAGGCGGACCGAACCTTTCGCCGTGACGCCGCCGAGATCGTAGTAGAGATAGGGATCGGAGCCGGAAGGCCTGAAAACCTTCATCGCACTGATGGAGTCGGAGGCATCCGAGACGGTCAGCTGATTGGCTTCCGTGCCGCTGTCCAGAAGGTCACGGGAGCTGAGACGGGCCGAAAGGGCGCTGATCTCCGACCCGCTGAGGGCGGGAAGCCCGCTGATGCCGTCCGCCGCCGTTTCTCCGGCTTCTTCTGTTCCGCCGCCCGTCAGATGGCAGGCGCCAAAAAGTGCCAGCATTCGCTGGGGGAAGGCAAGTGAGGCGAGCGCACCGGAGGAGACGGTCCGTGTGTAGAGATAGCCGAAAGGCAGGGCATTCCGCACCCGGCTTACACGGAGCGCGCCTTCGTCGGTACGGATCGTTTCGAACAGTGCTTCCGGCAGTGTGTCCGAGAGACGCTCCGTGCGGTTCCGGATCAGATAGCGGCCCCCCAGCAGCGGGAAGGCGCCGAATTCCGATCCGCCTGAGACAAAGTGGTTCGCGCTGATCTGGCCCAGCCCCATCTCCTGCTTCAACGTACCGAGAGAAGCCGGGTTGGTGCTGCTGTAGACGGAAGCAGCCGGAAAACCGAGCCGCGTGCCGACATTGGCGTCCGTCGGATCCTCTGTCGCCCCGACCCGGAAGAGACCGCTGTCGCGGCTCCGGATCTCCTTCACCGCCTTTCCCGTCTCTCCGGAGGAGAGAACCGAAGCATAGGCTGAAGGTGTCACATAGTCACGGTCGTAGAGTGTCGGACGGTTCGTCACGATCAGCTCTGCCATGAGGAGCGGAAGCAGAAGGCTGAGACAGGCCGGAGCGGGACGGTCCGTACGGGTGATCAGAAAGATCAGCAGGCAGAAGAGCAGCGCGAAGACCGCGGTCTGGCCCATCGCCCGGATATCGGTCTCAAGGCCGAAGCGGCCGTCCAGCTTTCGGAGGACGGCCAGCGCGGCCAGCGTGATCGCGGCGCCGGCCGCCGCGGAGCGGCGGCAGCGGCGCCGGTCCGCTCCTGTCAGCAGATCTTTCAGAAAGAATCCGACGGCGCATGTCAGCGCGAAGGTGATCAGAAAGGAATACCGCTGGACCATCCGGTTGAACTGAAGCAGCGCGGCGGCATTTTTGCTGCAAAGGGCGAGAAGCCCCAGCGCCAGCGCGGCGATGGCCGAAGGGCGGCTCTTCCGGCTGAGAAGACGGTCTGAAAGAGACGGAAGAGCGAGGCAGGAGACGGAAAGAGCCGCCTGCTCATAGTAGTTGCCCGCTCCGCGGTAATCCGATCCGGCGCCGAAGAGATTGACGGAGAACAGACGGCCGAGAGACGTAAGGAGCGAGGCGGGACTGTTCCACTCGATGCCGCGGAATACGCCGGACGCCGCTCCGGTGCGGACCGATCCGGTGAAGGAGGAAAGGGCCGGGACAAGGGAGGCGGCTGCCAGCCCGCAGGCTCCGGCGGCCGCCATGAGGATCAGCAGCATCCGGTTCCCCGTCCGGCGGAGCGGCATCCGGCGTCTCAGGGCGAAGAAAAGAACAAAGACGAGCACGAACCAGGCCGACATGTAGGCATAGTAGTAATCCGTGAGGAGAAGCAGCGCGATCGCCAGCGCGAGCATAAGACCCCGGCGGGGCGTCGGGTCGAAGAGAACCGGAAGCAGGGCGGCCATCATGACGGTGAAAGCCGCAAGCGCGGCCCCGGCGGTCAGATTCTGACTCCACAGCGTCACATACCCCGAGAAGGTCCAGATCAGAGAGGCGGCCGCCGCGGCGGTTTTATGCCCCAGAAGACGACGGAAGAACAGCCAGCTGAAGAAGAGAAGGCAGTTGATCTCAAGAAAGAGAGTCAGCATCAGACCGGCGGGGAGCGTTCCGGGAGTGAAAAAGAGCAGAGGCGTCTTGACCGGGTTCAGGTACTTCATAAAGGTTGCTGTCGTGTCGCTCCCGAGGCCAGCGGTGAGTTCATAG